>RCUP01000068.1_pt1 | contig 117903 bp, 108 predicted proteins | sample 2166341 | NCBI WGS metagenome assembly RCUP01 (sample SAMN09932325, study PRJNA488358) | compost metagenome | isolation source: compost soil in succinonitrile-enriched | place: Germany: Experimental Botanical Garden | reverse complement strand
GTGCCGGCCTGTCACGCCGGAGGTCGCGGGTTCGAGCCCCGTCACTCGCGCCATTCTTCTGCAAAGAGAATGGCGCGCCCCGCCCCGACGAACAGACCCTCCCCTAGTTCAGCGGCGCAACCTCTTGCGGCATGACGAACTCGGAACGACCGCTCAACTCGCCATAGAGCATCGACAGGTCCTCAAAGACGCGGTTCCAGGCGAACTGCTCGACCATCTTCACCCGCGCCGCCTGGCCCAGAGCCTCGATGTCGCGCTCGAACAGAGCTTCAATAGCCTCGGCGTAGTCGGCGGGATCGGCTGAACGCGCCAACTGCCCCACGCTGGAATCGACCGTCTCAGCCACGCCGCCGGCGTTGACGCCCACGACCGGTCGCCCGCAAGCCATGGCCTCCAGCACGATCAGGCCGAACGGTTCCTTGTCGTTGGCGTGAACGAAGGCGTCACAGCTGGCGATGATCCGCGCCACGGCCTTGGGGTCCTTCTCATAGGGCAGGGAGATGACCCGATCCTCGGGCGGCATTCCGGCCCCGGCCCCGACCAGCACTAGGTGATAGGGCGCGCCCAGGCGCTGCACCGCGTCGATCAGAACGTCGACGTTCTTCTCCTTGGCAGGGCGACCTGCGAAGCACAGCAGGCGAGCGTCCGCGCCAAGACCCAGTTTTTTCAGCAACCAGTCACGATCACGGCGATCCGGGCGGAAGGTGTCCACCTCGACACCCAGGGGGCGAATAACAATGCCGCCGACGCCAGCCTCTTCCAGTCGGCGTGCGATGAATCGACTGGGCGAGACGACGCGATCGAACTGCGAGAACAGCCTGGCCCAACGCTTCTCGACCGGCTTCTTGGCCCACTCCCCGAAATGCAGCGCCGCCAGACCCGCCGGGTCAGAGTGGCAGAAGCCGACGACCGGACAGCCGGCTCGCTGACCGGCCTCCAGAGCGCCCTGTCCGGGCGTATAGGGATCGCCCGCCTCGATCACGGCGGGGTTCATCGAGGCCACCCAGGCGCCCCAACGGCGGACCGAGCTGGGCCAGCGATAGCCATCGCCGAAAGGCAGTTTGGCGGCATGCAACTGGACGATCCCGTCTGTTCCCGCCTTATGTTTGGCCCCCGGCACGACCAGGGTGTGGGCCACCGAAGGTCGATTCGCCTCCAGCCAGGCCTTCTTGGACAGCAGATAGCGCTTCACCCCGCCCGAACGGGGGGCGAACAACATGGTGGTGTCCACCAGGCGCGGGCGTGGATCGGCGGTCGAGGCCTTCAGTATCCTAAGAGTTTCAGCGACTTCCTCATCCAGGCCGGGGATCAGGCGCAGTTCGCCCTCCTGAACATCGATATCGCTCATCGTCATCAAGGCGGCCTTTCCAGATCTCAACGCCGCAACGCGACCGGAGCGACTTTGGATGCGACGCTTACGTTTGGAACTCACCATGAATCGCCCGTAGCGCCGGAAACTGCTCCGCTCAAGCGTCCTTTTGACGAGCCCGGAACATATCCCACCGAATGCAGTTCTTCAGGTCCCGTTCACCTGGGCCTGCCTACGCCAGGCCTTGCAATCGCCTCAAATTCGAGAAACTTGGGGCGTGGCGACGCCGAGCCTGATAGACGGACGGCTGACGTCGTTGCGCGTGTGTCCACGAGGGGTTTCTATCTAATGCGTATTCTGCTTGCGACCGCAGTAGCGATCGCCCCCTTGATGGCCGCTGCCGGCGTTCAGGCGCAAACGACGCCGACTCCCGAGACCGTCATCTCGACGGCCCGCACCACGCCGATTTCGACCTCCACCGCCACAGGAACCGCGCCGGACAATGTTCGCTTCGCCACGGGCGGGTCGATCGCCGTGACCAGCGGCGCAGCGGTGACGGTCGATTCGAACAACAGCGTGGATATGGACAGCGGTTCGTCGATCAAGATGGCCAAGGCCGCCGACGGCGCCACGGGCATCCTCGCTCAAGGCGGGACGACCGGCTCGATCACGGTCGGCGGCTCCATCTCCATCACTGACGACATCGAAGAATATGTGGACACCGACAAGGACGGCGACGCCGACGGCCCCTTCGCATCGGGTTCGAACCGCTATGGCGTGCGGGTCACAGGTCCCGCCGCCAAGACGGGCAACATCCTGATCGAATCGACCGGCTCGATTCTCGTTGAGGGCAACAACTCCTACGGCGTTTCGGTTGAGGCGCCCTTGGTGGGCAACCTGACCAATCTGGGCAGCGTCAATGTCGTGGGCGACAATGCACGCGGAATCAGCGTCACAGGCCCTGTCACCGGCGACGTCAGTGTCCTGGGAAGCGTTTCGGTCCGTGGCGAGAACGCCGTCGGCGTAGCCGTGGATGGCGATGTTGATGGCCGCGTCGCGATTCACAGCACGATCGTCTCAACCGGGTACCGCTACACTTCGCGTCCAGCCGACACGCCGACTACCGGTACTGTTTCCGCCGAAGTTCTGTATCTCGAAGACTTGGACGCCGACGATCTGCTGCAGGGCGGCTCCGCCGTCAGCATCGGCGCCAACGTAGCCAAGGGCGTGCTATTCGATACCGGTCCGAGCTATGGAACCAATGGAATCGAAGGCGATGACGACGGCGACGGCGTCAAGAACGGCGATGAGGACGACGACGGCGACGGCGTCAAGAACCGCGATGATACGGATCGCGACGGCGACGGCCTGCCGGACGCCAATGAAAGCAAACCTCAGATCACGACCTATGGCGGCGCGCCTGCTGTGGTCGTTGGCTCAACCAGCAATGCCGTAACCTTGGGCGTCGCCGGATCGGGCGACAACGCCTATGGCTTCATCAATCGTGGGGATGTCTTCGGTATCGGCGTCTATGACGACGTCGCGCCGACTGCGCTGCAGTTCGGCGTCGCGGGCGGCCAGGCCGTGACCATCGAAGGCGGCGTGCGCAACGAAGGCTCTGTCGCTGTTCTAGCGAACAACGCCGACGCCACGGCCATTCGCTTCGCGGCGGGCGCCACCACGCCGACATTGATTAACACAGGCACCATCAGCGCCGCCTCCGCCACCGATGGTGCAAATCAGGTCACTGGCGTTCGAATCGAAGCCGGCGCCAATGTATCGTCTCTCAACAATGACGGCGTCATCTCGGTTACGACGGGCGGCGGCACAGCCAATACGACGGCCATCGCCGACCTTAGCGGCACCCTGACCTCGATCACCAACACCCGCTCGATCCAGGCCAATGTCTCGGCCAACGACGCTGGCGATCCTATCACCGGCAAGGCGACAGCCATCGACGTCAGCGCCAATACGTCCGGCGTCACCTTCACCCAGAAGGGGATCACTGGCGAGGCCACTGCCTCCGATCCTGACACCGACGGCGACGGCGTGACGGATTCTCGCGAACCGGCGACCTATGGCGACATCAAACTGGGATCGGGCGCGGACCTGCTCGACATTCAGAACGGCCTGGTTCAAGGGGACATCTCGTTCGGCGCTGGCGCAGACCGCCTGTCTATCTCGGGCGGCGCCGTCGTGCGCGGCGCGATCAGCAACGCCGATGGCCTGCTGGACATCGACATCTCCAAGGGCACGCTGGACGCGCGTCAGACCAGCCAGGTTGATGTCAGTAGCCTGAACGTCGGCACGGACGGCAATCTGATCGTCACGCTGGACGCCTCCAAACCCGACGAGTTCAAGTTCAACGTCACCGGCGCCGCCAATCTGGCCGATGGCGCCGGTCTGGGCGTACGCTTCGACTCGCTGATCGACGCCACAGGCACAACCAGCTTCAATGTCATCAAGGCAGGCGATCTGAACGTCGGAACGATCGACCAGGACCTGTTGCAGTCCAACTCTCCCTACGCTTTCGTCGTCAACGCAAACGTCGATGAAGCCCTCGGCGAAATCACCATCGAAGCCAGCCGGCGCACCGCCGAAGAAGCTGGAATGATCAAGGCGGAAGCCTCGGCCTATGACGCGCTTTACGCGGGCCTGGCGGACAATGAACTGATCCGCGCGGCGATCCTGAACCAGACGGATCGCGAAGGCTTCTTCAACGTCTATCAACAACTGCTGCCTGACCATTCGGGCGGCCCCCTGCTCTCCCTGGCCAGCGGCGTCGACGCCGTCACCCGCGCGCTGACCGGCCGCAACGCCTCGGCGGCGCCGGGCGAGACCAGCGCCTGGGTCCAGGAAATCAACTTCTACGCCGACAAGGACAAGACCGACTCTTACGGCTTCCGTTCGGAAGGCTTCGGCGTCGCGGGCGGCGTCGAGCGCGGCACCAACATGGGCGCCATCGGCATCACGGCCGCCTTCACCTCGTCCGACCTGGAAGACCCCGAGGCTGCGGCCGAAGAGGTCCTGTCGGCCAACCTGCTGGAGCTCGGTCTCTACTGGCGCGCTCAAGGCCAGTACTGGACGACCTGGGCGCGCGCGGCAGGCGGTTACGCCTCCTTCAACGCCACGCGCAAGCTGGTCGCGGACGGCATCAACCTGAAGAACGAGTCCGACTGGCACGGCTTCACCCTGGCCGCCGCAGGCGGCGCCTCCTACGAACGTCACTTCGGTCGCCTGAATGTCCGTCCTGAAGTCTACGGCGAGTATTTCTCGCTGAGCGAAGACGCCCGCACTGAAAAGGGCGGCGGAGACGGCTTTGATCTCGAGATCGACGAACGCGACGGCCACATGTTCTCCGGCGTCGCCGCTGTGAACATCGGCTACGGCTTTGGCCAGAACGGCTGGATCCGTCCTGAAGTCCGTGTGGGCTGGCGTCAGAACTTCTCGGTCGATGCCGGTTCGACCATCGCACGCTTCGCCTCTGGCGGCGACGCCTTTACTCTGGACCCCGCCAGCATCGAAGGCGGCGGCCCCATCCTTGGCTTCCGCCTGAACATCGGCAACGATCTGGGCATGCTCGCCATCACCGGCGACGCCGAGTTGCTGGAAGATTATGTCCGCTACACGCTGCTGCTGCGGGCCAGCTTCAAGTTCTGATTTGATCGATACCGAGCAAACGGAAAGGCCGCCGGACACCCCGGCGGCCTTTTTGTTTGCAACTTCCCCAATTGACTTGAGCTAGCCGCCGCCCGGCTCGGGACTGAAGTATTTCTCGAACTTGCCGGTCTCGGTCTCATAGTCAGCGCGGTCGGCCGGCGGCTCGCCCTTGACCGTGATATTGGGCCAGACCTTGGCGTAGTCTGCGTTGATGGTCAGCCACTTGCCGTCCGGCGTGTCCTCGGTGTCCGCCACGATGGCGTCGACTGGGCATTCGGGCTCACAAACTCCGCAGTCGATGCAGTCGTCGGGCGAGATGACCAGGAAGTTCTCGCCCTCATAGAAGCAGTCCACCGGGCAGACTTCGACGCAGTCCATGAACTTGCATTTCACGCAGGCGTCGGTGACGAGATAGGTCACAGGGGATGATCCAGTCGTGGCGGCGGCCTACAGCCAGCCGCGTTCCTCAAGAAGACGGCGCACAGCATCGGCCGCCGACGCGGGCGACAACTGTTCGGTGGCCAGGGTCAGATCGGGCGCGCGGGGCGCTTCATAGGGGGCGGCGATGCCGGTGAAGCCTGCGATGGCCCCGGCTGAGGCCCGCGCATACAGGCCCTTGGGATCGCGCGCCCGGCAGCTTTCCAACGAAGCGTCCACGAAGACCTCGACGAAGCGATCGTCGTCGAACCGCGCCCGCACCGCGTCCCGATCCGCCTGACGCGGAGAGATCAGGGCGCAGATGGCGATCACGCCCGTCTCGGCGAACAACCGCGCCGCCTCGCCCGTCCGGCGCACGTTCTCGGCGCGGTCCGCGTCCGAGAAGCCGAGATCGCGGGTCAGCCCGTGACGCAGGTTGTCGCCGTCCAACAGGACCGTGCGGCAGCCGCGCCCATGCAGGCTCTGTTGCAGGGCCTGGGCCACCGTGGACTTGCCCGCCCCCGACAGACCGGTCAGCCAGACCACGCCGCCGCGATGCCCGTTCTGAAGCTCATGAGCCTCGCGCGAAACGGCGGCGGGGCTGTGATGGATGTGGGCCGCCTGATCGGGCGCTCTGACGACCACCCCGGCCGCGACCGTGACGCCCGTCGTCCGGTCGATCAGGACAAAGGCGCCCTGGGCCGGATCGTCTCGAAAGGCGTCCACGGCCACCGGCGACGGCAGGGTCAGACGCCCGTCCGCCACCTCATTGGGCGCCAGGACGACGGCGGCGTCCGACAGGCTCAGTCGCGCCGGCAGGGTCCGGGCGCCCAGCTTGACCTGATAGCGGGCCGCCGGATCAAAGGGCTGATCCCCCATCCACAGCAGACGAACATCCAGTCGGTCCGAGGCCGCCGGGCGGTCGTCGGCCGGGGCCAGGACGTCGCCGCGCGCCACGTCCACGTCTTCGGCCAGGACCAGGGTCACGGCGTCGCCCGCGCGGGCCTGAACCGCCTCGACGTCGCCTAGCAGAATGCGCGCCAGCCGGGCCGTGCGCCCGCTGGGGCAGACCGCCAGGGCGTCGCCCACCCTCACCTCGCCCGAGGCGATGGTCCCGGCGTAGCCTCGAAAATCGGCGTCGGGCCGGTTCACATACTGGACCGCCAGGCGGAAGGGCCGCGCCACGCCGGTGTCGGCCACAGGCAGGTCCTCCAGCGCCCGGATCAGGCTGGGGCCGTCGTACCAGGGCGTGGCGGCGGACGGCGCCGTCAGATTGTCGCCCCGGCGCGCGCTGACCGGAATGGCCGTCACCGAGCGGAAGCCCAGGTCGGCGACCAGTTCTGCATAGGCGTCGCGAATGCGCGCGAACACCGACGGATCATGCGCCACCAGGTCGATCTTGTTGACCGCCAGGATGACGTGGCGAATGCCGAACAGGGCGACGATTCGGCTGTGGCGCGCCGTCTGGGCCGTGACGCCCTTGACCGCATCCACCAGCACTACGGCCGCATCGCAGGTCGAGGCGCCGGTCGCCATATTGCGGGTGTACTGCTCATGTCCTGGCGTATCGGCGACAATGAAGCTGCGGCGCGGCGTGGACATATAACGATAGGCCACGTCGATGGTGATGCCCTGCTCGCGCTCGGCCTCCAGCCCGTCCAGCAGCAGGGCATAGTCCAGGTTGGCCCCGTCGGTGCCGAACCGGCGCGAGTCACGTTCCAGCGTCGCCAGTTGATCCTCGGGCACCTGCCCCGTTTCGAACAGCAGCCGACCAATCAGTGTGGACTTGCCGTCGTCCACCGAGCCGCAGGTCAGGAAGCGCAGCAGGTCGCGTTCCTCTCGCCGGGTTTGCGGCGGAAAGGCCGTCACGGCGCCGTCCATCAGAAGTAGCCCTCGCGCTTCTTGCGCTCCATCGAGGCGGTCTCGTCGGCGTCGATCAGGCGGCCCTGACGCTCCGACTGACGACTGACGCGCAGCTCGCGAATGACGGCGTCCAGATCATCGGCCTCGGATTCCACCGCCGCGCTCAAGGGATAGCAGCCCAGAGAGCGGAACCGGACGCGGCGCAGTTCGGGCGTTTCGCCCTCCCGCAGCGGCAACCGCTCGTCGTCACGCACGATCAGGGCGCCGTCGCGCACCACCACGGGGCGCAGGGCTGAGAAGTAGAGCGGCACGACCGGGATGCCCTCAGCGCGCGTGTATTCCCAGACGTCCAGCTCGGTCCAGTTCGACAGGGGGAAGACGCGCAGGCTCTCGCCCGGCCCCAGGTTCGAGTTCCACAGCCGCCACAGTTCCGGCCGCTGACGACGCGGGTCCCAGCTGTGGTCCGCCCCCCGGAAGGAGAAGATGCGCTCCTTGGCCCGCGACTTCTCCTCGTCGCGCCGGGCGCCGCCGATGGCGACGTCAAAGTCGTGCAGGTCCAGCGCCTGCTTCAGGGCGTCAGTCTTCATCGCCTGGGTGTGGATCGATGATCCCGAGGTGATCGGGCTGATCCCGCGCGCCAACGCCTCATGATTGGTGTGGACCAGCAGCCGCGCGCCATAGAGGCCCGCCACATGATCCCGGTGGGTGATCATGTCCCGGAATTTCCACGTCGTGTCGACGTGCAGCAGGGGAAAAGGCGGCCGTCCTGGATAGAAGGCCTTGGCGGCCAGATGCAGCAGGACGCCGGAGTCCTTGCCGATCGAATACATCATGACCGGGTTGCGGGCGGTCGCCGCCACCTCGCGCAGAATCTCGATCGCCTCGGCCTCAAGCTGGCGCAGATGCGGGGGCAGGACGCGGCGCGCGGTGGCGTCTCTCTGCTTTTCGACGGTCGCCTGCATAAAACTGCGGTCCTCACTGGTCGTCTTGAACGTGGGATATTTGAAGCGTGGAGGGCCGGTCCGCGTCGAACGATATGATCTCGCGCCGACCGATAGAAAATCTGCCGGGTCAGCCGACGAAGGCGCGTTCCAGCACATAGTCGCCGGGTTCGGCGTTCGAGCCTTCGCTCAGGCCGTGACTTTCCAGCAGGGCCGCCGTCTCGCGGATCATGGCGGTCGAACCGCACAGCATGACCCGGTCCAAGGCCGGATCGAACCGGCCTTCCAGCCCCAGGTCGCGGGAGAAGTCGCCGCTGACGATACGATCAGTGATCCGCCCCGGCCGCTCGAACGCCTCGCGCGTCACCGTCGGATAATAGGTCAGCCGTCCTTGCGCCTGCTCGCCCACCAGCGGGTCCTCGAACAACTCGCTCTGCAGGAAGTCGCGATAGGCCAGGTCCGCGACCTGCCGCACCGTGTGGGTGACCACCACCTGCTCGAACCGCTCATAGGTCTCAGGGTCGCGCGCTACGCTAAGCCAGGGGGCCAGGCCGGTGCCGGTGCCGATCAGGAACAGACGACGCCCCGGCTTCAGAGCGTCCAGCACCAGGGTCCCGGTCGGCTTCCTGCCCAGCAGCACCTCGTCGCCGGGCTGGATATCGACCAGACGCGACGTCAGCGGCCCGTCAGCGACGCGGATGGAGAAGAACTCCAGCTCGTCCGACCACGACGGGCTGGCGATGGAATAGGCCCGCAGCGTCGGCTTGCCCGCGCCGTCCAACGACGGCAGGCCGATCATCACGAACTCGCCCGAGCGGAAGCGAAAGTCCTCGGGCCGATCGAGGGCGAAGCTGAACAGATGATCGGTCCAGCGTCGCACCCAGCGCACCCGTTGCGGGGTCCAGGGCGCGGGCGCCGCGACACGGGAACGTTCCAGAACTGCGACTTCGCTCACGACCGACCTCCTGCTTGAAGGCCTTCGACATAGGGCGGGACGCGCTCGCCGAGGAAACGATCAATCCTGTTTCGAGCGTGCAGAAAATCTGCTGGTCGATTTATAGCTGGTCCAGATTGTTGTCGTAGTCGATGGCCTGCCGCTTCAGCCAGGCCACGAAGGCCTTGGTTCCTGGCGAGGCCGGGCGGTCCCGCGGCATGACCACGAAATAGGCGAAACCCAGCACTTGGCTGCCGTCCGGGAAGGGCGCGACCAGACGCCCGGTGGCGAGGTCCGCCTGGGCCAGGGTCCGCTTGGCCAGGGCCACGCCCCGCCCCGCCGCCGCCGCCTCGATCAGCAGGCTGGACTGGTCAAACCGCGAGCCGCGCCGGGCGTCGGCATGGCTGGCGTGCCGGGCCTTCAGCCACATGGCCCAGTCGGGCCGTGAGGCGTCGCCGTCCTCCGACATGTCATGAAGCAAGGTATGCCGGGTCAGATCTTCGGCGGTGCGGATCGGATGCGGCGCGGCCATCAGGGCGGGCGAGCAGACGGGGATCACCGTCTCGGTCAGCAGGCGCTCGACCACGTGGCCCGGATAGTCGCCCGGGCCATAGCGGATGGCCAGATCGACCTTGCCCTTGCCGACCGTCACCGGCTCCATGTCCGCCGAAATCCATACCTCGATGTCCGGGTGGGCGGCGTGGAAATCATCCATGCGCGGCATCAGCCACTTGGACGCAAAGGACGGCGCCACGCTAATCGCCACCGTCCGGTTCAGCGGCGGTTCGCGCAGGATGGCCGAGGCGTCCATCAGCCGCTCGAACCCCTCGCGCAGCAGAGGCGTGGCCGCCCGGCCCAGTTCCGTCAGTTGCAGTCCGCGCGCCTCACGCGTGAACAGTGGCCCGCCGATGATCTCCTCCAGCAGGCGGATCTGCTGGCTGACCGCCCCCGGCGTCACCGACAGCTCATCCGCCGTCCGCGAGAAGTTGAGATGCCGCGACGCGCTTTCAAAAGCACGCAGGGCGTTGAGGGGCAAAAGCGGTCGAACCATGCGCTTGTAGAAAACCTATCAGGGCGGCGGAGACAATCTGGTTTGTGGAAGGATCGTGCACGACGGATGCTGAATGTCGAGCCGCCACGCAACAGCGCCAGCGGATGACAGCAGATCATGGAACAGGCCGATGCGCGTCTTTCTGGCATCCATCCCCTTGGACGAGACGAAAATCGTCGTCGTCGGCGCGGGCGAACCGGCCCTGGCGAAGCTGCGCCTGTTCCTGAACAGCCCCGCCGATCTGGTCTGGTTCACCCCTGACGGCGCGCCCGCCTTGCTGGAAACGCCGGCCGGTGCGCCGACACCGATCATACGCACTCCCGACGCCGACGACCTGACCGGCGCCCGCCTAGTCTTCATCGCCCTGCATGACGTGGCCCTGGCCCGCCGCATCGCCGAAGCCGCGCGCCAGCTCGGGGCCCAGGCCAATATCGTGGATCAGCCCGGCTTCAGCGACTTCCACACCCCGGCCCTGATCGACCGCGACGAGGTGGTCGTGGCCGTGGCGACGGGCGGGAACGCCCCCATCCTGGGCCGCGACCTGCGCTCGCGTATTGAAGCCGTCCTGCCGCAAGGCGTGGCTTCGGTCGCGCGGCTGGCGGGCGAGCTGCGCGGGGCGGTGAAGGAATCCATCCCCGACTTCCTCGACCGTCGTCGCTTCTGGGAGCGCGCCTTCCGCAGCCCCGCCGCCGACCTCGCCGCCGACGGCCACATGGCCGAGGCCCGCCGCGAGATGGTTCGCCTGCTCAACGTCGCCGCAACGCCGCGTAGTGAGGCCGCCCCAGGCATCGTCCACATCGTCGGCGCTGGGCCTGGCGACCCCGAGCTGCTGACGCTGAAGGCCCTGCGCGCCCTGCAGGACGCCGACGTCATCATCCACGATAAGCTGGTCTCGGCCGAGGTGCTGGACCGCGCCCGCCGCGACGCCAAACGCATCTATGTCGGCAAGTCGCGCGGCGACCATTCGGTGCCTCAGGATCAGATCGAGCAGTTGATGATCGAGGAGGCCCGCGCCGGCCACCGCGTCGTGCGCCTGAAGGGCGGCGATCCCTTCGTCTTTGGACGCGGTGGCGAGGAACTGGAGGCCGTCCGCGCCGCCGGGATCGAGGCCATCGTCGTGCCGGGGATCACCGCCGCCCTCGCCTGCGCCGCTTCGACCGGCCTGCCCCTGACCCACCGCGACCACGCCCAGGCCGTGACCTTCGTCACCGGCCAGCCCAAGCCGGGCGGTCAGGGCGCCGACTGGACCCGTCTGGCCGCGCCGAACCACACCCTGGCCGTCTATATGGGCGCGGGTCAGGCCGAGGAGATCGCCTCCAGCCTGATCGCCGCCGGTCGTGACGGGGCCACCCCGGTCGCGGTGGTCGAGAACGGCAGCCGCCCGGATCAGCGCACCTTCAAGGGTCGTCTCGACGACCTCGCCGCCCTGGTCGCCCGCATGGACCTGACGGGCCCCGCCCTGCTGTTCATCGGCGAAACCGCCGCCCTGGCTGTCGCCAGCGACGAGCACGCCATGATCGAGGCCGCGGCATGAAACTGCTGACCGCCAACCGGCTGAACGACGGCCGAGTCATCTATCTGGGCGAGGCCGACGCAGTGGTCGAGACCATCGACGCCGCCCGCCCCCTGGACGCCGACGCGGCCGAAGACGCCCTGACCCTGGCCCAGTCGCGCCCCGCCGTCTTCGTCAATCCCTACCTGATCGAGGTCGAGGGCCGCGCCCCCGCCGGTCGCGACCGGCTGAAGGAGCGCATCCGCTCGGCCGGCCCCACGGTCGGCCACAGCCTCGACCGCGCGCGAAACGAGATCGCCTGATGTATCGCTATGACGAGTTCGACGCCGCCCTGGTCCGCGAGCGCATCGCGGAGTTCAGCGATCAGGTCGATCGCCGCGGCAAGGGCGAACTGACCGAGGACGAGTTCAAGCCCCTGCGGCTGATGAACGGCGTCTATCTGCAACTGCACGCCTATATGGCGCGGATCGCCGTCCCTTACGGCGTCATGAACAGCCGCCAGATGCGCCAGCTGGCCCATGTCGCCCGCACCTATGACAAGGGCTACGGCCACTTCACCACCCGCACCAACATCCAGTTCAACTGGCCGGCGTTGCAGGACCTGCCGGCCATCCTCAACGATCTGGCCGAGGTCGAGATGCACGCCATCCAGACCTCCGGCAACTGCATCCGCAACGTCACGACCGACGTCTTCGCCGGCGTCGCCGCCGACGAGATCGAAGACCCGCGTCCGTGGTGCGAGATCATCCGCCAATGGTCGACCATCCACCCGGAATTCTCCTTCCTGCCGCGCAAGTTCAAGATCGCCATCGTCGGCGCGCCCAAGGATCGGGCGGCGATCCGCACCCACGACGTCGGCCTGCAGATCGTGCGCGGCGAGGACGGCCAGACGGCGTTTCGTGTCTTTGTCGGCGGCGGTCAGGGGCGTTTGCCCCACATCGCGCAAGAGATTGCCTCGGCTGTGCCCGGCCGCTCCCTGCTGGCCTATCTGACCGCCATCTTGCGCGCCTACAACCTGCTGGGGCGGCGCGACAACATCCACAAGGCGCGGATCAAGATCCTGGTCGCCGCCGTCGGCATCGACGCCTTCCGCGAGGAGGTCGAGCGCCAATACGCCATCCTGCGCCATGAAGACCTGCGTATTCCCGACCAAGAACTGGCCCGCATCCAGGCCTATTTCACCCCGCCGCCGTTCAAGGCCCTGCCCGCCGTCAGCCCCGCCTATGACGCCGCGCGCCGCCTGAACCCCGAATTCGCCCGCTTCACCCGCTCGAACCTGCGCGATCACAAGCAGTCGGGATATGGCGCGATCATCGTCTCGCTTAAGCCGGTCGACGGCGTGCCGGGCGACGTCACGGCGGAGCAGATGGAGGTCGTCGCCGAACTGGCCGCGCGCTTCTCGTTCGACGAGGTCCGCGCCTCCTACGAACAGAACCTGGTCCTGCCGCACGTCCGGCTGGAGGACGCCCACGCTGTATGGAGCCGCCTGCGCGAGGCCGGTCTGGCCACGGCCAACGCCGATCTGGCCACCGACATCATCGCCTGCCCCGGCCTGGACTATTGCAGCCTGGCCAACGCCCGCTCCATCCCGGTGGCCCAGGCCCTGTCGCGCCAACTGGCGGACGCCGACCTGCAGGAAAAACTGGGGCCGGTCCGCATCAACATCAGCGGCTGCATCAACGCCTGCGGCCACCACCACGTTGGCCACATCGGCGTCCTCGGCGTCGATCGAAAGGGCGAGGAATATTATCAGATCACCGTCGGCGGCTCGCCCGACGAGCAGGCGGCGCTCGGCGAAATCGTGGGGCGCAGCCTGCCCGCCGATGAAGTCGCCCCCGCCATCGCCCGCGCCCTGGACCGTTATCTGGAGATCCGCACCGACGGCGAACTGTTCATCGACACGGTCCGTCGCCTGGGCGCCGATCCCTTCCGCACCGCCATCTATGAGCCGATCGATGCAGTTGCTTGAGCAAGCCCAGGACGGCGTCCGCCTGACCGTTTCGACGCCCGAAGCGGACATCCGCGCGGCGGCTGCGGCCAACGACAGCCTGATCCTGGAGTTCGAGGCCTTTCGCGACGGACGCGGCTTCTCGCTCGCCGCCGTGCTGCGCGGTCAGGGCTATCAAGGGCGGTTGATCGCGGCGGGCAAGGTGCTGCCTGATCAGGCGCGGCACCTGCGCCGTTGCGGCTTTGACGCCGTCGAACTGGCACCGGGCGCCGACGCCGCCCCCTGGCGGCGCATGGATCAGGTCTTCAGCGCGGCCTATCAGTCCGCGTCCGGCGACGACCGGCTGGTCTGGCGTCAGCGTCACGCCGCGCCGGCCAATGACGACGCCGTCGCCCTGGCCGCACGCCTGAACGCCCAATGGGGCGAGGCTGACGCCGAGGACCTGCTGAGGGCGGTGCTGGACCCGACGCTGGGTCGAAAGGCCGCCGCCATCTCCTCCTTCGGGGCCGAGGCCGCAGTCCTGCTGCATCTGATCTCGCGGGTGCGGCCCGACCTGCCGGTTGTCTTCCTCGAGACCGGTCAACACTTCTTCCAGACCCTGGCCTACCGCCGCGACCTGGCGAGCCGCCTCGGCCTGACCGACGTGCGCGACATCGCCCCCGACGTCGCCGCCCTGTCCGCCGCCGACCCGCGCGGCGACCTGTGGCGCAGCGCCCCCGACGCCTGCTGCGCCGTTCGCAAGGTTCAGCCTATGGCTCAGGCCCTCGCCGGGTTCGACACGCGAATTACGGGGCGTAAACGTTACCAGAACCCACAGCGCGCCGACCTCATGCCGTTCGAGGCCGTCGGCGGGGTGCTGACCGTCAATCCTCTGGCCCAGTGGTCGGTCCAGCAGATTGAGGGCTGGCTCCGCGATCACCAACTGCCCCGGCACCCCCTGGTCGAGCAGGGCTACCCCTCCATCGGTTGCTGGCCCTGCACCCGCGCGGTCGAGCCCGACGAAGAGGCCCGCGACGGCCGCTGGGCGGGCCAGGAAAAAACTGAGTGCGGCATCCACGGACGGAGCCTGGCGCCGGTCTGTTGACCCTGACCGCAGCCCCTTCACCCGTTCCCATTTCAAGACCTGATTTCAGAGACATACCGTGTCCATCGCCAGCATCGTCAACCTCATCGGCGACACGCCGCTGATCCGCCTGAACCGCCTGTCGGACGCCACCGGCTGCGAGATTCTGGGCAAGGCGGAGTTCCTGAACCCCGGCCAGTCCATCAAGGACCGCGCCGCCCTGTCCATCGTGCAGAAGGCCAAGGCCTCGGGCGCCCTGCGCCCCGGCGGCGTGATCGTGGAAGGCACGGCGGGCAATACCGGCATCGGCCTGGCCTTGGTCGGGGCGGCCTTGGGCCACCGCGTGGTCATCGTCATGCCACGCACCCAGTCGGAAGAGAAGAAGCTGGCCATCCGGGCCCTGGGCGCGCGCCTGATCGAGGTGGACGCCGCCCCCTTTTCCAGCCCCAACCACTTCGTCCACTATTCCGAGGAGGTGGCGCGCAAGCTGAACCTCAGCGAGCCCCACGGCGCCTTCTGGGCCAATCAGTTCGACAACACCGCCAACCGCGCCGCCCACTATGAAGGCACCGCGGCCGAGATCTGGGAACAGACGGGGGGCAAGGTCGACGCCTTCATCAGCGCCGTCGGCAGCGGCGGCACCCTGGCCGGGGTCGGCGCCTTCCTGCGCGAGCGCAATCCGGCGGTGAAGATCGGTCTGGCCGACCCGGCGGGCGCGGCGCTCTACAACTGGTTCACCCAGGGCCAGATGACCGGCGAGGGCAGTTCGATTACCGAGGGCATCGGAGTAGCCCGCATCACCGGCAATCTGGAAGACTTCACGCCCGACTTCTCCTATCGCGTTGAAGACGCTGAATTCCTGCCCATTCTGTTCGACCTCGTGACCCACGAAGGCCTGTCCCTGGGCGGGTCGTCGGGGGTCAATCTGGCCGGCGCCGTGCGCCTGGCCCGCGACCTGGGGCCGGGCAAGACCATCGTCACCGTCCTGTGCGACCCGGGCACGCGCTACGCCTCGCGTCTGTTCAACCCGGCCTTCCTGCGCAGCAAGGGCCTGCCGACGCCCCAATGGATCGCCGAAGACGTGCGGGAGGTGGCGTGATGTCTGGATTCATGCCGGATCGGCGCGGTCTTCTGCTCAGCGCTGGAGCTTTAGCTCTCACTGGGTGCGCACAGACCAAGGGGGCCGAGGCCGCCCTGCTCAATGTCTCCTATGACCCGACGCGTGAGTTCTACCGCGCCTATAACGAAGCCTTCCTCACCCGCTGGCGTGAAAAGGGCGGCGCGCCCTTCGCCATCGAGCAGTCGCACGGCGGATCGGGCAAGCAGGCCCGCGCCGTCATCGACGGCCTGCCCGGCGACGTGGTCACCCTGGCCCTGGCCTCCGACATCGACGAGATCGCCGCGCGCGGCCTGATCAAGCCCGACTGGCAGACCCGTCTGCCGAGCAACGCCGCCCCCTACACCTCGACCATCGTGTTTCTGGTCCGCAAGGGAAACCCCAAGGCCATCCACGACTGGCCCGACCTGCTGAAGCCAGGCGTCGAGGTCATCACGCCCAATCCCAAGACCTCGGGCGGGGCGCGCTGGAACTATCTGGCGGCCTGGGCCGACGCCCTGCGCCGTCCAGGCGGGACCGAGCAATCGGCGCAAGCCTTCGTCACCGAACTGTTCCGTCGCGTTCCGGTGCTGGACACCGGCGCGCGCGGATCGACCACCACCTTTGTCCAGCGCGGCATCGGCGATGTCCTGCTGGCCTGGGAGAACGAGGCCTTCCTGGCCGCGCGCGAACTGGGCCCGGATCAGGTCGACATCATCGCTCCGCCCTTCTCCATCCTGGCCGAACCGCCGGTGGCGGTGGTCGACAAGGTCGTGGACCAGAAGGGCACGCGCGATCGCGCCGAGGCCTATCTGGCTCAGCTCTACGATGAACCGGCCCAGGTCCTGGCGGCCGAGCACTACTACCGCCCGCGCAACCCGGCCGTCGCGGCGCGCTTTGCCGATCGCTTCCCGCACCTGACGCTGGCCGACATATCCGACTTCGGCGGCTGGAGCGCCGCGCAGAAGCGCCACTTCGCCGACGGCGGCGTCTTCGATCAGATCTATCAACCCGGCCGACGACCATGACCCGACAGGCCGGCCCATTAGTCTGGAAGGCGCACAGCCCCCTGCCCGGCTTCTCCCTCTCGCTGGGGTTCACCCTGGCCTATCTGTCGTTGTTCGTCCTCATCCCCCTGGCCGCCCTGGCGATCAGGCCGTGGGAGAACGGGCTGGACGGAGTCGTCGCGGCCATCACCTCGCCGCGCGCCCAGGCGGCCCTCAGGCTCAGCTTCGTCGCCGCCGCAGTCGCCGCCGTCGTCAACGCCGTGATGGGCGGCCTGCTGGCCTGGGTGCTGACCCGCTATGAGTTTCCGGGCAAGCGACTGGCCGACGCCGTGATCGACCTGCCCTTCGCCCTGCCGACGGCGGTCGCGGGTATCGCCCTGACCGCCCTCTATGCCCAGAACGGCCCAATCGGCGGCCTGCTGTCGCCGCTGGGGATCAAGATCGCCTACACCCCCGTCGGCGTGGTCGTGGCCATGGTCTTCGTCGGCCTGCCCTTCGTCGTCCGCTCCATCCAGCCCGTGCTTCAGGACCTGGATCAGGAGGTTGAGGCGGCAGCCGAGACCCTGGGCGCCTCGCCGCTTCAGACCGCCACGCGCGTCATCCTGCCCGCCATCCTGCCCGCTCTGCTGTCCGGCGTCGGCCTGGCCTTCGCGCGCGGGGTCGGGGAATACGGTTCGGTCATCTTCATCGCCGGCAATATGCCGCTGCGGTCGGAGATCGCGCCCCTGCTGATCGTCACCCAGCTGGAGCAGTTCGACTACGCCGGGGCCGCCGCCATCGGCCTGGCCATGCTGTGCCTGTCCTTCCTCATTCTGTTGAGTTTCAATGGCTTGCAGACAGCTCTTGCGAGGCAGGGCGCATGACGGCTGAAGCCCTTCCCTCCGCCCCTGCCTCCGTCTCGCCCAGACGAGGCCTGGGCCGCGGCCTGCTGATCGGCCTGGCCTTGCTGTGGTTGGTCCTGATCGTCCTGGCCCCGTTGGGCGTCATCCTGGTCGAAGCCCTGCGCAAGGGCGCGGGCGCCGCCGTCGCCAGCCTGTCTCAGCCCGACGTCTGGGCGGCCGCCCGGCTGACCCTCGTGACCACGGCGATCGCCACGCCTCTGAATGCCGTCTTCGGCCTGGCCGCCGCCTGGTGCGTCACCCGGTTCGACTTCATCGGCAAGACATTGCTGATGGCCCTGATCGACCTGCCGCTATCGGTGTCGCCGGTCATTTCGGGCCTGGTCTGGGTTCTGCTGTTTGGCGCCTCGGGCTGGTTCGCGCCCTGGCTGAACGCGGCCGGGCTGCAGATCATGTTCACGCCCGTCGCCATCATTCTCGCGACCATCCTCGTGACCCTGCCCTATGTGGCGCGCGAACTGATCCCCTTGATGCAGCAGCAAGGATCGGACGAGGAACTGGCCGCCCTGACGCTGGGCGCGCGTCCGTCCGCCATCTTCTTCTTCATCACCCTGCCCAACGTGCGCTGGGCCCTGCTTTACGGCGTGCTGCTGGCCAACGCCCGCGCCATGGGCGAGTTCGGGGCCGTCTCGGTCGTGTCCGGCCATATACGCGGCCTGACCAACACCCTGCCGCTGCACGTTGAGATTCTTTACAACGAGTACGACTTCGTCGGCGCCTTCGCGACCGCCGCCCTGCTGGCGGTTCTGGCGCTCGTGACCCTGGTGCTGAAGTCCTTCCTCGAGCACCGCCACGCCGACGACCTCGCCGCGAGGGGGCGGCGCTGACATGACCCTCGACATCACCTCCATCACCCGCGCCTATGACGGCCTGCCCGCGCTGGACGACGTCAGCCTGACGGTTCGAGACGGCGAGTTCCTGGCCCTGCTCGGCCCCTCCGGTTCCGGCAAGACCACCCTGTTGCGCATCATGGCCGGGCTGGACCGGCCCTCCGCCGGGCAGGTGCGGTTCAACGGCGAGGACTTCCTGGCCCTCACCCCGCGTGAGCGCCGCGTCGGCATGGTGTTCCAGAGCTACGCCCTGTTCCGCCACATGACCGTGGCTGACAACATCGCCTTTGGCCTGAAGGTGCGCCCGCGCGGATCGCGCCCCGGCCGCGCCGAGATCACCGAACGGGTTCAGGACCTTTTGCGCCTGATCCAGCTTGACGGCTTCGGCGGCCGCTATCCCAGCCAGTTGTCCGGCGGTCAGCGCCAGCGCGTCGCCCTGGCCCGCGCCCTGGCCATCGAGCCGCGCCTGCTGCTGCTGGACGAGCCCTTCGGCGCCCTGGACGCACGCGTCCGTCGCGACCTGCGGCGCTGGCTGCGTCAGGTCCACGAACAGACCGGCGTGACGACGGTCCTGGTCACCCACGATCAGGAGGAGGCTCTGGAACTGGCCGACCGTGTCGCCATCCTGCGACAGGGCCGCATCGAACAGGTCGATACGCCGCAAGCCCTCTATGACCGTCCTGCTTCGGCCTTCGTCCACGACTTCCTCGGCGAGGGTTTGCAGCTTGAGGCCACCGTGGCGCGCGGCGAGGTCGTGTCGAGCGACTGGCGCGCCCCCTCGCATGCCGCCGCCGGCGACGCCTTCCTCTGCATCCGTCCGGAAGATCTGGAGGCCGCCGACAGCGGTCTGGTCGGCGTGGTCCTGTCCAGCCTGAGGCGCGGCGACCGCGCCCGCGTGGCGGTGTCCCTGCATGGCCGCCGCCTGGAGCTGGAACGGCCCGTCGGCGATCCTCTGACGACCCTGGCGCCCGGCGCGTCGGTCCGCCTGCATCCCCGTCGTTTCCATGTCCTGGCGAAAAGCGCATGAGCGGGCCGACGGTCGCGGTCATCGGCGCTGGCTTCAGCGGCCTGCTGACCACCCTCAACCTCCTGCGCATGTCGCCCGACGTCTCCGTGCAGTTGATCGAACGGCGCGGCGTCTTCGGCCTCGGCCCCGCCTATGCCACCGGCAACCCCAAGCACCTGCTCAACGTCCGCCTGTCGAACATGAGCGCCTTTCCCGACCAGCCGCGCCATCTGGCCGACTGGATGGCCGAGCAGCCCGCCTGGTTCGCCCGCGACGACTTCATCACGCGCGGCGACTACGGCCGCTATCTGGCGCATCTGCTGAATCAGGCCTTGCGTCCCGACCGCGACGGCGCGCGCCTGACCCTGATCCGAAGCGAGGTCAGCGCCATCCGTCCCCATGAGGGCGGCTGGAAGATCATGCTGGATGGCCGCAGTTCGACGACAGCCGACGCCGTGGTCCTGGCTCAGGGCAATCTCAGCCCCGCCGCACCGTCCGGCCTCGACCCAGATCTGGTCGACTCGGGCCGTTACCTGAGCGATCCGTGGAGGGCGTTGGACGCCTTGCCCGACGACGCCAGCGACATCCTGCTGGTCGGGGCCGGCCTGACCATGGTGGACGCCGCCATCGCCCTGCGTCGTCCCGGCCGGCGCTTCACTGCAGTCTCGCGCCACGGCCTGCTGCCACGCAGCCACGGTTCGACGACCATGCCGCCGCGCCGACGCACCTATGTCGGCAGTCCGGCCGAGGTGTTCAGACAAGCTCGGGCTGCCGCCCGCGTCGACGACTGGCGCACAGTCGTCGATGACGTGCGTCATTCCGCACGTGATCTATGGTCTTCCTGGCCCCTGCCTCAACGCAGCCGCTTCCTGCGCCACCTGCGCGCGCTATGGGACAATCACCGCCACCGTCTGGCCCCTGGCGTCGCCCGCGAGGTCACGGCCATGCTGGCGTCAGAGGAGCTTGAGATCACGGCCGCCCGCATCACCGCGCTCAGGCGAGACAAGGACGAGGTCGAGGTCGTGCTGAAGCACCGGGGCGACTCGCAGCCTCGCCCCTACCGTTTCGACGCGGTCATCAACTGCTCCGGCCCTACTGGCGACGTCGCGCACAGCAAGGAACCACTTCTGACCGACCTGCTGAAGCAGGGTCTGGCCGCTCCCGCGCCGCTCGGGCTAGGCCTCGCGGTTGATCCGCAGGGGCGGCTGATCGACGGCCGAATGCTGGTCCACGATCGCCTCTTCGCCATCGGCCCCCTGACACGCGGCCTGTTCTGGGAGTCCACCGCCGTTCCCGATCTACGCGAACAGGCCGTGAGCCTGGCCTGCCACGTCGTAAACGCCATCCGGCAAGACACGGCGTCGCTTGGCGATTTTCCAGGAACGGCCCTGCATCTGATCGGATCGGCCCACGACAACGCCCTCACCGCGTGAACAGGATCAGCTCGAGCCGACGTCGCCCAACGCTGGGACGCGACTGCCCGCCTGATCGAACAGACCCGACAGATCAGCGCGCCGGCTGAGGAGGCTCTCCAGCGTATAACCGTCCAGCACCTGCATGAAGGCAGCCAGGGCCTGATGCAGCGCACCGGTCAGGCCGCAGGCGGGCGCGATGATGCAACTGCCGCAGTCGACCAGATCAAAGCCGTCTTCCGTGTGCCGGACCACAGCGCCGATATTGATTTCGATGGGCGCCCTGGCCAATCGCACCCCGCCGAACCGCCCGCGCACGCTGACCAGATAGCCGGCGTTCACGAGGTCGCTGACCACCTTCATCAGGTGGTTCTGGGAAATGTCGTAGGCTCCCGCGATTTCGGAGATCGAGCACAGACGCTCGGGCCGCGCCCCCAGATAGAGCAGCACCCGCATCGCATAGTCAGTGTAGCGCGTCAGGCGCATCAGGCTCTCCGATCACGCGTCACCTCGCCGCACGGCATTTTATATGCATTTCGATTGCTTGTTTCAAACGCAGGTCTATAGATGCATTGTTGATGCATGTTTTAGGCAAGGCCGATGAACGACCCAGGGCGTAGCTACAACCGTGTGACAGACGGTCCGTCCGACTGCAGAGCGCCCGACAGCAAAGCCTAGCCGCTTCCCCTACCCTCACACCCCTACTCTGGAGACCTCTGATGGCCGAAGCCCTCAGCGAGCGCACGATCGCGCTTGTCAAAGCCACCGTTCCCGCCCTCGAAGCTCACGGCCTCGACATCGTCCGCGAAATGTATTCGCGGATGTTCCAGAACCCCGAGATTCGTGACCTGTTCAACCAGTCACACCACGGCGACACAGGATCGCAACCGCGCGCCCTGACCGGCGCCATTCTGGCATACGCCAGCAACATCGATAACCTCGGCGCCCTGGCCGCCGCGGTCGAGCGCATCGCCCAGAAGCACGTAGGGCTCCAGATTCTGCCCGAACACTATCCGCACGTCGGAAACGCCTTGCTGGGAGCCATCGCCCACGTCCTAGGGGATGCGGCGACCGACGAGATCATGACCGCCTGGGGCGAGGCCTATTGGTTCCTGGCCAACATCCTGATCACCCGCGAAGCGGCGCTCTATGAGAGTCTGGCGGCGGCCGAAGGCGGCTGGAACGGCTGGCGGGCCTTTGAAGTGATCGAGGTGCGTCCCGAAAGCTCGGTCATCACCTCATTCGTGCTGAAGCCCAAGGACGGGGGCCCGGTGCTGCGTCACCGCCCCGGTCAGTATCTGACCTTCTGGTTCGATGTGCCCGGCCATGCCCCGGTCAAGCGCAACTACTCCATTTCCAGCGCGCCGAACGACGAAACCTATCGCATCTCGGTGAAGCGCGAGGACAAGGGACTGGCCTCCGGCTGGCTGCACGACAACGCCCGCGTCGGCATGGTGTTGAAGGTCGGCGCCCCGGCCGGCGACTTCTTCCTGCCCGAAGCGCCGCAACGGCCCGTCGTCCTGCTGTCCGGCGGCGTCGGCCTGACCCCGATGGTCTCCATGCTGGAGACCATCGTCGCCGAGAATTTGGATGCCGAGGTCCACTATGTCCACGGCGCGCGCGACGCGGCCTCCCACGCCATGGGCGAGCATGTTCGCGCCCTGACCGCCGCCCACCCCAAGGCCCGCAGCACGGTCTTCTATGAAACCGCCGCAGCGAACGACGCCGCGCGCCATGATCGACAAGGCGTGATCTCAGGCGCCTGGCTGGCCGAGCAGACGCCGATCCATGAGGCGGACTACTATCTGTGCGGACCCCGCCCCTTCCTGCGCGCCCTGGTGTCGGACCTTGCCGCCGCCGGCGTGCCGACGGATCGGATCCATTACGAGTTCTTCGGCCCCGCCGACGAAAACCTCGCCGCCTGACGCTGTGGTGGAGCCGCGTCTGACGCTTCGTCCGTCAGGCGTGGCTCTACAGGGTCTGTCGCGCCAACGGGGCAGACCCGGTCATAGAAGGCCTGGGTCGCCGGCGCCCGGCCGCCGCGCGACAGGATGAAGCGGTGCTCCACCACCATGGCCTGCTGCTCGATGTTCAGGCCGGTCCAGTCGCAAAGGTCGTCCAGCGGATAGGCGTAGGCGGCGGGACCGTCGCCCGCCCGCAGCTTGTTCAACAGCAGGTTCAGCCCGTTCTGCGCCTGCCAGACATGGACCAGTTCATGAATGAAGACGGCCTGGGTCCGTAGCGGCGCGCGCGACAGGTCCGGTTCCAGCGTCTTCTTCGGCCAGACGATCCAGTCGCGCCCGAACCATGCGCCGGGCACGAAGGCCCGATCAAACGGCCAGGGCGAGCCCAGGAAACGGATGTCGTCCAGCCTCAGCGCCGCGCCGAAGACCTCGCGCGCCAGCGCCGCCTCACCGTCCGCCAGCGGCCGTATCATATCCGGTCCATTCCCAATGCCACGGCTCGAATACATAGGGAGTGAAGCCAAAGCGCGAAGCATTGGCCACCAGCCAGCGATAGGCCGGTCCCTGGGCCATGTGGCGGCGGCTCAGCGGATCGGTGGAATCCACCCCCATGCCGGCGACGTGGCCGACGTGAATATCGACGGCCGTTCCGGTTCTATGCGGTGAACAGACGGCTCGACGCACTCCGTCGCAATTGCCCTGCGCGGCGCATCTCGCGGCGTCGGCCTCCGGATCGCGGAAGCCTGAGAAGATCTGCATGAGCTCGGGGTCGGCGGCGATGGCGGGAACCTCGGCGCGGGCGGCGGCGGCCATGCGGCGATAGGCCTCCAGCACGTCGCGGCGCAGCAACCGCGTCATGCGCTGGGCATGTTCTTCTGCTGGATCGAGGTAGCCCAGCATGTTGATCGGCGACGGTTCAGGGCATTCCCCCCTCACCCGCGCCATGACGAAGGGACGGCGCTCCTGCCACAGGCCGCGAAACACCTGAAAGGTCGCCTGATCGAACTGCCCCGTCGCCGTCAGCCCGCGCCGGGCCTGGAACCCGGCCAGGGCCTCCGCGAAGGCAGGCGAGGCCGGGTCGCACGGCGTGCCGATCTCGCGCTGGATCAAGGGGGTATAGGTCTCCCAGCCCCATTCCGGCGCCCCGAACGGCGACCATTCCAGAGTGTAGAGCGAAATGCCGTTGGCCTGGGCCGCTCCGTCCCAGGCGCTGGTCGGCCGGTCGCAAATCTGGGCGCCGCCGTCGGCTGCGGCGGCGTCTCGAGCCTGAGCCGCTCCGGCGCCGCCGATGACCGCCACGAAGGCGGCGGCAAGGATCGCAAATCGCACTGACATAAGGACAGCAGGCCCCAGCTTTCCCCTGACCGCAAGCCCGACTTCGCGCCGTCGTCGAAAACCGGCATGGTGAAGCTGCGGCCGACTCAGGGCCGACCATGCCTGGACGCCCCATGTCATCTGCCGCCGCCGCTGACGCCCCTCGCCGGTCCAATGCCGTTCTGGCCGCCTTTTCCGGGCCCTGCCTGCCCCTGGCGGCCTTTGGTGTGGCCCTGCCCGTCACCCTGCCAGAGTTCTACGCTACCCATGTCGGTCTTGAACTGGGCGTAGTGGCCGCTGTCTTCATGGCGGTGCGGCTGATCGACATCGTCTTCGACCCCTTCATCGGCTGGGGCATGGACAAGACCAAGACGAAGTTCGGCCGCTACCGGCCATGGATGGCGCTGTCGACGCCGATCCTGATGCTGTCGGCGCTGATGATGTTTGTGCTGGTGCAGCCGGGCGCGGGGCCGGCCTATCTGTTCGCCTGGTTGCTGGTCCTCTACCTCGGCTTCTCGATCGGCACCCTGGGCCAGTTGGGCTGGGCGGCGGTTCTGGCGCCCCAGTATGACCAGCGCAGTCGCGTCTATGGCTGGTGGCAGGTGTTCAACATCATCGGCGTCATCCTGATCCTGATCTTGCCGACCGTAGTGGTGAAGTCCGGCATCGGCGACTACGCCGACGGCGTTCGCATCATGGGCTGGGCCATCCTGATCGCCCTGCCCGTCACCATCGGTCTGGCCATGGTCGCCGTGCCGGAACCGGTCAACGTCGGCGCCCCACCGCACGGCGGACCCGGTGCCTATCTGGCGCTGTTCGGCATGAAGACAGTGCGCAAGCTGCTGATCGCCGACCTGCTGTTGGGCGTCGCGCCCGGCATCACCGGCTCGCTGCTGTTCTTCTTCTTCGGCCAGATCAAGGGCTACGACCACACCCAGGCCTCGCTCTTCATGCTGTTCTATTTCGTAGCGGGTCTGGTCGGGGCGCCGATCTGGGCCTGGCTGGCCACCAAGATCGGCAAGGACAGGGCTTTGGCCGTCGCCAGCTTGATCTTCGCCGGTCTCTATATCGCCGCGACCCTGGTCCCTGGCGGCAACTTCGCCGTGACCGCCGCCGTCATGTTCATCGCCGGCCTGCCCTATGCGGCGGGACTGTTCCTGCTGCGGGCCATGATGGCCGACGCGGGCGATGAGGTGCGGCTGGAGACCGGCGTGGACCGCACCGGCCTGATGTTCTCCATCCTGTCGGCCACGACCAAGATCGGCCACGTCGTGGCGCTGATCCCCTACCTGATCCTGCAATGGGTGGGGTTCAAGGCTCTGCCGGGACCGGCGGGCAACAGCGAGTTTTCGCTGCTGGCGCTGCAGATCCTGTTCATCGCCGTGCCGGGCCTGCTACTGGCGGCGGCCGCCTGGGTGCTGAAGGGCTACCCCCTGACGCCCAAGCGCCACGATGAAATCCGCGAGGCCTTGGCTGCCCGCGACGCCGGGACCGCCTGAATGACCCACTCCGTCGACCGCCTGAAAGAGATCATGGTTCGCCTGCGCGATCCGAACGGCGGTTGCCCCTGGGATGTCGAACAGACCTTCGCGACCATCGCCCCCTATACGATCGAAGAGGCCTACGAGGTCGCCGACGCCATCGAGCGCGCCGACATGGAGGAGCTGAAGGTCGAACTGGGCGACCTGCTGTTCCAGGTCGTCTTTCACGCCCGCATGGCCGAGGAAGCCGGGCATTTCGCATTTGACGACGTGGCCGAGGCCATGGCCGACAAGCTGATCCGTCGCCATCCCCACGTCTTTGGCGAAGAAGCGGCCAAGCCCAGCGGCTCCGCGCAAAAGGCCCGTTGGGAGGACATCAAGGCCGCCGAACGCAAGGCCAAGGAACAGCACGGCGTGCTGGACGACGTGCCCGTCGGCCTGCCCGCCCTGACCCGCGCCGCCAAGCTGACCAAGCGCGCCGGCCGCGTCGGCTTCGACTGGCCCTCGACCGACGAGGTCTTCGACAAGCTGGCCGAAGAGGTCGAGGAACTGCGCGTCGAGATCGCCGCCGGCGACAAGGAAAAAGCGCGCGAGGAACTGGGCGACCTGCTGTTCGTCGTCGCCAACCTGGCCCGCAAGCTAGAGGTCGAACCCGAAGACGCCCTGCGCGCCGCCAACGCCAAGTTCGTGCGTCGCTTCGGCTTCATCGAAACTGAACTGGCCAAGGACGGCCGCACGCCGGAACAGTCCGATCTGGCCGAGATGGACGCCCTGTGGGACGCCGCAAAGGTCGCCGAACGGACCTAGGTTTCAAGCCCGTCTGCCGGCAAGCGCGCGATGAAATGGCCCTTCATGTCCTCGGGCCAGTCACGATAGGCCACCGCGCCGTTTGGGCTGGCGGCGTAGAGGCGAGCGAAGGCGGTCACGGCCTGGGCCGCTTCCTGCGTCGGCGCAAAACGCCCGGCCAGATAGGCCGGCTTGCCGGCCTCGGCCAGATAGACAGTGCAATGACTGACGCAGGCCCACAGACAGGCCTGTTCCTCGACACGCAGATCATCGACGCCCTTCACGGCCGCTGAGACAGCATCAAGAAAACGGCGCCCCCCAGATAGACCGGCGGCGTCAGTCGGCTCATCGGCGGAGAAACGGCAGGTCGTGCAGACGACCAGACGCGCGCTCATCAGAACTCGACCCCGGCCTGCGCCTTCACCCCGCTACGGAAGGGGTGCTTCACCATCTGCATGTCGGTGACCAGATCCGCAACCTCGATCAAGGCGTCGGGGGCGTTGCGCCCGGTGATGACGACGTGAGTGTCGGCCGGACGCGCGGCTAGAACCTGCAGCACTTCTTCGACCGGCAGATAGTCGTAGCGCAGGGCGATGTTCAGCTCATCGCAGACCACCATCTTCCACTCGGGGTCCATGATCCGCGCCTTGGCCGCCTCCCAGGCGCGGCGGACATTAGCGATGTCAGCCGCGCGATCCTGGGTGTCCCAGGTAAAGCCCTCGCCCATCGGGCGCATCTCGACCAGATCGGGGAAGGCGTCGAACAGGTTCTGTTCGCCCGTTTCCATCGCTCCCTTGATGAACTGGATGATCGACGTCTTCATGCCATGGCCGATCATGCGGCAGACCATGCCCAGAGCCGCCGTCGACTTGCCCTTGCCGGTGCCTGTATGGACGATGATCAGGCCCCGTTCGACCGTCTTGCTCGCCATCATCCGGGCACGCGCGGCCTGGACCTTCTTCATCTTCTCGGCGTGGCGGGCGTTCAGATCGGCTTCGGTCATAGGGATGCGGCTCCTTGGGACGACAGGTCGAGTTCGAAGACTTCCCCCCAGGCGGTCTCCGCGCCTCGCCCGATGGCGGCGATGGCGCGGCTCATGGCCCCGTCGCGCGTCAACAGGCGGTCGGCCAGACTCACGATCAGGGGGTTCGGCGTGGCGGTCGGGGCGACGACACGCAGGCGCTCGGCCCACGCCGCCTCCCAGCCCGGTTCCGAGCGGGCGCAGACGATGACATAGGCCGCCGCCGTCGATCGGCTGACCCCCGCCCAGCAATGGACCAACAGAGGCCGCGTCCCGTCCCAGCTTGCGGCGAAGGCCAGCAGGGCGGCGACATCCGCCTCTGTCGGCGGCGTCAGCCCGGCGCGTGGCTCGGCTATGTCGTTGAATCTGAGGTCCAGTCGATGCGGCGGGGCGTCTGTCAGCGTCGCGTCGATATGGCCAGGCGAGGCCAGGCTGATCAGGTGCGACGGCCGATGTCGGGCCGCCAAGTCGGCGACCTCATGCAGGGGCGCGACGATCAGCTTCATCCGACCGCCATCCCGGCGACAGCCAAGAGGAAGCCGACCTCGAAGGCCTGTTCCACCGCACCCAGGACGTCCCCGGTCCGCCCCCCGATCAACCGCCACGCCAGCCATGCCGGAACCGCGCCAAACGCCAGGCCCAGGGCCAAACCGCCTGCCCCCGTAGCCGGTGAGAAGAAAACCAGGGGCCACAGAGCGATCAGCACGGCCACGGTCAGGCCCAGCAGCGAGGCGCGATCGGGCCTGCCTTCCTTGGCCATGTCGGGATCGCCGCCGTAGGGCATGACGGTCATGGCCCCGACCGCCGCCGCGCGTCCCAGGCCATGCGCCGCCAACAAGGCGACGGCTGCAAAAAAGGGCGAAAACTGCGCCAAGGCGGCCAGGGTCGCCACGCGCAGCGCCAGCGTCAGCCCTAGCGCCAGCGCGCCGTAGGAGCCCAGCCGGCTGTCTTTCATGATCTCCAGCCGCCGCGCGCGGGTCAGGCCCCCGCCCAACCCGTCCGCTGTGTCGGCCAGGCCGTCCTCGTGAAAGCCGCCGGTCAAGACGACCCCTGCGGCCACGGCCAGAAGCGCCGCGATCCACGCGCTCCAGACCTGGGCCGCGCTATAGAGGACCAGCGCTGCTGCACCACCAACCAGTTGTCCGACCAGCGGATAATAGCGCGCGCTCTGCTGTATCCATTCCGGTTGAAAACCGGCGAGTTGCGGCGTCGGAATGCGGGTCAGGAACTGAACCGCACAGACGAACAGGCGCGCTTCGCGCCGGATCAACCCGCCGCCTCCAGCACGTCGGCTAGTTCGGCGACCTCGGACAGCAGGGCGCAGGCGGCCTGAACCAGAGGCACGGCCAGAAGCGCGCCAGTCCCCTCACCCAGCCTCATGCCCAGTTGCAGCAGAGGCCGGGCGTCCAGGGCCTCCAGCATCAACCGATGCCCCGCCTCGGCCGAGGCGTGAGCGAACAGGCAATAGTCGCGTGCATTCGGCGCCAGGCGCACCGCCAGCAGGGCCGCCGCCGTTCCAATGAAACCGTCGACCAGAACCGGAACCCCAACCCTGGCCGCCGCCAGAAGCGCCCCGGCCATCATGGCGATCTCATACCCACCGAACTGGGTCAGAACCTCGAGCGGCGCTGTCGCGTCCGACCGCGCCGCCGCCTGGGCCAGGACGGCGTGCTTCCGCGCCATGCCGTCCGGCGAATGCCCCGCTCCCTGCCCCACGCAGTCGTCCAGCGGCGCGGGCGCCAGCCGGTGCATCAACAGGGCCGCCGAGGCGCTGTTGCCTATGCCCATTTCGCCCAATGCGATCAGGTTCGCGCCGTCGGCGATGGCCTCGTCGGCTACCCGCGCTCCCGCCAGCAGGGCAATCTCGGCCTGAGCAAGGGTCATCGCCGGCTCCACCGAGGCGTCCTCTGTTCCAGGCGCGACCTTGGCCTGAACCAGACCGGTGCGCCCAGACAAGTCCGCCGCCACCCCCGCGTCGATCACCCGGACCTCGGCCCCGACCACGCGGGCGAAGGCGTTGGCGCTGGCCCTGCCCGCCAGCAGCGTATCCACCATGGCCACGGTCACGCCCGAGGGAAAAGCCGCCACGCCCGAGCGCGTCAGGCCATGATCCCCCGCGAACACCAGTAGCACAGGTCGCGCCGCCGAGGGGATCAGCCGTCCCTGGATCAGGCCCAACCTCAGCGCCAGTTCCTCGACCCGGCCGAGCGCGCCTGGCGGCTTGGCCTTGCCGTTCAGCGCGGCTTTCAGCGCGCCCTGCAATGACCGATCCAGAACAGGCAAGGTCAGAAGGTCGGTCAAGTCACTCATGTCAGGCCTGCGATCCGGCTCAGCGCCGCAATGTCGAAATGCGTTTCCAGAACGGCGGCGATACGGTCCAGGGCCTGATCGACGCGAACGGTCTGATCGACGCCGCTCGACTCCGTTCCCAGTTCGGCCAACAGGGCCGCCCGCGCCTCGGGCCGGTCGAACAGTCCGTGGACATAGAGGCCCGTGATCTTGCCGTCCGCCGAGGTCGCGCCGTGCGGTTGATCGCCGATGCAGGCTGCCGGACGTGCAGCGTCAGGGCCGTCTGTGCGGCCGATATGGATTTCATAGCCCTCAAAGGCGCCGCCCGAGGCCGCCATCTGCCCTTCGACGCGTCGCAAGGTCTTGTCCCCGGCCAGAACCGTTTCAACCTCCAGCAACCCGAGCCCCGGCGCCGCCCCGGCGACGCCTTCGATCCCGTCTGGGTCGCTGATCGTCCGGCCCAGCATCTGATAGCCGCCGCAGACGCCCAGAACCCGTCCGCCCCGCCGAACGTGGGCCGCGATGTCCACGTCCCAGCCTTGCGCCCGCAAGAAGGCCAGATCGGCCAGCGTCGCCTTGGTTCCCGGCAGGATGACAAGGTCGGCGTCGCCCGGCAGAGCTTGTCCCGGCGGAACGAAGCCGAAGTCCACGCCCGGTTCGTGTCTCAATGGATCGAAGTCGTCGAAGTTGGCGATGCGCGACAGCATGGGCACGACGATGCGGACGCGGCGCTCCGCCCCCGGCCCTGCCGTGCGATCCAGAACCACCGCGTCCTCAGCCGGCAAGGACCGGGCATCGGCCAGCCAGGGCGCCATGCCCAGATCGGCCCACCCGGTGCGCTGCTCTATCTCGGCGCGACCTTGATCAAACAGCGCAGGATCACCCCGGAACTTGTTGATCAAAAAACCTTTGATCATTTCACCATCCGCCTCGTCCAGCACGGCGCGAGCGCCGACCAGGGCTGCGATCACATGGCCCCGGTCAATGTCGCCTACCAGGACGACCGGCACGCCAGCGGCCCGCGCGAAGCCCATGTTGGCGATGTCCCCGGCGCGCAGATTGGTTTCGGCCGGACTGCCCGCCCCCTCGACGATCACCAGATCGGCTTCGGCCTCCAGACGACGAAAGCTGTCCAGCACCACGTCCAGCAACGCAGCCTTGCGGTCCTGATAGCCTGCCGCCTGCCAGACACCCTCGACCCGACCGCGAACGACCAGTTGCGCGCCCGTATCGCTCTGCGGCTTCAGCAGCACCGGGTTCATGTCCACGCTTGGCGGCGTGCGGCAGGCCAGGGCCTGCAGCGCCTGGGCGCGCCCGATTTCGCCCACGCGCCCCTCGGCGTCGGGCGCGGTGACGGCGGCGTTGTTGGACATGTTCTGCGGCTTGAACGGCCGCACCGTCAGGCCGCGATTGGCGAACAGACGGCACAGGCCCGCGACCAGCACCGACTTGCCCACGTCCGAGCCGCAGCCCTGGATCATCAACGCGGCCATGCGAAGCCTCCAGCGATCAGAAGCAGCATCAGAACGACACAGGCGACGCCATAGACACGAAGGCCGCGATGAAGATCATGGGCGCGCGGGGACGCCCAGTCGCCGAAATCAGGTCGGTAGGTCATGACGCCCTCATAGCGAACCGGACCGCCCAATCGAACGCGAAGCGCTCCGGCCATGGCGGCTTCTGGCCAGCCGGCGTTGGGCGAAGCGTGCTTGCCTGCATCGCGCCACATGATGCGCCAACCCTGCCAGCCGCCGAGCGCGATCAGCGCCCCCGCAATCCGCGCTGGAACCCAGTTCATCACGTCGTCGGTCCGCGCCGCCGCCCAGCCGAAAGCCCGCCACCGCGGCTCCATGTGGCCGATCATGCTGTCAGCGGTGTTGATCGCCTTGTAAGCGAACAGCCCCGGCAGGCCGCCGATGACAAACCAGAAGACGGGCGCCACCACCCCGTCGCAGAAACTCTCGGCCAGGCTTTCCAGCGCGGCGGTGGCGATCTCGCCCTCGTCCATCGCCTCGACGTCGCGGCCGACGATCATACCGACCGCCAGCCGCGCGGCGGGCAGGTCGCCTACGCTTAGTGGACGGGAAACCGCGCGAACGTGCTCGAACAAGCTGCGCGCCGCCATCCCCGTCGCCCCCCAGATCACAAGTATCACCAGGCCCGGCCAGAAGGACGCCGTGGCGGCCAAGCGCTCGACGCCCCAGCCCGCTCCGCCCGCCACGACCACCAGGATCATGACGGTCAGGACGCCCAGAACCCTTCGCGTCCTTGCCGACCATTCTGGGCGGTTCCAGCGCCGCTCCAGCGTCGCGATCAAGCCGCCGATCCAGACGACCGGATGGCTCAGGCGACGCGGCCAGCCGACCGCGCCCTCGACCAGCAGGGCGCCGGCGACGATCCAGGGCGTCGCGACGCTAGCGGGCACGACCGACCATCTCCAACACCGGGCCGCGCGCCCCCTCCAGCGTGCGCGCTTCAACGCCATAGGCCGCCTTCAGCACGGCCGGCGACAAGGCCTCGGCCGGGGCGGCGTCAGCCAGCACCCGCCCCTCGGCCAAGACGATGACCCGATCGGCCACGCGCAACGCCGCGTCGAGATCGTGCAGGGTCAGGACTACGCCCCGCCCCTCCTCGTCCGCCAGCCGCCGAAACAGGTCGCAGGCGTCCAGCACATGGCCGGGATCGAGCCCGGCCAGCGGCTCGTCGGCCAACAGCCATTGCGGATCGCCCGCCAGCGCCCGCGCGATCAGGACCCGCGCCCGCTCGCCGCCGGACAGGGTCGAGACCACGCGGTCGGCGAAGCCCCCCACACCGGTCACGGCCATGGCGCGATCCACGGCTGCATGATCGTCCGCCCTCAACCCCCAGGCCCCGACATAGGGGGTCCGGCCCAGACCGATGAAGGTGCGACCGTCCACCGCCCAGGCGATCTCGGCATTCTGGGGCAGGTAGGCGATGCGGCGCGCCCGCTCACGTGGCGGCAGATCACGCAAAGGGCGTTCACCTAGCGTCACCCGCCCGGCGTCGGGCTTTCTCAGGGCCGCCAGACAATCCAGCAGGGTCGACTTGCCCGCCCCGTTCGGCCCGACCACCGCCGTCACCAGCCCCGGTGCGAAGACGGCGCTGACGCCGTTCAGGACCGTCTTCTCGCCCAGACGGACGGACAGGTTCTCCGCGCTCAGAAGGTTCATGCCAGCTTCCTCCGCATGCCGATCAAGAGGGCCAGGAAGAAGGGTCCGCCCAGAGCCGCCATGGCCACGCCCAGCTTGATCTCGGCCGCCGACGGCGTCAGCCGCACCAGTATGTCCGCCGCCAGCACAAGCGCCGCCCCGCCCAAAGCCGAGGGCAGCAGCAGGCCGCTGGGCCGGGCGCCGATCAGGGGCCGCAGCAGATGCGGCACGATCAGGCCGACGAAGCCGATCGACCCCGTCACCGCCACCGCCGACCCGACCGCCAGAGCCGCGCCGAGCGCCAGCATCAGGCGACCGATGTCCAGCCTTACGCCCAGCGACCGCGCCCCGGCCTCGCCCAGCGTCAGGGCGTCCAGCGTCCGCCCCTGGGTCATCAGCAGCAGGCAGCCCAGGATCATGCCGGGTGCCGCCAGCTTCAGCTCGACGACGCTGCGGTCGGCCAGCGAGCCCATCAGCCAGTTGACGATCTCGTTCACGGCCCAGGGGTTGGGCGCCAGATTTAGCGCCAGCGCCACCCCGGCGCCGGCCATGGTCTGGATCACCACGCCCGCCAGAATGAAGGTGACGACGCTGCTGGTCGCCCCCGCCAGAGCCAGCAGCAACAGGACGCCCGCGCCCGCTCCCACCATGGCCGCCACCGGCAGCACCCACGGCGCGCTGGCCGCCGCCCCCAGATAGAAGGTCAGCACCGCCCCCAGCGCCGCCATGGTCGAGACGCCGAGCATCCCCGGATCGGCCAGAGGGTTGCGCGTATAGCCCTGCAGCGCCGCCCCGGTCAGGCCCAGCACCGCACCGACCATCAGGGCCAGGATGGTGCGCGGCAGGCGCAGTTCAAACAGGATAGCCCAGGCCGGATCACCGCGCTGGGCGGCCCAGTCGCTCCAGGGTATCCAGACGCGCCCGGCGCTCATGCTGGCGATGGACAGGACGACGATCAGGACCAACAGTCCGATCAGGGTCAAGGATCTCGGCAAGGTCATAGGGCCTCCAGCGCCGTCCGGCGCGCCTGAGCCAGGGCGGCGGCGGTCTGGATCAGCACCGGGCCGCCGCAATAGAGCAGCTTCTCGTCCAGTTGCGCCTGCACCATCCGCCCAGACAGCGAGGCCAGCGCCGGGTGACGCATCACCCGATCGGCCCAGGTGCGCGAGCCCAAGGCGGGCGTGCCGCTGAGCAGGACCTGCGGCGGATCGGCCAGCAGTCGCTCGACCGGGACATTGCCCCATTTGCCCAGGCCATAGCGCCCGGCGACGTTGTCGAACCCCGCGCGGGTCACCATCTCGTCCATCAGGGTGCCGCGCCCGGCGGCGAAGCCGTTGGGCTGATAGATCATGGCCTTCAGCGGTTGCGATCCCGGCGGCGGCGCGGCGGCGGCGATGGCGGCCTCGATGCGAGCGATCAGGGCCTCGCCGCGCGCCGGGCGACCGACCAGACGCGCCACCTCGCGCACCTGGCCCAGACTGGCCGCCACGCTGTCGGGCACGGCGAACAGCGCGGTCGGGATATTCATCCGGCCGAGGGCGTTGCGGGTGGCCAGGGCGCTGTGGCGACTGGTCAACACCAGATCAGGCCGCAGGGCGATGACCTCCTCCGCCGTCTCCCATGTATAGGGCAGGGTCTTGGCCACCTCGGAAATGGTCGAACCGACCGGCTCGCGCGCATAGTGACTGAGGGCGGCGATCTGCCCTCGGTCGGCGACGTGGACCAGGATGGCGTCGAGGCAGGCGTTCAGCGACACCACGCGGCGCGGCGCGGCTTTCGCCACGGCCGGCGCGACGATGAGCGCGGCCCCCGCGCCTATCAAGGCTCCTCGCCGTGTCGCGCTCATGCGAAGGCCTCCAGCGCGCGTTGCAGACGCGGGAAGTCGCGCTCGGTCGGCACGCCGAAACGCAAACCATCGGGCGTATGATCGAAGGGTCGCGTCAGAATACCGGCCTCGCACAGATGCTGGAACCAGCGCGCGGCGTGCGGCGTGCGCGTCATGCGGAACAAGCTTGTCCCGCCGACGATCTGAAACCCCGCCTCCGCCAGCAGATCGTCGAGCCGGTCCGCGCGCTCGGCCAGAGCCCTTTCGGTCCGCGCGCGCCAATCCAGATCGGCATAGGCGCTCCGCCCCATGGTCAGGGCGTCGGCGCCAACGGGCCAATCCCCTAGAAGGGCGCGCAAGTGCTGCACCAGATCCGGCGCCGCCAGCATGAAGCCCAGCCTGACCCCCGCCAGTCCATAGAACTTGCCGAACGAGCGTAGGACGATCAGGCCCGGCTCGACCACGTCCGACACGCTGTCGTCGGGCGCGCATTCGATGAAGGACTCGTCCACCACCAGCCAACGCCCCGCCGCCGAGCGCGCACGAGCCATGGCGATCAGGTCGGCGCGCCGGGTCAGGCGACCGTCGGGATTGTTCGGATTGACGATGACCAGCACGCCCGCCTGCGACGCTTCCGCCTGATCTGGTGCGATCAGACGCGTCGCCACGCCCGCCGACCGCCAGGACTCGGCATGGGCGCCATAGGTTGGACCGACGATCTCGACCGAGCGCACGCCCAGCAACAGGGGCAGCAGACGGATCGCCGCTTCGGCCCCGGCGGTCGCCGCCATCCGATCCGGCGCACAGCCGAACGCGGACGCCGCGACCGCTTCCAACGCGACCAGGGCGCCGGGATCGGGCAGACGGTTCAGTTCCGCCTCCGCCGCACGCGGCCCACGCCACGGCTCGGGATTGATGCCGGTGGACAGGTCCAGCCAGGGTCGCGGCGCGTCGGGACAGGCGGCGGCGGCCTTCATCAGACCGCCGCCGTGTCGGGTCGCCGTCGTCAGAAACGCGGCGTCCTGCATCGGATCAGAACCGGACGCGAACGCCGCCGAACACGCCACGACCAGCCGTGCCGTAGTTCAGGACCGTCTGATAGTCTTCGTCAAAGGCGTTCTCGACCCGACCATAGACTTCGAGGTTGTCGTTGATCGGATAGGAGGCCCGGAGGTCGACCAGGGTGTATTCGCCCACGACGACGGTGTTGGCGTCGTTGTTGAACGTCTCGCCGACATAGCGCACAGCCACGCCCGTCTTCAGGCCAAAGGCGAAGGCGTAGTCGGCTGCGACGTTGGCCATGTGTTCAGGGCGGCGTGTCAGACGCTTGCCGTCCGTGGCGCCCGATGCGCTCTTGGCGTCGGTCCAGGTGTAGTTGGCGCTGAGGTTCAGGCGCTCCGTCACATCCACGCGGCCGATCAGCTCGACCCCCTGGGCCTCGGTCTTCTGGACGTTGCGGTAATAGCCCCAGCGGCCCGCGCCGTTGACGGTGCACAGCGGGTCCGTCGAGGGCGTCGAGCAGCCGTTGTAGCGGATCTCATTGTCGGCCTGGCGATTGAAGTAGGTCGCCGAGACGACAGCGCGGTCGAACAGGCGCTGCTCGACGCCGACTTCCCAGCTGTCGAACTCTTCCGGCTGCAGCGTCAGATTGCCGTACTCGCTGTAGAGCTCATAGAGGCCCGGTGCCCGGAAGCCCTGGCCCCAGCTGGCGCGCACGACGGTTTCGCCGTCGTTCAGGGCCCAGGCCGCCGCGACCTGACCCAGCAGGTTGTCGCCGTATTGGGCGTGGTCGTCGTAGCGCAGGCCGCTGGTCAGGGTCAGGCCGTCCAGCATCGTCCACTGGACCTGGGCATAGGCGCTGTCGAGGTCCGCCTGACCGCGCGCGAAGGCGGGGTTCAGGTTGAAGGCCGACGGCGAACGCGTGCGCATTTCCGAACGCTCGCTCTCGATGCCGAAGGTGGTGTTCAGCGTCTCGGTGACCGCGAAAGTGCCTTGATACTCCCAGCGACGGTTCTCGCCCGCCGCGTCGAAGGTCATCGGCTGGACCAGGGTGGCGGGGTTGTAGTTGCGGCGGTTGGTGTCCGTGTAGGCATAGCCGACGCGGTTGCGGAAACGGCCATCCATCAGGTCGAAGTTAAGACCGGCATAGCCGACCAACTCCTTGGTCTTGCCATACTCGCGGCTGTCACCGTTGAAGGCGTCGAAGTCGTTCTGACCGCTCGACCAGACCGAGCGCAGATCCAGCGAGACCGCGTCCGTGATCTTGAGGTTCAGACGGCCCGACAGCCCGGTGTTGGTATAGCCGTCATCCTCGGTCCCCTTGGCGAAGGCCGAGAAGCCGTCCGTCTCATAGCGGCTGGCGGCCAGACGCCAGCTCAGGCGGTCATTGGCGCCGCCGATCCCGCCACGAAAATAGGTGGTGCCGCGCGCGCCGGTTTCGGCGTCGAGCGAACCTTGCAGAGCCTCGGTCGGTTCGGCCGTGACGATATTGACCACGCCGCCGATGGCCTGGCTGCCCCACAGGGTCGACTGGGCGCCGCGCAGCACCTCGATGCGGGCCGTATCACCGACCAGCAGGTTGCCGAAGTTGAAGCCGCCCTGGGTCGAGGACGGGTCGTTCAGCTTGACCCCGTCGATCAGGACGACGGTGTGCTGGCTCTCGGCGCCGCGAATGTTGACGCCCGTCGAGGTGCCGACGCCGCCGTTTCGGGTGAAGCTGACGCCCGGCGTCTGGGCCAGAAGCTCGGCCACGGCGGGGGTCTGGCGCGCCTCGATGGCGGTCTGGGTCAGGACGGTGACGGAAGCGCCGACGCGCTCGATCGGCTGGGCCGAACGGTTGGCGGTGACGATGACGTCGGCCACGGCGGTGGCGCCGGCGCGACCGGCCACGTCAGGCGCGGCGGCCTGTTGATCGGTGACTTCGGCAGCGAAAGCAGGCGCGGCGGCCAGAAGGCTGGCGGCGGCCAGGGTAGCGAATGCGGTCCGGTTCATTCCGGTTCTCCATATGACGACGCCGCGCCGGACCGACCAACGCCCGGATGAGCGAAAGCGGCCGCTGACGCGGCTGGTTTACGACTGTCGTCACACGAGTTGCCTCGACCGCTCGGCACATCCCGACCGCGCGGAGAACGACGGCGACAGGCAGGTCTCCTGGCTCGCGGATCAAGGCCGGTGCGCGTCGCCTTCCCAGAAGTCGTTCAGGCCGTGGCCTTCCGGACCGCCAGTGGCGTATGACGCGCGGGCTAGCCGCTTACAGTTGCGGGAACAGCCGGAGTTTCACACTCCGTTCCCTTTTGATCCCCTTTCGGGGAACCTGACGCGACCGTGGCAGTAGGACCGCGCGCCCCACAGGTCAACCGGAGAGACGAAGCATGGCCATCACCCTGGTCCTCGGCGGCGCCCGCTCGGGCAAGAGCGGCTACGCCCAAAGGCAGGCCGAACTGGCGGCGTCGGTATCGGGCCGCCCTCCCCTGATGATCGCCACGGCCGAGGCCTTTGACGACGAGATGCGCGACCGCATCGACCGTCACCGCGCCGAACGCGGCGGCGACTGGCGCACGCTGGAAGCGCCGCTGCATCTGGCCGCCGCCGTTCGCGACCTGACCGCCGACGACGTCGCAGTCATCGACTGCCTGACCCTGTGGCTCAGCAATCAGATGCTGGGGGATCACGACCTGTCCGCCGCCGTCGATGATCTGACGGCCGCGCTGGCCAGCTGCCCCGCCAGCCTGTGGTTGGTCAGCAATGAGGTCGGCTGGTCCCTGGTGCCCGACAACGCCCTGGGCCGCCGCTTCCGTGACGAGGCCGGACGGTTGAACCAACGGATCGCCGCTGTCGCCGACAGCGCTTGCCTGATCGTCGCCGGGTTGAAGCTGGACCTGCACACCTGACGCGCTGGCGGCGCTGAAAATCCGGTTGGAGGTGCTAGATCGATCCGGCGACCATCGCGTCGAGACGGTCGCGCGTGAGGGAGACGACGACGTCTTCGCGCCGCTGGCCACAGGGGTTGTGCACGACCTCTACGCCGCCGCCCCCGCCGGCGTCTTCCGCTCCCTGGGCCAGGATCGTCGCCAGGCGCTGTGGGCGGTGCGCCGCCTTCCCGACGATGATCCCCTGCCCTGTTCGCCGCCGCCGAGGCGCGCGAGCGCGGCGCCCGCGAACTGGGCGCGGAGCCCGACGCCCATCTGCCCCTGATGCCGCTGGGCGAGCACGTCGCCGCCGACTATCAGACCGCGCGCCTGTCGTTGTAGGCCCACCCCATGGCTGTCCTGCGTCCCGTCTTCGCCGCCGATCGGGTGCTGACCTGCGCCGCGACGGAAGGCCGGCACGGCGGCTCCCTGGTGAAGGTCGCGGGCGTGGTCCTGGTGCGTCAGCGGCCGGGCAAGGGCAACGCCGTCTTCGTCACCCTGGAAGACGAGACCGGCATCACCAACATCGTCCTGTGGGCGCGGATGCTGGACCAGTTCCGACGTGAGATCATGGGCGCCCGCCTGATGCAGGTCGAAGGCCTGGTCGAGAAAAGCCCCGAAGGCGTCGTCCACGTCGTCGCCCGCCGCATCATCGACCGCAGCGCCGAACTGTCCCGCCTGTCAGAGGATCATCAAACCGAGATCGAGTTGGCCCGCGCCGACATCGTCGCCCACCCACAACTGCCGCGCCATCCCCCGCATCGACATCCGCGCGATGTGCGTATCCTGCCCGGCTCGCGGGACTTCCACTGATCCGATCAGAGGTCGTCCACCCGCTGTTCCGCCGCTTGAACCTCTGCCTTCATCCAGCGGACGAAGGCGCGGGCCGGTTCGGATACGCCGCTGCGACGGGTCAGGACGTGATAGGCCATATCGGTGGCGAAGGCGCCGTCCGCGAACGGCGACACCAGTCGCCCCGAAGCCAGATCCTCAGCCACGAAGGCGTAGGGCGCCAAGGCCACGCCCTGGCCATGGGCGGCGGCCTCGATGGCCAGGGCCGTCTGGTCGAAGCGCGGTCCGGCTGTAGCGTCGATGGCGTCGATCCCCTTGGCCTTCAGCCATGCGGCCCAGTCCGGGCGCGGCTCTTCCATTTCGCTGGCGCGCAGATGGATCAGGACATGCTGGGCCAGATCGGACGGACGCTTCAGCGCCTTGGGACCCGTCAGCAGGGCCGGACTGCACACCGGGGTCACATCCGCCGACAGCAGAGGCTCGGACCGCACGCCGGAATAGTCGCCTCGACCATAGCGGACCGCCACATCCACCCGCCCGCCGCCGACGTCGGCCAGCCGCATGTCCGCCGACATCCAGACCTCCACCTCCGGGTGGGCCGCCGCGAACCGGGCGATGCGCGGGGCCAGCCATTTGGCGGCGAAGGACGGCGGGACGCTGACGGCCAGGGCGTGACGACGGTCAGGACGATAGAGCAGGTCCCCGGCCCGCTTCAGGTAGTCGAAGCCGTCGTGCAGCAACGGATAGAGCTCGGCCCCCAGTTCGGTCAGGGCGATCTGACGTCCCTCGCGGTGGAACAGGGGCGCGCCTGCGTGTTCCTCCAGAATGCGGATCTGCTGGCTGATGGCGCCAGGCGTGACCGACAGTTCCTCGGCGGCGCGGGTGATGTTCAGGCGACGCGCCGCCGCCTCGAACGCCTTCAGTGCGTTGAGCGGCGGGATGCGGCTGTCGATAGCGACGTCTTTCTTGCGGCTCATCGGTTCAGCCACTCCGGCGTCGGAAGGCCGCGCGCGGTCAGGAAGGCGGGGTCATAGACCTTGCTGGAATAGCGCTGGCCGGAGTCGCACAGGACGGTGACGATGGTCTTGCCCGGCCCCAGGTCGCGCGCCATGCGGATGGCCCCGGCGATATTGACCCCGCTGGACGGGCCCAGCGACAGGCCCTCGTTCTTCACCAGATCGAACAGGATGGGCAGGAACTCGGCGTCTTCGATCCGATAGGGATGATCGACCGCCAGCCCCTCCAGATTGCCGGTGATCCGGTTGACCCCGATGCCCTCGGTGATCGAACTGCCCTCGCCCTTCAGCACGCCCTCAGTGAACCAGCTGTAGAGGGCGGCGCCCGGCACGTCGGCCAGACCAATGGCGATTTCGGGTTTCTGTTCGCGCAAGTAGGCGGCGCATCCGGCCAGGGTCCCGCCCGAGCCGACGGCGCAGATGAAGCCGTCGATATTCCCATCCGTCTGCTTCCAGATTTCCGGGGCCGTGGCCTCATAGTGGGCTTGGCGGTTGGCCAGGTTGTCGAACTGATCGGCGTAGAAGGCGCCGGCCGGCTCGCTCTCGTTCAGTTCCTCGGCCAGTCGGCGGGAATAGGCGACGAAGTGATTGGGGCTGGCGAAGGGCGCCGGATCGACCTCGATCAGACGCGCGCCGTGCAGGCGGACTGCCCGCTTCTTTTCGTCCGTCTGGCTGCGCGGCATGACGATGACGACCGGGTGGCCCAGGGCCGCCCCGACCAGGGCCAGACCGATGCCGGTATTGCCCGCCGTGCCCTCGACGATGACGCCGCCGGGCTTCAGCGCGCCCGACGCCCGCGCCTTGCGAATAATGCTGAGCGCCGCACGATCCTTGATCGACCCGCCGACATTCATGAACTCGGCCTTGCCCAGGATCTCACAGCCAGTCAGTTCCGACGCGCCCTTAAGGCGCACCAGAGGCGTATTGCCGATCAGGCCGAGAACATCAGGCGCGACGATCATGGAAGTTCCGAACCGTGGAGAAGAGGGCGACCCTCTTAGCCACAGTTCAGATTTTCTAACAACCGGATCAGATGTGGATCACGCGTCCGTAGGCGTCGAGCGCCGCCTCATGCATGGCCTCTGACATGGTCGGGTGCGGATAGACGATGCCGTGGATGTCTTCCTCGGTCGCTTCCATGGTGATGGCGGTGACGTAGCCCTGGATCATCTCGGTCACTTCGTGGCCGATCATGTGGGCGCCGATCAGGGCGCCGGTCTTGGCGTCGAAGATGACCTTGACGAAGCCGTCGACCTCGCCCGCCGCCACGGCCTTGCCGTTCACGCGGAACGGGAAGCGGCCGATCTTGACCTCGCGCTTGTCGGCGCGTGCGCCCTGCTCGGTGACTCCGACCGAGGCGACCTGCGGCTGGGCGTAGGTGCAGCCGGCGATGGGCGAATGGACGTTCGGCGTCTTGTAGGCGGCGATGTGCTCGGCGGCGTGGATACCTTCGTGCGACGCCTTGTGCGCCAGCCAGGGGGCGCCGGCGCAGTCGCCGATGGCGTAGAGGCCCTTGACGTTGGTCTGGCAATGGCTGTCGGTCTTGATGTGACCGCGGTCCAGTTCGACGCCCAACGCCTCCAGGCCGATGCCATCGGTGTTGGCGGTGATGCCCACGGCCGAGATGCAGACCTCGGCCTCCAGGGTTTCGGCCTTGCCGTTCACTTCAACAGCGACTTTCACGCCGTTGGAATCCTTGGACACCTTCGTGACCTTGGCGCCGACCTTGAACTTGATGCCGCGCTTCTCGAACGACTTCTGAGCGGCCTTAGACACCTCTTCGTCCTCGACCGGCATGATGCGGTCGACGGCTTCGACGACCGTCACCTCGGCGCCCAGGGCGCGATAGAAGCTGGCGAACTCGATGCCGATGGCGCCCGAGCCGATGACGACGAAGGTCTTGGGCAGCTTCTTCGGCGCCAGGGCGTCGCGGTAGGCCCAGATCTTGTCGCCGTCGGCTTCCAGACCGATCTGCGGCAGGGCGCGGGCGCGGGCGCCGACGGCCAGCATGACGGTCTTGGCCTCGATGGCGCGCGTGCCGCCGGCCTTCAGGGCGACGACGACCTTGGGCGCGACGGCGCCCTTTTCGAGGGTGGCCGAGCCTTCGATCACCTCGATCTTGTTCTTCTTCATCAGGAAGCCGATGCCCTTGTTCATCGTCGCTGCGACCCCGCGCGAGCGCTGGATGATGGCGTCGAAGTCAAAGGAGGCGCCCGATGCGGACAGGCCATATTCCTTCAGGTGGCTCAGGCTCTCGAACTTCTCGCCCGACTTCAGCAGGGCCTTGGTCGGGATGCAGCCCCAGTTCAGGCAGATGCCGCCCAGGTTCTCGCGCTCGACGATGGCGACCTTCAGGCCCAGTTGGCTGGCGCGGATCGCCGCGACGTAACCGCCGGGGCCCGAACCGATGACGACGAGATCGAATTCAGCAGCCATGGTTAGATCAACTTCTCGATGTCGGCCTTGATGGCCTCGGGTTCAGTCTGGGGCGAATAGCGCGCGACGACGCGGCCTTCGCGGTCGGTCAGGAACTTGGTGAAGTTCCACTTGATGGCCTGGGAGCCGAGGAAGCCGCGCTTCTGCTGGGTCAGCCAGGCATAGAGGGGGTGCCGGTTCGGCCCGTTGACCTCCACCTTGTCGAACAGGGGGAAGGTCACGTCGAAGCTGGTGGCGCAGAAGGCGGCGATTTCCGCCGCCCTGCCCGGCTCCTGCTGGCCGAACTGGTTGCAGGGAAAGCCCAGAACCTCGAACGGCGCGTCGGCGAAGTCGCGGTGCAGCTTCTCCAGCCCGTCATACTGACCGGTGAAGCCGCACTTGGACGCCGTATTGACGATCAGCAGCGCCTGACCGCGATAGCGGTCCAGCGCCACGTCCGTGCCGTCGATGGCGCGGGCGGAGAAGTCATAAACCGAGGTCATGACTTCACCCTCCCCTTAGGCCAGCATCGCCACGGGATCTTCGATCAGCGGCTTGAACGCTTGCAGGAAGCGAGCGCCCGTCGCGCCGTCGACCACGCGGTGATCGCAGGTCAGGGTCACGGTCATGACCGTGGCCACGGCCAGTTGCCCGTCCTTGACGACCGGACGTTGCTCGCCGGCGCCCACGCTCATGATGCAGCCCTGCGGCTCGTTGATGATCGAGGTGAACTGCTTGATGCCGAACATGCCCAGGTTGGACACCGAGAAGGTGCCGCCCTGGAACTCTTCGGGCTTCAGCTTGCGTTCGCGGGCGCGCTTGGCCAGGTCCTTGGACTCGGTCGCGATCTGCGCCAGGCCCTTGGTCTCGGCCTTCTTGATGATCGGGGTGATCAGGCCGCCGTCGATCGCCACCGCCATCGAGACGTCGGCGTTGTGGTGCATGGCGATGCCTTCGGGGGTGTAGGAGGCGTTCGCTTCCGGCACCATCTTCAGCGCCAGGGCCGCGGCCTTGATGACGAAGTCATTGACCGAGACCTTGATGCCCTGCGGCTCCAGCATCTTGTTCACCTTCGCGCGGACGGCCATCAGCTGGTCGATCTCGACGTCGATGAAGAGCGGGAAGTGCGGGACGTTCTGGATGCTGTCGACCATGCGACGCGCCACCGCCTTCTTCATCCCATCCAGCGGAATCAGGTCGTAGCTGCCGTCCGGAATGCCCATCTGGGCCAACGACTGTGCTTGACGCGGGGCGATGCCCGAGGTCGTAGCGGCGGTCGCCGTCGAGGCGGCGGGTTGAGCCGCACCCTTCGGAGCCCCCTCCACGTCGCGCTTGACGATACGACCGTGCGGGCCAGTGCCTTTGATCGACTTCAGATCGACGCCGTTCTGGGCGGCGATGCGACGGGCCAGGGGCGAGGCGAAGATGCGTTCGCCGCTGTCAGACTTCGGCGCTGCCGGGGCGGGGGCGACCGGCGCCGCAGCCTTGGTGGCTTCGGCCGGTGTGGCCACAGCCTTCGAAGCTTCTTCGGCTTTGGCGGCGGGTTTGGGCGCAGCAACGCCGCCCTCGTCCTTCAGACGGGCGATCGGGGTGTTGACCTTCACGCCCTCGGCGCCTTCCGGCACCAGGATTTCCAGCACTTCCCCCTCATCGACGGCCTCGACTTCCATCGTCGCCTTGTCGGTCTCGATCTCGGCGATGACGTCGCCGGCGGAGACAACGTCCCCGACCTTGACGTGCCACTTGGCCAGAACGCCCTCTTCCATGGTCGGCGACAGGGCCGGCATAAGAATATCGGTCATTGGGCGCCTCCGTTCTGCTGTTCAGTCCTCAGACGATGACCGTCTTCCCAGCCCGCCAAAATTCTTTCCAGCGTCTCTTTCTGGTCCAAGCCAGGACCAGCGGCGTAGGCATTCGAAAAATGCCACGCCAAGTCGGACAAAACGATACCGATCAACATCGGATCCTGGGCAGCCGGCCGAATGACCATTTCAGGCCGATCACCAGACCACCAAATCCGGGCCAACTCGACGACACGATCCAGCGGCTGGCTGAAAACCTGATCTGGAACCGGCAGCGATTGAGTGTCTATCGTCAGATCATGCGCGTCGGTCACGCCATCACCTGCTTCACGGCGGCGATGATCTTATCCACACCCGGCAGCGACAAGGCTTCCAGGTTGGCGGCGTAGGGCAGAGGCACGTCTTCCTGGTGCACGCGCAACGGCGGGGCGTCCAGATAGTCAAAGGCGTGCTCGATCACGCGGGCCACGACCTCGGCGCCGACGCCCATCGGCCCCCAACCTTCTTCGGCCGAGACCAGACGGCTGGTCTTCTTGACGCTTTCGACAATGGTTTCGTGATCAAGCGGACGCAGGGTGCGCAGGTCGACGACCTCGGCCGAAATGCCTTCCTCGGCCAGCTTCTCGGCGGCCTGAAGGGCGAAACCGACCATGCGGCTGTGGGCCGTGATGGTGACGTCCGTGCCTTCACGGCGAACCTTGGCCTTGCCGATCGGCAGGACATAGTCCTCGACGTCCGGCACGTCGAACTCGGTGCCGTACAGCATTTCGTGTTCGAGGAAGACAACCGGGTTCGGGTCGCGGATGGCGGCCTTCAGCAGGCCCTTTGCGTCTGCGGCGTCATAGGGCGCGATGACCTTCAGGCCCGGAACCTGGGCGTACCAGGCCGAGTAGTCCTGGCTGTGCTGGGCGCCGACGCGGCTAGCGGCGCCGTTGGGGCCACGGAAGACGATGTCGGCGCGGATCTGACCGCCGGACATGTAGAGGGTCTTGGCGGCCGAGTTGATCACGTGGTCGATGGCCTGCATGCCGAAGTTCCACGTCATGAACTCGACGATGGGCTTCAGACCCGCCATGGCGGCGCCGACGCCGAGACCGGCGAAGCCGTGCTCGGTGATCGGGGTGTCGACCACGCGGCGGTCGCCGAACTCCTGCAGCAGGTCACGGCTGACCTTGTAGGCGCCCTGATACTGGGCGACTTCCTCACCCATCAGGAAGACGCGGTCGTCGCGGCGCATTTCCTCGGCCATGGCGTCGCGCAGGGCGTCGCGGATGGTCGTCTTGACCAGCTTGGCGTCGGCCGGGATTTCCGGATCACGAAGTTCGACCTTGGGCGCAGCCGGAGCGGCGGCGCTCGTCGGGGCGGCGGCGGGCGCAGCCTCGGCCTTGGGCGCGGGAGCAGGCGCGGCGTCTTCGCCGGCCAGTCGGGCGATCGGCGTATTGACCTTCACGTTCTCGGAGCCTTCCGGCACCAGGATCTCCAGCACTTCGCCTTCATCGACGGCTTCGACTTCCATCGTCGCCTTGTCGGTTTCGATCTCGGCGATCACCTGGCCGGCCGACACGGTGTCGCCCGCCTTGATGTGCCACTTGGTCAGCGTGCCCTCTTCCATCGTGGGGGACAGCGCCGGCATCAGAATGTCGGTCACGGATCAGGCCTCCACGTAGACGTCAGTATAGAGCTCGGACGGGTCCGGCTCAGGGCTTTCCTGTGCGAACTGCACGGCTTCGGCGACGATGGCTTTCACCTCGTTGTCGATGGCCTTCAGTTCTTCCTCGGTCGCCTTGGCGGCGGCGAGCAGCATCTTCAGGTGGTCGATCGGGTCGCGGGTCTTCTTGACCTCGTCCACCTCTTCCTTGGTGCGGTACTTGGCCGGGTCCGACATGGAGTGGCCGCGATAGCGGTAGGTCTTCACCTCAAGGATGTAGGGACCTTCGCCGGCGCGGGCGCGGGCCACGGCGCGGGCGGTGGCGTCACGGACGGCCAGGACGTCCATGCCGTCGACCTGTTCGCCCGGAATGCCGAAGCTGGCGCCGCGCATGAACAGCTCGGTCGTGGACGACGAGCGCTCGATGCTCGTGCCCATGGCGTACTGGTTGTTCTCGATGATGTAGATGGCCGGCAGCTTCCACAGCTGGGCCATGTTGAAGCTCTCGTAGACCTGACCCTGGTTCGAGGCGCCGTCGCCGAAGTAGACGAAGGCCACCGAGTCGTCGCCGCGATACTTGCCGGCGAAGGCCAGGCCGGTGCCCAGAGCCACCTGGGCGCCGACAATGCCGTGACCGCCATAGAAGCCGGTCGGCACGTCGAACATGTGCATCGAGCCGCCCTTGCCCTTGGACGAGCCGCCGATGCGGCCGGTCAGCTCGGCCATGACGGCGTTCGGGTCCATGCCCGCGGCCAGCATATGGCCATGGTCGCGGTAGCCGGTGATGATCTTGTCGTGGCCTTGCTTGACGCTCTCCTGAACGCCCACCGCCACGGCTTCCTGGCCGATGTAGAGGTGGCAGAAGCCGCCGATCAGGCCCATGCCGTAAAGCTGGCCCGCACGCTCTTCGAAGCGGCGGATTAGGACCATCTCGCGATAGAAGCGCAGCAGGTCTTCTTTCGAAGCCTGAGGCGTGTTCGGAATCTTGTTGTCGCCCGCACTGGACGATGATTTCTGAGCGGCGGCTTTCGCCATCCGGCATCTCCCGGCTGCGCCCCAATTGTCAGGGACTCTTATCGTTACGGAAAGGGGCTTTAGCAGCCTTCGTTCCCGAAACGCAAAGCGAGCCGGTCAAGCTGTAACAATAGTTCAGGAGGCGCGGATCGCGTCAGGGTTGTGCGCCGCCGGAGCGCTCAGGCGAACCACGTAGTCGCGTGGATCGGCAAAGCCGAGCACCGCTCGCGCCCGTTCTTCCAGCAGGTCCTTTGAAAGACTCTCGGTCCGCAGATAACGCACTCGAACTTCCAGATCCCGGCGCTGCTCGGTCAAGTGAGCCAACTGCGCCTCCCGTTTGGCGAGAAGCGCGTCCCGCTCGCCCCCGCTCAGCAAGCCGCGCTGCCCCGTCAGGGCCTGAACGCCCAGATAGACGATCAGGAACAGCAGGAAGGCGGACGGAAGATAGGGCTTCATCTGCTCGGGCACGACTGACGCTCCTTCTGAGCGTGAACACGGTTTCCTGATCCTGACCGAAAATGCCTAACGAACCGTAGCTTGGCCGTAATTGCGAACGCCGCCTCCGAGGTCGGAGACGGCGTCACGCACTTCTTCGTGAGAAGGTTTATTTCAGCAGCATGCCGTCGCCGAAATAGGCGGCCTGGTCGCCCAGCATCTCTTCGATGCGCAGCAGCTGGTTGTACTTGGCCGTCCGGTCCGAACGAGCCAACGAGCCGGTCTTGATCTGTCCGCAGTTGGTGGCGACGGCCAGGTCGGCGATGGTCGAGTCCTCGGTTTCACCCGAACGGTGGCTCATCACCGAGGTGTAGCCGGCGCGGTGGGCCATATCGACGGCGTCCAGGGTCTCGGACAGGGTGCCGATCTGGTTGACCTTGATCAGGATGGAGTTGGCCAGGCCTTCGCCGATACCGGCGGCCAGACGGCGCGGGTTGGTCACGAACAAGTCATCGCCGACCAGCTGAACGCGGTCGCCCAGACGGTCCGTCAGCAGCTTCCAGCCGTCGAAGTCGTCTTCGGCGCAGCCGTCCTCGATCGAGACGATCGGGAAACGCTCCACCAGATCGGCCAGATAGCCGACCATGCCGTCAGCGTCGAAGGACTTGCCCTCGCCCGTCAGGTTGTACTTGCCGTTCTTGAAGAACTCGGTCGAGGCCACGTCGAGGCCCAGGTGGAAGTCCTCGCCGGCCAGATAGCCGGCCGCCTGACCCGCCTTGGTGATGAAGGCCAGAGCCTCTTCGGCCGAGGCCAGGTTGGGAGCGAAACCGCCCTCGTCGCCGACGTTGGTGTTGTGGCCGGCATCCTTCAGCGCCTTCTTCAGGGCGTGGAAAATTTCAGCCCCCATGCGCAGGGCGTCCGAGAAGCTGTCGGCGCCGGTCGGCAGGATCATGAACTCCTGAATGTCGATCGGATTGTCGGCGTGGGCGCCGCCGTTGATGATGTTCATCATCGGGGTCGGCAGGACGCGGGCCGAGACGCCGCCGATGTAGCGATACAGCGGCAGGTTCGAGCTGATGGCGCTGGCCTTGGCCGCGGCCAGGGAGACGCCCAGGATGGCGTTCGCGCCCAGGCGAGCCTTGTTGTCGGTGCCGTCCAGTTCGATCAGGGCTTCGTCCAGACGGCGCTGGTCCTCGGCGTCCATGCCCGACAGGGCGTCGAAGATCTCGCCGTTGACGGCGTCGACCGCCTTCTGGACGCCCTTGCCGCCCCACATGTCCATGTCGCCGTCGCGCAGTTCGACGGCTTCGTGCGCGCCGGTCGAGGCGCCCGACGGCACGGCGGCGCGGCCAAAGCTGCCGTCTTCCAGGGTGACGTCCACCTCGACCGTCGGATTGCCCCGGCTGTCGATGATCTGGCGGGCGACGATGTCGGCGATGTCGGTCATGTGGAAGGCGCTCTGTCAGGAGGAGAAGTTCTACCCCCCGGTTTAGACCAGCCATCACCGAATCGCCAACCGGCGGCGCGCCTTCCTTCGTCAGGGCCTCAGCTACAGCCCTCGACATACTGAATGCTGGGGCCGCCCGCATGGATGAAGGCGACCTTGCCGTCGCCACCGATCTCGAACACCAGACCGCGCGCGGCAGGATCTGCGACATAGGTCCCCAGCAGAGCGTCCGCCCCCGGCCAGGTGGTCAGATAGCCCGCCGGAGCCGCCTCATACTTGTGCGGACTGAAACGCGCCGACGCGCCATAGCGGGCCTTCAACGCTTCGCCGTCGTCGCCGACGCCCGCGCCGTCCGTCGTCTTGACCGACGAGCCCTTGATGGCGGTCAGACGCGTCAGCACGCCCTTCTCCGTCATGACCAGCAGGCCCTCGGGCGCGCGCGGCGGATGATACTGACGACATTCCGAGGGCTCGGCCTCTGCGGCGTTCACGGGCGGCGGACCGACCGCGGCGTCCACCTCGGCCTGGGTCATGCCGATCTTCAACGGCCCATAGCCCTGGGGCGTCAGCACCGGGCTCGAGGTGGCGTCAGGCGCTACCGCCGAAGCGACTGATTCGGGGGCCTTTTCCTCCGACGTCTTGGCGGCTTCGGGGGCGTTGCAGGCGGCCAGGGCCAACAGGGCGACGGAACTGAGGACGGCGTTGCGGATCATGCGGAGCGCTCCAGGGGTTCAGCTTCGCCGCACATAACGCACGAAAACGGCGCGCGATGACATCGCGCGCCGCTGAATTCTATCGTCCGGCCGTAGCCGGGACCGTCGTGAAGACTTTAGTCTTCCTTCGGGGTCATGACCTGACGGCCTTTGTACATGCCGGTCTTCAGGTCGATGTGGTGCGGACGGCGCAGCTCGCCGGTGTCCTTGTCTTCCACATAGGTGTTGGCGCCCAGGGCGTCGTGTGCACGACGCATATTGCGACGCGAGGGGGATACTTTGCGCTTCGGAACGGCCATGTCCGTCTCAATCTCTAAGTCGGTGCGCCGTGAAGACGCGAAAACATACAGTGCCGGCCCCCCGATAAGAGCCGCCACGCGAGGGCGGGCTTATGCATGAAGCCGCAACCGATTTCAAGGGTGTCAGTCGGATGACAGCCGCTTGATGATCCTGGCGGGGTTTCCAGCGACCACGACATCGGCCGGAACATCCTTCGTCACGACCGATCCGGCGCCGATCACAGACCGATCTCCAACCGTCACGCCGGCCAGAACAACCGCCCCGCCGCCAATCCAGACGTCGTTCCCGATACAGATAGGGCGGGCGCTTTCCACGCCAGAACGCCGCTCCGCCGCGTCCAGCGGGTGTTCTGGCGTCAGAATCTGCACGCCGGGGCCGCACTGGAAATCGTCGCCGATGGTGATCTGGGCGCAGTCCAGAAAGACGCTGTTGGCGTTGACGAAGGCCCGCGCGCCGAAGCGGATATTGTCGCCATAGTCGCAGAAGAAGCCTGGCATGATCGCTGCGCGTCCGTCGGTCGCCTGGACCAGTTCATTCACCAGGGCGCGACGTTTCTCGCGATCCGGCTCCTGATTGATTCGCATGGTCAGGCCGACCGCACGTGCCCGGCCAGCGACCAGTTCGGAATCGCCAGGGTCGTAGTTCAGACCCGCCAGCATCTTCTCACGCTCAGTCATGCTCATGCCTTGCACAGCGCCTCGGCCACAGCCTCGCCTATGGCCAGGGAACTGGTCAGGCCAGGGCTCTCGATGCCGAACAGGGCCATCAGGCCGTCGATCCCGTGGTGCTCGCGCCCATGCAGTTGGAAGTCCGGTTGTGCTTCGCCGGGGCCATGGATCTTCGGCCGGATACCGGCGTAGTCAGGCGTCAGGCGCTCGACCGTCACCCCCGGCCAGAAACGGCGAATGTAATGGGCGAACTCGCCCGCCTTGGCCGGATCGACCGAATAATCCTCGGTCTCGACATAGACTAGGTCCGGCCCGAACACCCCCTGCCCGCCCAGATCCTTGCGGTAATGGGTGCCCAGCGCCCCGGCGATGGGCGGCGGATAGATCAGACGATTGAACGGCGCAGGCCCCGTCAGTCGGAAATAGATCCCCTTGCCCAGATGGCGGGTCGGAATATCGCTGGCGGGATAACCGTCGATCGCCCCGGCGACGCTCTGGGCCGACAGGCCGGGCGCGGTGACCAGCAGCCGCGTCGTCAGCACCGCCCCGCCCTCTCCGCCCGCCGTGACGCGGAACCCGCCGCCCAGCAAGGACTCGGCCCGTTCGAACGGCGTGGAGAGGACGACCGAGCCGCCCGCGTCCTCGATCTCACCCTGCAGAGCCAGCATGTAGTCATGACTAGCGAAGACGCCGCTCTCAGGCGACAGGATGGCGGCGTGGGCGTTCAGTTCGGGCTCCAGCGCCCGCGCCTGGGCGCCGGTCAGGTGCTCCAGTCCCTCGACGCCATTGGTCGTCGCCTGCTCGAAAATCGCCTCGATGCGCGCGACCTCGGCCTCCTCGGTCGCCACGACCAGCTTGCCGCATTTCCAGTGGTCGATCTTGTGGCTGCTCAGAAAGTCATAGAGGGCGCGCCGCCCCTCGACGCAGAACTTCGCCTTCAGCGAGCCGGTCGGATAATAGAGCCCGCCGTGGATGACCTCGGAGTTGCGCGAGGAGACGCCCTGACCGATGTGGGGCTCGCTCTCCAGCACCAAGACCGACAGGCCGCGCCTCGCCAGCGCCCGCCCGCAGGCCAGCCCCACAGCCCCCGCCCCCACGACTGTCGCATCGAAGTCGAAAGGCGCAGTCATGGGTCCTACCTCTTGCCGTACAGAGCCTTGGCGCGGCCCTCGAAACACTGGATCAGCTTGTCGACCGCGCGGTCGAAATTCGCCTGTAGCATCATGTCCAGCATGCGCGACTTGAAGGCGAAGTCGATGAAGAACTCCAGACGCGTCCCCTCGGGATGCGGATGGAACTCCCAGCGGTTCTTCAGATGCTTGAACGGGCCGCGGATCAGACCGACCTCGACCTTTGGCGCGTGAATGTCGTGACGCACCCAGGTCGAAAATCGCTCGGTCAGGAAGGCGAAGCCCACCCCCGCCTCGGCGTCCAGCAGACGCACGCCCGGCGCCTCGTCGCGCTGGTTCCAGACGCGCATGGAGGTGATCCAGGGCACGAACTCTGGATAGGCCTCGACGCCCGCGACCAGCTTGGCCAGGTCTTCAGGCGCATAGGGAAGAATGCGTGTAACGCGATGGACCGCCATTCAGAGCTTAACGCGCCGAGCGGCCTGCCTGCGCCTGACGCGCGGCCTTCAGGCGGGCGAAGTCGTCCCCGGCGTGGTGCGACGACCGCGTCAGCGGCGACGACGACACCATCAGGAAGCCCTTGGCGCGGGCGATGGCCTCATAGGCCTTGAACTCTTCGGGCGTGACGAAGCGGTCGATGGCGGCGTGCTTGCGCGTCGGCTGCAGGTACTGGCCGATGGTGATGAAGTCGACGCCGGCGGACCGCATGTCGTCCATCACCTGCATGACCTCTTCCTTGGTCTCGCCCAGGCCGACCATGATGCCGGACTTGGTGAACTGGTTCGGGTCGCGCTCCTTGACCATCTGCAACAGGCGCAAGGAATGGAAGTAGCGGGCGCCGGGGCGGATCTTCAGATAAAGGCGCGGAACGGTCTCGAGGTTGTGGTTGAAGACGTCGGGCGTGGCGTCGATCATGACCTCGGCCGCGCCGTCCTTGCGCAGGAAGTCGGGCGTCAGGATCTCAATGGTGGTGTTGGGCGCCTGCAGGCGGATCTGGCGCACCACTTCGGCGAAGTGGGCGGCGCCGCCGTCGGCTACGTCATCGCGGTCCACCGAGGTGATGACCACGTGGTTCAGACCCATCTGCTGGACGGCCAGGCCGACCTTGGCCGGCTCTTCCGGGTCCAGGGCCTGCGGCAGGCCCGTCTTGACGTTGCAGAAGGCGCAGGCGCGCGTGCAGGTGTCGCCCATGATCATGAGCGTGGCGTGCTTCTGGCTCCAGCACTCGCCGATGTTCGGGCAGGCGGCTTCCTCGCAGACCGTCACCAGCCCCTTGGAGCGGACGATGTCCTTGGTCGCGTTATACTGGCCCGAACCGGGCGCCTTCACGCGCAGCCAGTCAGGCTTCTTCAGCACCGCCGATTCCGGGCGATTCTGTTTTTCCGGGTGACGCAGCTCGGAAGGCTTCTTCGTCAGGGTGTCGATCAGCGTGACCATAGCCGGCGGTCTGGCTCCTGTGCAGAAGGGCGGTATGTCGGCTTTCCGACCGCCAATGGCAAGCCACAGACGGTTTCAGTCATACAGATGCGACGTTCACGCGACGTTACGCATCTTTTCAAGGCGACCTTACGTCACTAGGTTCCGGCCTCTTGTAACCGAGAGAGCCGTCTCAGAGCTCTCCGAAGGAGGACGTGCTTGCGGGCTGCCCTGGACCCCAAGGTCTATGATGAATCCCTGTTCGACGCGCTGATCGACGCGCGCGCCCGCTTTGGCGACAAGGAGATCCTGGAAGACCAGGATCGTCATCCCCTGACCTACACCGGCCTGATCCGCGCCGCCTTCGTGCTGGGCCGCAAGATCGCGGCCATGACGAAGCCGGGCGAGCGCGTCGGCGTCCTGCTGCCGTCCAGCGCAGGCGTGGTGGTCACCTTCTTCGGCCTGCACGCCTTCGGACGCGTGCCGGTCATGCTGAACTTCACCTCGGGCGAGGCCAATCTGAAGGCGGCGCTGAAGACGGCGGGCGTCACCAAGATCCTGTCGGCCAAACGCTTCATCACCCAGGCCAAGCTGGACGACCTGATGACGGCTCTGGGCGAGGTCGCCGAGATCATCTGGCTGGACGACGTGCGCAAGACCATCGGTCTGGCCGACAAGCTGTACGGCCTCAGCGCCGGCATGGCGCCGCGTCGCTTCCGCGTGAAGACCGATCCCGATTCGCCGGGCGTGGTCCTGTTCACCTCGGGCAGCTTCGGCGCGCCCAAGGGCGTGGTGTTGAGCCAGCGCAACCTGGTCGCCAACGCCCGTCAGGTCGCCGCCCACATCGACCTGAAGCCTGAGTGGGTCATGTTCAACCCGCTGCCGACCTTCCACTGCTTCGGCCTGACCGGCGGGGTCATCCTGCCGCTGCTGCAGGGGATGAAGGCGTTTGAATACCCCTCGCCCCTGCACGCCAAGCAGATCACCGACCTGCTGCCCCAGGTGAAGGCCTCGATCCTGTTCGCGACCGACACCTTCCTGAACCAGTACGCCCGCGTGGCCGAGCCGGGCGACTTCGCCACCCTGCAGTTCGCCGTCGCCGGGGCCGAAAAGGTCCGCGACGAGACGCGTCAGATGTTCAACACCAAGTTCGGCGGCGTCGAACTGCTGGAAGGCTATGGCGCGACCGAAGCCGCGCCTGTGGTCGCTGTGAACCATCCCGACCGCAACCGCCCCGGCACCGTCGGCCAGATCATGCCGGGCATGGAATACCGCCTGGACAAGGTCGAGGGCATCGAGGGCGGCGGCCGCCTGTATCTGCGCGGCCCCAACGTCATGGCCGGCTATATCTCGCCCAACAATCCCGAGGGCATCGAACCGCTGGAAGGCGGCTGGCATGACACCGGCGACATCGTCGACATCGACGACGAGGGCTACATCACCATCCTCGGCCGGGTGAAGCGCTTCGCCAAGGTCGGCGGGGAAATGGTCTCCCTGCTGGCGGTCGAGGACATGGCCGGCGCCGTCTGGCCCGAGCATCGCCACGCGGCGGTTTCCGTGCCCGACAGCAAGAAGGGCGAGCGTCTGATCCTGGTCACCGACCATGCCGGCGCCGAATCCGCGCGTCTTTCGGAGTGGGCGCGCGAAAACGGCGCGCCGGAGCTGGCGGTGCCGAAGAAGATCATCAAGCTGGACGCCATTCCGGTTCTGGGCACAGGCAAGACCGACTATGTCGCCATCCAGAAGTTGGTTGAGGACGCGTTGAAGGCCGGCTGATCGGGACGGCTTGCAGAGCCCGCGACTTCGCCTAACCTCCGCCTTTGCGCCTTGCGTCGATCCGGTTTGCGGAACCGGCGGTCGTGCGCCATCGGGAGGAAAGACATATGGCGAGTGCAGCGTCTATTTCGGGTTGGGCCCCGCGATTCCAAAGCGTTCTGCGGATCGTGGCCGGGCTGCTGCTGCTTCAACACGGCGCGCAGAAGATCCTGGGCTTTCCGCCCGGCGGGCATGGCGGCGCGTTCGATGTCTCCAGCCTGTCCACCCTGGCCGGCTGGTCCGGGCCTATTGAGCTGGTCGGCGGCGTCCTGATCATCCTGGGTCTGTTCACCCGCCCGACAGCCTTCATCCTGTCCGGCTTCACCGCCGTGGCCTACTGGATGGTGCACGCGCCGCAGAGCCCCTACCCGATCAACAACGGGGGCGAACTTGCGGCGCTCTACTGTTTCGTCTTCCTCTACCTGTTCTTTGCCGGTCCCGGCCCGATCGCCCTGGACAGCATGATGCGCGGCGGCCGCCGCCGCTGACGGCCAGAGACGGCGCCTGGATCAGCCGATCCGGGCGCCGGTCATGGAGATCGATCCGCCTTCGATAGCATCGGTGAAGAAGCTGACCGCCTCGCCCGGCGCCTGCTGAGCCGCCACATAGAGCAGCGGCAGATAGTGCTCGTCCGTCGGCACGCTGAGTTGGGCCTGCTCGGCCAGATTCACCCAGTCGATCAGGGCCTCGTGGTCGCCGTTCATGAAGGCGCGCTTCACCGCCTCGTTGAAGTCGACAGCCCAGTCATAGGGCGCCCCGCCGTCGCGCTTCCACGTCCGCAAATTGTGTACGAAGTCGCCTGAGCCGGCGATCAGGACCCCCTCGTCTCGCAAGGGCTGCAGCTTCTTCGCCAGTTCATAGTGAGCGCGCGCATCAATGGTGCGATCCAGCGACAGTTGCACGATCGGCACGTCGGCCTCCGGCCAGACATGGGCCAGCACCGACCAGGTTCCGTGGTCCAGGCCCCATTGCGTCGTCGCTTGCGCGCCCGTCAGTTCCGCCACGCGCGCCGCCAGTGAAGGCGAGCCGGGCGCTGGGTACTGCATGGCATGAAGTTCCGCCGGGAAGCCTCCGAAATCATGGATGGTTTCCGGCCGTTCCTGCGCCGTCACGCCCAGCCCGCGCGTCTCCCAATGGGCCGAAACCATGACAACGCCCTTGGGCTTGCCGACTGCCTCCCCCAGCGCGCGCCAGGCGTCCGCGTAGGGACCGCCCAGGGCGTTCATCGGAGAACCGTGACCAAAGAAGATAGCGGGCTGACGCATGGCTTGATCGTTCCTGCAGCGCTTATTGCGCCAATCACTGTTACAGAACTAGTGCGACAGATCATTCCTGCAAGAGGTCACAGGGAATCCTGCTCGTATCTGAAGAGAAGATTGCCGGCGAAGTTGCATCAAATCCCCGCCACCGGGGACCTCGCGAGCGCTCGCTCAGCCTTTCGGCCCCACTAGCCACTTCGACGCAGCCACGCCATGAAAAGGTTCAAGAGCACGCCGCCCGATGAAGCCTTCATCCGCCGCGCATGTCGACCACGGCCGCGATACACTTCAAATCCTGCACGGCCGATGGCCATCTCAGCCTCCTGCTGCGTGATTCTTCTGCTCAACCTTGCCACCGAGACGCCGTGAAATACAGCGCCGCCAGACAAGATCACGGGTCCCAAACGCCGCTCATATGGGCGATCCTCTCCTGATTCACGGCGCTGGTGTCAGGCGTGAAACGGAAGATGGGTGACGCAAACATGTCCTGGCGTTTCTGGATCGATCGCGGCGGCACGTTCACCGACATCGTCGCGCGCGCGCCGGACGGGGCCCTGCGGACCGGCAAGCTCTTGTCGGTCAATCCCGAGCAATACGCCGACGCCGCGGTCGAGGGCATTCGCCGTATCCTGAAGGCCGCCCCCGGCCCCTTGGCGGCGGGCCTGGTCGATGAGGTGCGGATGGGGACCACGGTCGCGACCAACGCCTTGCTGGAACGCAAGGGCGAGCCGACCCTGCTGGCCATCACGGCCGGGTTCGGCGATGCGCTCAGGATCGGCTGGCAGGCCCGGCCCGAGCTGTTCGTCCGTCACATCGTCCTGAACGATCAGCTCTATGATCGCGTGGTCGAGATCGACGAGCGCGTCACTGCTGACGGCGCGCGGGATCGCCCGCTGGACGAAGACAAGGCGCGGGCCGACTTCGCAGCGGCCCATGCGGCAGGTTTCCGGGCCATCGCCATCGTCCTGGTCCATGGCTGGCGCTTCACCGCCCATGAGACGCGGCTGGCCCAGATCGCGCGCGAGGTCGGCTTCGAGCAGGTGTCGGTCAGTCATGAGGTCGGCGCCCTGATCAAGCTGATCGGGCGCGGCGACACCACGGTGGCGGACGCCTATCTGTCGCCCGTCCTGCGCGCCTATGTGGACCGGGTCGGGGCCGATCTGGGCGAGGCCACGCCCTTGCAGTTCATGCAGTCGTCCGGCGGGCTGACCGCGGCCGACGCCTTCCGAGGCAAGGACGCCATCCTGTCGGGCCCGGCGGGCGGCGTGGTCGCCATGGCCGAAACGGCCAAAGCCGCCGGCTTCGACCGCGTCATCGGCTTCGACATGGGCGGCACCTCGACCGACGTGTCCCACTTCGCCGGAGAGTATGAGCGCACGTCCGACGCCGTGGTGGCCGGGGTCCGTCTGCGCGCGCCGATGCTGAGCATCCATACCGTCGCGGCGGGCGGCGGCTCCATCTGCCGCTTCGACGGCGGGCGCTTGCGGGTCGGACCGGAGTCCGCGGGAGCCGTACCGGGCCCCGCCGCCTATCGTCGTGGCGGGCCGCTGACGGTGACGGACTGCAACGTCATGCTGGGCAAGCTCAGCCCCGACTTCTTCCCCGCCGTCTTCGGCCCCCACGCCGATCAGCCGCTGGACGCCGCGGCCGTGCGGACCCAGTTCGAAGCCATGGCCGCCGAGGTCACTGCCACTACCGGCCGAGCCACGACGTCCGGCGCCCTGGCCGAGGGCTTCGTCACCATCGCCGTGCAGAACATGGCCGAAGCGATCCGCTCGATCTCGATCCAGCGCGGCTATGACGTCACCCGCTATGTCCTGAACTGCTTCGGCGGCGCGGGGGGACAGCACGCCTGTCTGGTGGCCGACGCCCTGGGCATGACGAAAGTGCTGCTGCACCCGTTCGCGGGCGTGCTGTCGGCCTATGGCATGGGTCTGGCCGAGGTGCGCGCTATCCGCCAGACCACCGTGGCAGCACCTCTGGCCGCCGGTCAGGATGCAAGCCTCGCCAACCGCATCGCTGAACTGGCCAGCGCGGCGCGGGCCGATCTGGAAGCCCAGGGCTTCAGCCTCGAGGCCGTTTCGACGCTTGCTCGCGCCGAGATCAAGTTCGCCGGGTCCGACACGCCCCTGACCGTGCCATTCGGCCCCGCCGCCGCCATGGCCGAAGCCTTCGAGGCCCTGCACCGTCGCCGCTTCGGCTTCTTCGCCGAGGGCAAGGCCCTAGTCGTCGAGACGCTGGAGGTCGAGGCTGTCGGGCGCTCGGATCAATCGCCGACAGCACCGCTCACGGCCAGCGCCGCCGAACTGACCGCAGTCGCGCAACTGACCGTTCGCATGGCGGGCGAGGACCGCGCCACGCCGGTTTATCGTCGCGACGCCCTGACGCCCGGCGTCGCTGTCGACGGTCCCGGCATCCTGCTGGAGGACACCGGCACCACCGTGGTTGAGCCGGGCTGGCGCGCCTCGGTCGATGCGGCGGCCAACCTGCTTCTGGAACGGGTCGTCGCCCTGCCCGCCCGCACGGCCATCGGCACCGACGTCGATCCCATCATGCTGGAGGTGTTCAACAGCCGCTTCATGGCCTGCGCCGAACAGATGGGCGAGGCCCTGCGCGCCACGGCCTATTCGGTGAACATCAAGGAGCGGCTGGACTTCTCCTGCGCCGTCTTCGACGCGGGCGGCGCCCTGATCGCCAACGCCCCGCACATTCCGGTCCATCTGGGATCGATGGGCGAGAGCATCCGCACCGTCATCGCCTCGCGCGGCGATGCGCGCGACGGACGCGGCATGAAGCCGGGCGACGTCTATATGCTGAACGCGCCTTACAACGGCGGCACCCACCTGCCCGACATCACCGTCATCATGCCGGTGTTTCTGGACGCCGACGACGCGCCCGCCTTCTTCGTCGCGGCGCGCGGCCACCATGCCGACGTGGGCGGGATCACCCCCGGTTCCATGCCGGCGGACTCGCGCAGCGTCGACGACGAAGGGGTGCTGATTGACGACTTCCTGCTGGTGGACGCCGGGACGCTTTGCGACGCCGAAACCCGCGCCCTGTTCGCCTCCGGCCCCTGGCCGTCACGCAACGTCGATCAGAACCTGTCCGACCTGAAGGCCCAGGTCGCCGCCTGCACGCGCGGCGCCGATGAACTGATCCGCATGACCGGCGAGTTCGGCCGCGCGGTCGTCTCCGCCTACATGGGCCACGTCCAGGACAACGCCGAGGAAGCCGTCCGCCGCGCTATCGCCGCCCTGAAGCCCGGCGCCTTCGCCTATGAGATGGACGACGGCGCCGTCATCCGCGTGCGCATCGACGTGGACACGAAGAAGCGCAGCGCCGTGGTCGACTTCACCGGCACCAGCGACCAGTTGCCGACCAATTTCAACGCCCCGCTGTCTATCGCGCGGGCCGCCACCCTCTATGTCTTCCGCACCCTGGTCGACGACGCCATTCCGCTGAACGAAGGCTGCCTGAAACCCATCGACCTGATCGTGCCGGAAGGCTCGATGCTGAACCCGCGCTATCCGGCGGCGGTCGTGGCGGGCAATGTCGAGACCAGTCAAGCTGTGGTGGATGCGCTCTATGGCGCGCTCGGCGTCCTGGCCTCCAGCCAGGGGACGATGAACAACTTCACCTTCGGCGACGAGGCGCGTCAGTATTACGAGACCATCGCCGGCGGCTCCGGCGCCGGGCCGGGGTTTGATGGGACCAGCGCGGTCCAGACCCACATGACCAACAGCCGCCTGACCGACCCCGAGGTGCTGGAAACTCGCTTCCCCGTTCTGCTGGAGGAATTCTCGATCCGGCGCGGTTCGGGCGGCGCCGGGCGCTGGCATGGCGGCGACGGGACGGTGCGACGGGTGCGCTTCCTGGAGCCGATGACCGCCGCCATCCTGTCCAACCATCGCCGCGTGCCGCCCTTTGGCGTCGCGGGCGGCGAACCGGGCGCGGTCGGGGTCAACCGGGTCGAGCGGGCCGACGCAAGCATCGAGGCGCTGGGGGCCACCGCAGAGGTCGCCATGTCGCCCGGCGATGTTTTCGTCATCGAAACGCCCGGCGGCGGGGGCTTTGAGGCAAAAGCCGCTTCCTGAGCCGACCATACCGCGCAACCATTCGTCCGGGGAGGGACGAAGTTCATGCTGGTGCTTCTAGGGATTCTGATCGTGGTCGCGGGCTTTGTCGCCCGGATCAATCCGCTGGTCGTCATTCTGGTCGCGGCCATCGCGACCGGGGTGCTGGCGGCGGTTGAGCCGGGCGTGGATGCGCAGGGTCTGCTGACCGCCGGGGTCGACACGATCTCGCGCTTTGGTCAGGCTTTCAACGACAACCGCTACTTCCACATCACCTGGCTGGTGCTGCCGGTGATCGGCCTGCTGGAACGCGCGGGTCTTCAGGAACGCGCGCGCGATCTGGTCACCAAGGTCAAGGCGGCGACGGCCGGGCGACTGATGCTGATCTATCTGCTGGTGCGTCAAGCGACCTCGGCGCTGGGGCTGACCTCGCTAGGCGGCCATCCGCAGATGGTGCGCCCCCTGATCGCCCCCATGGCCGAGGGCGCGGCCGAGACCCGGCACGGCCCCCTGACCGACAAGGCCCGCTTCCGTATTCGCGGCATGGCCGCCGGCACCGACAACATCGGACTGTTCTTTGGCGAGGACATCTTCATCGCCATCGGCTCCATCGTCCTGATCGTCGGCTTCCTGGAGCAGGCGGGCATCCGGGTCGAAGCCCTGCACGTCTCCCTGTGGGCCATCCCCACCGCCGTCGTCGCCTTCCTGGTCCATGGCGTGCGGCTGCTGATGTTCGACCGACAGGTGAAGAAGGACATGGCAGTCCCCGATGTGGTCGAAGACGCGGAGGCCAGCCGATGATTACGCTGGAGCACGCCTATCTCGCCACCGGCCTGATGTTCGCGGCCTTCTCCATCCTCAGCCTGCGCGATCCGCTGAACCCGACGCGGTTCCGCAGCGCCCTGTTCTGGGGCCTGATCGCCGTCTCCCTGCTGTTCGGTTCCTGGCTGGGCGGGTTCGGCAACGGCCTGCTGGTCATCGCCCTGGTCGTCATCGGCGCGACCGGCAAGCTGGGCGTCGGCAAGCCCGCCACCACCTCGCCTGAACAGCGTCAGGCCAGCGCTGCCCGCTGGAAGAACGCCCTGTTCGTGCCAGCCCTGATGGTGCCTCTGGTCGCCGTCGGTGGCACGCTGCTGGCCAAGCACACGCCCGCCGGCGCCTGGCTGATCTCGCCGGTGCAGACGACGCTGATCTCGCTGGGTCTGGGCTGCGTCGTCGCCCTGGTCGCGGCCATGATCTGGTTCCGCCCGCCGGTCATGGCCCCGGTGCAGGAGGGGCGTCGCCTGATGGACTCCATCGGCTGGGCGGCGCTGCTCCCGCAGATGCTGGCCTCGCTGGGCGCGGTCTTCCTGGCCGCCGACGTGGGCCAGGTGGTGGGCGATCTGATCGCGCGGGTCATCCCCATGACCTCGGCCTTCCTCGCCGTCTTCGCCTACTGCGCGGGCATGGCCCTGTTCACCATCATCATGGGCAATGCGTTTGCCGCCTTCCCCGTCATGACCGCCGCCATCGGCCTGCCCATCGTGGTGCATCAGTTCGGCGGCGATCCGGCCATCGTCTGCGCCATCGGCATGCTGGCCGGTTTCTGCGGGACGCTGATGACGCCCATGGCCGCCAACTTCAACGTGGTGCCGGCCAACCTGCTGGAACTGCCCGACCGCAACTCGCCTTTGAACGGGGTCATCCGCGCGCAGATCCCTACGGCGGCCATCATGCTCGTGGCCAATATGTTCCTGATGTATTTCCTCGCCTTCCGGTTCTGACATGACCCAGATCGACGCTGCCCCCAATGCTGACTTGGCCTCCCGCTTCGCCGCCACGGCCCTGGGCCATGTGACGCGGGAATATCCCAACCACATCATGCATGTGCTGACGGGACCGCAGGACGCCCGCACGCCGCGCGACATGCATCCGATCTTCTTCGGCAGCTTCGACTGGCACTCCTGCGTCCACGGCTGGTGGACCCTGTTCACCCTCTATCGCCTGCATCCCGACATGGCCGAGGCGTCCGCCATCCGCACTCTGGCCGACGACCTGTTCACGCCGCAGAACGTCGCGGGCGAGGCCGCCTATCTGGCCCGCCCTGAAAGCCGGGGGTTCGAGCGGCCCTATGGCTGGGCCTGGCTGCTGATGCTGGCCGCCGAACTGGAACGCCACGACACCGACGAGGGCCGTCGCTGGGCCGAGACCCTCCGGCCCCTGGCCCAGGTCTTCGCCGAGAGGTTCAAGACCTTCCTGCCGCTGGCGGATTACCCCGTGCGAACGGGAACTCACTACAACACCGCCTTCGCCCTGCGGCTGACGCTGGACTACGCCGAGGCCCACGACGCCGATCTGGCCGCCGCCTGCCGCGACGCCGCCCTGCGCTGGCACGCCGGGGACCGCGACTGTCAGGCCTGGGAACCGTCGCAGGACGAGTTCCTGTCGCCGGCGTTGATGGAGGCCGTGCTGATGCGGCGCGTCTTGCCAGCGTCCGATTTCCAGACCTGGTTCGACGCCTTCCTGCCCCGTCTGGGCGACGGCCATCCCGCGACGCTCCTGTCTCCGGCCCGCGTCAGCGACCGCACCGACGGCAAGATCGCGCACCTGGACGGCCTGAATCTGAGCCGTGGCTGGTGCTGGCGCGAGATCATCGCCGCCCTGCCGGCCCAAGACCCCCGCCGCACGGTCGGAGCACAGGCGGCGGCGGTCCACCTCGAAGCCGCCCTGCCCCATGTGACCGGCGACTACATGGGCGAGCACTGGCTCGCCAGTTTCGCCCTGCTGGCCTTGATCACGCTCGAGTGAGGGTTGCGCGCTCAGCGGGCAGAAAAGAAGGCGCGATACGGGCTGGCAAGGAGCCTTCAGCGCCGAAGTAAAATGGTAGGCGGCGACGGGTTCGAACCGCCGACCCTCTCGGTGTAAATCGGGTCCAGGCCATTTTCAGCCCATTTCAGGCTTGCCAGAAATTGATGAAAAACAACAAGTTGCGACAATAACCTGTTTCATCGCTTTGCATGAATATTCATTTTGCGTCGTATAGAATGCCCCACCAGCGCCCCACAAAAAGCCGCCGATCGTACGGGTATTCGCCGTACTGAAACTGCGCTGGCTCACCTAATCTCGCCGACGCATCCACGCCATGAACAGGTTCAGAAACAGGCTTCCAGCGCTGTTCTGCACGCGGCGGGCATGACGGCCCTTGCCGCGATAAACTTCAAAGCCCGCTCGACCAATCGTCATGCCAGCCTCCTGCTGACTGATTCCCAGCTGTTCAGTTTGCCTGATCCAGCCACGCGCCGAAATCCAAGGTTCGCCCTCTTCGGGAGCGCCATGGAGCCCCACAATCAAGTAGGGCTCGACTTCAAGAGACCTCGCAGCCGGGACGAGATAATTGGCGCAGGCGGAAAAGCAGAAGCCGCGCACAATGAGCGCGTAGTCTCTAGCCGTAACCATACCAGCCGCCTGGATGGCCAAGGCGGCGTCGCCCCCGTTGGACGTGATCCGCAATTTGCTTGTCTGCGACGGCGCAGATTGCAGACACTCTACCAGACTGGAAACGGTGCTGCCGACGAACACCAGGGCGTCTTCTTCCTGAAAACACATTGGAACGCTGGATCTAATTAGATCAACGGCCGCCTTGGCCCGCGCCCCAGGATCAACATCCGGCGAGGCCGCGTAGACCGAGAGCGGCGACGAACTGGATGATCATTCTGGAACACCGGACATGTCGCCTTGACCAAGGCAGTGGGGCCGGATTCTGACTTCTAGCCCCAGGTTTTCGCATGAACCCGGCGCACCGCTAGGCCGCCCGCTTTCCAGCTGCAAGCAAGGGATCGAAGAGTTGCTGCCAGAGACGCCGGCGGTCTATCGGCAGATCGGCCCGCAACGCCATCCCCGCCTGGAGCGGCCGGCTTTTGCCGTAGGCGATGACATGAGCACGATCCAGCCTCACCCTGACCTCGTAAACGGGTTCATCATGAGCGATGGGAAAGTTCGCTTCTCCCGGCCGGATGACTGTTGTCGCGATATGTTCCAGGCGTCCAGATACGAAGCCAAACCGCTGGAAGGGGAAGGCTTCCACCTGGAGCCGCGCTTCCTGACCGATCGTGAGGAATCCCGCTGCGCGCGTGGGGACAAGAAGGCGTGCTTCCAGCGCAGATCCAGACGGCGCGATCGCCATCAGCGGCTGGTCCGTCGACGGCGACATTCCCGTCCTGGCCTGCACCGCCGATACAACGCCGGCGACGGGCGCCCTTAACAGGTGTCCGCGTTGCACCTTCAGCTCGACGCTTCTTTGCACGAGCGCCGACCTGTCACTGGCGATGGAAGCGGCGGCTTCAGCCAGGCGAGCGGGCAGCGCCGCGATCTGCGCCTCGAAATTCTCGGTCGCCGCATCGAGGGCCGAGAGTCTTTCGTCGATATCGGCCAAGGCGGCGCGCTCACTGAGCACCGCTCGTCGCCGTGCGTCCACCTGGGCATTGGTGGCGTACCCCTGAACCTGAAGCGCGACGAGACGATCAGCATCCGCCTCCACAAGCGCCAGAGCCTCCGCCTGCACGCGCCGACGGGCGGCCAGGATTTCGCGAGTGCGCCGTCCCCCGCCGACCTGACTGGACAACCGCCGCCCTTCAGCCTCGATGCCCTGGATCACCGCCGCCTTTCGGACCTCTAGCGAGGCCTGTTGCGCATCCGTTTCCGCCAGTTGGAGATCGAGAACCGGGCCTGTTCCTGAACTGGCTAGGTCTGACACGAATTCTACGAGAGGATCGCCCGCCGCGACCGCCTGACCATCAGCGACCAGGACGCGCGCGATACGGCCCGCTTGAACGGCCCGAACCTGGACCACCCCCGCTTCAGGCATGATGAAGCCCTGGACTGTCTCCTTGCGTGTGTATCGCCCGAACACGAGAGCGAGCAGGACCGCGCTGCAAACCAGGACAAGGACCAGAGTCCAGATTGCAAAGGAAGGCGGCTGCGCAAGCCGAACCTCTCCCCAAAGGCGCCGCCGCCGGGCCTCAACGGCTTCAGGCCTGAACAACCCCATGTCGTCCTCCCTCGTTAACCTCGGGAGCCGCCAGCTCCGCCGTCACACGATGCAGTTCCTGAAGCGATCCGCGCTCGATCCTGAAAATACGGTCAGCGCCTCGGACGGCGGCTTCGCGGTGAGCCACCATGACCCGGGTGATCTTCAGGTCGTCCAGCGTCGCCATCACCTGTCGCTCGAGATCGGGATCAAGGTTGGCTGTGCCCTCGTCCATGAAGAGTATCGCGGGGTCCTTGTAGAGAGCTCGCGCAAGGAGCAGTCGCTGCTTCTGGCCGCCGGAAAGCACGGACCCCATGTCGCCGACCAGACTGTGATAGCCCATTGGCGTGCGCATGATGTCGTCGTGGATGAAGGCCCGCCGGCAAACGAGCTCGACCCTCGCCATGTCTATGCCGGGATCAAAGAAGGCGACGTTGTCCGCAATCGTGCCCGACAGCAGGTGGTCGTCCTGCATGACGACCCCGATCCGGTCACGCACGGCGCGAAGGCCCAGGGCGCGTGCCGGATGGCCGTCGATCAGGAATTCGCCTTCTGTCGGCTCGTATATGCCGATTAGAAGCTTGAGGAGCGTCGACTTGCCTCCCCCCGACGGGCCGACGACGGCGACAGCCTCGCCCGGACGGATGACGAAACTGACGTCGTCGAGAATCCAGGGATCGTGTTGGCCGTAGCGAAACCTCAGGCGGCGGACCTCAAGGCTCCCGACAAGCGGTTTCGCGAGCTGAGCCGGTCCTTCCAGACCCTTTTCAGCGTCGGCGTGGACGATGTCCGACAGACGCTCAAGATGGAGCCCCAGCATTCGAAAAGTGAAGTAAGCGCCGATCAGTCCCCCGATCCTGCCGGAGAATTGCCCCGAATAGCTCTGAAAGGCGAAGAACATGCCCAGCGTCATATGGCCGTCTAGGACCTGTAGCGCGCCCACGAAAAGCATGGCCAGGCCGTGAAGGCCGGTCCACAGGCCCATCCCCGCTCCGCCCCATAGGCCAAATGCGCCCTGTCGGTAGGCGGCGTTCTGCTGTTCGGCCACAGCGTTCTGCCACAGGCCATGACGCTCCGCCTCCCGCGCAGCGATCTTGATCGTTCTCGCTCCACGAACAGTCTCCAGAAACAGGGAGTCCGTCCTTGCCCCCAGGTGCAGGTTTTCTTCCGCGAAGCGCCGCATGGCGGGAAAGGCCGCCATTCTCACCCCGAACGCCACGATGAGGTTTACGGCCACCAACAACGCCAGAATGGGTGAGTAGACGATCATGACGACGGCCACCGGAATGACCATGATCGCATCGAGCAGGACGCCGACGAGCCCGCCGGTCAGAAACGACTGGGCAGGCCCCAGAGAGCCGAACCTGGAAAGGACGTCCCCCACATGCCTGCGTTCGAAGAAATCCACCGGCAGCCGGAGAAGGTGCTTCAGGAGATTGCCCCCCAGCTGGATCGACATCCGCTGACCGGCATGAAGCTGGATAAAGCCTCGCAAGGTCTCGATGCCGGTTTGAATGACCGCCAGCGCTCCGAAACCTACGACAAGCGCTATCAGCAGATCCCGATCCGCCCTGCCGATGACGTCGTCAATCACAAGCTGGCTCGCCAGGGGCGCCAGCAGCGAGACGGCCTGCAGCAGCAGGGTGAGAAGGAATATCTGCAGGAGGAAGGGCTTGAACCCGGACAGCCTGCTCCAGAGATCGGCCAGACGAACCCGCTCGACGTCAGACTTGCGCTCAAAATCGCCAGCAGGCGTCAGTTCGAGCGCCACGCCTGTAAAATGCTTCGACACGTCGGCTAGCGGCAGCTTGCGCTCACCCCGTGCTGGATCGGCGATCCATGCGTGAGAACGGCTGATGCGCCGCAGCACGACAAAATGGTCGAGGCTCCAATGGAGAATGGCCGGCGTCGCAAGGCGCTCCAGCTCATCGAGCTCGCAACGCACAGGTCTCGAACTGAATCCCAGGCCATCGGCGGTCGAGATCAATGATTTGAGACTGGCGCCGCCGAGCGAGAACGGAAAACGTCGCCGCAACTCCGTCAGGCTCTCTCGCCGGCCATGTGCAGCCGCCACCATCGCGAGGCAGGCAAGGCCGCACTCCGACGCCTCCGCCTGAAGCACGGTCTTCTTACGCATGATCGAACCGGCGCCGCGAAACGACGGCGGACGCCCCAAGCAAGCCATTCCCCCGCGGGGGAGAGCCCGAAGCCAGCAGGATGGTCTTGCGCAAATCGCCCCCCCAGAGTCGGAGGACCGCCGATGCCGGCAGCCCTCTTCAGACACTATGCCGTCGCTGAAACCGCCAGGCGGACGTCGACCAGATGATCGATCCTGGCCTTCACCATCGCGGAGGTCAGAAGAAGCAGCCCGAGAGCGACAAAGCAGAGCGCCCCACCGACGGCGCCTCGCAGTCCCCTTCCAGGACTGAGCACTGCGCCAGCAGAAGCGGACGTCACAAGGCCTGCGATCAGAACAATATAAAGCAGCACATCGCCCCCCAATTACTGAAGAATATTCTCATCTCGAGGCAGCCCGCCGCCGCCAGGGGCAGCGCCACGGTTGACGTAGCCCTTGCCTGTATCGACCCAGAAGCTGTCGAAGGGATCCCGGACCACGTGAGCGTCGATCGTCCCGTTGCTTCCGAGATCCACGTACCACGAGTTCGGTTCCCGGCTCGTGTAGGTTGTCGAAGCCCCGCCTCCACCACCCCCCGATGCGGGACGAAGCGACTTCATATCCATATTTCTAGGATCAAAGTTTCCGAGCCGGTCGTTCGACATCGGCTGTTCGGTCCCTGCATCTATGAAAAAGTCCGCCAACTTGCCCAAAAGCCAGTCCACAGGCCCTGAGCCGCTGACCAATTCGATCTCAATCTCTGTTAATTCACGCACTTATGAGCCCAAACACGAACGCCAATACAAGCGTCCGTTTAAGGTCGGGCCAACCCCATATGTCAACTTGAAGTTTTGAATTTCAACAACCTTGAGGGAACAGGTCCCGCTGGGAGGAATTTGCGAGGCGCCTGATTGACAAGGGTTCTAAAAACGCCGGTTACTGGGACGGCACGCAACCATAAGGAGATATGCATGCGCCAGCTTTCCATTGAGGAATGCGATATCGTTTGCGGGGGCGAAGGCGCCACCGCCGTCGATGACGTCGAGGTCGTCGGCAAAAAGAAACAGAATGTATTCTTCGGGAACTATACGAGCGGCGCCCTGTATGGCGAGGTCGGTGTAGGAGGCGGCGAGGTTTATGTCGGCGGCGGCGCCGGCTATGGCAAAGGCCTCGGAGTCGGCATGGAAAACGCTGAGGATGTCTCCACCGGCGTGAACGTGACGCCGACCAGCGTCGGCATACGCGTGGGTATTCGCGAGTCCTATGAGTTTCTCAGAGAGGGCGCGAACGACATGTTCCAGGACTTTCTCGACGACACCGGATTGAGGCAGATCCCCTCGCTCCAGAGAGCTCAGTAAAATTGTCTATTTCGCCAAGATTGATCAACAATCGCCTTTCCGTGATCGCTGGGTCGATCTTGGCGTTTGGCCTCGTTGCGTCATGTCATCAGGTTAGCGCAGACCCCTATCCCGACGCCGAATGCTCTCCGGGCGTATCTCGTCCCTCAAGAAGCGAAGTCCGTCTCTGCGGCTCCATTACGTCTTCCATGGTCGACACAGCCATTGGCGAGCTGGATGAAAATGCGCGTGTCGTGACGATTACGAGCACGGGCGGCTCGGGGGTTGACGCCATTCGCCTCGCCGAAGCCATGCAGGCGCGCGACATAAGCTTAGCCGTGAAAGACATCTGTGCTTCTGCGTGTGCGCATTTTCTGTTCCTCCCTGCAGATCGCGCGCTCGTACATGCGGATTCCGTCGTGCTCTTTCACCATACGGATTTCGCACTCGCCAATGCGGCCAGGCGCGCAGGCCTGGATCCGAGCGACGCCTCCCTCGCCAGGGCCGAAATTCAACGGAAATTCTACCAGTCCAGAAGCCTCCCGGTCAGCATGCTGAAGGACCCGCTGGCGAGAATACAGCCCCTGTGCGTGGGCCGCCTGGCCGACGAACGCCTCTACGTCACAACCGGCCTGCGAACCTACCTGCCCAGCCGCCACGCGATTGACGGACTTCGCGCCCGCCCCCTCGAAGGCTATTGGCCGAGCTCGGCCTCTGAAGCGGGTCCGATCGCCGAGCGGTACGCGAGCGAGTCCGTCCCTCTGGTTTACGGCGGAACAGAAGACCTCATCGACCTGCCGTCCCTGCCCCAATGCTCCACCCTTCCGCCGAACCCGGAAAACTAGCGCCCATGTCAGACCTTCGAGCCTCCAGCGCCTATATCCTGAATGAGGTCCTCATCCCGATTCTGGTGATGGCGGTCATTCTTGTCGGCGTCGGGATTGTCGTGCGCGCTGTCATGGGCAAGCGTTTCGGCAACCCGGAAGTACCCTCGGGCTCCCTCTGGTGGTCCTTTGAGCGCATCGTCATGCGTAAGGTTGAGCATGACCAGGCGCGATCTTCAGGCCTTGAGCCGACAGAAAAGACGCTCGACCGAGACTAGATGCGCCACGCCAGGCGACCGCTCCATGGCTGTCCAGAAGACGGTCGTACGGCGCGGCATCCCGCGCTCCAGACGTTGACGTCCCCAGGGAGCGGCACAGGCTTTCCAGCCAAGGCCGGATCGACGACGAAGCCATCCAAGTCTACGACGTCTGGATGTCCAAGTACGAGCCCCTGACCCGTTATCTCCGACGACAGTCGGCGGACACGGTGGACCTGACCTTCAGGGACCTTGAGATCCTGCTTAAGTCCATGCTCCCCCGCGGCGCCTGGGAACCCGAATGGTGGGCGAATGAAGCCACGCCGAAGACCCGCTACGCCCAGCGCCTGAGCTGGCTTAACGCCGGATTCGAAGCCTCCCTCATCCAAGGCAAGGAGCAGGTTCGCTTCACCCGCCGCCATGAACGGTCAGAGGCCTGAAGCCGTGGGGCTCGCATCAACCCGCTTTACCCTGTGATCTCCGGTTCGGTTCCCGCCTGACGCTCGAAGAGCCGGCGATACTGACCATCCGCAACAGCGAGCAGGTCCTCATGAGCGCCGTCCTCAATGATCTCTCCGCTCGAGAAGACCAGGATGCGATCGAGCGCCCTCACCGTCGACAACCGGTGGGCGATGACCAGAGCCGTCCGGCCGACCAGCAGCCGCTCCATGGCCTGCTGGATCGCCGCCTCGCTTTCCGAATCCAGGCTCGACGTCGCCTCGTCCAGGATAAGGATCGGCGCGTTCGCCAGAAAGGCCCGGGCGATAGCCACGCGTTGTCGCTCGCCGCCTGACAGCTTGACGCCCCGCTCTCCGACCAGGGTGTGGTAGCCCTTGGGCAGTTGCGAGATGAAGTCGTGGGCGTTGGCGAGGCGCGCCGCCTGCTCGATCTCCGCCGCCGTCGCATCGGGACGGCCATAGCCGATATTGTCTGCGATCGACCGGTGGAAGAGCACCGGCTCCTGGGGCACGATCGCCACCTGGCTGCGCAGAGAGGCCTGGGTCGCCCGCGCCACGTCCTGGCCGTCGATGAGCACACGGCCTTCAGTCACGTCGTAGAGCCGCTGGATCAGCTTGACGAAACTGGTCTTTCCCGAACCCGAACGCCCCACCAGCCCGACCCTCTGGCCAGCCGGAATCGCCACGTCCAGGTGTTCGAACAGGGCCCTGTCCTGTCCGGCGTAGCGGAAGGTCACGTCGGCGAAACGGACCTCGCCCGCCTCCACCCGCATCGGAGCCGCGCCGGCCGCGTCGGCGACGCCCAGGGCCTCTCCATGAAGCTGGACCAGTTCCTCCATCTCGTTGACCGAGCGCTGAAGCTGGTGAATGTGCATGCCGATGTCGCGCAGATAGCCGTTGAGCACCAGGTAGCTGGTGATGACATAGGCCATGTCGCCGGCGCTGGCCTGGCCGCGCATCCACAGCCAGAGCGCCACGCCCGTCACCGCCAGGCGGATGGTCCAAAGTAGCGCGCTCTGCGCTGTTCCCGCCCAGGTGAAGGCCATCCAGGTCCGTCGCGTCCGCTTGCGCCACTTGCCCAGGGTCATGGCCAGAAGCGCTTCTTCCCGCGCCTCCCCGCCGAAGGCCTTGACCACGGCGTTGGCCCCGATGGCGTCGGCCAGCACCCCGCCCACCCTGGTGTCCCATTGATTGGACAGGCGGGCGATAGGCGCCAGGACCCGGGTCGCGAGACTGACGGTCAGGATGATGTAGGCGATCGCGCCCAGCCCCATGACCAGACCCAGGACCGGCCAGCGCAGCGCCATCAGGATCACCGTCCCCGTCAGCACGGTGAGCGACGGTAACATGGAGAGCAGCAAGACGTCGTTCAGCGTATCCAGGGCCCACATGCCGCGCGTGATCCGCCGCACCGTGGAGCCCGAGAAGGCGTTGGCGTGCCAGTCGGTGGACAGCCGCTGGACCCGCGCAAAGCCCTCCTGGGTCACAGCGCGCATCATGTTCAGGGTCAGGGGCGTGATGGCCCACCAGCCGAGATGGCGCAGCACGACCATGGCGCTGCCCAGGACCGCGATGAAGCCGAAAGCCCGCCAGGCCCCAGCGACATCGCCCGATCCCACGGCGTCGATGATCCGCCCCGCGAACACAGGCGTGAAGACCTCGGTCAGGGTCGCCAGCAACATGGTGGCCGCACAGGCGAAAGCCAGCAGAGGCGACCGCCCCCACAGGCGGAAGGTGAAGCCCAGCACCTTGCGCAGGACGGAGACGCGCGGCGGCGCGTCCGTATCTTCTTGGTCGGTCATGGATGGTCACCGCGCAACGGGCGCAGCCCTATGTCAGTATTTGTCGGTCAGCTCTCTGGGACCGAAAGGCGTCAGCGGCCGATAGAACCGCCAGACATCGGGAACCCTCGAACGGTCGTGGTCTCATCAGTCATCACGCCCTCCTTCCCTTGGCCAGCCAGATAGACTTGCCGCTAACAGCTCTGCGCTTTCGGCGCAAACACCATGCGCGCACGTACAACCGCGTGATCATGCGGGAGACCTGGCACGATCGTCTTCGTAAGGCCTTCGCGGTCGTCCGAGCTTTGCCTCCCCGACAAGCTAGCCAAATCCGGATCCTCGATTATCCATTTCCGCTACACGCCAGCGGGACACGCTACGAGGAATGAGCGGCTTACCGGCCAGTACCGGTGACGCAATCCGGACGCGACGGATCCTGCGAGCAAGGAAGGTCGCAATGAGACGAATTCCTACAGGCTCGATGGGCAGCGCCGGCTCCTATGTCAGCCCAGTCGATCGTCGCTGCGCATCCGGACACTATCACGGAGACAAGAATAACAGCGCCCGCCCCACGGACGGTCCTGGCTTGGCGTTTCATGTCTCTGGCCTTCACCACAACTCCTCGACATCCCTCAGAATGTAGGAGGCGTTCGCGAGGTCGTGCCCGACCCCCTGATACAACTGCCCCTTCACCTCGTATCCAAGACGGCGTGCGTAGGCGGCGAAGCTGGCGCTGGCGCTGGCGGGAACCACGCTGTCGGATGTTCCGTGGAGCAGGATGAAATCCGGCGAACTCTTGCCTGCCGGCCGCCCCCCCAGCCAGGCTTCAAAGCCGCCGGTCGCCGGTCCGAACTCTGTCTGGTCGAAGCTTCCATCATGCCTGGCTTCGGACAACCCGAGATCTGAAACGCTGGAAATGAGAACCACATGCTCAAACAGCTCGGGTTGGTTGAGCGCGGCGCGCGCCGACACAAAGCCACCGGCGCTGAATCCGAGCAGGCTGACGCGATCGATTTGCGGCCTCGCGGCCAGGATATCGCGCGTCACCGCGATCAGGTCCGTAGCGGCTGTCCGCTTGTAATCCCCCTGGCCGGCGTCGATCCATTCAAGGCCGCCGGCGTCCCCTCGCAGGTGCGGAACGACCAGTGTGTTGCCTTGTGCGACCCACTGTTGCTCGATGGGCCGCGCCAGAAAGACGTCGGGGTTCAGGCCATAGGCTCCATAGGGGCGGATCAGAACCTCGCCTCCATCTCCCGGTCCCTGGAGAACATGATAGGTGAGTACCGAGCCGTCCGCAGCTTCAACGGTATGGGTTTGCCGCGTAACGGCAAGGGATTCGAAGTCGTCAGGCAGTGGAAGATCGATGACCGCGACCTGGGTCTCGCCGCAAGGACGAACAGCTTCTCCGGACCCTTGAGGGCTCATCACCGCGAGCGCCTTCATTGACCGATGTCCCGACAGACTTGTCTTCGAGACAAGCGCGATCCGGCTCGACGGCGCACCGCCGCCAAGGCTTGTCCTGGCGGAATCTTCCAGCCAGGTTTCAAGGGCCTTCAGGGGAGTCGCCTCCAAGTTTCCTTCCGGGGTTCGCCGACAGAGTTCCGCGACGGATTGACGCCCACCCTCACGCACTACCGCGACAAGGGCGCCGCCCGGCAGGAAGGCTGCGCCGCTTTCGGCGCTCCCGAGTCGCCCCGGCGCGGTCGGGGATATGATCGACGGCCCAGACCCGCCATCGCCATGATGGATCAGAAGATCGCTTCCCCATTCACCGCCTTGCGGCAGCGGCGAGCGTCCGAACCATGACGCCTCGCCATCGGGGGCGACGCTCAAGGAATACAGGGCGTCGTCGAATGCTGTGACGATGACGCCCGGAGCAAGTCGCGCCGGGGATCGCACATCATTGGCGTCGACCACTTGCCAACGAACGGACTTGCCCCCCGTCAACAGCAAGACAGGGCGAGGGCCGCTCCTCGCCGTGAGAAATCGTCCTGATGCATTCGAGTTGGTTCCGTCCGCCTGCCAAATCATGCGAGCGGGCTCGCCAGACATGGGGGTCACCCAAAGGGCGCCGTTCCCGTCGACGGCTGTGTTCGTCAGGGCTGCAGCAGCCCGGAAATCATAATCCAGTATCTCCCCATCGGGCGCCTGTTTCCAATCCGAAGCCGCAGAGCTGGCCAGATCAATCGTCGCCACCTCGCGACGCTCGGCCTTTCTTCGTTCGATCAGGCAGGCGTTCGTGACCTGCCTGTCGCAAATCAGGTCGAAGAGGCGCCACCCCGCTTCATAGTCGGCCGCCTCGAGTTGCAGGATGCGACGCCATGAAAGCGCGTCGTCACCAGACGTCGCGACAGCGAGTTCGACTGCCTTCCGGTCCAGGGCTCGGATAATCGCCAGGCCGCTTGCCGAGTATTCAATCGAAGACCAGGGCGATGGCGCGGTCCTTTCGTCCGCCAAGCCGGAACCAGCGAGAAGGAACGAAAGAAACAGGCCCGCGGCGAGTCTGGTCGGTTTTCTATGCCACATGGATTCGCCGCGAGCCTGCACCTGATTTTCGAAGGAGAAGTGAAGACCTTAGAAGGGAATCTTCACCACGCCGCCAGCGCCCTGGCCGTCATCGGTCACACCGACGCCGACGGTCGTGCCGTCCGGGAATTTGATTCGAGGCCCCGTCACGGTGATCGGCGGGTAGAAACCGCCCCGGTCGCCGTTGCCGTTGCCGCCGGTGCCCGATTCATTTCCGGTACGAGGACCGCTGACCTGGGTGTCTCCCCAGCCCACGCTCGTTCCGCCGCCGCTCGATCCGCCCGAGCTCGAACCACCCGAGCTCGAACCCCCTGAGCTCGAACCGCCCGAACCGGAACCGCCTGAGCCCGACCCTCCCGAACCGGAACCGCCCGACTGCTGCCCGCCCGTCACGGCATCCAGTTCAGCCATAGTCAATGCACGCATAAGTCACCCTCTAGGATTGGAAACAAAAGATGCAGCGCTGCCATGGCAGACAGTCACGACCCGCAATACGTGTCAATAAGATCAGCCTAAAGGTGTATGGTTTGTCGCGGGCGGCGACATTTGCAGAGAGTGAGGCTGGTCGCTTAGGGGCCCTCCCCTAACCCCCTTGATGCGTCATCCAGCCCCTGTCGCCGACCAGATCTTCACTCTGGAGCCAGGCTGATGCTCAATGTGAACCTGCCCCGGCAAGGCGTTGCCGGTCGTCCACTCTGCACTCTCAGTACAAATTTCTTGCGCTATCGCACAACAGGAAGGCGCGCCCTTGTCTAAGCTGACCCAGACGCCGCCCTGGATCCGTGACCGACCTCAAGCTCCCGATTGAGAATGGTCCCGCCAGGCGCGGCCCGAGGCTCGCGAAAGGGCCTCCAGCCAACAGGGGCCGCCGCCCGAAGGAGACAGGGATGCTTTCAGGACAGCGCAAGACCCCGCCGCCCTTTCCGGCTCACCGCCTCCGGGGACAGACCTCATGAGAAGCCCTCTTTCGTCCGATGACCTGCGCCAGGTCTACTTCAGCGCACGGGACGACCTTGAGCGGATGCTGCGCCGGCGCGTGCACGACAAGGATCTGGTGGCCGATCTCATCCAGGACACCTTCCTGCGCCTTGACCAGATCGCCAGGCCCCTGCCCGACCCGGATCAGGCGCGGCAATACATCTTCCGCGTGGCGAAGAACCTCGCTATCGACCACCAAAGGAAGGAAGGCCGCCGCGCCGATATTCTTGCAGGCTCGACCGTCCTGTTCGAGGGGCAGAAGGCCTCGCCGGAGGATATCGCCCTGGCCAACGGCCAGATCAGGACCATAGAGGCGGCGCTCGACGAGCTTCCCAGGCATTGCCGGCGCATTCTCATCATGAGCCGCATTCACGGCATGACGCATAGCGAGATCGCGGCCGAGCTCCAGGTGAGCAAAAGCCTGGTCGAAAAATACGCCGTAAAGGCCCTGCTCCACTGTCGCGGGAAGCTGGACGCCTTCTGAGGACAGCCGTCGATTGTGACCACGGCTTGCTAGATCGACCGGTCTGGGTCGTTATATGGGCATGACCCAGTCCAACGATCCGGTTGATGATGGCGATGCGCCGATCGAACCGTCAGACGAACTCGTATACGACGCCTATGTCTGGCTCGTCCGAATGACGAGCGGCGAAGCCACCGAGGATGAGATGACGGAGTTTCTGAGGTGGCGGGACGCGTCGGACGAGAACCTCGTCGCCATCTCCAAGGCCACCATGCTGTGGAACGCCTTGGGCGGCCTTCAGGATAAAGACCCGGCTTCCGAGGATTTCGAGGACGCGGCTGAAACGCCGGTCTCGCCGCTGAGCAACGCCACGCTCCAGTAACTGCATCTCCTTGGCAGGCTTCGTCACGCCCTCTCCCCCGAAGAGGCGCACCCGGGCCCAAGGCCCGGGTGCACTAAAACTCCGCTGATCAGGAAGCCGGTTCGTCCACCAGGCGACGCGTCAGGTAGGTGTATTCCAGCGCGATGCGGCGGGCCGTTTCGCGCAGGTTGGCGCCGGCCGCGTGGCCGCCGTCGGTGTTTTCATAGAAGAGGACCGGGTAGCCGAGTTCTTCCATCCGCGCCGCCGCCTTGCGGGCGTGGCCGGGGTGGACGCGGTCGTCCTTGGTCGAGGTGTGGATGAAGACCTCGGGGTAGGGCTGGCCCGCCGCCAGACGCTGATAGGGCGAGTATTGCTCGATCCAGGCGCGCTGTTCCGGGATGTCCGGGTTGCCGTATTCGCCGATCCACGAGGCGCCGGCCAGCAGCTTGTGGAAGCGCAGCATGTCGAACAGGGGCACCTGGATGACCGCCGCGTTGATCAGGTCCGGGCGCTGGGTCAGCATGGCCCCCATGAAGAGGCCGCCCTGCGAGCCGCCCATGACGCCGAGGTGCGGCTGGCTGGTTATGCCGCGCGTGATCAGGTCCAGGGCCACAGCCTGGAAGTCCTCGTGGGCGCGCTGGCGGTTCTTCTGCTGGGCGGCCTGGTGCCATTTCGGCCCGAACTCCCCGCCGCCGCGCGTGTTGGCGACGACATAGACGCCGCCGCGCTCCAGCCACAGCTTGCCGATGGCGCCGGAATAGCCCGGCAAGAGGGAGTTCTGATAACCGCCATAACCATAGAGCAGCGTCGGGTTCGACCCGTCCATGGCCATGGCGTCCTTGTGGACGACGAAATAGGGGATCATCGTGCCGTCCGCCGAGCGGGCCTCGAACTGATCCACCTTCATGCCGGTCGCGTCGAACTTGGCGGGCAGGGACTTGGTCAGGCTGACCGCGCCGGTCGCCGCATCGGCCAGATAGAGGCTGGACGGGTTCAGATAGCCGGTGACGCTGACGAAGATCTTGTCGTCCTGCTCGGAGGCCGAGCCGACGCCGACCGAGACGTTCTGCGGCAGGTCCAGACGGGTGCGGCTCCAGTCCGCCGGGTCATAGACATAGACAGAGCCGCGCACGTTCTCATAAAGGGCCACCACCAGCTTGTTGCGGGTGGCGCTGACGCCCTCGACGGCCTCGCGCTCGCCGGGACGGATCACCAGCTGAGCGGGGGTCCTGGGGTCGGCCAGCCAGGCCTGGAGGTTCCAGGCGATGACGTCGCCGGTCCTGAATTCCTGACCCGAGGGCGCCGTCCAGTCCTGATCGGTCGTCACCACCATCTGGCCGGCGACCAGGCCGTTGATGCTGGATTTCAGCGGCAGCTCCAGCCGGGTCGTCGAGCCGTCGGCGTTCAGGCGCCAGGTTTCACTCTCGTAGAAGTTGACGCTGCGGTTGATCAGGACCGCCTGCACCACGCCGTCGGCGTCGCGCAGGGTGTAGCCGGAGACGGAGACGTCGGTCTTCTGGCCCGCGAAGACCTCGACCGCCTGATCGATCGTCTGGCCGCGCTTCAGCAGGCGCACGGTGCGCGGATAGCCCGAATCCGTCAGCGAGCCCTCGCCGAAGTCGCGCGAGATCAGGACCGTGTCCTTGTCGATCCATGTCACGCCGCCCTTGGATTCCGGCAGGTTGAAACCGCCGTCCACGAAGGTCTTGGTCACGCTGTCGAACTCGCGGATCGTCACCGCGTCCTTGCCGCCGTCCGACAGGGACAGCAGGCAGTAGCGTTCTTCAGGCGCCAGGCAGGTCGCGCCCTTGTAGACCCAGTTGGCTCCCTCGGCCGCCGACAGGGCGTCGACGTCGAGGATGGTCTCCCAGACCGGAGCCTCGGTACGATAGGAATCCAGCGTCGTGCGACGCCAGATGCCGCGCACATGCCCGGCGTCCTGCCAGAAGTTGTCGATATGGCCGTCGTGCGTGAAGCCGGGCGAGGGGATGCGGTCGCGCGACTGGACCAGGTCCAGCGCCTGCTGATGCAGGGTCTCATAACGTGCATCGCCTTGCAGCGTGCCCAGCGAGGTCGCGTTGTGGGCCTTGACCCAATCCATGGCGCGCTCGCCCTCGACCTCTTCCAGCCAGATATAGGGGTCGGTCGCGTCGCTGGTCGCGAAGCCGCTGCTCGGGGCGTCAGCGCTCCCGGGGCGGACGCTGGTCGTATCGATATGGGTCATGAGTTGAGGTCCGGAAAAGAGGTGAATTGCAGCCAGGTCGCCGCAGGCTGCGTGGCTGTAAGGGGGCTGAGGTCGTTGAAAGCCCGCTTCCGCCCGGAAGCGGGAGCGCCCTGAGACGCCCCCTCCTCCCGTGACGGCAGGGACGTGGCGGATCCTATCGATCGGCCTCACCGGCGGCGGCCAGGGTCGTCCGGGCGCAGGCTCCGCCTTCAAGGCGCAGCACCGAGGAATGATAGTCGGCGACCGCGGGGCGGTGGGCGACCGATATGAGGGCCGTTCCGGGCAGTCGCTCCGCGATCAACTGGTAGACACAGGCCTCAAGCTGAGGGTCCAGAGCGCTGGTGGCTTCATCGACGAAGAGATAGTCCGGCCTGGAAAGGATGGCGCGAGCCGCCGCCACGCGTTGCTGCTCGCCCGGCGACAGGCTGTTCGTCCAGGATCCATGTTCGTGAAGGCTATCGACCAGCCTTCCCAGACCCAGGCGCTGCAGCAGGTCGATGTAATCCTGGTCGCGTCCGGCGTCGGGCGCTTCCGGATAGGAAAGCAGGCTGGCGATCGTGCCGTCCGGCATATAGGGCCTCTGCGGCAGGAAGACGATCCTGGCGTCGGCCGGGAGGCGCACGCCCCCCTCGCCCTCAGGCCACAGGCCGGCGATCGCCCTCAGCAAGGTGCTCTTGCCCGCTCCCGACCGCCCCTGGATGAGGAGACGATCGCCCTGGCCGATGGTCAGGTCGCCGACATCGTTCATGGCGTCGCCGTTCGGGAAGGCGATGCGCAGATCGACCGTCCTGATGTCGTCCCGCACCTCAGTGGTCACGGTCACATCGCTGCGGGTCTCCACGTCAAGCTGTTCGTGAAGCCCCCGCAAACGGGCGACGGCCGAACGCAGCAAGGCCAGCGCCACATAGTTCGACATCAGGATGCCCGCACCGACATAGACGGCCATGATGGAGACGCCGACCAGATTGACGTCGCCGATCCCCATGGATCCGTTCAGAACAAAGGGTGCGAACAGCAGTGTCGGGGCGACGATGAGCAGGGAGGTCGGAACACCGGTGATCGTCCGGATCGCCAGGGTGGCGTTGGTGTAGGCCGACCAGTTGCGCCGGATCAGGTCGAAGGTCGTCGATAGGCGCGACTCCTCGACGCCGGCCGCCCGGGTGAAGGCTATGGTCTCGCCGTTATGGCGAACAGCGGCCATTTCCTGACGATAGCGGGCCTCAAGGCTTTGACGCGCCACTTCCGTCCTGGTCAGGCGAACGCCGACCCAGTGCGTCAGAAGGGTCAGGGATATGGCGAAGGCCAGGGTTCCGAAGACCAGGAGACCAGGAAGGGGTTGGGTGATCCCAAGGACCGGGACCGTCATGGGGGGCGACAGGGTCCAGAGCTGGCCGACGTAGATGAAGACCGTGAACAGGCCCATGGTCACCTCGGGCGCGAGGCGCAGGAAGCCGTCGATCGTCTGGAAGACGTCCTCCTGGATGCGCTGCTCGGGATAGTCCAGCCCCTGACGCCGCTCCATGTGGAAGAAGCGGTTGTCCTTGAACCAGCGCCCAAGGAGCTTCTGCGTCACGACCCGGCGGAACCGCATTCGCAGCGCGTACTGGGCGAAGATCACCGAGACCCCGATCACCAGGACCGCAGCCACGAGCCCGAGGATGGCGGTGGTGTTCGATGCTATGCCGGAGCCATCCCCCTCTCCCAGCGCATTGGTGATGGCCGCCAGGCGCTGCTGAACCTGCAGTCCCAGAATAACGCTCACCGCACCGGCGGCCAGTTGTCCTCCGAACAGGACCAGGCTCCAGATCGGATCACCCTTCAGATACTGGCCCAGCATCCGCCCGACATGGCGCAGATCGGCCCAGAGGAGATTTCGGCCCTTCCCGGCTTCAGGCTTCATCAGGTCAGGATTCTTCCGGTTCATGGACGAGCGGCCTTCCGGGCCGGACATGACGCGCGACATCAGGCCTTCCCTCCCGCCGGTTTGCGGTCGAGGTCGCGCAGTTTCACCGGCCCCTGCCCCAGGGCGAGGACGCGATCATGATGGCGCGCCACCTCGGGCCGGTGGGCCACGGAGACCAGGGCGACCCCCGGGAGCTGTTTCGAGATCAGGGCGTAGAGGTCGGCCTCCAGTTGCGTATCAAGGGCGCTGGTGGCTTCGTCGACGAAGAGATAATCCGGATTCGCCAGAATGGCCCGTGCCGCCGCGATCCGCTGCTGCTCCCCCGGAGACAGGCTTCGGGACCAGGCGCCGGGCTGGTGCAGACAACCGACCAAACGGTCCAGGCCAAGAGCGAGCAGCAGTTCGGCGTAACGTTCGTCGGCATGGGTCTCCGGCGCGGCCGGATAGGCCATGAGCTCCGCCAGGGTTCCGTCCGGCATATAGGGACGCTGGGGCAGGAAGGCGATGCGGGCGTCCGCCGGCAAACGCACGGCGCCGCCGCCGAACGGCCACAGACCGGCGATGGCCCGCAGCAGGGTGCTCTTGCCCGCGCCGGAGGGGCCCTGGATGAGAATCCGATCGCCCTTCCGGATGGCAAGGTCGCCGATGTCGTTCATCAGCTGGCCGTCCGGGAAGGCGACGCGAAGGCCCCGGGTGGCGATGTCCGCACGCGCCTCGTCCGCGACGTCCACGTCGCTGTGGATGGTCTCGCCGAGCCGATCGTGGAGCAGGCGAAGACGGGCGACCGAGGAGCGGAAGATGGCGATCTCGGCGTAATAGGTCGTGATCACGCCGACGCCGAAGTAGACTTGGCCCAGTGCGGCGGCGGCCAGGGCTATATCGCCGACCTGAAGTTCCCGCCGAATGATGAAGGGCGCCAGAAGCAGGGTCGGCGCCACCACCAGCAGTTGGGCCGGCAAGGTCTGCAGCACGTCGATCTTCATGTGCGACCAGGTGTAGGCGCGCCAGTTGCGACGGATCAGGTCGAAGGTTCCCGAGATCCGGTCGTGCTCGATATCGCCGGCGCGGATGAAGGCGATCGCCTCGGCGTTGTTGCGCACGGCGGCCATCTCGGCCCGGAACTGCGCCTCGAGATGCTGCCTCACCACCTCCACCCGCGTCAGGCTGCGCCCGGCGACGTGGACCATGACGGTGCTGATGATCCCGAAAGCGATGGCGAAGTAGACGAGGAAGCCGGGGATCGACTGGTCGAGGCCGAGCGCCGGAATCGTGATCGGCGGGGACATCCGCCACAGCTGGTTCGTATAGATGACCATGGAATAGAGGGCGCCCAGAACGCCCGGGCCCAGGGTCACGAAGCGCTCGGCGAACAGGAAGACATCCTCCTGGATACGCTGTTCGGGGTAGTCGAGCGGGGCCTGGCGCTCCAGGTGGAAGAAGCGGTTCCCCGCCATCCATCGGTTGACCAGGCGGGGCGACAGGAAGCTGCGGAAGCGCATGCGAACCGCTAGGCCCGCCCAGAGCCCGGCCATGCCGATCGCCAGCGTCGTCGCCGCGAGCCCGAGCACAAGACCCACCAGGCCCGGCACGACGGCGGCGTTTCGCGCCACCAGGGCGTTGACCAGATCGGCGAGGTAGATCTGGGACCGGAGGGCCAGGTAGGTCGAGACGAAGGTAGAGCCCAGGACCAGGGTCATCAGGCCGATGGCGGCGACCGGATCATGCCTGACATACTGGCCGATCAGCCAGGCGGCGTGCCGCAGGTCGGGTCCGAGCGTGCGGCCGTGACTCTCAACGGGTCGCTCGCTGGCGGCGGCTTCGCGGGCTGACGGGTCCGTGAGCGAGGAATCTGGGTTCAACTGAAACGCCTGGTGCATGCCCTAAGGGCGAGAAATTGGAGCCCGACAGGGCGGATCGCTGACTCCACAACGCTCGAGCCCGCTCGATACCCCAACCGCAGGCGTCAAATATGGTCACGCTCTCAGGGACAGGCCGTCAGGCTGCGCTAAACCGGCCGTCGCCGCCTTGCGCTCATCCAGCCTTCGCATGGGCAGCGACGGTCCGACCCGTTCGGCGAGAACCGGACCGGACCGTCTTCCGCCGGCAAGGTCGGTCGCCGACGGCGCTTCCTGCTTAAGGCAAGGCTTGTTCAAGGCAAGCCGTCGGCCTTGCATTCAGAAACCGAAGTCCGTCTGGTCAGGCGACACCCAGCGGCGGCGCCCGCGCCTAGACGGAACCCGAGAAGGCGCAGGCGCGGACTCGGACATCACGGGCGTGGGCTCCGGCCGGGACCGCCCGCACTCGACTACAGGCTTGCGCGCCGCCCTCAACGGCTTGCGCGCCGATGCGCCATGAGCCCTCGCCGCCTTCCAGGCCGTGAGTTCGCTTTCCCACCACGCCACCCTTCCCGGCGACACAGGAACAGGCGACGGGAAGGCCCCGGTCTGCTGCAGGCGCCAGGCGGTGGAACGGCTGATGCCAGCGATATCCTCGACCCTCCGCCAGGGCAGCAGACGGTCTTCGGCGCCGCCCGCGAGCGTGTCCTCCCTGTCCGAGCGCCCGATCATCGCCGCCGCGCCCGGGCCGCCGCCGGAGCGCCGGTTCGCACCTCCGTGATCTGGGCGAGCGCCCAGGCCCGAAGCAGGCTGCGAGGGTAATAGGGTTTGGAGCGGACGTGACGGCACGGCGGACCGTCGGCCCCCGCAGACCATAGCCGCGCCAGGGTGGCCGGCTTCAGACGCACGCCCAGGGTCGCGAGAAAGACCGAAGCCTCGCTCCGCGTCAGCAGGACCTCGACCTCCGGCTCCCTCTCCTCTTCAACCGCGGTCATTGTCCGCCTCCCGTGGACCGGCACTCGCGCACCGAGGTCACGCGCCGCCCCGCCGTCAGGGCCAGGTAACAGTCGATCACCGCGGCGACATAGGCCTCCGTCTCCGCAATGGCCGGCACGCGACCTAGACGCGCCACGCGCGCCGGGCCCGCGTTATAGGCGGCCAGAGCCAGTCTCACGTCCTGAAAGCGGACAAGCTGCCGCGCCAGATAATTCGCACCGCCTCTAAGGTTTTCAGTCGGTTCGAAGCGATTTCTTACGCCCAGCTCGAGAGCGGTATCCGGCATGAGCTGGGTCAGGCCTCCGGCCCCGGCGTGCGAACGCGCCTCCGGCCGGTAGCCGCTTTCAGCGATCACCAGGGCATGCAGCAGACGCGCGTCCACGCCGTGCAGGGCGGCCGCCCCCTCGACCTCGGCCTGGTAGGGCTGATCCATGGCGGCGAGCCGGGCCGGCGCTTCGACCGGGTCATCGGCCGGCGTTCCGGCCATGTGCGCCTCCGATCGGCCGAACAGGTCTCCGCCAGCCTTGGTCCAATCGACGGCCTGGGCCAAGGCCGGACCGCCCGCCGACAGCGTCACGGCCAGGACCGCCGCCCAGGTCTTGCACCTCACCATAACGCCGCCTCCCGATAGACGCCCAGGAGGAGGCTTCGATCAACCGGACCGAAGCACCGGCTGTCGAAGCTGTTCGGCGTGTCGCCCAGCAGGAAGACCTCGTGCGCCTCGAGACGGCGGCATTCTCGCCATTCCGGCAGGGCCGGGCCGCGACGATCCGCCGGAGGCGCTGCGACGCGACGCGCCGGCGTCTCGATCCGGTCGCCGTCACGGCAGACCCGATCGCCGCCGACCGCCGCCACCCGCTTGAGGAGCCGCTGATCCGCCGGCGCGCCGAGACGGGCGAGATAGGGTCGCGCCGCCGCCGGCGGCAGAAGCGCCACCGTCGTTCCGCGTGCGACGGCCTCCCCCGGGATCCGGATATAGAGCCCGCGCGGCAGGCTTCGGCTTTCGTTGACCAGGGCCCAGGCCGGGCTTCGGCTGGACACGAGGGCCAGACAGCCCAGAACGAACAGGGTCACGCTCAGGGCTGACCAGCGGTTGCCGTTGTCGAGAGGGCTCATGGCTCAAAGGGCTCCAGAACAAGGTCGCGGGTGATGAGGACGCCGACCGGCGTCCCCGGCTCCAGGCGGATCGAGGGACGGACGCTCAGTTCGCGATCGACCAGACGCCCCCCGACCTGTGCGCCCTGGATCGCCGCGGCGTTCCCGGCGTCCATGAAGAAGCCGCCTTCGTCCCGGTCGCGATCCCGCGCTGCCTGTCCCAAGGTGGTTACGGCGCCGGCGAAGACGGTCCCGATCGCCAGAGGCAGGAGACGACGATCGACCCGCCCCCTGACCCCCGCGCCGCCCTGGGCGTCGACGCCGGGCTCGTCCGCCAGGACCAGGCTCTTGCCATTGGGCAGGAGGAGACGCTCCCAGGCCAGATAGGCCCGGTTGTCGCCGTGGCGGCTCTCCCCCTCCGACCGGCCGAGCAGGCGCGCCCCCTGGGGAATGAGCAGATGGCGACCGGTCACCGTGTCGAAGACGTCGCGGGTCACGACCGCCACGACCGGGCCCGAGCGGGCGGTGTCCACCGCCGTCAGCAGAACGGCGGGCGCCAGGACCCCCGCCTTGACCTCATAAGGAGAGCGCGGCGCGGTCAGGCGGTTGGGGTTGTAGATCTCCGCGCCGGCCGCCCGCTCGGGCGCGGCGGCGGTCTCGGCATCGCGCCCGTCGGCCTTGATCCCCTCGCTCGGCCCGTCGAAAAAGAGAGACGACCTCAGGGCCAGTTCGCGGGTATCCGGAGACACGGCCCCTGAGGAAGAAGGCGCGGGCGACGCCCTCCAGGCCGGCGACGTTCCCGTCGGCGGCGCCGCGATTCCAGCCTCCATGCCGGTCCCGGGCGCCTCGCCGTCCGTCTTCGCTTCTCCGCCAATGCGGGGCGGCGGCAAACGATCATAGGCCGCAGGCTGATCCGTCACCAGGGCGCTGGGCCGCACGGCGGCGCCCTGTCCCTCGTCGCGCACCTCGCGTCCCGCCGCCTCCATCGCCTTCGTCCGCAGCTCGGGCTGGATGACGAAGGCCCAGACCAGGGCGCCGGCGATCAGAGCGCTCCCGCCCAGAGCCAGCCCGCGCACGACCGAACCGCGCAGACGCACGACCGACGGGCGCGGCGCCCGCGCTTCCAGCGACGGCGCCGGCTGCTTGGGCGGGCGGCCCCCGGTCTCTGCAAACCCGGTCATGAGCCCGCCTCCGGCAGCCGGCGGATCCTGACGATCTGGGGCCGCCGCGCGCCGAGCCTGAGCTCGGCCCGGTCGAGCAGGCGGTCCACGACATAGGTCCGTCCGACCTGTCGCCAGGCGATCAGCCGCCGCCCGCCGTCCGCGCCCAGGTCGAAGAGAGCCGGCGCCTCGCCCTCGGCCAGTTCAGCCCCGAACTCCACCATGGTCCGGCGTCCGTCGTCATGGACGGCGACGGGGGTCCAGCGCGGCGCCCGGCCTCGCGGTTCGATCACATAGCGGCCGGCTCGCGTCGGATCAGTCCCGGCGACGACGATCGGCTGCGCGAGGGCCTCGCCTTCGACGATCCAGGACACGGAGGCGTCGAAATCCTCTGGGCCTCCGCTTACAAGATCAATAAGATACAGGCGTTTGCTAGTCGTCAGCACGAGGTTGGTCGCCAGGCCCCGCTCCAGCGGCTTCAGAAGAACCAGGGCCCTTTCCGCTTCTCCTTCTCCGGACTTGGCCTCGCCGATCTTCCAGCGCACCGTGTCGCCCGCCGCCCGTGTCAGCAGGGTCTCGCCCGGCGGCAGGACCAGGACCGTCACCCTCAGGGGCGCCGCCCTGACGGCGAAGACGCGCCCCGGGGCCCAGACGAGCCGCCGCTCGCCCTCCCCCGTCTCGAGTTCGCCCGAGTCCAGATAGGGACGTTCCGTCGGACTGCGCAGGCCCGCGAGCGGCTCGACCGCAGCGATGACGGGCATCATCTCTCGCGGGAGCGCAGGCGCCAGAGCCTCGCCTTCGGCTGTAGCAAGAACGGCGCAGCCGCCCAGACCAAGGCCTGCGACGACAAGAAAAATCAGGCGGCGTCGGGGGTCCATGACACGTCCTCGATTTTCAATCCAAGGGGGTTCTTCATCAGCTCCGCCTCGGTCTTCGGCGGCTGAAGGCTGGTGGTGATCAGGGCCCGCCAGCGCTGGGCGCCGAGCGATTGGCCGTTGAGGAAACGGGTTTCGCGCCACTGCAGGTCGAAGCTGCGTTCCGAACGCCGCACCACGTTGAGCACCTCGACGGTCACCGCCTCCTCCCCGATGCGAGCGAAGGGGTCGTTGGACTGCGCCCAGGCGTTGAGGAAACCCGCCGTCCTCGGGGTGGCCAGGTCGTAGGCCCTGAGCCAGTTCTGGCGGATCACGACGGGATCGGTCGACTTGGAGCGGACATCCCGGATCCACCCCGACAGGGCGTGACCGATCTGGACTTCGCTGGGCTCATAGCGGCCGCCCAGCGCGGTGATCCTCTGGGTCTCGCCCCAGTCCGACACCTCCACCACGAAGGGCTTCACCACGGCGCGGTCGGCCTGGACCCACCAGCCCGCGCCGAGAAAGGCTGCAAGACCGATATTGGCCAGGGCCATGCGCCGCCAGTTGCGGGCATGGGCCAGGGTCAGACCCATCCGCTCGTCCCAGACCTGACCCGCCTTCTGATAGGGCGTGGCCACAGGCGCCGACCGCATAGGTCGTTTCGGTCGAAAGAAGGGATGCACGTCAGTCCTCCGTCTTCAGGCGGGGCGCAAGCGTCCCGCTGGTCTCACCGGCGGGCAGCAGGCCACGTCCGGCGTTGGCGATGAAGAAGGCGCGCAGGGCCGCCTTCCGGCCCGAAGCCTTGCGCTCTCCCTCCGGCTCGTTGGAACTTCCGGCTGCGCGCCTGAAGTCCGCCTCGGCGGACCGAAGATCCCGGGCTATGGCGGCGTCGGAACGCTTCGGCGCCTCGGCCGGCCCGGACGCCTCCTGTCCTTCGCCGGGCGGCGACCAGGCGACCGCAGGCTCCTCGACCCCAGGAAGCGCGGGCTTCCCGCCGGACGATGGCGGACGAGCGCCGCCGCCGGGACCGGAGTCTGGCGGCGTCCGCGACGCGGGGCCTCCTCCCGAGGGCGGCGATCCGGCCGGTCCAGACGACGTAGGCGGCGAAGACGGACTCCGTCCCCCGCCCGCCCCCGCCGCCGCGCGCGTCGGGGCCGCCATGCGGGCCGCCCCGCCCGATGCGAGCGCTCCGGCCCCGACCAGGCCTGCACCGGCGAGAAGTCCAGCGCCGCCGACCGCGAGACCGCCCGCCGCCAGTGCGCCGGCGCCCAGGGCCGGCCCGCCCGTGACCAGGGCCGAGGCCAGGTTGGGGATAAAGACGGCCAGCATGGCCAGGAGAACGGCCGCGACCAGAATGGCCAGGGCCTCGTAGATGTCGGGATTGGCCGTGGGCTGGAGCTGGTCGAAGACCGACTGCGCCCCTGAAACGACGATGGCCAGAGCCAGGACCTTGAGCCCGGCGGAGACCACATAGCCCAGAGACCTCTCGGCCAGAAAGGCGGACTTCGACCATATGCCGAACGGCAGGAGGACGAAGCCGCCCAGGGTGACGATCTTGAACTCCAGCAGGGCGACGATGATCTGCAGGGCCAGGACGGCGAAGGCCAGCATGATCCCGATCATGGCCAGGCTGAGGATCAGGGCGTCGACAAGATTGCCGACCACGTCGAAGGGGTTCTCGACCGGCGCGGGGGTCTCGCCCAGCGCCCTGACGATGGACCATCCCTGGGCCAGGATCGCCCCGGGATTGAGGAAGTCCGCGCGCGCCAGGCCGCCGCCGCCCGCCGTCAGCCCCAGCTCGATGAAGCCGGCGTAGAGGGTCTCCGACAGACGCTGCCAGTCATTGATCAGCCAGGTGAAGAAGCCGATCAGCAGGAGCTTGCCGAAGCCCGCCGCCAGGAGATCCCGATTGGGCGACAGGGCCCACTGGATCCCGGTCAGGGCGACCACGAGGGCGATCATCAGGCCGAAGACGCCGTTCACCGGCCCCTGCAGGCTCGCGAACCCGGCCGAGACCGAGTTCGAGAAGACCACCATCAGCTCATTGGGCGTCTCGACGCCGGGGGCCATGGCCGTTCTCCTCAATCCGCCTGCGGCAGGGGATCGAAGCGCGGCGCGGCCGGCGGCGACGCCGCCCTGCCCCAGCGCTGACGGCGGGCCGCATCTCCGGCCTCCCGCTGCGCCGCCTCCCTCGCCCCGGCCTCGGCCAGAAGGCGCGACTGGGCGAGGATCATGACCCTGAGGGCGGAGAGATCCTCCGCCAGAACCGCCAGCATCTGGTTGGAGGACTGGACGGCCGCGGTCTGGCCGGTCGCGCTCTCGCTGGCGGACAGGGCCCCGGCGAGACGCCGGTCCCGCCCCTGCCCCAGACGCTCGAGCTCGGCGGCGGTGCGGGCCAGGTCGGCCGCCGTTCGCCGGGCCGTTTCCCGGCGTCCCAGGTCCTGGTTCAGAAGCCGTTCCAGATCCGCCCGCCCCAGGTCCTCCGGATAGAGGTCGGCGAACTGCCGCTCGAGATCCGCGACCGAGACTGCGAGGCCGCGGGCGGTCCGCGCCAGTGCGGCCATTTCCCTCACGGACGCCTGGCTTTCCGCCAGATGGCTGTAGGGCGAGGCCGCCAGGCTGCGCGCTTCATTGGCCAGGCTCTCCAGCTGACGCGCGGCCTGAAGGGCGTTCTCCAGATGGTTCTTCGGATCGAAGACCAGATTCTGGGCCGAGGCGGCCGAGACGGAAGCCCCCGCCGCGACCAGGCCGATGGCCGCCGCCAGCCCAAGTCTATTCGGCCGCGAGCGGCGTCTCGAAGGCGTCCAGGACGGACTCCACATGTCGCACTCCCTTGCTGCTGAGAAAATCACGGAGGAAGCCGGCCTGGCCGGAGCGGGCGAGCACGGCGTCGATCAGTCCCTGGTCTTCCGGCGAGCCCGCGCCGCACAGGGCCAGTCCCGCCCCGGAGAGGGACAGGTCGAAGAGCCGGCGGCCGTGGGGCTGGCGCCAATAGTAGGATCGCTTCGGCGTGGCGAAGGCGATGAGCTCCCGCTGGCGGCGGTTGAGGCCGAAGGCCCTGTAGAGGTCCGCCGAAGCCGGCTCCAGAGCCCTGGGATTGGGCAGGAAGATCTGGGTCGGGCAATTCTCGATCAGACTGGCTGCAATCGTCGAAGCGGCGACGTCCTCCAGGCTCTGGCTGGCGAAGACCACGGCGACACGCTTCTTGCGCAGGGTCTTGAGCCATTCGCGGATCCGCGCCGCGAACAGGGTGTCGTCGAGAAAGAGCCAGGCCTCGTCGAGAATCAGCAGGACCGGTCGACCGTCAAAGCCCTGCTCAACCTGACGGAAGAGGGCCGACAGGACCGGCGCCAGGGCCGAGGGCGCAGCCATCAGGCTTTCCATCTCATAGACCTCGAAACGGCCAGTCGTCTCCACAGGATCGGCCCCGTCCAGCAGGGCCCCATGCGGTCCCTTCAGGGTCAGGGGCTCCAGGGCCGAAACGGCGGCCCGATGCTGCAGCAGGGCGCAGAAGACGGTCAGGGTCCTCTGGCCGGAGGGCGCTTCGGCCAGGGCGCCGAGCGCGCTCCAGATCGCCTCGCGCACCTCCGGAACAGGCTCCAGACCGGCCTGTCTCACGGCCTCGGCCAGCCAGTCGACGGCCCAGGCCCGCTCCGCCGCCTCGTCGATCCGCGCCAGGGGCTGGAGCGCCAGTCCCGACCCCGGCTCCAGCGCGCGCCAGCGACCGCCCGCCCCCAGGGCGGCGGCCCGGATCGAGCGCCCCTTGTCGAAACAGACCACCCGCGCGCCAGGGTAGCGGAGCCACTGCAGGGCGAGGAAGGCGAGCAGGACGCTCTTTCCGGACCCGGTCGGTCCCACGACCATGGCGTGGCCGACGTCGCCGACATGCAGGACCATGCGAAAGGGCGAGGTCCCCGCCGTCCGCGCCGTGGCCAGCGGCGGCCCCTGGAGCGCCTCGTCCCGCGCCGGTCCGGCCCAGAGGGCGGAGACCGGCAGGAGGTCGGCCAGGTTGAGGGTGGAGACCAGGGGCCTGCGCACGTCGGCGTAGGGCTCGCCCGGCAGGGAGCCCAGCCAGGCCTCGACCGCATTGAGGTCCTCGACCCGCGCCACCAGGCCCTGGGCGTTGAGCGCCGCCTCCACCGCCCGCGCCCGTGCATCCGCTGCTTTCGGATCGGCGTCCGTCAGGGTCACCGTCGCCGTGAAATAGCCGAAGGCGCAGGCATCGGCGCCCAGGACAGCCAGGGCGCCGTCGCATTCCTCGGTCTTTCCCGCCGCGTCGGTGTCGAGCAGCGGCGTCTCCTCCTTCGTCACCGCCTCGCGCAGCAGGACGCCGACGCCCTTGCGCCGGGCGAACCAGCGCTTGCGCAGCCTCATGATCTCCCGCTCGGCCTCGGTCTTGTCGAGCGCGATCCAGCGTGTGGTCCAGCGGCAGGAAAACGGCAGGGCGCCGAGAGCGTCCAGCAGACCCGGCCGGGTGACGGACGGCAGGCCGCGGACCGAGACCATGCGCAGATGCGCCTCGCCGAGCAGGGGCGCCACCCCGCCGGTCAGGGCGGCGTCGCCCAGGAAGGCGTCGAGGAAGACAGGCGTCTCCGGCGGCGTCACTCCATGGGCCGAGGTGGAGACGCAGGCGTGCAGCCAGGTCAGCAGGTCCTCATCCCCGAGGCGCGTCATCTCCGGCAGGGCGCCGGCCAAAAGATCCTCCAGCGCCTCGGCTTCGCGCTCGAAGGCGGCCAGGGACAGGCGCCAGTCCCGATCGGCCGCCGCCAGACCGTCGAAGAGCCAGCGCTCCAGCCGGCGGGTCGTCTCTCCGGGCGGCAGCCAGGTCAGGGCCAGGCGGAAGTCGGTCTCGAAGGCCGGTTCCGCCGTCTCGAAGCCGTGCCGCCGCTCTTCATCCACCAGCCAGGCGGCGGCGAGGTCGAAGCCGCTGTCCGGATAGGGTTCGGCAGGCCGCCGCAGCGCCTCGACGTGAAGACACCAGCCCGAGCCCAGACGTTTCAGGGCGTTGTTGAGCCGGGCGCGAACCGCCATCAGCTCCGCCTCGCCGGAAGACTCCAGATCCGGCCCGCGAAAGCGGAAGCCCGCGAGGAAGGAACCGTCCTTGTTCAGGATCACGCCGGGCGCCACGAGGGCCGCCCAGGGCAGGTGATCAGCCAGGACGGCGGGCCGGCGGCGATGGTCGTCGAGAAAGCGCATGTCCGCCTCACGCATCCATATGGCCGGGCAGCGCCAGATGACGGCGCAGGACATCGAAGAAGCGCCGGTCGGACCGGGCCGCCCACAGACCGACGGCGTGGGCGACCGCCCACCAGGCCAGGCCCAGCCACCAGAGACGCAAGGCCAGGCCCAGCACCATGGCGATCGTGCCCATGGCGACGGCGTACTCCCGGGGCATGCCGGCCATCAGGACCGGCTCGGTCAGGGCCGTCGTCAGCGGCAGGTCCCAGCCCTCGGGTCGCCGATCATCCGCAAGCTCGGCCATCAGACGATCTCCAGTCCGCCGGCGAAGCCGAAGAAGTCAAGGAAGAAGGTCGAGGCGGCGAAGGCGATGCAGAGGCCGAAGAGGATGCTCAGGGCCCGCCGCATCGACGAGCCGTTCTCGCTCATGGCCACCCCCGCGCCGAAGACCACCACGGCCACCACGGCGGCGGCCTGGACCACGGGTCCGGTGATCGACTGGACCGCCTGCTGCAGCGGACCTTCCCATGGCATGCCGGAACCGCCCGCCAGGGCCGGACCGGCCATGGCCGCGCCCGCCAGAACCACGCCGGCCAACCGCCGGGCCGCCTTGCACCGCCTCATCGTCCTGCTCCGCGTTTCACGGCGCTTCAGGACGCCGCGACTCATTGCAAGCGCGACAACGAGGGATGAGTCAATGATATTTTCTATTTATTTTCAGTGAGTTATGCAGAACTCTGAAACGACTTTCGAAGGGCTCCCGACAGGGTCTTCGCAAGTCCCGTCCGGACCCCCGCCAGACAAGCCCGTGACCGGAAGACCGATAACGCCAGCCGCCGCGGCCCCTCGAATGGTCGTCGCCTCGCCTTCAACGCCCCGAGCCGGAAAACGCGTTCGGAAAGGTCGAGCGAAGGCTCCGCGTCGCCTGTCCATGCCCGAAGGGTCTTCCAGGCGAGATCGAGCGCTCGCCAAGCCGGATGCGCGTCTGTAGAACCGGCCCCATGCCGGACGTTCCCCACCCCATCGATATTGAAGTCGGCGCCCGCATGCGCGCCCATCGCGAAGCCGCGGGCCTGTCGCAGCACGAACTGTCGCGCCTCATCGACATCAGTTTCCAGCAGATCCAGAAATACGAGCGAGGCCAGAACCGCATCTCCGCCTCGCGTCTTCTCCAGATCGCGGAACAGCTGGGGGTCAGCGGCGCGGTCCTGCTGGGCGAAGCCGCGGGCCCGGCCGCAGACGCCCCGAAGAGCCTGCTGGAGACCCCCGGCGCCCTGGAGCTTCTCCAGGCCTACAGGGGCATTCGAAGCGCCGCCCATCGTCAGGGCCTGCTCGCCATGGCCAAGGCGCTGGACGCCCGCAAGCCGCGCTGATCCAGAAGGCGAAGCCCCTAGACGAGGCTTTCGTAGCGCGTCTCGCCGTTCTCGTTCATCGCGCCCAGCACGGCCTCAAGCCTCCGGCCCTGCTCGCTCCGGACGATATGGGCGATGACGCCCACGGACTGGAGGATCATCCGCCGGACAGACCGTGCGGACACCTCCGCCGTCAGGTCCTCAAGTCGGGCCACGGCCTCTCTCGCCGAATTGGCGTGGATCGTCGAAAGACCGCCCGGATGGCCCGTGTTCCAGGCCTTCAGGGTCTCGAGAGCGGCGGCGCCGTCCCTCATTTCCCCGACCACGATCCGGTCCGGGCGCATTCGCAGAGCATCCCGCACCAGGTCGGCGACGCCGATGGGCGCAGGGGCCCGTCGCGTCAGCACCGCCACCACGTCCCAGGCGGCGCATTGCAGTTCAGGCGTGTCCTCGATGAGGAAGACCCGGTCCCCCGCGAAGGCCGGCTCGGCGAGGACGGCGTTGGCGAGCGTGGTCTTGCCCGATCCCGTCCCGCCCGAGATGAGAATGTTCCTGCGCTCGCTCACGGCGCGTCTGAGGCTTTCCGCCTGGGCCGGGGTCATGACGCCCTGGGCGACATAGTCCTTCAGGGTCCAGATCACGGCGGGACGCCTGCGGATGGACAGGGCGGGCGCCGTCACGAGCGGCGGCAGCAGGCCCTGGAACCGCTCGCCCGTCACCGGCAGGACGCCGGCGAGGCGCGGATCGGCCGGCGAGACGATCTCCCCGGCATGGTCGGCGACGAGCCGGATGACCCGTTCACGCGCCTCGAAGGACAGGACCACGCCCGTATCCACGCGTCCGCCTTCCAGGCGATCCAGCACCAGTCGCCCATCCGGATTGACGAGAATCTCGACCACGCCGGGCGTCGTCAAGGCCTCGAGCACCGCGGGACCCAGGGCGTGTCGCAAGGCTTCCAGCCTGCGCTCGCCGATGATCGGACGGGTCACGCGCCGACCCTTCCGAAAGCCCTGTCCTCGGGCGGTCGTCGCGCGCCGACCTCTCCCTGGGCCGATCCAGACACGATCCGCTCGGCCGTCGCATCCAGCAGGCGCTCGATTCGACGATCGACGGCGGCCTGGACGGTGGCGTCCTGATCCGTGAAGGCGTCCGGCATGCGCAGAAAGAAGGCCCGCGCCACCTCGATCAGCAGTTCCTGCAGAATCTGCATGTCCCGCGCCGTCGCCCGCATATGGCCCCGCAAGGCCTGCTCCAGAACCAGCATCCGATCTTCGGGGTCGGCGCGCGGATTGCCCGCCAGCCCGCGCGCTATGGCCCGCGCCGCCGCCTGACTGAGCGGCAGACGGGCCGCCCGGGCCTCCCGGTTCAAACCGCTCACCACCTTCTGGTCGGTCAGATAGACCTGCACGCGACAGGCCGTCGTCCGGCTTCTGGTCATTCCCTCCGCCCCTGCAGTTGGTCGAGCGCCGCCTGTTGCGCCGCCATCTCCTCGGCCACCCGGCCGTAGATCTCGCTGGCGCGCGCGGCGGCCTTGCGATCGTCGATGGCGGCCGCGACCTCCTTGAACAGAGGCAGGACGGCCTGGGCGTCTCTTCCCAGGGCGCGGCGGCCCGCCCAGGGGTGAGGTCCCTGCTGCGGCGGGGCGTCCAGTCCGGCCGCCTGATCCGGCGCGGGGATGCGAGCGCGATTCCTGAAGGGCGCGCGCCGGTCGTACCGAAGCTTGCGGGTCCTGAGGGGCTTGCGGCCCGCCGCGAAGACCAGTTGCTCGTCGTCGTCCAGGGCGCGCACCTCGCCCGGCTCCATCAGAGGCCGCTCGACCTCGCTGCGGGAGACGGAGCTGCGTCCGCCTCCCAGCCAGCCCGGACCGCTGCGTCCGCGCCGCCATTCGGTCGTGGCGCCCGTCAGTTTCGACACCTTGTCCTGGGTCAGGGGATCGAGAGCCGCGAAGGCCGTGTAGACATGACAGTTGTCGAGGATGGTGTTGTTCGGCCCATAGGTCTCGACGATGTCGTTCAGCGACTGGGCCACGAACATGGGCTTGATCCCATAGCCGCTCATCAGCCGCAGGGCCTTCTCAAAGAAGGCCAGCCGGCCCAGCAAAGGGAATTCGTCCATCAGCATCAACAGCCGGAACCGCTTCTCCCGCCCCGCGGCGTCGCGCTTCTCCTCGGCCGTCAGGGCCTGGGCCGCCGCCTGGAACAGGAGCCGCACCAGAGGTCTCAGGGCGGAGGCGTCGGCCGGCGCCACCTGGATGTAGAGGGAGACCGGCGCACCGGCGCACATCAGGTCGCCCATGGCGAAGTCTGAAGCGGAGAGGCAGCGCTCGACGTCCTCGCCGGCCAGCCATTTCAGATAGGATCGGGCCGTGCCCTGGACCGAGGTGCGGAAGCGGTCGTGCATGGCGGCGTAGCCGGTCACGGCCGTGCGGATGAAGGGGTGGGTCTCCGGCTCGCCATCCGGCCCGGGCCTGTGCAGCGTCTTGAGCATGACGTCCGCCGCCGCGTCGAGATCGGCCAGGAGTTCACGAACCTTGAGCAGGGTCTTTTCGCTGTCCTCGGCGGCGTAGAGGACGTGGAGAACGACCGCTTCCAGGATCTCGGACGCCGCCTTGTCCCAGATGGCCTCCTCGTCGCGCATTCCGGCAGGATCGGAGAGAATGGCCACAAGCCTCTGAACCTGAGCCAATTCGTTCGCACCCGGGAGAATTTCCGCCAGGGGGTTCCATCGCGCCGAGCAGGCATGGCGCGGCGCCAGGAAGAGAGCGTGGGAGAAGCGCCCGCGCCATCCGGCCGTCAGCATCCAGAGCTCTCCCTTGGGATCATGAACCAGGGCGCTGTGGGGCCAGGACAGGAGGCTGGGGACCACATGGCCCCTGCCCTTGCCGCTGCGGGTCCCGCCGGTCACCAGACTCGGTCGCAGATCGGTCGTCGCGAGAAGCCGACCGCCCATCAGGCCGATGACCGCGCCCGCCGGCTCCAGCAATCCGGCGCGCCGGGCCTCGGCGAGATCTCCCCATCCCCGGCGACGCCGGTTCGACGGCCTGTCGACCAGCACCCCCAGGCCGAGGCCGCCCAGGGCGCCGGCCAGGATGAGCGCTCCGCTCCTGCCGATCGCCTCTCGCGCCTGATCCGCGAGGGTCCGCCGCCAGACGAGCACGGCCCAGGGCGGATAGAGAACGAGATCGGGGCCGACCCGCCCCCCCGGCCCCAGCAGCGGGGACCAGCCGTAGGTCCAGGCGAAGCTCTGGGTCGCAGCCGTCAGGCCGACGAATCCGCCGAGAACCAGACCGATCAACCGCCCCTTCACGCCGCGCCTCCTGTCGAATCCGACGGCGGCGTTGCGGCTTCCACCACAAGGAGCGGCGCCGCGTCCATGCGCCTGTGATGATAGTCGGCCAGGGCGACCCAGACGCCTTCCGTCGCCCCCTCGTCGTAACGCCGCAAGATGTTCTCCGCCTCGGCATCCACATCGTCGAAGACCCGGCCTTCAGCCGCGGCGAACCGCAGCAACCGCTCGGAGACGCGGCGGTAGGCGTCCAGCAGGGCGGCGCTGCCGCCGCTCTCCACCATGCGGTCCAGCCGCCGCCGAAGCGCGGGCTGAGGATCCGCATCCTCTCCGGGCCGCGTCGACGGAAAAGACGCCACTGTCTCCAGACCCAATTTCAGGCAATGGAGCCGAAAGGCCAGGGCGTCCCGGAGGCCGGCCGCGTCCATGGCGACGCTGACATAGCCTCCAAGAAGCGCCCGTTCGACCAGACCCGCGCCGGCCATCCAGGCCAGGGCTTCGCGAACCGGCGTGACCGACAGCCGGAGGCGCCTGGCCTCATCGACGATCACCACGGGCCTGCCGGGCCCCGGCAGGCCCTGCTCCATTCTCAACCTCAGGCTGTCGAGGGCTTGGGTGAAGGGATCGCGGTTACGGGTCAAGATCGTGGCGCTCCTGAACAAGCAATCACTATTGAATCCCGCCACGCTTTCCCCAATGAATGAGAGAAACCGGCGTTATCGACGCCTGAAAACGTCGCCCTCGCGCCATGACCTGTCGCCCGCCGCGCCGAAAAACGGCGCGGATTTGATCGCGGATTTCCAAATCCGCTCGCCCGGCCGCAACCTGTGGTGATGAAGGTGGATGCGAAAACCAAGGGAATCCCTCCCGATCGGACCGATGACGGCGCCCTCCTCTCCCGCGCCCTCCGCTCCGTCCGTCGCCTTCGCGGCATGAGCTCCCGTGAGACGGCGGACGCCATGAACATGCAACTGCGCACCTATCAGCGCTTCGAGGCCGGCCATGCCCGTCCCAACCTCGATCATATCCATCGCTTCGCCCGCGCCACCCGCAGCGATCCCCACGCCATTCTTCTGGCCGTGGCCATCGGCGCCCCGGAGTTCGCCGCGCGGGCCGCGGACAATCATCTGGCGACCATTCTGGTGGTCGGCCTGCAGAGTTTCGACCGGACCCAGGGCGACGGGATTTCCGAGCTCGATCCGCGCACCGTCATCAGCGCGGTGACCGGCCTGTTCGACAGGCTCTCGGCTGCCGGAGCCGCCCAGGCCGAAGCCCGTGACTGGATCCGGAGCGGCGCCCGATCCCTCGCCGACGCGCGCCCCAGGCCGGGCCGTTAGAGGCTTGTCCTCTCGAAGAAATATACTCCAGATATAGCTTCACCTCCCGATATTCCGAGCGCTCTCTGGTCCGGCCACGCCCCGTTGGCGAAACGAACCAGGAGACCGAGATGAAGACCCAGGCCCAACCCAGGACCCAATCCCAGGCCCTGAAGCTGCTGCCCATCGGCCGCGCCCACGATCTCACCCGCATGGAGATCGAAGGCAAGCACGTCGAGAGCGCCGGCCTTCGCACCGACTTCCCCGCCTAGGACGGCCGGACGGTCGCTCCGGCGGCCGTCCATCCGCCAGGACCGCGCCTCATGTCCCGACTGGCTGAAATCGATCTGGCGCCCGGCGTCCATATCGCCCTCGTCGCCGAGGACGTCGTGGCGCTGGATGTTCAATCCGACGCCTACATCCTCATTCCCGGAGGCTCAGCCGTCATGGAGCTAGTGCGAAACGGTGCAGGCGTACGCGCCGGCGCCGCCGTTCTCGCCGATCTGATCGGCGCAGGCCTCGCGCTCCCCTCTTCCGGCCTCGTTCGGCGGCGCCTCGTTCCAGCCGCCCGTCAGACGACCCTCCCCCTCGCCTTCACGCCTCTCGCCTGCCTTCCGCCCCTCGTCCACGCCCTGAAGGCGACCGCCGCCTTCAGACGCCGCAGCCTGGCCGGCCTGGTCGCTTCGGCCGCCCGGGTCAAGATCCGCCCCGGGGCGCCGGATCTCGCGGCCGCAGTCCGTGAAGCCGGAGCCTATGAGACGATCCGCCCCTGGGTTCCCTATGAGGGCGACTGTCTCCAGCGATCCTGGATGCTCCACGACCGTCTGTGCCGAAGGGGAATTCAGGCCGACTGGGTCTTCGGCGTGCGCACCTGGCCCTTCTTCGCCCACTGCTGGGTCCAGGTCGGCGACGCCGTCGTAGGCGACACCCTCAACAGGATCGGCGGCTTCACCCCGATCATGGCTGTCTGATGGGCGACTTCCTTCTTTGCAGCCGCGCCCCGGACGATCCCCCCGGCGAACGCCTGTCGCGCGCCGTCCGGCGTCAAGCCGAGCGCCTGGGTTTCATCGCCCGCGACCTGTCGCCGCTGGCCTGGATGATCACCTGGGGGCCGCGCCCGCCGGCCGTTCGAACCATCGGCCCCTGGAGTCTCATCGGCGACGTCTTCGATCGACGCAATCCGGTCTTTCCCCCCTTGGCGAAGGATGCGCCTCACGCCTGGGACATCAAGCTCCTCGCCCGGATCTGGGGCCGCTATGCCGGCGTCCTGCTGTCGCCCGCCGGCCAGGCCCTCGCCGTGCTGCGTGACCCCTCCGGCGCCCGCGAGGTCGTGACCTGGAAAGCCCATGGTCTGACCTTCGTCGCCTCCGACCTGCCGGACGGCCTGGCGGCCGCCGTCGCGCCGGACTGGCGTATTTCGACCGAACGTCTCTCGGCCGCAGTACGCGATCCCCTCGTCCTCGGAGCCGCCCTGCCGCTGGAGGGGCCTGTCGCCCTCCTCCCTGGAGAATTGAGGGATCTCGCCGCCGATCAGACCACGGTCCTGTGGCGCCCCTCTGACCATATTCATCGACCGGACCTGACGGCTCTCCCCCCGACGGAAGCCGCGGCCCTTCTTTGCGCCGCCGTCGAGGAGGCCGTCGACGGGTTGGCCTCGGCGGTCGCCGTTGCAGGCGCGGAGGTTTCCGGCGGTCTCGATTCAAGCCTCGTCGCCGCCGCGCTCCACCCGCGTCATGACGTCCGGCTCTGGCTCAACGCCACCGGTCCAGGCCCTGGCGCAGATGAACAGCTCTATGTGAGGGCGCTGGAGCAGCACCTCGGCATCAGCATCGCCCGATTTGACCGCCGGCCTTCCGTTCTCGGGCGGGCCGCCCTGGAGGCCGCGCCGCAGCGGCTGAGACCCTCGCTCGCCGCTCTGGACGGCGACTTCGATCATGCATGGGCCCGGCGGTGCGCCGCTGCGGGCGTTGATGCCCTGTTCACCGGGAAGGGCGGCGACGGCGTGCTGATCCAGCCCGCCTCCCCTGGCGTCTTCGCCGACCTCTGGCGCCTCAAGGGCTGGCGCGCCCTCCGGTCTCCCGACCTGGTCCGGCTCGCACGCCTCAATGAGCGCTCGGTCTGGACCCTGGTCGCGTCGGCCCGGGCCTGGCGGCCCCCGACCGAACCCCGCTCCGGCGAACTCGCCCTCTTCAACCCGCTGGCAACCGAGACGCCGCGTCATCCCTGGCTGGAGGAGGCTCCGGCCTGGGGGCCGGCCAAGACCGTCCAGGTCCTCAGTCTGCTCCAGGGTCATGGCCTGCACGGCGCCAGCCGTCTCACGGCCGCCGTCGACGTCTTCCATCCCCTCCTGTCCCAGCCGGTGATCGAGATCTGCCTGGGCCTGTCCACCCCGCAACTCACCCTGGGCCGACGTGACCGGGCGCTCGCGCGCCTCGCCTTCCAGGATCGCCTGCCGCCGGACATCATTCACCGCCGCTCCAAGGGCGAGCTCACCGCCTTCTTCGGACGCATGATCGCCGACGGCCTGGACGACCTACGCCCCTGGCTCCTGGACGGCCGTCTCGCCGCGCTCGGCGTCATCGACCGCAAGGGCGCCGAGGCGGCCCTGACACGTGACGCTCTGATCCGCTTCGGAGACTATCCGGACATCCTGCTCGCCGCCCTGTTCGAGGGTTGGGTCCGGGCCTGGGACAGCCGCCTCGGGCGCTGACGGCCCGACGTCGCCCAGGTTTTCATCCAGCCAGCGGAAGATCTGGCTGTGCAGATCGCGATAATTGGCCGGGCTCGTCATGCCGTGGCCTTCACCCCAGTAGGTGATCAGGCGCGCGCGCTTGCCGAGCCGGTGCAGGGCGGCGAACATGGCTTCAGACTGGGTCGCCGGCACATAATCACGATCCGCCGTGATCAGGAGGACCGGCGCCGAGATGCAGGGCGCGCCCAGCATGGGGCTGGCCGCGGCATAGGCTTCCGCCTCATCCCACGGCGGCGCGCCCAGCCGCGCCTGCCCCTGTTCGGCCGCGCCCGACGACTGGGTCCAGGCGGAGCCGGCGTTGGGCCAGAGTCGGCCGACCGGCATGGGTTCGGCCCACTTGCTGAACATCAGGGTCGGCGCCGAGGAGGCGACATAGGCCCGATACCGATCGCTTCGCGCGGCGACCCCCAGGGCGCCGTATCCGCCGAAACTGTGCCCGTAGAGGCCCAAACGCGACCAGGGCAGGTCGGGCGCGGCCGCTTCCGCCGCATCGAGCGCCAGGTCGAGGCCCTTTCTGAAGTCGTCGAACATGGCGGCCCGGTCGCTCTCGCTTTCCGGGGTCGTGCCCGGCGACAGCACGGCGTACCTGCCCATGGCCAGGACCGTAGCCAGCATGCCCGATCTCAGGCTCAGGGCGTCGGTCCATCGCCCTGCATCCCCGCGCCCCGGATAGAAGTCGACGATCACCCCGCGAACCTCGGACGCCGGCAGGCCCGGGGGACGGTAGAGATAGCTGACGGCGGGGCGTCCCAGGCGATCAAGGTGGGGCACGGGAACCGGCCTCGGCAACAGGAGATCGGCGAAACCGGGATTGAGCGTCTCAAGCACCCGGCCTCCGGATCCGTCCTCCGCCGTCAGGACGGACACGCCCTGGACATCGCAGGTCGCCAGGGCCCTTTCTCCGGCGACGGCCCGGACCCGAGCCTCCCCTTCGCAGACCCGCTTCGACCGCCAGACAAGCCCGCCGTCATGGCGGAAGGCCGCCAGCCGGCCGCCCTCAAACAGGGGCGACCACAGCCGCCGCGCCGTGCTGTTGGACCGGCTGCGCACGGTGTCGAGCAGGTTGACCGGTTCAGCCGATCGCAGATCAGCGGCCTCGGAAAGCGGTTCGGCTTCGCCGGATCCCGACAGCTTCCATAGCCGCCCGTCGGCGACCAGCCTGACGGTATCGCGTTCGACGGCCGTCAGCCGATCCGGAACCACGGACAGCTTCCCGGTCAGGGCGACAGGACCGCCGGGGTCCAGCCTCCACCAGTCGAAGCGGTCGCTGTCCGCCGGTCTTGCGTAGAGGAGCAGACGGTCGCCGACCCAGTCCGCCCGCACCGCCCTCAATTCGTCGAGCGTCCTTCCCTTCTCTCTCGGTTCAAGGCCGTGGACGTCGATCCTTCGCATCGTCCCATCGGTTCCGATCCGGACGAGGCCGCCCCGGCGCCAGGTCTCGACGTCCCGGCGACCCCAGACCACCACGTCGCGACCGTCCGGCGACCAACGCAGCAGATGCGGCGCGACATCCGGATCCTCCGCCGGCGCGACAAGGCGACCGGTGGCGATTTCCACGAGCCGTAGCCGCCCCCGGCGGAGGACGGCGCTCTGGACGCTCCTTTCCTCGCTCGGCAGCGAGGTCGCCTCGCCCTGGGTCAGAACCGCAGCCCAGGCGCCGTCCGGCGACGCCTCGAAGTCTCGAATGGAGGCCCGCAGAACCGGCGCCGCCGATCCGTCCGCCGCCCGCACCCTCATCAAGGTCTGCATCTCCCAGGCTTCTTCAGCCGCGACGGCCGAGGCGCGGGTGTCCAGAACCTGTCGAGACGGCGTCCGCCCCTCCCGAGTGGTCCGCCAGCGTTCGGCCATGACCTCGGCCCCGGGCGTCTGGAAGCGAAGCTGCCAGGGCGATGTCCCGTCCGTCCTGACGCTGAGCAGGAAGTGATCCGCGTCCAGCCAGGCGGCGCCCGCGCCGTTCAGAGGCAGGTCCGGCGACAAGCCGGTCCACGTCACCCGCCCCGTCCGGGCGTCCGCGACCCCCGCCTCGGCCGCCTCGCCGAGCAGACGATAGACGATGAGCCGACGACCGTCCGGGGACCATGGCCCCTGGAGCCGCCCAGGCCGGCCGTCGTCCACGGGCTTCGGCGGCGCGTCCGCCTCGAGGTCCGCGATCATCAGGACGCCGGCGCTCCAGGCCGACCGCCAGTCCCGGTCAAAGCGAGACCCTTGATCAAAGGGCCCCTGTTTCACCCAGACCGCATGGCGGCCGTCCGGCGACAGGGAGATGGATCCGAAACTGGACATGGCGACGATGTCGTCGATCCTCGCCGGCCGCTCCACGGCCGAGGCTCCGGAGGCCAGCAGGCATGTCAGGGCCGTCCCCGCCAGAGCGGGACTCATGCGTCTGATCATGACCGGCCTACCAGCGCTTGATCAGTTGCAGGGAGACGACCCTGCCCAGGGCGTCGGCGCCGCCGGGGTCGAAGCCGACGCCCGAGGTCGCATCATAGAAGGGCGGATCGGCATCGAAGAGGTTCTGGATATTGAACAGGGCGCGCAAGCCGTCGCCGCGATCCCAGCTCAGTTGGAGGTCCGCCGTGTTCCAGGCGTCGATTCCCGCCCCCATACGATCCTCGTAGGCGGCGACATGGCTCCAGCTCAGACCCGCGGAAACCTCGCCGCGGGTCCATGTCAGGCCCGCCCGCGACCTCAGCTCAGACGGATAGCCGACCAGCCCTCGCACCGAGCGCATAGGCGCCGCGGGGGTGTTCTGCTGGTCAAAGTCCAGAAGCCAGGACGCCGACACGTCGACGACCAATTCATGGGCGTCGAAGCGCAAGGGCCAGGAGCCGGCCAGGTCCAGACCGCGCACCTCCACAGCTGCGGCGTTGACCCATCGCCCGTCCAGGACGGCTCCGTAGGCGTCCGGCGGATAGAGTCCCGCCGCCGGGAAGCCGGGAGCCTCGACGTAGGATTTCACCAGGGCGAGGTCTGCGGGATTTCCGGCCGGATCGACGATGCGGACGAAGGGCGCCAGGTCCGGGTCCGTCAAGGCGGCCTGAAGATTCTCGTTCACCGGCTGGTTGATGCGGTCTGCGAAGCGGATATCGAAATAGCCAAGGCTGAGCCGAGCGCCGCTATCCGCCCTGTAGTCGACGCCCGCCGTCCAGGTCTCCGCCGTCTCCGGCTTCAGATCCGGGTTGCCGCCGTAGAGATAGATGCTCGTCACCCTCAGGCCGTCTGGCCGGGGCACAGTGGTCATGGTCACGGCCGAGGCGTCGAACATCTGGGTCAGGGCCGGCGCCTTGAACGAGGTTCCCCACGAGGCGCGCAGATTCCAGCCTTCAGCCGGCGACCAGACCGCCCCGATCTTGGGATTGGCGGTGGAGCCAAAGTCGTCATAGTCCTCGATCCGGGCCGCAGCCGTCAGTTCAAGCCGTTCCAGACCCCGCCTGGCGTTCGCGGGTCCCACGATCGGAAGGCGGGCCTCGACAAAGGCCGCCAGAACCCCGCGCTCATGGTCAGGCTCGCGCGTCTCTCGCGGCGTGACCGTCGAGGTCAGCGTGCGCCCCCGGCTGGACAGGCTTTCCCGGCGCGCCTGGAACCCGACCGCCAGATCGAGATCGCCGCCCCGCAGGCTCATCAAAGGCCCCCTCGCCAGCAGGTTGACGGAACCCGCGCGATTGCGAAGCAGGCTGTGGGAATAGCCCTGGCTGATGAAGTCCAGAACGGTGCGGCTATTGGCGCCGCCCGCCCCGAACGGATTGAAGTAGCCGTCCCTCAGCCTGTCGTAGGCCGTCGCGGGATTGTCCGCCCCGTTGCCGAGCGCCTCGGCGAGAAAGGCGCTGTTCACCGCCTTGAAGGTCAGGTTCTCGGCCCTTTCCTCGGCCAGTCCGAGATAGCCGTCGAGCGACCATGCCGACCCCAGTCGGTAAACGCCCCCTGCGGTCACGCCCAGGCTGCGCGATACGCCCTTCTTCCGCGTGGGACCGAGATCGCCGAAGAAGGAATAGGCGATGAGGTGCTGGGCCGAGCCGTCGGGCGAAACGAAATGAGGATTGGCGGTGGTGAGCGAGAAGACCGTGCTCGTCGGCGCATTCTGCATGCCGTAGGCGCGACGGCTGAACCGGATGTCGGCGCTGGCCTCGAACCGCTCTCCGATCTCCTGGTTCACACGCGCATAAAGGCTGTCCCGGCGCACGTCAGGGGACAGGTCGGCCCCCGACAGCAGGGCTGTGCCGTTGGCCTCGCCGGCCGCGAAATCACCCGGCCCCTGCGCAGTCCCCGAGGCGCCGGGCCGGATGGCCCACCGGGCGGCGAAGGCTCCGCCGGAGGCCGCGACTATATTTCCCGGCGACGCGAACAGCCCCCGTCGGTCATGGCCGCCGAAGGGCCGCAGGTCGCCGTCGGCCGTATAGGAGCGGTCCAGCATGTTCAGACGCTTAGCGGTCTGATGTTCATAGGCGGCATAGGCGGAGCCGCCGTCCCAGCTCTTGCCCATCAGATGGGAGGCCGTGACATCCTCGCCGCCCCCCCGCGCCGCGGCGAACCGCAACCGGCTTTCCTGGCCGTCGAACTCGCGCCGCATGACGATGTTGACCACGCCGGCGACGGCGTCCGCGCCATAGAGGGCCGAGGCCCCGTCCAGCAGGACGTCCACCCGGGCGACCGCGGCCGAAGGCAGGGCCGAGGCGTCGGCGAAGGCGCCGCGCGACCCGGTTCCGGCCAACCGTCGGCCATTGACCAGGGTCAGGGTCGATCCCACCCCCAGACCCCGAAGATTGAGCCCCGTGGCGAGAGCGCTGTTGCCCCCCGTCGGATCGGCGAAGCCCAGAAGGGCGCCCGGCGTGCCGGATCCCGCATAGTTCTGGGGAAGGTCGGCCAGGATATCCGCGACCGACCCCCGCCCGCGCCGGTCCAGGACGTCCCGGTCCAGAACCGAAACCGGCGACGACGAGGCGCCGCTCGCCCGCAGCAGACTGCCGGTGACGATCACATCCCCGACCTCCGTCGCCTCTTCCGCGGAAACGGAAGGCGGCCTCACCGCGTAGACGCCGGGTCGGGTTTCGACCCAGATCAAGCCCGTTCCCCTCAGCAGCCGATCGAGGGCGGCGGAGGGGACGAAGACCCCGCTCAGACCGCTCGAACGGCGTCCGGCCACCACGTCGCTGGCGAACAATATCTGCCGGTCGCTCTGGACGCCGAAGGCGTTCAGCGCATCCCCGAGCGGGCCCGCTGGAATATTATAGGTCCGCGCCTCCTGCCCGACGGCCGGCGATGCCGCGGCGGCCAGGCAGGCCGCTACGGCGGCGACAGCGAACATGTTCGATCGATTCATCTCAGGTCTCCCCCTCGACGCCTCGTGGCGTCAGGAAAGAGACGCCCGAGCCCCCGGGCGACCCCGGCGCTCGACGATGAAAAAGTTTCGCGCCTAGCCGGAAGCCGGCGTAAGCCGGACGCCGCCGTCCGGTTCGGCGACCGGCCTGACGCCGAGCGCCTGGGCGGCGGCGGCGACGAAGGCCTCCCGATCCCCCGTCCTGAACACGCCGTTGATCCTGCGCCCGCTGGCCGCGGCAGGGTCGAGCAGGATCTTGTGAGAAAGATAGCGGTTCACCTCGGCCACGGCGGCCGGCAACGGCGTGTCCCGGAAGACGATGCGCCCCTCGGTCCAGCCCGTTTCGGCTGCAACGTCCACGGCCGTCTTCGCCAGGCCGGTCGCGCTCATTCGCGCCTGCTGGCCCTGCGCCATCCGCAAGGCCTCGCCGGCGCCGCTCACCTCCACGGCGCCGGAGACCAGGGTCACCCTGACCGCGCCGGCGTCACGACGCACGTCGAAGACCGTGCCCAGGGCGGTGACCCTGGCGTCTCCGGCCGTCACCACGAAGGGCCGCCCGGCGTCATGCGCCACGGTGAAAAAGGCCTGGCCTTCCCTAAGCTCGACCAGACGGCGATCACCGTCGAACCTCACCCGCACCTTCGAAGCCGTATCGAGCCGGACCGAGGATCCGTCGGCGAGCTGGAGAAGCCGCGTTTCTCCCACACCCGTGGAGAAGACGGTCCGGGCCTGCAGCCAGAAGCCGAACGCGCCCGCCAGAACCGCCGCCGCGCCGACGGCGGCCAGGCCGCCGAACAGTCTTGTGCGGACGCCCGGACGCGGCTTCCGGGACAGGGCCGCCGCCAGGGCCGCCTCCACCTGGGGATCGCCCGCCAGATCGGCGCCCCCCGTCCAGACCGCTTCCACCCTGCGATAGGCTTCGGCGTTCTCCGGAGACTGGCGCCACGCGAAGAAGGCTTCGATCATAGAGGCGTCGACATCCCGGCCGCCAAGACGGCCATGCCAGTCGGCCGCTTCGATGTCGGCGGTCCCCGGACGGGCCTTGGGGCGGGTTTTCGGGCCGGCCATACGATACACCATTCTTAACGCCGGAGTTGAGCGGCGCAGCGAGCCAGGGCCCGCGTCATGCGCCACTCGACCGTTTTGGGACTGATGCCGAGCTGTTCGGCGATCTGGCTGTTGGTCAGACCGCCGACGCGAGAGAGCAGAAATACATCCCGGAGAGGTTGTGGCAAGTCGAGGACGATCTGCCGGAAGAAGACCGTCTCCATCTGATCGGCCTGCGCCGCCGTCGTGGGCGCCGTCGCGGCCGCGAAGCGTTCCGCCGCCGCCCCGCGCCGCGCCTGGCCTATCGCCAGGTTGCTGGCTACGCGCAGAAGGAAGGCCTTGGGATGGCGGACGGCCTCGACGCCCCCGAAGGCGGCCAGACGCAGCCAGGTCTCCTGAACGATGTCTTCCCCGGCCTGTGCGGAAAAACGCCGCCGGACCTGGGCCCCCAGCCAGCCGTCATAGCGGGCGTGCCAGTCCTCCAGAATCCGGCTCGGCCGGCCCTCGGCCGTCTCGCCCTGGCCGATCTCATCGTCCCGTTCGGCTCCCTGCGCCTCGGCCACGTCCGTCCCTCCAACGCATCAGGGGCGGCGAACAGCGCACATGGAATGCCTGCGGCCCCCTGTAGGGAGCCGTTCTGGCGACGCTCACAGCGCCGCCCGCGCAACAGCTCGCGCGCGCCCGGAAGCGCGTTGCGGCCATCGTCATTCTGAAACATCGCAGGGGATTCCACGCCCCTGTCGGCCCAAGCCGACCCCGGAATCGTGAACGATTTGATATCCGCGCGCAAGTGAGCGCCGCCGCCGAAAAAGGGGGGACGGGCGTTGGAACCTTGCGAGAAGGCCCGGAGGTTTCAGAAGAGGCCCCACCGGCCGCCGGCTTTCGCCAGCGCCCCCCGGTCATCGGACCCGCGCCTATCGATCCGGCGCCCGTTTTCATGAGCTAGTCCCGAGCGTCCGGGCTGGCAAGCTGACATGAAACGAAAACCAAGCCCGGCCATGGCCTTGTTCGTCTGAAAATGGGGCGCGGGCGTGGAATCCTCGGATGGAGAGGCGCGCTTATTCGATACCGACCGCGTCCGATGCGCGCAGGCGCGCATCCCCCGGACCAAAGTCGATCTCTATTCACGACGACCCGCTGGCGTCCACCTAGGGGTTAAATACCCCAAACCTCAACCCCGCTCCCCTCGCTGCCGCGCCCGCGCCCGCAAGCCCGCCGCCGTTTCCTCACGCATCAGGGCGCGAAAACGAAGCCAAAGCGCTCCCAACCGTCTCGGCGCACGCCTGGACCGGTCATGCAGGTCGACGGCTTCAACTTCGAACCTTTCAGCCAATTCCCGCTCTTCATCAGGCGTCAACGGCAGGTCCCTTCCAGCTTGGCTGTCGGCAAATCATCTGCCTATCCTTACGCCATGGCGAGGAAATCGGGGAACAGCAAGGCTGGCGGGCTGAGGGCTTCGCGGGTCAGGCGCGACCGCTATCGCAAGAAATACGTCGATTTGCTGCGCGCTTCCGACGAAGAAAGCCTTTGCCGCCAGGTATGGGCTGTCAGCCTGCTTCAGGAAGGCAAGGTCAAGCTGGCCGCCCGGCACCTCGCGATCCCGCAGGAAGCTCTAGGCGCCCGACTAGGCCACCAGCTGCATATTCCTCCCTGGATCCTCGAGGCGGTCATCAACGAGCGCCTCATATTGCCGCCCCAGAGACCCCGGCAAAGGCATGGCCGAGAAAGGGTTCTCAATCAGCAGACCTTCAGCTCCATCCACCTGGTCGCTCAACTGTTGCGGGCCGCAGAGGATGCCGACCAGGGCGTCCTTCTAGCCCGAATGGACGTGCTCAAGGAGCTGCCGCGCCTTATTCACCGGCAATTTGAGTGGGGGCGCGGCTTCATGACCGGCCCGCAATTCTATCGCTGGGCCTACCTCTACGGAGGCGAGCGGAACCGCACCTGGTTTGAAACGAGGCATGGCCTGACGATCCCCGACTTCATACTCGTCGGAATCGGGCTGAGCATGCGCTTTCGCACCCAGCTCGACATCAGGCCCGACATCGATCTGGCGTCAATCGCCCTATCCCCCGCCGTCGGTCAGGCTGCGCTCCGCCTGCTGGCTCGCCCGCTGGTTGAAGCGCGCCTCGAAGCCGCGCGACTTCGCACGCCATTCAAGGCTTCGCTCTATCGACCGAGCGTTTTGCGCGACCGTCCAATTCTGACGTTCGGCGAAGGCGACAGCAGGCGTCTGCGCGCACCGCTTCCCGATCTGATCCTGCTCCGGGTCACCGCCGGCCTCTACTATGATCTCGCCGGCGCGCCCTCCCACCTCCGAAACGAGGTGGGGGACAGGTTCGAGACCTATGCCCGCGACCTCTTGAACGCGAGCCTCGGCGGGCTGACCTTCTCCCCAGGCGGCAAATACCGGCTGGCCAAGCGAGAGCTCGACGCCCCAGACGTGATCTGTCGCCAGTACGAGGAGATCGCTGCAGTCTTCGAATGCAAGGCGCGGAAAATGCCCTTCAGCGCCCGCTACGGCGAAGCGCCGGAAGACGAAGCCGGCGTTACCGAACTGGTGAAGGGCGTCGTCCAGCTCTGGCGCTATTTCGCTCATCATCGCCTGGGTTTTCTTCCGTCCGACGTGATCCGCGCCGACGCCGTAGCCGTCTTGCTGACGTTGGAGAATTGGACGCAGATGAACAGCGATCTGCAGGTTGCCATCCTGGATCGCGCGCGAACTGAGACCAGGATGGATCCCCACATTCGCCCTGAAGATCAGAGACCGATCGTGTTCGCCTCAATCGAGGATATCGAAACAACCCTGTCCCGAACCGACGCGTCCGGCTTCCTTCAGGCCCTGGCCCAGGCCTCACGCGAGAAATTCACAGGATGGATGCTGCCGAACCTGCATCGCACAGTGGAAGCGGACAAGGAACACCCCTACCCGCTGGCCGATCGGCTGAGCGAGGTCCTGCCCTGGCTGAAGTCGTTGCGACTCGACGAGGTCGAGGAAGAGCCCGCGCCCTAACGCGCGCCGTCAAAGCAAGACCGATCGGCGCTAGATCAAAAAGAAGACGGCGACCAGGGCCAGAACGACGGCAAGCGCCCCGACGCATAGAATCTTCCAGGATACAGACACGCCGGTTTGGTGCGCATAGACACGACGTCCAAGGTTGGTTGTCAGCGTCGAAGCCGCAAGTCTGGCTTCGCTCTCGCTGTTCCGGGCGCTCACCAGAGCCTGTTCAAGACGACTGTTCCGGTCAAGTTCGCGCGATAGCCGGGCCAAGACGCGCCCGCGCTCCGCGACCGCCTCCACCGCTCGCCCTACAGCCGCGCCAAGTTCGCTCGGCGTATGGAAGCTCTGGTCCGCATACTTGTCCATCAGGAAGATGTCAGCCCCGTGCCCCATGGCGCTGTAGAAGGGCACTTTAAGATCGATCAGGGCCTGGGTCACGGATGGCGAGTCAGCGATGAGCTCGAGCCCCGCCCCGCCGCCGCGCGCCAGAGCCAGAGCCTCGGCGCCGCCAGCGACGGCTTGCCGCGCCGCCTTCAGAAGTTCGGCTTCGTCGTTGAAAGGCGCGCGGATCACGGTCGGCCGCCCTGACAAGCCCGCCGCCGTAAAGGATCGCGCCAAGTCCGTTTCAGCGTGGGCCGAGGCCAGAATGGTCAGAGCCTGGGCTCCAAAACCTTCGACAAAGGTCTCTAGCGGCGCCCGGTCGGGCCGTTCGCTGATCCGTACGACCGGGACATCGCCCTGACGCGGCGTCCATCCTCCGACCACGGCGCCCGTCAGTTGCACCTCATACTGACCACGCCAAACGTTTCGCGACGCGGCCTTGGATTGCTGGACCCGGAGGGTCCCCTTCATGACCACAGCCTCGCCTTCTCGAGGCGCGAACTGCGGACTCGCGCTGAAGCCGAGACTCGCACCGTCCAGACAGAGTTCGCCATAGACGCGCTTGACTTCGCCCTCCGAGGGCCAAGGCTTAACCCTTTCCGCAACCCCCTTCACGAGGATCACCTCATGCGGATGCTGGATCTTCAGGGTCGTCGCCAGGATTTCAGGAGTGAGGGCTTCTCCGGCCGGTTTCGGATGGCTTTCAATCTGGGTCATCTAACGCTGCTCGCACTGATACTCGCGCGGCCCTAAAGCCCATTCCTCTCCCAAAGGTTTATGGTGTTGACGCTTATGGGTTGATAGCGCGATATCCGGCGCGGCCTGTGACGCGGCGGCTCCTTTTTCGCCAGGCATGGACCCTCATCATGCATGACCCCCGCCCGTTAGACCTTCAGAGCCCGACGCCCGGTTTCAATATTCCCGGACTCGGCGAAGTTGCAATTGACGCCGCTCACCCCGACTTCCTCCGAAAGTTCGAGAAGATCCGAACCGACGACGCCGTCGCAGTCGTCAGACAAATCCTGATCATGGAAGCTGAACCCTCGGCGTCTGCACCCTCGCCCTGGGCGGCGGCGGTGGATGCGCTTTCCGACTTCCAGCTCGAGGGCGCGGCCAGCGCCTTCATCGAAGCAGCCGGTGATCTCTTCCGCCCCCGCCTCATCGAGCAGGGCGGACGCGTTCGCCCGCGTCGTCAAGATGAAGCCTACGACATGACGCCGATGGAAGGCGAGAACGAAGCCTCCCGCCTTCTTCGACTTCTGGACGCCGCGATCCAGGATGGCCGCAACCGCAGGCGCCTTATGACCCAATCCACACTTGCCCCCGATGCCGACCACATCTCAAAAATCATCGGCGCCGCCAGTATTCAAAAGGGAATCGCACAGGCCATGCAGATCGGTCGCTTGGCCGAAACCGCGCGCCTGTCCGCCCTGAGGCAGGAACTCCCCGCCATGCGCATCGCCCAGGCCGCCATGGATGCTCCCGGCATGAAGGCCGTGCGGGCGCTCTCAATGCAGAACGAGCAGCGGCTGAGCGGTCTTGCGGCCTCCAAGGCCTATTCTCTGCTGCGCTTGCCGGACATGGCCGCCCTGTCGGCCTACGAGGTGCGCCTGCGTTCCGCCGGACTCCTGGCCGCACAACAGTCGCAGCTGACCACTGGCCTTCTGCAGGGCGGCGTCTACAGCCGAATGCTCGAAGCCGTTTCCAAGGCGTCGTTCAGTTCTTCAGCGCTCCTGACTCATGGCGACTGGCTCAAGACCGTCAACCGCTCGCTCCAACTTGGCCTCTCGTCCAGCCTGATCGCAGCCGCCGCCAACCTGGCCGCTTCCGCAGCGCCTCCCCCGGACTTCGACATCGCCGCCTACATGCGCCCGGGATGGCAGGCTGCAGCGGCTGCAGCCATGACGGACGAGGCTCTACGCGCGCCTGGCTCCGCCCTGCTGCGTGCCTATGACGACGCCCCTGCCTCCGCATCCCCTGTATTCGACGCATCCCTCGCCGGCCTCCATGAGATCGACGCGCCGGACGAGGACCTGGCCGAAAGGCTGACCGTCACCCTCGAACAGCTCTGGCTTCTTTTCAGAGAAACCACCACGGCCGCGACCGACGGTCTTCGCAAGACCGGGCTGGTGGAGCTGATCGCCGTGATGGCCACCGTCGCCACACTGTTCGTCGCGGTCCAGGGCGCCACCTCGGCCGACGTCGAAGCCTCCACCCGAGAGATCGTCGCGGCGATCAGGGAAGAAGCCGAGAAGACCCGCGCCGAAACCGCAGTCGATCGTCACAGTCTGCGCGTCGTAGAAAGTCAAACCAGGTTGATGTCCTCGCCTCATGCGGAGGCTCAGATCCTGCGGATCATCTGGCCCCACGAAGTGCTTCGCATCATCGACCAGAAGGATGAATGGCTGAAGATCGACGTCTATGACCATCGCGGCGACGTCGTCACCACGGGGTGGCTCGAGCAAAAACAGGTTCGCCAGATGCCCTAGGTTCGCTCGCCGGCGCCCGACCTCGTCCGAGCTAAACCATCACAGCCAGCGACCGAGAGATCACGCAAACCGCCGCTGCCAATGCGTCGGACAGGCTGGCTAAAGACTACAGGGCCGGAATGCTCATCCTGAACACTGTCCGCCCCGGCGCCTGATCGACGCCGGCCTCGCCGCCATGAAGCTCCGCCACACGAGCGACGATGGATAAACCCAGACCCGCTCCGGCGCCGTCGCGAGCGCCACGACTGAACGGCTCAAACGCACGTTCGCGATAGCCGGCGGGCAGGCCTGGCCCGTCGTCCTCGACGGTGATCAGGCCGTCGCCGGACAAGGCCACGCTGACGCTGGTTCCCGGCGGGGTATGCCTGAGGGCGTTCTCGATCAGGTTGCGCAGGGCCGCCCCGAGAAGAACCGGGTCGCCTTCTCGCCTGACCGGTTGAACCGGCAGGGGCTCGAGGGCGACGTCGCGACCGCTTCGAACGAGCGCCGGCGCGCATTCCGACACGATGTCCCGCACCAGGACCGTCAGGTCGAACACCTCGACATGCCGCAAGGGGCCGTTCTCGCCTTCTGAAAGGACCAGAAGCTGGTTGATGATCCGCCCCAGCCGTTCGAACTCCGCGATCGCCTCCTGACGATGGTCGGGCGGCAAGAGGCTTTCCACCTGGGCCCTCAGGGCTGCAACAGGCGTGCGAAGCTCGTGCGCTGCATTGGCCGAAAAGGATCTCTGGGCGTTCCACCCCGTCTCGAGGCGATCGAGCGAGGTGTTGAAGGCGGCCACCAGGGGCGCGATCTCGGCGGGCGCGGAATCGACCGCGAGACGCTCGTGCAGGGTCGAAGGTCCGATGCGCGCCGCATGGTCCGACAGCCGCCGTACCGGCTGCAAGGCCCATTGAAGCAGCAGGCCCACGGTCACCATCAGGCAGACGATGAAAATCGTGAGCTCGACCCCGCTGCCCTGCGAAGAGTCCAGAAAATACTCAAGCTTGAAGCGTTGCGACAACGGCGTCGCGGGATCGGGCTCCGCCAGATGAAGGATGACGAAGAGCGCCAGGGACACGAAGGCGATCGAAACAAAGATCACCGACCGCAGCGAACGCCCCGCTCCGAACCGCTTCATGAAACCGCCGTAGCGACATAGCCGAGGCCGCGCAGCGCCTTGACGGCGACGCCGCCGCCGACGGCCGCAAGACGACGGCGCGCCCGATGCACGAGGATATGCAGCGAGTTTTCGCTGTAGCCGCCCTCCAGGGGATGCAGAGCTTCTCCCAGTTGCTCCTTGCTGATGACCCGGTCCGGCCTGCGGAAGAAGCGCTCGATGACCAGACCCTCGGCGCGAGAAAGCGTCATCTCGGCCGCGGGCCCCGACAGCGTCTGTCCCGCCGGGTCGTAGCGCAGCGGCCCCAGGGTCAGAACGGGATCGGACGACTGACCCGGCCGGCGTCCCACGGCCCTGATCCGGGCGATGAGCTCGTCGACCGAGAAGGGCTTGACCATGTAGTCGTCCGCACCCTGGTTGAGACCCCGGATGCGTTCGTCGATCTCTCCGAGGGCCGTCAGGACGATTACAGGCGCCCTCAGACCCGCGCCCCGCGCCCTCCCCAGCAGATCGAGCCCGTGTTCGTCGCCCAGCATGAGGTCGAGGATGACGGCTTCATGCACGGCCAGCTTCCAGGCCGCCCATGCATCCTCCGCATCGCCGAATGCGTCGACCGTGAACCCTGCCCGGGTCAGAGAGCGGGTAGTGCTTTTGGCCAGGAGCTCATTGTCTTCGATGTAGAGGATGCGCATGGGCGACCTTCCGTTTCGTCGGAGCGTCAGAAGCGATAGAACAGGGCGAACGCGCTCGTATACTGCTCCCGCGCGCCTTCCCGGAGCACGATAGGGCTGTCGGCCGCGGCGCTCGAAAGCCGATCAAAGCTGGCGATCAGGGCCACGCCCCATTTCTCGGTGAGCCGATAGGTCAGGCTGGCGTCGACGCCCGCCCTTTCAAGGCCGGATTCGGGACGATAGGCCGACAGACCGCTCGCCACGGCGCCGGAAGCGGTCACCCCGTAATAGGTCTGCATGTAGTTTTCGTCGGCCCATTTCACATGCCCGCCAAGGCCTGCGCTCAGCTTGCTCGTCAACGGAAAGCGATACCCGGCGTGCAGGGTGGCGGAATATCCCTCATGCACACCGCTCAGATCCGTCAGGATCGTGGCGCCGGCGCGCAGGGCGCCGCGCCCCAGGGGGCGCTCGATCTCGCCATGAACGCCGCCGAGAAAGGCGCCGTCTATGGTCGCAAGGCGGCGCACCACTTCATTGGAGATGTCGTCGTCCCGCCCCTGTTCGTATGAAAGCACAGGCCCGAAAGAAACAGTCTCGCTATCGAGGATGTCGAGCTTGAGGTCGGCGCCCTGAAGCGAGAGCGACATGCCCCTGACGGGGTAGCGAACGCTCAGATAGGGAAAGGGCTGAAACTCGTAGTCGTCCGCCCCCTTGTATTCCGGCCGATAGACGGCCGCCGCGCCGAGCACGACGACCCGCTCCTCGCCAGCATCGGACCGGGCGAAAGCCGGAGGCGCGGCGGACAGAAGGGCGAGCGTGACGCAGGCGGCGGCCAGAAGACGAGAGGACATGATGAAGGGCTCCGATTGGGGAAGACGCAGACGCATGACGCCTCAATCTTCCGCCAACCTTTCAGCCCTCCATCGCCCCTTCTTGATGCGCGTCGATAAAAGATCCCGCCTGTCGAGCGAAACCCTTTCGCCCAGACCTTTGTCGGAAGGCCCCGTATCTAGGCAGGTTCGACCGGTCGTGCTGAACGGCAAGCCTCCAGGATCGTCGCCTGGGCCTGGGGAGCCCAGGCCATGAAGGCCGGCGCCATGACGGTTTCACCGACCGTTGTGAAAGCCTCCATCTCCTCGGCTATGCCGGCTGCAGCCATGGCGAGGTCGAGTCGAGCCGACACCCGTGCTTCGTGTTCCGCCCTGGACTCGCCTTCGGTGGGCTGGCCGCATTCCTCGTAAACCTGTCGGTGGCATGCGCGCACGGCCTCCATCAGCGGGTTTTCCCGCGACTTCGGCCATCCGGCGGACAGGCCGACCTCTTCGATCGCGGCCTGCTCCCAGGCGATCCAGACATCCCCCGCCAGGGTCGGCGTGCTGGCCGGATCCCACGCCATGGACGTCGCCACGGTCGCATAGGCCGCCGCCGCCGGCGGCAGGTCCTTGACGGAGATCAGGGCGTTTCGAGCCTGGCGCCAGGCCTGACGTGAAACGGCGGCGGACGGTTTAGACCCGACGAGGGCGATGATCGCCTCGGCGGCCGGCCAGGCGGCGGACCCCTGCAGTCTTGTCCCTGCCCCGATCTCGGGATCGGCCCAGACGGCGAGCATCCAGTCGCGGACCAGGGCGTCGGGATCAACGCCAGGCTCGCAGGCCTCCAGGGCCTCCTTGATGAAGGCCGCGCGACTTTGGCGCATCGGACGAGGAGAAACGATCAGGCTGAGGAAATTCGACGTCAGGCCATAGGCCTGGGCCAAGGCCTCTCTTTCCTCCGGCGTGGCCGTGATGCTCCATCCCGCATGGGCCTCGGCCTCGGCGTCGGCGATCGCCCGGGCCTTGAGCGCCGGATCGTTGTGGAAGGCGCCGTCCTCGATCATGCCGCGTCTCCCAGATTGGTCTCGAGGAATTCCGCCAGCTTGCCGCGCGACTGGAGGCCGAGCACCTTGTCCTTCAGCCCCCCCTCGGCGAAGAGAAAGAGCTGGGGCACGCTCTGGATATTGTAGCGGCGAGCCACGTTCGGCGACTTTTCCGTATCCACCAGAACCACGCGGACCTCGCCCTCGTACTCCTCGGCGACCTGGACCAGGGACGGGGCCATCACCTTGCAAAGGCCGCAGCCGTCGTTGGTGAACTCCACCAGGACGGGGGTCCCGGCGTTCAGGACCTCAAGGTCGAAATTGGCCTCTTCCACTTCGGGCAGCTGCGTCATCGAATTTCCCATTCTTGTCTACGGCGAGACCTTCAGCCACGCCCTTCAATGCGAACGGACCGGACGAAGAGCGCCTGGCCGAAGCTTTGCGAAGACAACGGCTGGGACCGGCCAAGACCGCAACCGCCTTCGTCGCACCTCCTGACGCAAACGATGTCGAGCCGGACCAGAGCGTCCGCGCCGGCGTGGTGAACTGCAACGGCTGACCAACCGCGCCAGTGCCCTTCTGCGACCTTGAGGAGTCTGGCAATCATCGTCCGAGCGCCGACCAAGCGGCTGACTACTGCGCCTACCCCGTGGCCAGCACGAACACCCTCCCTGTGGCCGACCTGCCCGTGCGAGGCCTGGAGCAGGGCTGCGGAATCCCTTGCCCCTGGAGCCTTCCGGCTAGAGAGAACGGACACGCGTCGGTCCCGTCTCCAACCGGCCGCCGCGACGCGTCAGCTCCCTGCTCGCCTCCTAGCGGGGAGCCGACATATCCCCGCGCTTTCATGCTTCCGCCCGGCGCCGACGAACCGGGCTGGGCGCGTGAAGATGGTCATGCAAGATGAGGATCCGCCATGAGCCGGCTCTGGAGCCCTCTGGTCGACAGCCTGGTCCCTTATGAAAGGCCGTCGCGCTACATCGTCGGCGATTTGGATCAAGCGCGCGCAATCCTGTTCAACACTCCGACTGACAAAGTCCTGTTCGATATCTACGGCATTCAGCCCGGCATTTCCAAAGACGCAATCGATGGCCATCTCACCGACTTCATGGCCTTCAGCCTCGATTACGTGAAACGAGGCGGTACGGCTGTCGGTAAGTGGCTGGTTAGCGCATAGGCCCGATGCCACGAAAGCTGGAATCAGCGGCGATCTCACGTCGTTAGAACTGTAGAAAACCGTTTGCATTCGTTCGCCTCCAGGTTTGGCAGCAGACGACGTCGCCGATGCGCCATGTGTGGACGGCTCCCCGTTGGCAAGGGTTGATCTGACGTTCTGCTGA
>RCUP01000067.1_pt1 | contig 120642 bp, 166 predicted proteins | sample 2166341 | NCBI WGS metagenome assembly RCUP01 (sample SAMN09932325, study PRJNA488358) | compost metagenome | isolation source: compost soil in succinonitrile-enriched | place: Germany: Experimental Botanical Garden | reverse complement strand
GATATCGGAGCCGAGCTTGTCGATCTCCGCGTCCAGTCCTGTCTTCACGGATGGGTTGCTCAAAGCAGCGATCTTCCTTCCTCCAGGCGCTGGGCCTTCGCAGCCTCGAAGTCGGCCAGGGCGCAACGCATCACGGCCTCGGGATCGTGAGACAGTCCGGAGAGACTGCGTGCGTTCGTCCAGGCATGATCAACGCCGCAGCCCCTCAGGTTGGCGTGGATCTGCCAGACGATCATCTCGAACTCGTCCTCCTGCGCCTTCGACAGGAAGCATGGCCGGACGGCGTTTGCGAATGGGATGGCCCCCCGCAGGGAGAGGTCAGCGGCAGCGTACATGTCTTGAATTCCTATTCGTAGGTGTAGCCAATGTCGGCCGGAGAGCCGGAATGGCGATAGGTGTCTCGGATGAGCGACGCCTCGGCGGCGCTGGAGTCGAAGACGCCCGTGCGGCCGCCTTCCTCCATGATCTCCTCGCGCCGCGCCAGTTCCATGGCTTCGGCTCCGTTTTCAGCGCGCACATAGAGCTGGCACTCGATCACGCTGCGGCGCGTGATGACGTAGTCCTTGAGGCCATCCTCCGGCGGTGGAACCTGGCGAAAAGGATTGATGCTCCCGTGATAGTCGTGTTCGTCTCGCATGCGGCCTCCTGATTTTCAGGATTCAATTATAGGATTCACATTTCTCCGTCAACATTTGTTGCGCTGATCCGCGAATGAGTCCTTCGAATTCGGTTGTCACGTCTGGATCGCCGATGAACACTTGATGCAATCGCAACAAAGAGGTGCACATGACCGCCGAAGTATTTGACGTCGATTCCTACCTGAAGGATTTCGGAAAGCTCTCCTACACGCCACTCGTCACGCCGAAGGCGACGCTCACTCTCGAGCCCGGTTTGCGGGAGCGAGGAACTCCGGCGTTCGATGAAGATTCCATGCGTGCGTACCCGCGAATGATACTCAGGGACATCTTTCCAACCAAGCTGCCCGCCGAGATGCTTCCCCGGATGGTAGAGCCGAGCTTTGCGTGGGATGCGAAAGTTCAGCGAGCACGACTGGCGCAGGCCATTCTGGAATCTGACATCGTATACGACGAGAGCGGCACGATCGAGGACATCGACGACATCGCGTCGGTCGTCTGGGATCGGCTGCATGCTGCATATCTCCTCAACGAGATCGCCCCCGACAAGGAAGTCACAATCATCTCCCCGTCGGATGACTCGAGAGACTTTTTCGTGACGCTGCTCGCTGAGGACGACAGCCGCACCGTCACGGCGCATGACTGGCTCGAGGAGATGAGACCGCTCGCGCGCATGCACTTCAGCTTCTTCACGAACATGATCGTCCTCGGAAAGACGCTGTACGATGGATGCAGCAGGCCCGAGACGACCTCCGCGTTCATTGAACTGCTGCACCCGGACGTTCGCTCCGTCGCCTCGAAGCACGTCAACCGGGCGCATTCGAGTATCAACTTCTACCATGCGAACTGCATCGACATCGTCGGCGCGTTCGCGGAGAGCACGGACGAGCAGCGCAGGAACCTGTTCCATCAATTCATCAAGGCCAGGGAAGTTGCCGACGTCCGGCCGACCCTCGGCTCCAGATTCATGTCGGGATACAAGACGGCATCGAGCGGACTGCACCGTGAGATATCCCATCCCGTCGAGTACATTTCCCTCCTCGCCGCGCGCGGCTTCATCGCCCCGGATCTCGACAGAAAGTCGTTCGACATCACGCCCGGAGGATGGCAGGCGATCGAGACACTGAAGAAATGCCCCGACCTGATCGAATACCAGACCCTCGTGACCGACATCAGCGCCGGAGTTCGCCCCATCTCGGACGCAGACGCCGTCGAACCATGGATCATCGGATACTTCGAGGCCCTGAAGCGTGCGCTGGCATCGCGCGAAGAGCTTGAGCCGACCTCGGCCTGACCCGGCGCCAAAGCGAGACGGAGGCGGCCGCCTCCGTCTCGACAGCCGGATCTGGGTTGCCACGCAAGGATTGGCGACGGACACTTGAACGCAAGCAAATGAAGAGGCGCAAATGACAGACGAAAGATTCGACCTCGACGCCTACGTGGCCTCTAAGAGGAAGCTCGACTTCGATCCCGAACTCGGAAAGGCGACGGTGACCTTCGTCCCAGGGGCTCCCCGTCGAATACGCACGCCGCAGGCTCCCGACGAACCTGAAGGCGTGTTCTTCATCGAGGCCATACTCGACAGCCTCGTTCTGGATGAAGCTCCCTACGATGCCTATCCATTCGTTCCACCCGTTATCCTGGGCTGGAAAAGCATCTCGAGCCGTCAGCGCGCCGAAGTCGCACACAAGCTGCTGAACTCTCACATCGTCTACGATGAGACGCATCCGAAGGCGACCGCGGATGGCGACAGGGATCTGGCATGGGCGCGCGTCCTGATGTGGTACCTCGTGACCACGATCGCAGGAAACGTTCCGATCAAGGTGTGTCTGAAGGGCAGTGAAGACGCGGCGACGATATTGGCCGACGATCTGATCGAGCCGGAAGACAAGGCCGTCATGTCGCTGCGCAACGCCTATATGACGAATTTCAGCGTCATCGGAATGAAGATCGTCAACGCCCACATGCCCGCCGAACGTCCGGACATCCGAGCGTTCTCCGCGGCCACCAGGCCGGGCGTGAACAAATTCCTCAGAGACTGCAGCGCATGGATCCGCTTTCCTGCGGGCGAACGAAAGAACTTCGACCTGTGGGCGGCGCACGCCAACTGGCTGAACATCCTCCTCGCGTTTGCAAAGAGCACCGAGGCCCAGCGCTCCGTGCTCTACCGCGAACTGCTGACCGCGGAAAACCATGAAACGATCATCGCGACCCTCGGAGACAACATCGTCAGCGACACGTTCGTCCATCCTGCACGCGGCCAGGTGCTCAGGGATCGCCATTGCGGCGGCTTCATCCTCGAAATGATCGTTCGCGGTCTCCTCTCAGCCGACATGGAAGCGAAGACCGTCAACCTCACGGACGAGGGCCGCGCGCTCATCTCGACATTGTCGCCGCTCGAGGATCGCTACCGCTACCTGGAGTTCATGCACAGCCATGACGACAAGGTCGCTCTCGATCGTCTTCCAGAGGCGCACGAATGGATCATCGAATTCTTCACGGAGATGAAGAAGATCGCAGGCGCGCCTACGAACAAGGACTCAGCAGAATGAATGCGACAGACAACGAAGACTTCGACCTGGCCTCCTATCTCAAGGACTTCGGCCGCCTCGATACGACCGAACCAGGCCCACGCAGGCGTGTCACAATCGAGTCCGGATTTCCTCCTGCAGGAGTGCGTGCCTACAACGAGGCGGCACGGACGATCTACCCTGAAGCGCTGATCGACCAGACATATCCGACGGCCATCCCCTCCGAGGTGCTTCCCGTCATCGTGGGGCCTTCCTTCAAATGGCGGAATGCGCCGCTGGGATCCAGACTTGCGGCCCTCATCAGGGGCTCGGATCTCGATTTCATCGCCGATTTCAAGGACGAGGACACGCAATCGTGGGCCGAACTCCATGCCGCATACCTGATCAACGAGATCGATCCCGACGCGACGATTTCCATATGGTCAAAGCCTCCCGCGCCAGCCGATGCGCTGCGGCATCCCGCATCACGGATGCCGGGAAGAAACCGTCTTGGCACGCATCAGAACGACTTCCCCGGGTATCCTGACTACTCTGATCTCGCCGTGCGTCGAGGGAGCGAGGCTCCGAACAGGACTATCACCGCGAAGGCATGGCTCGATGAGAAGGCGGCCTTGGACAGGGCCCACTGGAGCTTCATCACCAACTTCCGCATTCTCGGAGTCGGCCTGTTCGCGCGCTTCTGCACCCCGGCAGACAACACCGATGAAATCCTGAGTACCGTAAGGCCGGAAATCTCCAAGCACATCCGGCGCGAGCTTCTCAACGGATCCAGCAATCCGGAACTTGCCCATCCAGCCGTCCTGCAGCGCTTCGTGGAGCTCGTCGAGAGCACCGAGGCGCAGCGGATGGTTCTCTTCGACCAGCTCGTCAGCGCCAGGAAGCGCGAGGACTTCCGGCCGACCCTCGGCGACACCTTCATCTGCGGCAACAGCTTCGGCACCGACCACAGCGGCATCCGACGCGCGCGCTTTCCCTTGGAAATGCTTGGGGTTCTGATAGGCGCTGGCGCTGCACGCGTCGACTTCGAGCGCAGGATCATCGAACCGACCCCTGCCGGACAAGAGGTGCAAGCCATCCTGGCGAGATGCGCCGACATCCGCGAGTACCAGACGGTCATCGTCGACAGCCTCATCGGCAGGAAAAACGATGACCAGCTCGCGGATCTCGAAGGATGGATCATCCGCTACTTCGAAACCCTGAAACATGAGCTTGCGAAGCTCGATGCCTAAGTCGAGCGCCACCCCATCCGAAGATTCAATAAAGAGATTTTCATGAACAACAGCATAGACTTGGAAAGCCTACTCAGCGAGAAGGGCACGCTTTCATACGATCCCGATCAGGGTCCCCGGACGCTGAAGATCATCCCCGGCGAGAGGATTGGCTCCTCGCCGGACGGCTCGCTCCTACATGTTGACGAACTGCTCGAAGACGCGACGATCAATGAGCTGCCCGAAACGGCATATCCGCTCATCCCACCCGTCATCTTCGAATGGCGTTCGCGGCAGTCGGCCAGGATGCGGGCGCAGGCCGCCCACTCCATCAAGACATCGAATATCTTCTATGACGAGTTTCACGCCGGGGTCACGCGGGAGTTCCCACAGGATCTACTCTATTCGCGCGCCATCGCCTGGTACCTGGTGACCCGGATTGCTGGCGACGTTCCGGTCAAGGTCCGGCTTGCCAATCTCGGCGATCTCAAATCCGAGCTGGCGGAGACATACGAGACCATATCGGCCTCGGAGCTTCTGACCGTTTCCCAGAAGGCGATGCTCTCGCTGCGCAACTCATACATGGTCAACTTCAAGGGCGTCTGCATGCGGATCCTCCACGCTCACATGCCTGGCACGCCGTGCGAGGTTTCGGCGACTGTCGAGGCCCTGAAGCCGAAGATTGGCCGCCTGCTGAAAGGACTGTCGAAGGAAGCTTACCGCACTAATCCGCGCGACCTCTGGGCAAGCCACGCCTCATGGTTGCTGGCGTTCACCGAGTTCTGCGAGAGCAGCGAGCACCAACGGGCCGTCCTGTTCCGCGAGATAGTGGCTGCCGAGGAGATCACCCGCATCACCGCGAGCCTCGGCGGTACTGTCGTGGGCGGATCACTCGTCGATCCAGATCGCGGCCAGATCCTGCGTGGCCGCTATATACTCGAGCCGATCCTCGACATGATCGCCAGAGGCTTCATCGAAGCGAACCTGGAGAACAAGACGCTCAATCTGACCGACGGCGGCTTTAAGCTCCATCAGGCGCTCGCGCCGCTGAAGAACGACTTCAGGTACTACTCATTCGTCGACAAGGACCGGGACGAAGTTGACCCGGCACGCATCGATGAGGCGCTCGCCTGGATCATCGAATTCTTCACGAAGGCGAAGGCGATCGCAGACAGAACCGAATCCACGGAGAACGCATGATGACCACCAATGAAGATTTCGACCTCGAAGGCTATCTCAAGGATTTCGGCCGGCTTACATACGTCCGCCCGCGCGATCCCAAGAACAAGCTGGTCATGAAGGCGGGAAAGACGCCGCAAGGCGAGAAGGCCGTGGACGTGATTGCCAAGGTCATCTACCCCTGCGACATCATGACGGCCATCTTCCCGACCAAGATTCCGGAAGGCATGCTTCCGATGATGGTCGGCCCATCGTTCTCGTGGCATGGCGCAAAATGGAACGTCGCCAAGATGATCCTCGATTGTGACGTCGTGTACGACGAGACGGGATGCGAAACCGACGACCTCGCCGACCTCGGCTGGTGGCGACTGCATGCGGCCTATCTCGTCAACGAGATCGCGCCTGGCAAGGAGATCACCGTCAAGGAATGGCGGGTCGCGGATAAGCAGGATGATTCCTCGCCCGTGGACTTCCTGCTCGGTCTGCTGGAGCCGGAGACGGACGACGAACTCAGCGAGTTCGTCGTCAACGAGGATGACGACTTCCGCATGAAGCAATTCGATCCCTTCGAGTTCGACACCCTCGATTCCGACGATGACCACCCGGGCCTGCGACTGGTCAGCAGGAAGGTTTCGGTCACCGACTGGCTGGCGGAACACATGGACATCGCCCGCGCCTACTTCAGCTTCTACACAAGCTCGATCGTGATCGGGAAGGGCCTGTTCGAACGCTGCACTCCCGCAGAAGATCTGTCCGGCTTTCTCGACCTCCTCAAGGAGAAGCCACGGAAATCTGCGGACAAGCTTGTGAAATGGGCCAAGCAGAGCCTCGACATCTACCACGCCCATTCCTACCGTTACATTGCGGACTTTGCCGAAAGCACGGCGCACCAGAGAATGGAGCTGTTCGACCAGATGACCAGGGTGGAGAGGGCGAAGCACATTCGCGCCACTCTGGGAGACGATCTGATCGCTGGCAACTACTTCGGGACCGACAGCACGACGATCCGCAGGACCTACAACAGCTTCGACTTCATCATTGTGCTGCTTCTCAAAGGATTCCTTTCGGTCGACGTCGAGCGCCGGACTTTCGAAATCACTGAAGGCGGATGGAAGGTCATCGAAATCCTGAGGAAATGCCCGCATGTGAGCGGATATGAAGGCGTCATCGCGGATATCTCCGCAGGCGTTGCGCCCTTCAGCGCCGCGAAAGCGCTTGAAGACTGGATGCCTCCCTTCTTCGAGGCGCTTCGCAGCGAACTCGCCAAGCAGGACGCGCAGGACGTCTAGTTCAAGCGCCCGGCATCAGGCAACGCAAAGGCCCCGGATTCACCGTGAATCCGGGGCTTTGTTCTTGTCGGAAGGGCCGTGCGGCGGTTACTTCACCGTCGTGAGCACGGACGTGTCGTGCGCGAACCACTCGTTCAGCTTCGTCGCATCGTCCAGAGCACTGGAATCCACGCAGGAAGAGGTGATGTCGAAGCCCGAGGCGCGCACCTCGGCGGTGAACTCGGCCGCACGTGCCTCATGGACGCGCAGGTCATTGGTCACGAAGGCCTTCGCATCCTTCGATTCGAAGGAGATGTTCGCGACCTTCGGCGCGGGCGGAGCGCCCGGCGCCTCGAGGGCGGCGCGCACGACGGCAGCGCGGCCGGCCGAACTGTAGACCTTGGAGAGTTTCGCAATCTGCTTCGGATCGGCATCCTTCAGGCGCTTGCCATCCTTGGCGAGGATGTCGGCGCACGACAGCATGCGGATGGCGATCGGATCGAAGGCGCTGAGATATTTCAAGCGGCCAGTGTCCGCGGCGCTCGCGATAGATGCGGAAGAAAACAGGATGGCGGCGGCGATCAGGGACTTCGACTTCATTTCCAACTCCATGAAGGATTCAATAGCCAATCTATAGGACTCAATTGCCAGTCCGTCAATCTGGTTGACGGTTCCCGATGATGCTTTCGCAAGGATTCGTAGGATTCATTTTTTGCACCCAGCCGTGCGCGGCTTATTCTACGAGCGCGGACGAAACCGGAATGGTCGTGCCAAGCGCGCTTGCAACTGCTGGCCGGATGCGGTTAGTTTGCGGCAACGAAAGAGGATGTGGCGATGAAGAAGTCTATGACCCCCGCCGAGATGGTCGCCCGGCTGATGGGGGACAAGGAGAATGCCGAGCGAGCCTCCGTGCCATTCGGCATCGAGGCGCAGGAAATGGACGGGCAGCACGACCTGCTGTCGCGTGACATCATGCCCCGCCGCCTCCGTCCAGGCAGGCAGGCGTTCGAGAAGGTCGGCTTCGTGTTCGGCAAATTCGCCGATGACCTGTTCATCGAGGCGAAGTTGCCTGAAGGGTGGGCCAAGAAGGCGACCGATCACGCCCTGCATTCCGAAATCCTCGACGGTCAGGGGCGCAAGCGCGGCTCGCTCTTCTACAAGGCGGCATTCTACGACCGTGAGGCATACGCAAGCCTGTCCTGCCGATACGGGATCCGGTCATGCGACATCGAAGATGACGACGGAAAATGCGAGCTGGCCGTCTGGGACTACGCCGACGGCAAATCGGTTCACTCGGCGGGGCGGGGAGAGACCCACGACTACGCGAAACTCGATGAGTTGAGATCAGCAGCGTCAAGCTGGCTCGAGGAGCAGTTCCCGGACAATAGAAACCCGCTCGCCTACTGGTGAACGGGTTTCTATTGGATTACGGCCTGGTGGCCGGCGAGCCGCGGAGAGCGCGGTTCACGCCTGCGGACAGGTGAGCAGGTATCCGCGCGGAACCCCACCATTCGGCGATAGCGTCGACCATGGAACTCAGGTCGATGTTCTTCTGGATCTCCATCGCGACGGCCTCCCGTGCGATGTCGCCGAAGAGAACGGCTTTTGAAGATGGATCCTGCAGTTCAACCACATTCATCAAAATCTCCGGCCGCTCCGCGAGCAGCCTGACGATCTCGCCATCCGTCAGATCTCCCGCGATGGCGAATGTCTCGACAGTGATCACCGAGATGGGGTTGTACTCGGCATCCTCGAGATATTCCTCGACCGCGTTCTGCGCCTGCTTCAGCAATGCCGGAAACAGTTCAGTCATCATGCGCCTCCCTTCGAGTTCTTCGAAATGATGGGAGACGGCCCGGCGACTGTCCAGACAAACAAAGGCCCGCCCACGTGAAGCGGACGGGCCTTTCCCGGGCGCAAGGGATTTGGGGGCTTGCTCCCGAGGGGGTCCTAGAACTTGATGTCGTAGCGAATCTGGAACGCGGTGCCCACGCTGTCCTCGGTGGAGGCGTTCTGGCCAACGGGGTTCTTCGTCTCCTGCATGCCTTCCTGGAAGGCGACGGCGAACGACGCACTCAGCTTGCCGCCCCAGTCATCCTTCACCCCGGCCGACACGGCCGCGATATAGCTGTCACCGTAGTAGTCCCAGCCCGTGCTCACGCCGCGGTCGTATGTGAGGCTCAACGCGCCGGAGATGCGATCCGTGAATTCGTGGCCGACACCGGCCGTGAATGTCCAGCCGTCGCGCCAGTTGTAGATGTTGGAGAACGGCTGTCCGCCGAGCGTCAGGTCGAGACGGTCGAGCGCAGACCAGTCCGTCCACTTCACGGAGCCGAACACCAGCCAGCCCGGCGCCACGCCCGTCTGCGCCTTGAGTTCGAGCGACTGCGGCAGGGATCCTTCGCCATAGACGGGAAGGGTCATGCCGAGAGCGGGAAGGTACGCCGTCGAGGTGCCGCTGTGATCCGTGCCCGAACGGTAGAGGAGCTGCGTGCGAAACGCGTATTCGGGAATTTCGTAGGCCACGCCCGCGCGCCAGCCCCACTGATGGCTGTTGAGGTCGAAGTTGATCGGCGTGAATGTCGGCCCTGCGCGGGTGACGCCGTCGAAGTCGTACTTGAACTCTTCATAGTAGACGCCACCGATGAAGGCGATGCGCCCCTTCTCCATGGGAACGAAGACCGCGCAGGTCGCACCGTATTCGTCGGTGCGGAACTTCTCTTCGATCTTGCCGTGATTGTCGAAGACGTTGTTCTTGGAGTCACCGCCGAACGGTGTCGTGTAGGTCAGGGCGCAGGACAGGTTGTCGCTGAACGAATACTTCGCGGCAAGGTTCGGAACGATGTAGGACTCGGAGAAACCCGTTCCGCTAAGCCCCGGAACAGGATGGGTGTCATACTTGCGGTTCGGATTGACGAAGGTCGCCGAATTCTCAAGATTCACCGTACCGTCCTGGAAGAGGATGTCGGTGTTCGCGGTCCCGCGGCTGAAGCCGTTGGCGCTTGCGGTGGCAGCGGATACAAGAGCCGTGGAGAGAGCGGCTAGAAGAATGCCTGTAGTCTTGTGCAATTGAGTTCTTCCTGTTTATGACCGCCAGACCGCGATCAGTTGGCGTCCGACTATCAAACCCCGGCCCGGGGTGGAAGACAGAATTTGTATCCTTAGAGTCCTTATCGACATCTGCGTGGCAAAAAGGACACAGCACAAAACGGGTCCATCGCGACTTGCGATTCGATCCTTGAGCACCTAGATTTCAATTGTCGGGGCAAAATCCCGACGGCATATACATAAGGAGATTTGACATGTCCATTGAATCACACGTCGCCGCCCTCCGCTCCAAGCACGCAGCCGCCGACCGCCACGTCGCCGAACTCGAGCGCTCCCCTTCCGCAGATCCTTTCGAAATCAGTGACGCCAAGAAGCGCAAGCTCGCGCTCAAGGACCAGATCGAGGAATTCGCCTCGCAGATCCACTAGGGTTTCACGCTGCGCCGGATCTCGTTGACAGGCACTCCGGCGCAGCCCTACCATCTATCCAGTCAGTCTGGATCCTCCAGATTTAGTCCTTGCGGCTGAACACCACCCGACAAAATCCGGAGATCAAGATGACACACGCCCAAAGGGGCGCGCGAACCTATGCGCCCGACACAACCCCGCCCAAAGGACTCGCACTTAAGGTCGAGCCTCGCCGACGCTACGATCCAGACACGGGGAAGTACCGCAGGTCCACATGGGCCGGTCTCAGCGACGACGCAGCCCAATTCCTGATGCGCGACGGACGCCCCGCCGAAAACATCCGAAGCGTCATCATGACAGGGCAGGGGCGCGACTACCGCTTCCGTCGCGACATCGCCTGGAAGGACTTCCCGCATATCCAGCGACCCATCCACGACTACGGCAGGGCATACATCGCAGACTTCCGAATGGTGGATGGAAGGATCCTGTCATATCCTCATTTCAATTTCTGGGACAAAGACCTCGGCTACGGCAGGCAGAACACCGTCGGGCGGAAGACCTCACGGGCGTCGCTCGCGGCAGATCTCGGAAGGATCGAGGAGATCCTTGTCATCTCAGATCCATGGGACGACAAGCTGGTGTGGGAAGCCGTCGCGCCCGTGTTCACCATCAATCCGAACGTCGTCGTCTGGCACAGGACCTTCTACGAAGATCCCCGCCGCCTTGATCCGGGCGAGCTGCAGCGCCTCGAGCTGAAGTTCAGGGCGCATGATCACTTCGTCTACAACTACACCTATAACATGATCGTCCTCAGTTCGCGGGCGCGGTTCGCCGCTGCAAGACTTGGGCCGGGCGCCGCAGACCTCGCCTCGGCCGGATACCACCTCTTCCACGAGGAGCACGAAGACAGAGGCATGGATCCATCCGCCTCGTTCTCTCCATTTGCCATCGAAGCTCTTCAGGCCATCGCCGCCACATCCGACGTGACCGTCCCTGCGATGGAAGCCCAGGATGTCGGCAAGAAATGGCGTGAACCCTTCAGCAGGCTTCCCTTCATGGCATGCGGAGAGAACGGAGAGGTCTTCCTCAACTGGACCGGCTCCGGTAAGTTCAAGCCATGGATCGAAAAGCTCACGCAGATCCATAACCCGCCCGTGTATGACGGAGCCGCTGTCTCCGATCATCTGAACGATCTCGCGTCGCTCTGCTCGGACGGGCTTGCGACGTTCTCGAACGACCACGTCGTACCCACCAACACCGGGCGAGCCTTCCTGGACATCATCGGAGACAGCGTACGCGATCCGGACATCCTCCTCAGGTGGCGGCAGTCAGGTGACGCGATCGCGGGCGAGGGCGACTTCCCGGCGGTCGACAGATGGCTGGCAAGCAAGTTCCGCCGCCTCAAGCGCAAGGTCGCCGCCCTTCCATCCTCTCCGCTGACTGAAGCCGGCCAGCACTGGAGGACGCGCGAGAGAAACAAGCTCGTCATCCGCGGACACAGGATCGATGCGGCCGAATGGTCTCTGCAGGAGAGAAAGGCGATCGCGGGCACGATCCGTTCATCGAACGAAGGCGTGCCATTGCACGAGCAGGCGATGGGCGTGATCACGACCGACGACCCCTTCGAGGCGGAGGATGTTCCAGTCGCATTCTGGATCGGCAAATGCCTTGGCGTCGTTCCAGCGAACCGCGGTCACGCGTGGCAGTACAACTGCAACCTCGACACGACCTCGATCGATGGCTCCCTTGTCGATACCGAGCGGCTTCCCGTCGAGCTTCGCAGACACGAAGCACTGACGAAGGCGCCCGGCTTCGTCACGACCGGGACGGAATATGATGAGGATGCGTTCATAACCCTTCCGCAACATCTCACGTCAACCCGTGGCGGGCATCTCGTCCCTGTCTACTACGGCAAGGCCGTTTTCCCGGACGACATGGCGAGATGGCGACAGAACAGGATCATTCAGGAAATCGAAGGCCATCGCAGCGTCATCGTGGATCGGGATCACCCTGCAGATCTCGATGATCCGATCAGGCTTGTCTGGCGATATGGCCCCGACGCGCCAAACAAGGAGCAGGGGTTCCTCGTCGGCATGCGAGTCGGCTTCGGGACTATGAACCCCGGAACGAAAACAACCCCTCTTTCATGCAGCGCCGTCCTCCATGTGCCGGAGGATTCATGGGAGATGCCTGTTACAGGGCTCGCGGACGATTCATTGATCGCCGACGACCTCAACAGGGTCGAGCCATCCCTGTGGTGCGGCGTGAACCGGCCGATGCGCAGGGTGACCGCGATAAGGAAAGACGGAAGCGACGTGACTCTCGAACTCGATGTCAATGACATCAAGCATCCGCACCCCTTCCTCTAGGTCACGCTCGGCCAGAGGGAGGCCACACGACCTTCCTCTGGTTCCGGTCGAAGAGCGCGACCTGTCCCTCGACCATCGGTACAAGGATCTTCCCGCCCCACTCGGGTCCGGCAGGATGGCTCCACGTGACGAGGGCGTATTCCTTGGCATCGAAGACTGCAGCGATGGAATCGAACGCGACGTCGGAAATGCCGTGCTTCGCCTTCATCTCCTCGACCGGGCCGATCTCGACGTCATTCGTCACGAAATAGGACGGAGCCTGCCAGCGGAGTTCTTCGTCGAAGAACGAGAACTGCATCGCATCCGCGGGAACGTCGAACCCATCGACATCGAGGCTGTCGGAGTGGCGAACCTCGATGGTGGTGGGGGCGAAGTCCATGAAGTCGATCTGATACTTGGGCATCGCCGCACCCCCTCAGTAGTCGTCCACGAGATCTTCGGAGTTCATGTACTGGCGCCCGCGCCCGGTGAGCCATGCACCGCGAACCGATCCGCCATATTCCAGCAGGGCCTCGTGCGCCAGTACATGGGCGATGAACTCGGCTGCTGCCTCCGGTCGTTCGGCGACAAGCTTCACAAGACCCGGCATGCCCTCGGAGCGGTTCCAGTCGTTACCATCGCGGTCGAAGTGCTTGAGAGCCTCGCGGATGAGCGTGTGCTGCTCTTCAGGCTGGCCGCATCCGCTGGTCGTTTCGAGACCGTGGAACAGCGCGTTCGCCTCACTCGGATAGTGGCAGCCGTCGCTTCCGATAATAAGTCCATTGGCCGGATCCGTCTTGAATGCGACCTGCCCGGACCGCTCCTGGTAGGTCGGCTTCTTGGGTTCCGTCGCTGCGCTATGAATGATGAGCATGATCAGGCCTCTCTTTGTCCGTCATTATAAGTCAAGATCGAATCCTTAAAGGCTGCGATCTGTAATGTCAACAATTATGGCGCAAAAAGAACGCAGCGCTTCACAGGGATCAGCTATACTCCGTGCCGCCCTTGCGAAGCAGATACTTCTCGGAGACGGACTTGAGCGCCACACGTCCGAGGCGCATGTCCTCCCGCTCGATCACCGGAGTGACGACGACGCCCTCGCGGATGTGCTTCGCATCCATCGCCGTCGGACCAGTGGTGTGTTCCGCAAGCACCTCCCAGGAGAACGGGCCGCGATAGAGCACAGGGACCATCTCGACCCCGAGACGGCCAGCCAGCTCGCGCAGATCGTCCGCATCCAGAAACTTCTGGCCGCCGCGATATCCCCTGCAGGCCGCGAAGATGCGGAACTGCACATGGGTGCCATAGTGGAGATCCTGCACGCCGGGGCCGAACGTCTCGCCCATCACCGTCAGCGGAAGCTCCTCGTGCGGCGAGATCTCCTCCAGCTTCGCACGCAGCGCAGCCGTTGCCTTGACGTAGGGGAGGGTGGCGTTGTCCGCCGTGTCGGCGAACGACATGCCCTGAGCACCCAGCCCCTTCGAATAGACGAGGATGTTCCTGTCGCGACCGAACGCATCCGGAAAGGACTCAGATGGAGGAAGAACGGTCACCCCCGTGAAGACCCCATGAAGCTTCTCGCGGAACTCGACCTGCTCGCCGACTTCGAAGATGCGGGGATACGCCTTGATGTCCTCGACGTCGAAATCGACCGTGTAGGCTTGGCCCGGCGCGAACGCGTCACCGACAAGCCCATCTGGAACCACGGGAATCCACTTCTCGATGCCAAGCGCCTCGGCCACGTCGTCGCCGAACGATGCGATGAAGCTACCGTCCGGCCCATCGATGGAGACCCTGTCGCCACCGACCGGTTCCACCTTCATGCAGATGCCCTGCGAGAACACGCCGCGCAGGCGCTTCGGCGAGACGCGGTTGAAGGAGGGGCCGCCGAGTATCCCCTGTCCGAGCGCCTCGTCCCATAGGCCGAGACGGCGGAGAAGATACTCCGGCAGCAGGGATGCCTGCGGGACGTAGACGATTGGCGACCCGGCGATGAAGCCGTCTGCCTTGCGGACGATGGAACGGTATCCGCCCACCATCGCAATCTCGATCGCGTCGGCATCGGGATGAGCCTCCACGCTGTCAATAATGGTCACCTGCACGGCAAACGCGCTCATGATGTCACTCTCCAATGGATCGGGAAAAACCCCGACCAGAACGGCAACACCTTTTTTAAGGATTGGCAATGTCGCTTGTAGGATTCGTAATTGTTGACAACGTAATCGAAATGCGATCTAAAGGCTCCAGTCATTCACAGAAGGAGACGACGCATGACTCAGATCACCAGCCAGACCCTCAAGACGATGCGCCCTCAGATCGAAGAGGCTCTCAAGGAACTCGGCGAGCGTCTCGGCATTGATTTCAGCCTCGGCCGCGGCACCTACAATGCGTCCGGCGTAAGCGGCTCCTTCGCGTTGGAAATGGCGGCTCGCGACGAGGCCACTGGCAAGTCCGGCGGTCAGGTTCTGTTTGAGCGTCTCGCGCCGCGCTACGGTCTGACGGCGGAAGATTATGGCCGTGAGTTCACCTACCAGCGCAATCGCTACAAGCTCGTCGGCATCAATCCGAAAAGCCCGGTGAACTGCCTCACCATCATCCGCGTCAAGGACGACAAGGAGTTCGTCATGGGTCTGGAAACCTACACGTTCTGCCGCGACATGGAATACGGAAAGGCTACCGCGCAGAAAGCGGCATAACGATCTCGCATTGGCATGAACTGAAAGGGGCGGCACTTGATTGAGCCGCCCCTTTCGTTTGTGTTCGCCAAGGATTCGATGACACAAATGTTGACATGACATTTCAATCCTGATCTAAGGGAATCCAGAAGACGAGCAGGACACACCGCATGAACCGCACCAATTCGATCCCCGATCCCGCAGTCCATATCGGCATGAAGCTCGCGCCGTTCGCCCTGTCGGCATGGGAGCGCAAGAATATCCTCCGCACGATGATCTCGGAACATGTCCGCATCTGCGCTGGCATGCGCCGCGAAGGATATCTCGCCAAGACTCCCGGCGATACCGCCGTGCTCACCAAGCACGTGAAGGGAATGATCCGCGCCGTCCTTAACGTGATCGACAACGCGCACACCGTCGAAGTGGCAGGTGTCCACGGAGGAGGCCACCATCTCGGCCTGTCGCCCGTGAATCAGTGCTACGTCGGCGGCGGGAGCGGCTGGTCGGGAATGGACTTCTACGCACAACTCCTCTGGCGCGCCACGGTCGACGGCAACGAGGTCGTCGTGCTGCAGCCGTCCGGCAGCGTCCGTCACTGCTTCTCCGACCGTGCGATGCGCAAGAAGGCGATCAACTCCGAAACCGCGGCTGCGGCCTGAACTTCATACGAGGACGACATGACCATCACATACGGACTGCGCAATCCCACGACCGGCCGCATCATCCGCCTCGCGGAGAACCTCGCCTTTCATGGCGATTCCTCCTGCCACCTGTCCGAGGCCCCCGAGCTTCCGTACTGGAAGGTCAAGAGCTTCGCCGATCTGGTCACGACGATCTGCGAAGACCGTCCGAGCAAGATTTCTCACCGCAACGCTCCCGAATGGCGCTCCGTCAATCCGCACGAATGCCAGCCCATCGGCTTCATCACGGAAGTCGGGCGCGACGTCGAGGGCGGTGATCCGGTGTGCCGCACGGAACGTCTGGTGACATTCGAACTCGGAAGCGTCTTCGACGCCCGGGAGCCATTGTTCCGCACCGTCGGCATCGACACGCAGCACTACGGCATCATGCAGAGCATCTTCCCGCAGTATGACATGGACCGCATCGACACGATGTCCCTCGCCCTCGTCTGGGCCAGCGGCGCGATGCACCTGCGCGGCGACATCGCACTGACCCACGACAAGGGGCCGGCACGTATCATCGGCGTCGCCGAGCTTCCAGAACGCTGGCCGCTGACCGAGGAACAGCAGGCCTACAAGCCGTTTCACGATGAGAAGATCTTCCTCGTGCTTCTCGATACGGCGCAGCTCGTCTCCTGGCTTGACTTCGATCAGATCGATCCCGACAACCGCCTTAACGCCGCAGCCTGAAAGGATCCGAAGATGATGAGCGAAGCCATGAAGCAGCGCATCGAAGAGCTGAGGGCGAGCCTTCCGGCCCGCCGGGAACAGGAGCGCCGCGAAAACGCGGCAACCATCGCGGCTCGGCTGCGCGAGATCGCCGACTTCCTCGAGAGCGAGGCCGGGCTGCAGATGAGCGCCGAAAAGGGACACGAACGTTCCGGCATGCGCCGATACGTCATCACCGAAATGCTCCACGATCAGCAGGACGACAAGGGCAACGCCTCGTACAACATCGCGGCCTCGATCCAGACCTTCGTCGGCCAGATTGGAGCACTCCCCGGAATGGATCCCATCCTCGACCGCCTTGATCAGGCCTCTCCCGTCAGCGGCGCTATCAAGCTCCGCAAGTCGAAGCGAGTTCGTGCGTCCGGCTGAACCAGTCGCCCCCATCCAAAAGAGCAGACCAGCAGGAAGACGACATGACCGAAATCACGGAAAGGATGATGGATGCGTTCAAACGGGCATGCGGCGCCGACCTCGGCAAGATTGTCTGGGTGGAGGAGGGCCTAAGAGCCGCGATCGAGGCCATGGATCCTCCTGCCGCGGATGCAGTCTTTCCCGATGACCTCGTCGCGCGGCTCGAAGAAATACTGGACTGGCGCCGGACGGGTGTTGGCGACCTGACCGCGCTGCGCGCCTATGCCGAAGACAAGCTCGGTGCTATCGCTGAAACTGACGTTCTCCGGGTCGCCGAGGACAAGACCTTCATGGAAGCCGCACGCCTGATCGTCGATCTCGCGCGAAGGGACAAGACGTGACGTTGAACCGCCGTCTCTTCTGCTGCGGCTGCCAGGCTGACGTTCAAGCCCGGCTGACCGACGGCGCTGAAATCTATCCGCTGCGCGAGGATCTCAATTCCTTGCCGTTTTGGAAATGCGACGACTGCCACAACTTCGTCGGCTGCCACTACAAGTCCGCGGACAGGACTCGTCCTCTCGGATGCATCCCCACTCAGGATATCAGGAACGCGCGTACCCACATCCATCGCCTTCTTGATCCTCTCTGGAAGTCCGGAACCTACCGCCGCCGCGATCTGTATTCCGAGATTGGCCGCAAGCTGGGCGTCCGCAAATATCACACCGCCGACATCCGGAGCATCGATCAGGCCCGAGAGGTCTATCGCATCGTCGCCGAACTATGCAGAAACACGCCCAACAACCCGAATTCGAAAGGCCTCCCATCATGATTGGTCCGTCGTTCTACGCCGTCAAAGTCGCAACCCGAGATGACAACGTGACCGTCTACCTCGGCACCACCCTGACACGCTCCGGCTACAAGCGAGAACGTCTGGGCGAGGCCGCCCGGTTCATGAATGCCGAGGCAGCGGAGGACCACCTCTTCAATTCCCGCGAGGTCGGCCCCGAGGTCGTCGAACTCCGTTCCGTCATCCGGCAGCAGGGTGACTGGCGGGGATGGCACGCGACACGATCCGAAGACGCTCTGGTCCTGAATGGCCCCGATGGCGAGACTGTCACGCTAGCGGACGAACGCCCGGCTTCACCGCGCGCAGCCAAATTCCCGTGGTCGGCAGCATGGCCAGACGGAAGACCGCTCATGAACGACAAGGGTCACGTCCGAATGTTCATGACGGCACTACCCGCCCGGCAGGCGATCGAGAGAGCAATCCGCGCCGAGCACCAGCGGCTCGTCGATGAAGCCAACCGCCGGAGCCAGTCCATGCGCGGATGATCTGTGCGCTTTGGGACTTTCCAACTTGATCCCGGTCCGGACCGTGGTATCGTTCCGGTGCAGCCACAGAGTAGCAATCTGTCGAACCCGTCCGCTTCTTTTGACCTCGAAGTGGACGGGTTTTCTTTTTCCTCTATTCTCGCACCAGATTGATCGTGGCCCGCGACCAATTCCCGACCGGGATGCCGTCAGTCTCCTGCGGAAGCTTCTCGACTTCCTCGTTCATGGCATCGTAGAGCTCTTCCACGTAGTCGATCTCGAACTTGAATTCGTGTCCTGGCGCCTCATCGCCGTAGAAGAGCTGGGCGGTAACCTTCATGCTGGCCTCGCGATCGTTTCGTGTCCTGGCGGCAGGCGCTCTTTACCTCCGTGTGCGATGACCCTAGTCTTCCGTCGAAGAATGTCAATTACGAAGGATTCACTCCTTCTTGCGGACGCGTCACCGACCATCGCGGGGACGCGTCCGCAATGCCAACAATGGCCTATTCGAAGTCGTCCTCGTCCGGCATCATGCCTGGCTTCAGGATCCCGGCCGCCTGCTGCAGCTTGAGCCTGTCTTCGAAGAACTTGTGCTGCTGGCGCACGGTCGCGATCTCCTCCGCCACCGGAACGGCGCGGTCGAGGATGTCCTCGGGATCCCAGCCCGAGCGCTTCTTGCCGTAGCTCGTGATCGCGGTATCCGTGACGATGTGGCCGCACATCGCCGAGATGCTGGCGGGATCGTGGTAGGTCTTCGCGTTGGCGACGAACTGGTGCCTCAGGCTGTAGAGGGCGTAGACCTTCTGGCGCTTCCGGAAGAGCTTGTTCGATACCGTGTAGAGGAGCTGCGAGCACTGGCTCTGCATCTGGTCATACTCGCCGTCGACGAGCCACTGCATTCCGGCCTCGGACATCCGCTTCACGGCCGCCACCGTCTCGTCCCGGCAGCCCGAGAGGTCGATTGTGCGGTGGGCTCCGTTGCCCCGGCCGTTGGTCGCCTTGGCGTTGACGACGTAGAGCCAGACATGGCGGCCGAAGGTCGATTCGGGGTCGTCCTTGATCTCGAGGTCGGTGGCCTGCCACTCGATGGGCCTGAGGCCGGTCGCGACCCCCGCCATCATCCAGTCGGCGAGGACCTCGGCGTGCTTCGACTTCGAGAAGTACTTCAGGTAGTTGACGACCTGGTCGAAGTCCTTCTTCGGGAACCGCTTCTCCTTGAGCGCCGACGTCCGTCTTGGGAGCTTCGCCCTGCCATCGGCCATGATGACTGGCGCGGACGGCGGTTCGCGGGTGCTGGTTTCGGCAGCTTCGGTAATGTCGGCGTCGATCATGGCGATGGCCTTCTCGGTATCGTCATGGGGGATGGTCGCAAGGACGGCCTTGGCCGACTGCCTGTAGGGCCGCCATGCATCCGCCGTCACGGTCGGCTTGATCGAGAAAAGCCAGTTCACGAAGTGGACGGGGTCGATGGTCAGGATGTTGCTCGTGCTCAGGCCCGCCTGCTTGCGGTATCGCTTGACGAGCTGCTGGCCGCGCTCGATGTATCCCTTGTGCGTCTTCTCGGAGCGGGTCTTGCCGCCGACGCTCGGAGTGGAGTTCGCTCCGGGGTCGCGCCCCAGCGCACGGGCCCTGTCCGCCAGCTTCTGCTTCCGCGCGGCCCTGACCGCCTTCACCTTCTGATCGTCGGGCCCGTTCCGTCCGCTGGCCCTGTAGGTCTCGGCGCCCATGAACTTCGTGACCACCGGAAAGGTGTCATCGGATCCGTAGGAGGATCCCTGTCCGGCGGCGGAGCGCATGTCCCCATTGTCAACAATGGACGAGTTGGGCGATCGCGGCTCTCCGGCCTCCTGACGGGGGCGGTTCCTGAAGTTCGGCAGCGCCGATCTGTCCCTGTTGTCAACAATGGGCGAGGGGCGGCCATGGGCGGGGCGGGGGACGGCGGCAGCGGCACCCCTTCCGGGTGTGTCTTTGTTGTCAACAATGGAGGAGGAGCGCCTAGGCGCGAGCTTCCAGGCGGCGACGCTGCTCGGCTGCGGTGCGGTGGCGGACGGGGCCTCCGGCACGGTTCCGGCGGGGTCTCCGCTCGGCGGCGGGGTTCTGCGAAGCACGGCTCCGGCGTCTGCCCTTCCTGGGCGGCTGGCGACAGGCCCTTCAGGGGGCTGACTGCGGTCATCTAGGGCGTTCATGGCTCCTCCGGGGCCTTTGACGGGGGCTTATATGCCCCTCTGTCGGGTTCGTGATGGCTCAAGGCCGTCATGAACAAGAGTATGCGTTTCCCCCCATTACTTCATAGAAAAAAAACGTGATTCATGAGTTCTGAATCGAATCTTTAGAAGCACTTCGACATTCGAATCGAAACCGCTCGGAAACAGGCCGTTTCGGGCGCATCGCTGGAAGATCGCGATTCGAATGTCGAAACTTCCGATTCACGGCGGGCGGCCTGATCCGCCGGCAGCCGCAGGAATGGGCGCGCAGCGCAGGGCTGGACAGCCTGGAAGGTTAGCGCCCCAGCACCCCTCCGGATTACTGAATCGAAAGATTTGAGTTCCGAACTATGCCTCATCCAGGCTCTTGCCGAGATCCGGAATCGCAGCCAAGTTCGAATCAATCCACGCTCTGAAGATGCATCGAAGTTCGTGGCATTCGGATCGAGACCGACCGGACGGCACTTCGGCAGCCCCTCCAGCACGTCATCGTCGACGCGGCTCGAAAACCCTGTCGAAATCGCTTCGAAACCCGAATCGTTCGCATCGAATTCCGAATCTAAAAATGGCGGTTCCGAATCTTAAAATTCGAGAATTGAATCGAATGAGCGCAATTTGTTTTGATTTGCGTGCAACCTGGCTCAAAGGACACGCAGGTTATCTAGTCCTTAAGGCCACAAGAATTCGACTTGCGCCGACAGGGATTCAAGGCTCTCATCGATACAAGAGACGTTCTCTGCACGTCGAAAAAGCGTTCAGGCAAATCAGGAGTCGGCCGAATGAAGTTGAAATCCCTTACACACGTGCTTGCACTAGGCGCTGTGGGCCTTCTGCTGGCCTCCTGCGGCACCAAGGCGGACAAGGATCCGGCACTTCCCTACGAAGGCAGCATCAGGATTGAGAACAAGCTCGCCAAGGCGGCTGAAACGGCGGCCAAGGCGCAGGACGAGCTTGCAAGGGTTCAGATCGCCCGCACCAAGCCATCCGCGCCGCTCCTCGATGAGAAGAACCTGCCGGAGAAGCTGAAGCGCCCCGCGACGCTGTCGTGGTCTGGCCCGGCCGAAGACGCCGCCCGCAAGATCGCCGCTCTCGTCGGATATTCGTTCCAGGTGACCGGAAACCCGCCGTCCACGCCTCCCGCCATCCAGATCGACTTCAAGGACATCACCGCGGGCATGGCTCTCTACCAGATCGGCGTTCAGGCCTATCCGTTCGGCGAAGTCGCCGTCGACGCCACCTCGGAGCGTGTTGAATTCCGCTATCTGCAGGCGCAGCAGCAGCCTGTCAGGCCGGAAGGAACGTCCCCGAGCTGGGGCAAGTGAGGACGTAGCCGATGAGAACGAGATTCCTAGCAGCCGTTTCAGTGCTTTCGATCATGGTGTCGGGATGCACGACCACGACCGTCAGCCCCCAGCCCGACGTGGTTAAGTCGGCGCAGGAGGCTCCCCTCCGTGCCGACGTGAACCCCGGAGCAAGCGCCAGCGCGCCGAACATTCCGACCAAGGAGACAGCCTCTCTCGAGCAGATTCTCGCCCGCTCGAACAAGGCCCCGAAGCAGGAAGAGCCGAAGAAGGGCGAGGACAGGCTCCGCATGCCCGCAATGCAGGAGTCTGCGACCGCCTACGGTGCGCAGGCGGGCCTCGCGTTCGGCACGAGGGCCATCAACAAGACCCTGCAGGCCCGCGCGGCCGAGCTTTCCAAGACCTATGACTTCACCCGGGTGATGATCCAGGGGCCGAACAACGTCATGGTCATTCCTCCGGTCATTTCCGAGGCGCAGGACGCCTGGGAGGTCTCGGATGCAGGCCAGACCGTCCGCATCGCCGACAAGGTCTACGAGATCGTCGAGAACGAGGAATTCACGGCCGTCGCCCCTGTCTGGCAGGCCTACCTGATCATGGACTTCAAGGAGGCCGAGCTGCCCCCGGCAATGCTGCTTCCGAAGGACGATTCCGAGCAGGCGCAGTGGAAGAAGTGGGTCGCGGAGGGCTGGAAGAAGGGCGAGGAGCAGGCCGAAGCCACTCTGCAGGCCAACCTCGACCGCCTGAACCGCGATTTCACGGGCATGGTCCGCTACAAGAAGCTGGCCGAGGAGAAGCTGGTGAACATGCCTCGGATCGCAGGAACGGATCTCGGCACGACCGGAACCGGGCAGGACATGCGCCAGAACGACCGCGCCGTGAAGATCATGCAGCCGGCCAGCCTGAACGTGCAGTCCCGCGAATGGAGCGCCTCGGCGACTTCGACCGACGCCAACGGCGACAAGGTCGGTCCTGAGAAGCCGGTCGAGGAGAAAAAGGCCGAGCGTCCGAAGACGCACAAGCCGAAGCCGAAACCGCAGCCTCGCAAGCCAGTCGTTCCGGCAAAGCCCGTTGACCAACCCACCAGCGGCGGCGCCAACCGCTTCTGATCCGAACCCCGCGGGGCCGGAACCCTGAATCGATAGAATCGAATTTCGAATCAATTCCTTCGGCCCTGCGAATCAAAAAGCCGCAAAGGCGAATCAAATAATTCGAGGGTCGAAGGAATGCTTGATAACGGAGGAATCGAAAGGGAGAGGCGCGCCGATGTGGCTGGCTCGAATCCTTTTGCCGGGAACCACGACGGCGAGAAGTTCGCCCTCGGATCCTATCTGGGGCCGGAGCAGTTCGACGACATGCTTCTCTGGGCGTCCCGGAAGAAGGCTGCGGATATCCGCCTCATCCCTGACCGCGAGATAATCTGCGACATCGGCGGCAGGAACATCGACATCACCGACCGGGTGATATCCCCGCAGGAAATCGAATCCGTCGTCCGATACATCTACGGCGAAAACGGCGTCGGCGAAGTCATCTCAGGAAGCGACCTCGACCCGGCGCACGAAATCCGCATCCCCGGTCTCGGCGTGAAACGCTATCGTGTCAACATCACGGGCGGACGAATGATCGGCGGGCAGGGCATCAACCTCGTCATCCGCGACCTTCCCTCGCAGCCCATCGACTACCGCCTTCTGAACCTCGAGCCGGGGCTGCTGGCGGCCATGCGCCCCCAGCAGGGTCTGATCGTCGTCACGGGCCCCACCGGCTCCGGCAAGTCGACCATGCTCTCCTCGATCATCCGCAAGCGCGTCGAGGAACCGGACGCGAACGAGACGGTCATCGAATACTCCAAGCCTATCGAATACGTCTTCGACGGGATCCGCATGCCCTCGTCCTCCGTCTTCCAGTCCCATGCGGGCAAGGACATACGTCCGCGCGGCGACAACCACTCGGAAGGCGACATCTGGGCGTACTGCGTGCGAAACGCCCTGCGCCGCAAGCCGACGATCATCCTGATCGGCGAGGCGCGCGACAAGGCAACCATCGAGGCGGTCACCGAAGCCTCGCTCACCGGTCACCTCGTCTTCACGACCATGCACACCATCGGCGTCGGCGAGACCCTGCGACGCATGGTCATGCCGTTCCCGGACGAGAGCCGCCGCTCGATCGCCATCGACATCATGGAATCGCTCCGCGTCATCTGCACCCAGCTCCTGCTCGACAAGCGCGGCGGCGGCAAGGTCGGTTGCAGGGAGTACATGGTCTTCACCCGCGACGTCCGCGAGGAGCTGCTGCGCAACAGCATCGACGACTGGCCGCGCATCTCGCGCCTGATCCTCGCCGAGAAGCGCGCGACCGGACAGACCATGGCCGACGCCGCGCTGCGCCTCCTGGAGGACGATCTGATCACGGAGCAGACCTACGAAATGGTCGCGGCTCCGGGGAAGAGGGTCTGATGAGTGTCGCGGCAAGGACACAGGCAGCCAAAGGGGTGGAATGTGAATCCCTGAAGTCGATTTGCGTGTTGCAGGATTCATGCAAATCGGGAACGATTCTTGAAGCAGGTGGAGCAGGTACATGTCGGTAGGTCACTGGAGGAATACATACAAGCCCGTGAAGTTCTTCTTCATGGACGTGCCGTTCGGGATCATCCTTGTCCTGAGCCTGATGCACATCAGGGTCTGGACCATCGCTCTCGACGTGCTGGTGCTCTGCCTCGGCGTCTACATGCGCCACATCGGCCTCGGGCTTCCCGCGGCCTTCAGGGCATTCAGAGCGTGGTTCGCCGGTTCGTACCGCCCGGCGCTGCCATACCGCAAGATCCGCCGCCTCGTGGACTTCGAGCATCGCAGGCTCGCCTGGCAGCCGGAGAAGGAGAAGGGTGTCGTCACTCTTCAGCCGATCAAGAAGGACGACGCGCCCTGATCTAGCAGGCACGTCGAAACAAAGAGAACAGGAAGAGATGGCCAAGGAAATCGAACGCAAGTTCCTTGTAAGGGAAGAGATTCTGATTCCGATCCTGCAGGACGAGAAGATCCTGAGGACGAAGATCTCGCAGTTCTACCTCGTAGCCACGCCGGACGTGGCGGTGCGGCTGCGCAAGTCGCCGGACAGCGGCGAGCCTGTCGTACTCGCGGTCAAGCACGGAGGAAACCTGATCTCGACGAACGAGCACGAGTTCCCGGTTCCATTCGAGTCCTATGACGAGCGCCTGTCGGATCGCGTTGGCCATGAGATCGTCAAGACACGTCACTACGTCTGGCACGGCGACCGCGAATGGGAGGTCGACGTCTTCGAAGGCGAGCTGGACGGCCTGATCGTCGCCGAACTCGAATGCGACGATGCTGCGGATGTCACCGACCTCCCGGAGTGGGCAGGCGACGAGGTCACGTTCGACAAGCGCTACAAGAACGCCGTGCTGGCTCTTAAGGGCCTGCCAGGCGCATCCGAGGGTGCTCCGGCGGCCTCTGGCGGCCTCGCAGGCGACAGCCGCGCCACGAGCTTCGATGAGGAGGTTCTCGATCTCATGCCGGGAACTGACGAAACGGCGGCACGGAAACTGCGGACGGACACATTGAACCCGTTCTCGTTCGAGGCGAACGGTGCCAGGCAGGCCGAGATGAAGGAAGGCCCCGTGGTCTCTCCTGAGCGCCAGAAGGCGTTCTTTGAGGCGATGTCGCGCGCCGCAAGGATCGGCCCCGACCAGATCATGCGCGCCGATCCGCCCTTCGATGTCTTCGAGAAGCCGATCGATGGCCTCACCGAGGGCCTGATGTTCGCGCCGGGCGACGCCGTCTTCACCGTGGCGAAGGATTCGGACGAATCGAGTGTCGAAGGAAACGCATCGGTTCCCGAAGAAGGCGAGCTGATCCATGTGGCGAACTCCGGTCACGCCACGATGGTGTCGCCGCATGCGGCAGGCCTTGTCGATGCATGCTCCCGCCTTTCGGACGATCTGGATGCTGAGAACAATCGCCCCATCCTCCCGCCAAGTCGGCTCTATGGCCACATGCAGCACCTTCTGACCAAAAGGCGGGAAGGGCCGAATATCATCACGATCGAAGATCCGCCGGAATACCTCATGGTCGGCGGTGCGCCACGGGAATTCGGGGAACGCCTGCCACACGTAGACCAGACGAAAGAAATCGGACCGCTCTTGGACACTGACACCGCGAAAGGCAACTGACATGGACCGCCCCGTACACCTCGACGCATCGACACCCGAACAATCCGCCGCGTTCGCCTACGCGATGCGCAACGCGCTCCGCAGGGATCCGGGCATCATCAGGATCGGCGAGGCGACCGACCCGGCGACCATGGATGAGGTCACCGAAGCCGTACGGACTGGACATCTTGTTTCCACCATTATGCACGCAAGGAAAGGCAACTGAGATGGACAAGCCAGAATTCGTGACATCGACAGGCCCTGCGAGGATGGATCACCTTTTCGCGGAATGCGTCCGAAAGGCGCTTGCGAGCGCTCCGTCCGACTACCTCGAACTCGTCCATGCCGACTGCGATATCGAATACGTCCACGACGGAAACGTCATCCCTAAATCCAAGGTCTTCGGGACCGACAGCCAGAAAGGCAACTGAACATGACCACCAAACCTCTTCTCGTCGCGATCGATGACGGCTACGCCCAGACCAAGGTCTACGGCGAGCGCCCGGACGGCACGATCGGCAAGTACCACATGCGCTCGTCCGTGCGCCCCGGCCGCTATGGCGTGGGTTCTATCTCTGGAGACGGCTTCATGGGCCTCTACGACACTGAGGAAGGCCCCTTCACGGCCTCCGAGGACGTCGAGGCGGAGTCGACCCAGTTCGACAACTTCCACACTTCCACGATGAACCGCGTGCTGGTGAACCACGGCCTCGTCGGGGCCGGCTACGGCGGCATGGAAGTCGACATCATCACCGGCCTTCCGGTCGCTGACTTCTTCGGCCCCGACGGCGCGAAGGACGAGACGAAGATCGCCCTCAAGAAGGCGAACCTCCAGAAGCCCGTCCAGCTCGTCAACGGCACCGACAAGGTCGCACTCCTGAAGAACATCACCGTCGGCTGCCAGGCGGTCGCGGCCTACATCGATTACGCTCTCGATGACAACCTCAACGAAGTCGCGGACGTGGACGGCGCTGTGGCCATCGTCGACATCGGCGGCCGCACGACGGACATCGCGACAGTCATCGGCGGCAGCCGCATCGACCACGCCCGTTCCGGAACCGCCAACATCGGCGTGCTCGACGTCTACAAGGCGGTGAAGCAGGGCATCTGGACCGAGCTGAAGATCCGTGACGATTTCCCGATCAACGTCATCGACAAGGCGGTCCGTACCGGATCCATCAAGCTCTGGGGCAAGCCGCAGGACGTGTCGAAGATCGTCGCCGACGTCGTGGCCGAGTACGAGGCAAAGCTGACCCGTGAGATCGAGCGCCGCATCTCGACGGGCGCCGCGATGAATGCGGTCGTCTTCGTGGGCGGCGGTTCCGCTCTCTTCAAGGGTATCAAGAACACCTTCCAGAACGGCTACATGTCGGATGACCCGGAGTTCGCGAATGCGCGCGGCCTCTACAAGTACGTCCGCTACCAGAACCAGGACGCATGACGATGAGAGGCCTCCGCATGACATCGACGGCAGCGATCGGCAAGGACTCAGTCCTTGCCGTGGCTTCGGCCGCGCCTGTGCGGATGGCCGCCTCCAGCCGGAGGGGAATGAATGCTGCAGCGTAGCCAGGCCCTACAGATCTATCTGAAGCCGGGACTGAAGGAAGACGACCTGATGCTCCGAGTCTGGGAGGCGTGCCGAAAGAGCGGTCGCCCCCAGCACGTGTTCCGCACGATGCTGCGGGCAGGGCTGATCGCAATGGTCGAGTCCGGCGACATGCCGGAATCCGTGATCGAGGAGTGCGGTCTGGATTCGCTGGTCGAGCGTCGCCGCAGGCGCGTGACCCGGCATTCCGACAAGCCGCAGGCGGCACCTCAGCCGGAGGCATATCCGGCTCCTCCCCAGTATCCGCCCCAGTATGCGCCTTACCCCGCATATCCTCCGCAGTATCCCCACCGCGAGCCGACCGCTTATGCGCCCCAGCCGCATCCGGCACCGGCAGCGCCCGCCGGATACTACGAGGAGGAGCGCAGGCCGCCTCCGCCGGTGGAAGCCCCGGTTCCGCGCGAGGAGGCGAGGGTTCTCGCACCCCCTCCGCCACAGCCGGAACCCGTGCAGGAGCGGCCGATCGCGGCGAATCCTTCAGTCTCCGATGGAGAGACGAGGCCGCAGAGGAAGCTCGGCAAGTTGATGTGACCGAATCCATGACGGATCATGGATTGAAGAGCGAGAGGGAGACGGAATATGGCAGGTAAGGGCGGCGGCGGCCAGCCGGAGAACAGCAGCAACAGCGAGATGATCATCCTCGTCACGGTGGTCCTCGTCATGCTGGGCCTGTGGGCGATATGGACATTCTTCAGGCCGGTGGTGGTTCTCCCGGCATTCGCGATCGACGCTGCGTTCATATTCGTCATCGAGCACACCAAGGGGCTGGGCCAGATCGGCACGGCCTCCAAGGAATTCATCAATTCCTTCTTCAACGGATCCCGCTCGTCGGCCACCGACATCACCTGGGAGCAGTTCGCCTTCGTCCGCGGCGCAGTCGGCTCTCAGGTCCGATGGGTCATCACCCCGATCATCGTCGGCCTGGCGATCTGGATCGTGTACAAGATGAAGGGGCAAGGCTACAAGCGCGTGTTCTCGCTCGGCGGCGGCAAAGGCAAGCCTCAGAGCCTCGCCCACTATCAGTCGGAACGCTGGAAGGTCGCCACCTACAGCGCCTTCTTCGACCCGGATGACCGCGATGCGCACATCACCCCGGCGGCGACCCCGATGGAATTCCTCCGCAACAACGACATCGAGTTCGAAAACGGGTCCTTCACCGAGGAGACGCGCGAGAACCGACTTCCGGACATCTTCTCCGCCCAGCTCGGCAAGCCATGGACGGGTCTGAAGCGCGCCGATCTCTATGTCCAGTGCGTCGGCATCCTCTGCGGCCTTCACTATCTTCGCCGCAAGCCGTCGCTGGCCGAGCGCGAGGCTCTGTCCATTGCGTGGGCGCAGGGCAAGGATGGAACCGAGGCTATGAAGGCTCTCGTCGCCAAGTACATCGAAGACAAGGACATCAACAAGGTCGTCGACACGATCTGCGCGAAGCACGCCTTCTGCAACACCGGCCTCTTCGCGCTCCTCGACCGCGCCCGTGCCAGGGCAGGCGTTCTGGCATCCGCCGACTTCGGATACCTGAAGCAGCTTGACCGCTCGCTGTGGTACACGCTGTCGAACTGCGGCCGCAGGCGCTTCTTCATCGAGGCGGCAGGCGTGGTCAGCCACTTCTTCGCCGAGAAGGTGACGGGCACCCCCCTGGTCGAGCCGAACGTCGAGAACGCGATCAACGGCCTCGAGGACTATATTGAAGAACAGGGACTGCTCTCGCTCACCGAGTTCTTCAAGAAGGAAGACATCGTCTGATCAGGCGGCAGGAAGCGCCGAGGTGAGCATCTCGGACGTGATCGAAGAAGAAAGGAGCTGCGCCACGCGGCTCCTTTCGCTTTCCAGGACATGCGCGCCGTCCCCGTCGAGCCAGCTCTCGATCTTGCGGAGCAAGGCGAAGGGGTTCTGCTCCTCATCGGCCCTCTCCATCTTCTCCCTCATGGCCATATAGACACTGTCCATCGCAGTTTCGCGGGCGCGGGCAGCCACGCGGGCCTCGAGCGGGGGAATGCACTCCATGACCTCATCAAGTCGCGGCTGCAGCATGCGGTCCGTGCACTGGGCCGAGAAGCCGGACATTCCAGGTGTTCCTGCTGCATTGGCGCGCAGGATGCCGTCCCAGACCCTGTCGCGTGCCTTCCAGTCCTCTGCGGAGATCTCGTCCGGACGATCGGTGTTGTCCCAGTAGGAGAAGTCTTCGACGTCTTCCTTCTCCATCCAGCGGTCCACCCAGCGCGAACGCTCCGAAAAGACCATGCCATAGACGTGTCCGTCATATGGGAGGATGGCGATCTCGAAGTCGAAGTCCACCTCCGGATCGCGATGGCCGCTGCCCAGAACTTCCTTCTGCCGCGTCCTGACCTCCATGCGTGCCTCGCGGAACGGATTCTTTCCGGCATTCCGTTCGGCATTGATGGCATTGCGGTCGATCGTCTCCGCGCACATGCCGGCGAGCAGGGATGCCAGCTCGCGTCGGTGAATGGCGGCGAGCTCGACACGCCATTCGGCGACAAGACGGTGGATGGCGAAGATGTCATTGGTCCGGAAGCGGAACCCGGTATAGATCTTTGTACTCATTGTCACTCGGCGTGTGGAAGGGAATGCGGGGCTTATCGGAAGTCAGGCCATGCCATGTTCCTACACCCCGCCGGAAGTCGTCGGACGACCGCTTACCGGGCGTTCGGCTGCGGATCCGACCGCGTCAACGAGTGCGCCGACGTCGGCCTCCCGAAGCGCCTGCTTGTCTGCGGGCGGAGGAGTCATGGAAGCATGGGAGCCGTCGGCGGCGACGGCGGCGATCGCCGCTGGCCGACCGTCATCGTCCCACAGGAGGTAGAGGTCGCTGCCACCGACCGGAAAACGGGACATGAAGGTGCCGAGATGCAACGACATGGCGGCCGAGGCCTCTGCGGCGTTCGGCGACAAACGGGAGAGGTAGCGCACGGCGGCGGACAGCGAACCGCTCGAAAGCATCTCGCGCCACGTCCCGTGCGCGGAGGGGATGTTCCGTCCCGTGCGGCATGCCTCCCCGAGGATCTGCACGAGCCATCGCTCGTTCCATTCCATCGGATCGAAGACCCTGTCCTCGGAATCGTCCATGAAGCGGAGCAGCGAGGCGGCGGCGGCCCTCGTGGCGGGCTGTGCCTTCGGGTTCTCGACATAGTCCGCGATAAGCTCGCAGAGGCCAGAGGTCGGCTTCCATTCGGGGCCGGGATCTATCGAGAAGCCGTCCGGCCCGGCGACGAGGGGGCGGATCGAAAGGATGTCGCGGCGGTTCTCATCGAACATCAGGGCGTCGATGAACTCGAGCGCGGCAACCGGAAAGTAGGAGGCTCCGATCCCGTCGAACATGAGGATCGTGTCCCAGGTCATCAGGTAGCGGTGCAGCTCGTCAGCCTTTTCGAGATCGATCGCGACGGATCCGGCTTTCTTCCGCATGAAGCAGCCCGTGACCCTGCCATCCTGCTCCCGCATCATCGCCCGGATGCTCGTGCCAGGAATCCTGCTTACAAGCATCCGGCTCTTTCCATGCCATCTCACCTGGAGAGAACCTCCGCCGAGGACTGCATGACGGGCGCGCAAGATGAAGGCGACGTAGTCGAATCTTGAATCCAAGGCATCCTCCGTTCGTAGCGGGGGATTAAATAGGGACTTGCCTAAAATTGTCAACACTTATTGATGATCATAGTCGACATGGTCGCCCGTCGGCGCGATGAATTCGACGGAAGCGCCAAGGAGCGCGCAGTAGCCTGCGACGAAGTCGAAGGATGCGTCGACCAGTCCCAGCTCGAACTCAGACACGCGCTTGCGGCTGCAACCCATGAGGGAGGCGACCTCCGACTGCGACATGCGCCTCCGGATCCTCTCGTCCCTGAGGTTCTGCCTGATTTCAATCAGGAGCCCAGACGGGCGGCTTTCCGATCTATCCACGATTGTCTCCGCGTGCTGCCACTCGAAAAGCATGCCACCCGAAGGTTACAGACGCAAATCGAAACAAATTGAATTGGGGACGGAATGACTTCTTTCAATTGTCGCGGATAGGTTGTCACCCGAAGCGAATCCTTCGGCGGCATGTGAATTATGTTGACGTTTCCAGGATTCGATCTAATGTTCGGCCCGAACCAGGAGACGATCGATGAAATACCCTGAAATGCTTGAGGCGATCCTGTCAGCCCTCCGGAAGGCGGCCGACGAACAGGTCGGCGTGAAGGCGATGATCGAAACGATCGACGCCGCCATCAGCGGCCAGATCAGCGCGGTGACGCGGCGCTCGGCACCGGATGTCACTCTGGCGTTCCTTATGGCCAATCCAGAGGTTCTTGACTGGCAGATGGATCATAGCGAAACGCGCTTCGCGGATGACCGGTTCGTCGCCTCGTGTCTCGGCATCGGCGGGTTCGGGGCGCAGAGCCGTCGGCCTCCCTCCGTTCATGTCTCGGCGACCACCTATCTTGCCGACCTCCTGCGCGGCAAGATCCGGGGTGATCTCAAGGAGACCCTCGCAGACTTCGTATTCAATGCCGGCAAGCCACTGAGGCAGACCGTTCTTGACCTTTATGACGTCGCTCGGGACGTGGCGGCTGTCGACGAGGACATGAAGCACGACCTATCCCAGTTGAAGGGCCACTGGATCCGCGACATCCGAAACGGAAATGTCGACAAGTCCACCGTCAACATGACGCAGCTCATGTTCCAGATTCTCGGCCGATGGCACCGGATCTGGGGGCCGAAATACCGTGACCGGCTTGATGACGCGCTGGCAACCCGCTTCGAGCAGCTTCTTCCGACCGCTGTGGACGCGCATGCGCTGTACTACTTCGCCGACGGGAAGCGGTTCGAGCGCGAATTGGCAGGAAAGGCAGAGGAAGGCATCAACGGGGGAGTTTCCGCATGACTATCATCACCCACTACGGACTTCTCCTCTCTGCCGCCTCGGCGGCTGTGCGCGAGGCCGCAGAGACGACGGACGACATTCCGCCGGAGACAATCAGTGCAGCAGTCGGCACAGTCATGATGGATCTCGGCACCGAGGCGCTCCTTGCACTGGTCCAGGAAAATCCTGCGATCCTCGCTTCGTGGACCCCTCCACAGGGGCGTCGCTATGACACCCTGGCCGACTATCTGCGGGAGGCGATCGGGCGCACTGTCGGCTCGCGCGTCCATCTTTGGGTCGTCGTTGATGAGTTCGAAAGGCTGGGAGCCTTCAAGACGGTCATCGACTTCAAGGAATGGATGGACAAGGTCAACGACCAGCTTCCCATGAAGATCGCCCTTCAAACCAGCGACGATCTCGGGTGGTACCCATTCTTCCTGACCGGCGATCTGCCAGCGAACAAGGCGATGGATGGCATCGTAGAACTCTACGAATCGGCCCACTGGCTCGACCGCAGCGACAAGGACCGCTACCTCGAGCATCTTGATGAAAAGACCAGAAGCGAGGTTCCTGGAAAGCTCGCGGCAATGAAAGAGATCTCCAGGCTGGTCAAGCGTCATCATGTAGCCTTCGCTCGCCATTGCCGGGAAGCCCTAGCCGCCCGCGCGGCGTAGCGCCAATCCTTCATGATCCAACTTCCCAGAGCCGCTGACAAAGATTCAGTTCATCGTCAGCGGCTTTCCTGTTGACGAATTCTATCCTTGGCCCGCACACTTTCTGTCATGAACAGGACTTTTGGCAGGTGCGGGATGGAATTCTTCAAGAAGCGCTCGAACGAGTTTTTCAGGGGTGTCGGAGCCGAATTCGTCTTCAAGACCTCTGATGGGATATCCCTCGTGTCCGGCGGACGAATCCTCAAGGTGAGGATCGACGGGCCGCTTCCAGGAGCCAACACGTCGCGAGTGGTCCTGGCGGAACCCGACGGCAGCGAGCACGTCATCTTCGAGGGCGACGCCGTGTCCGTCTCGACGAAGTTCGTTCAGATTGCGAATGAGGCGACATCGAAGCGCACGCCTATCAGCGTCAGCCGCAAGGGCGCCTACGCTGTTCTGGCAGCCTTCACCGCGGTCTACCTGATCTTCTGTCATCCGATATCGCAGGCACCTTCGCAGCCTGCCGCAACGCAGACCTCGGCATCGGATCTCGATGCGCTTCTCAAGTCGATTCCCTCGGTCGCAGGCGGGATCGGAAAGATGAACATCCCCGGCGCGGTGAACCCCGCCGCACTGCCGATCCAGCCGTCGGCGGCTGCGAACGTCACATCCCCGGTTCTCGACAGGCCCTCGTTCCTCGAACTGCCCGAGGACGAGGTCTCGGCGGCGAAGCCTGACGGGAAGCAGACCAAGGAAGTCGCATCCGCGGCGATCCCCGCCTACAGCGCCGACCTCTACACAAAGACGCCTGCGAAGGCCGAGCCGTCGGCCGACAAGAGCATAGCGGACGCGTCGAAGCCTTCGGTCGGTTCGGTCGCCCCGAAAGCGACTGAGGACACGGCTTCCGTGGTAAAGACGGACGAGAAGACGTCCGCCGCACCGACTGAGATCGCCGCGCTTCCGGTTTCCGCGCCAGTCAAGGCTGACGATGCTGCTGCGGTCAAGGATTCGGCGGAGGCCGCCAAGCCAGCGGAAAAGTCCGATGCGAAGCCGACGGATGAAAAGAAGGATGCCGACGCGGCGAAAGTGGCAAAGGCCGCCGCCAAGAACATGACGGCGGCCGAGCAGGCCGAACTTCTGAAGATGATGGAGCAGATGGCGGGCATGGATCCGTCGTCTATTCCTCCTGAAATGCTGGAGAAGCTGCCGCATGAGATCGCCCAGACACTCCGCGAGACCGGTGTGATCGGCAACCCCGAGGCCATGCCGGAGAAGGGCAAGGCTCCCTATGCCGCCATCAGGCTTCCGGCCGGCGCGATCGACAAGTTCCGCGGCAAGGATGGCATCGCGTCCATCCCCGAGAACGACACCTTCGCCGCCCTCGGAAACAAGATCTCGCTCCAGCTTCCCGGCGGCGGAGACATCCACAAGCCAGAGGACCTGAAACTCTTCGGCTTCAATCCCTGAAATCCACCCCATTCACCTCACTCGAACCCGTCCATCCAGGCGGGTTCTCTGTTTCTCGCTTTCAAAAGGTAAGACTGATGTCCTCGAACTCCCCATACCTCGTCGAGATCAACGACTGGGCTCCCGACGTCATCGAATACCGTCCGGCCGACGACCAGGACTGGACGAAGATCGACTTCCCGCCGGAAGCATACTTCTTCGCCTTCTTCGAGCGTGCGAAGCGCGCTTCTGAGCAGATCCCGTCGACCTGGTACTACCTGTCGACCGATCCGCGCCTGTTCACCGCCGAAGAGGCGAAGGCGCAGTTCCCGGACTACGCGGACGACATCGCACTCTGGGCGGACAAGGGCGTCACGGTCTTCGTCAACCACGCCTACGACTGCAAGGGCTACAAGGGCGACCGCGTCATACCGATGACCAGGGAAACCGTGTTCATCGACCGTAAGGCGATGCAGCAGATCTGGCCACCGCAGCCATGACCGAGGTCGCGCCGGGATTGAAGATTGCCGTCGTCGGGAGCAGGGGCTTCCGCGACGCGCGCCTCGTCGACCGCAAGCTTTCGGAAATGAAGCCGACGCTCGTCATCAGCGGCGGCGCGAAGGGAGCCGACCAGCTCGGAGAAACCTGGGCGCGGCGCAACGGTATCGAGACGCAGATCTTTCACCCCGACCACAAGAAGTACAAGCACCCGTACCACCACCGCAACCGCCTCATCGCCGAGGCTTGCGACGTTCTGGTGGCCTTCTGGGACGGCAGATCGTCTGGGACGAAATACACGATCGAGTACGCGCGGCGCATCGGAAAGCCTGTCGTCATCGTCCGCTTCTGATGCGGCCGCAACATTAAATATAGAGGATAAGCCATTGCAAATGATCGATTTTTCCAAACTTGAGTTTGACGACGCAACCGAAGAGCGCCTGTTCGAATTCTGCAGGACGCACCGCCTCGGACTGGCGGATTCCTACCTGTCGCCGAAGGACTTCAAGTTTCACGTCACGGTGATGTACAGCAAGGTGACGAATCCTAATTTTCCGGAAGGCGATCGCGACTTCGCTCCTCAGGATCTGCGGGCGGAATGCTTCGACATGTTCGGCCCGGAGAACAACCTTCTGGCGCTGCGGCTGCAGCGCAGCGAGGCTCTCCTGTCGCTGTTCGACCACTACCTGTCGACATACGGCCACGTCTCGGAGTTCATGCCCTACAGGCCGCATATCACGATCCGAGGATGCGCCCCGGACGTGGCGAAGCGCATCGGGAGCATTCCGCTTCCAGACTTCGACCTGCGCGCAGTGCGCCTGGTTCACAAGGTTAAGCTGGCGTAATGGCTGGTCTGTCGGCCGCCTTCGTCTTCTTGGCGTGAACGCTTCCCGTCCGTCCGGCCTTTAGCCTGTGTTTCGGCTTGGCCGACGGCCCGAACTTAAGCGCCTGCCTCTGCTGCCGCCGCTTGCGGCGCTTTGTGTGAACTGTCATTCAGGGCTTCCCATGCCTTGAGCATCGAGATGCAGAGCGCCACCGCGCTCCGCCCGGAAGGCCGAAGATCCACGTCCGTGATCCCGGCCCAGTCAGTCGCCTGGCATAACTCGGATCTGAGCCGCGCACCGTGCTCGGGGCAGTTGAAGTCGGGCATCACCCAGGCGTCGTCCGACACGCTGCACTCGGCGACGCGCCACGACCAGCCGGGATAGACCCGCTTGACCATCGCGATGGCCTCGACGAGGTTCGTCGTGCACTGGGGAGCTAGCAATCCCTCCGCCGCGCTCTGCGGCTCGAGAAACGCCTGCATGGCAAAGTCGAGGGCAACGGATCCCTGGGACTGCGCGAGATCGGAGATGAGCTGGTCGACATCCATGGCGGGTTTCCTTTCGAGAGCCATGGACTGGTATCACGCCGCAGAATGTATGGGAAGGCTTCGCGTGCGAAACCCGCCCAAGGATAGCGCCGAGGTCGCTCTAGGCGACCTGCCTGTGAGGAACCACGTAGATAAGGCGGACACCCAGAAGGTGGACATCCAGACGGATGTCGTCATGAACTGCCCTCTGGATTAATAAGGATTCGCTGCGCAATCTATGTTGACATCCGTCAAGTCGATGGCTACCTAGATTGCAAGGATCCGAACGGCGTCGCCAAGGATTCAACTGAAATCGAATTCCAGGAGGCATGAATTGACCAGCATCGATGACCGCAAGCGCGCCCTCGAGAACAAGTACATCCACGACCAGGAGCTGAAATTCCTCGCGGAAGGCCGCCGCAACCGCCTCGCCGCCGCCTGGGCTGCTCCGATCGTCGGCAAGACCGATGTCGACGCCTACACCAAGGAAGTGGTCGACGCCTTCTTCACCAAGGGCGGCGATGCTGTCTACCTGAAGATCCGCGACGACCTCGATGCGGCAGGCAATCCCATCAGCGATGCTGAACTCCGCGCCAAGCTGGACGAGTTCCTGGCAGCGGCTGAAGCCGAGGCTGTCAACGGCTGATCCTGCAAGCACCCGCGAAGACACAGAAAAGCCCGCTCATTGCGGGCTTTTTGCTGTGCGGTCTCAGGCATCGGCGAGTGCGGCGGCCGCGGCCTCACCGACCTAGTTGCGGCTTTTCAGAGAGCGGTGGCTTCGATGCTGTTTCCAGGCTCGGCCAGCGTGATGTCGATGCCTTCATCGACCCAGAGCGAAACGTCGTCGATCGAGTAGCCTTCCACCGTGATCGCGGTGGCGTCGGTCTTGGCGTTCTCGACTGCGTCCTCCTGATTGTCGGCCTCGACCGAGACGATCTGGTCGCACCGGATCTGGACGACGAGCGGCTGGTCGTCCGCGTCGCGCTCAATAGCCTCGAAATCGTACTCTTCCCAGCCTTCGATGTGCCCGGTCGCGTTGGCATCCGCGCGGGTTGCGGTCACGATCGCCCGGACGTTCACGTCATAGTTCGCCATGTGGATCTCCTTCTGTGGCTGGAGACAGCATCTCCGCCAGACCGGCAAGCGACCAGCCGGGAGCTGGCTTAGTGCGTTGTGTCCGACCGCCTGGTTTCGGCCTCGCGTTCGCGGTCACGCTCCTCCATCCGGCGCTCCCATTCCGCCATGACGGCGGGCATGCCGTTGCGCTTTTCCAGACGCAGCTTGTCGTAGGACCAAAGCCGCGGGTCACATGAGAAGTCATCGTGCCTGGTTCTGCCGTTCATCTTGTCCTCCTGCCGCTGGAATGTCACTCGGCCGCCTGAAGCGGCTCCGCGACGTTGCCATGTTCCCTGTCGTAACGCTCGAGGGCCTGATCGGCGAAACGCGCCCAGTGCAAGGCTTCATGGGCCATGTCCGCATACTTCATGGCCTCGCGGACGAGTGCAAGCTCCTCCTGCACGGCGGCAAGCTCCGCGCGGTCGCGCACAAGCTGTTCCGAAGTGTTCCGGGCCAGCGTCTGGAGCTCGGTGGCATCGGCTGGAACCTTCAGGACGCGATTGATCGCGTCCTTGAGCTGGGCGCAGCTCTTGTCAGCCTTCGCGATGGCCTCCTCGAACTTGGTTTCGCGCATCATCAGCTTTCGGACGCGATCCTGCATGTCGTGGTGGCGCTTGCGCACCGCAAGGTAGATTGGGGCGCTGTCGTAGGCTTCGCTCATGTCAGACCTCCTCTTTGTCCGGGTTCGTTCTGGCAAGGATGGCGCGGGCGCGCTTGCCACCGTCGGCTGCCAGGGCGTGACGGCCGAGGTCGCCGCCGCTATGGACGAGGCGCGCCAGACGGGCGTTATCACCATACCAGGCGAGTGCCTCGCGCAGCTCGTCCACGTAGGGCGACGGATAGCGCACGAGAGCCTCGATGTCCGACGCTAGAAGGCGTACGCCGCCTTCGCGTGTCAGGTCATAGCTATGGATCTCCTCGTATACGGTTCCATGCGCCTTTCTGCGGCGGTCCAGATACTCGATGATGCGGGCGGCAGAAGCGACCTTCGCCGCAAGCGCCGGATCGAGTGCGTCGCGCCGGCGCTCGAGGAGATGGAGGCAGGCTTCGACCTTCGCGTATACGGACGATCCCTCGCGGAAATCCGGCAGGATCTGCGCGCCTTCGTCGTCTCCCTGTCCCTCACGAAGCATGGAGTCGATCTCGTCCAGTTCCTTCGCCTGGTCGATCCGCGTGACGATGATGTCCTGAGCCTCCTGCGGCGAGTAGCCGATGTCATCGGGAACACCGATCTTCTCGATCAGGATCCAGGCCAGTACTTCCTCGGCAGCGGTCATCCGGCTGTCGCCGCCATCCGCCATGACGTGATCCGCGTCATAGAGCCGCGCATCGCCCGCCAGAGCGTCCGAGATCTCGAATGCTTCGACTGTCTCGGCGAGGAAGCCGCGGACGAAGGCCTTGTAGTCGTCCTCGGCCGCAGTCAGCGCCTCCTCGGCGCTCCGGTAGTTGTTGCTGCCGAAGTCGCTTCCGGCATGGAAGTGCCAGGAGCCGTTGTCGTTCTGGGAGACGAGGTATTCGCGCCCGAACACGGTCGCATCATAGCGCGGCTTGTCGATGATGTTGCGGCTCTTCGTCCAGTCGAGCGGCTTCAGTGCAAGATCCGAGATCTGTGAAAGCGATGCGGTCAGGATCGGGATGTCGTTCGTCTGAGTGGTCATCTGTAGGTTTCCTGCGTCTCTCGGATCGTTTGCTGCACGGCGTCGTACTACCTGGAGGATTTAGCGTGACGGCGCGGGGGAATGGCCATCCTTCAGCATCTTGCCGATCGCCCTTGCGAATGCACGGCATTCGTCGATCTCGACGAAGATCGGATAGCCTTCCCATTCGCGTTCGACATTGAAATCAAAGCCATCGCGGTAGGGTTCGCCGCGGTTGGTGGCACTGATGATGAAGGCGAGGTCGTCGGACTCGAGCTTCAGGGAAGCGCCTTTCTTTCGCATCGTCTCGGCGTCGGTCGAAAGCACATCGCGGACCAGCTCAAGTTCGCTGGAATCCAGTTCGATCTCGCGCGCCATCTTCCATTCGTCAACGAACAGGATCCGCGCGGTGGTGTCGCCGTCAGAGACGTGGAAGGTAACGGAGAGGCGGCCGCTCCCTTCGCCGGGAATATGGATATGGGGAATGTCGATTGAAGCTTTCATTGTGATCTCCTGTCGAATGTCATGCGGGGCCTTCAGTCTATGCAGGCTGCGATGCAATCCCATAGCCGGGCATGCCGTCGCAGCTCCGCCAGATGCTGCGCACCCTCTTCTTCACGAGCAGTTTCCGGCGGACGAGAAGGGCGAGGCGAATGCGCCAGAACCAGAACTTCGGCAGCGGCGAGAAGCATTCGATCCCGTCGATGCGCTGGATCATGCCGGCACCGACCTCGTCCCGGAAGTATTCGATCGCGGTCTTCTCGAATCCATTCTTCATGCCTTGTATCCCTTCGCGAGCGGATGGACGTACAGAGGCTTGCAGGCAGTCACGGATTCCGCGCCCTGTGCCTCGACCTCCTCGTAGTCTTCGCGGGGATCCACGAAGGAATAGCGGTAGTCGGCATTGTACCCGCCGCCATCGGCCCAGCGCCATGCCACGACCTCGCCGTTCGGGAAGAAGGTCAGAGGGATCGCCTCGGAGAGTCCGTAGCGGTCATCAGCGAGGGTCTTCTTGATCTCGCGCCCGTGGCCCGACCAGACGTGAAGCCACGCCACGGGGAGGTCTTCGACCGGATTGGCGAGCACATCGACTCCTGCCTGCTTGCCAAGCTCGATCTGCTCGAGTGCGGACCTCGCGAAGCCCAGCACGGACCAGCGCAGGCGCTTCTCCGAGATACTGCGGTCCTTGGCGAGTTCGATGATGCGCGTCAGGGCGGCTTCGACGGAGACGTGGGTCTTGTCATTCGCGGAGGAAGCGGAGTCCTTTGTCATGTCGGCCTCTTTTCTCAGGATTTGAACAGGAAGCCGATGAAGGCGGCGGCCGCCCAGACAAGCATGCCCGCGATGAAGCAGATCATGCCGCAGGCGACGCTGTCCTCCTTGCCGTTGTCATCGACCACAGCGTAGTTGTGAATGAAGGCGAACCAGACCGGCATGACGGCGAAGCTTGGCAGCGTCGTCGCTGCTGCACCGATGCAGCCAGCTAGCCACTGGTCGAGCTGTGCGCCGCGCTTCTTGTCATGCTCAGATCGCGCAATCACACGCATCCGGAACTCCTTGCTGACGTGGTTCAGTAGCCGTACTGGAACGACCGGAAGAATTCCATGTAGAAGTCCTTCACGGCGTCCTTAGCGAGGTTCGCACTGATCGACGACGAGCGCCCGTCTTCGGAGAACATCGACTGCGAGCGCACGATGACGTAGTTCTCGACCTCGGCCTTGATGTCGGTGAACTTCTGGATATCGGTGTACTCGGATCCGTCGGACTTCTGCGCCTTGTCCAGATGGGCGATGAACCTCATGGCCTCCTCGCGATGAAAAACCGACAGCACGAGGCTGATCGCATCATAACGCATGAATTCCGCCAGATGCCCGGCGGCACGCTCCCCATCCATCTTCGCAAGGATGGAGTCGTTGCGCTGAATTACTCCTTCGAGAAACTCGCGAATGTCCTGAGTAGTCTGGATGCGCTTGTTCATGTACCTGATCCTTCGCTGAGGTCTTCTCAGTAGCCGCCGTTGAGAGCCTGATACAGCTCGATCCAGAATGCGTTTTCGGCATCCTCGTCCTGATTGGCGCTCGGGCTGGTGCTGCGGCTCGTCAGGCGCACGTTGAGGTTGATCAGGCGGCGCTGCGCATCCTCGCGGACGATGTCCAGCTTTGCCTCGTCCGTCATCAGGCCACCGCCCTCGACCTCGCGCTCCTCGGCGATGAAGCTCAGGAAGCGGGCGGCTTCATACGTGTAGACCGTGAGCACATGGAGATAGGACGCGTTGACGCGAAGGAAGTGGCGCAGCGTGTCGTCTGCGCGGGCCTTGTCCATCTTTGCGAGGAGGTCCTCCTGCTCGGAAGCGAACTTGCTGAGGAAGCTCTTGAGGCCGTCGATGGTGCGGATGCGTGCAAACATTCCATGTCTCCTTGAAAACGTTGATCCGATCCGTAAAGGACTCGTGCTGATGTGTCAACAATTATTGCCAAAATCCGCGATGAATCCATGCTCGAACTGGCGGATCTGGAGGATTCGCTTGCGCATCCTTCGGGAAGCGATAGCATCGGAGTGCAACCAAGACTCCTTGGAGAAACGGAAAGATCAATGCTGAAGCTCTGCACGCTCACAGGTGTCGATGAATCGACTTCCTTCGACTGGATCATCGACACTGCGCAGCTTCATCCGCGCGCCGAGTTTGGCATCCTCCTCTCGGTGACCGCCGACGGCAGCGACCACCGCTATCCATCGCGGGCGTTCATCGAGAAATTCGCCGGGGCCATGCAGGGCGCGATGGTCAACACAGCGGTGCACATCTGCGGCCGTGCCGTCCGGATGTTCGTCGAGGGCGACAGCGATATCCGTGCGCTGGCCGCGCGCTTCGGCCGCATCCAGTTGAACTTCAACGCGCAGCATGTCCCATTCTCCTACGAGGAGCTGGACGGAGCCATCGCATCGTTCTCCCGTCCTGTGATCACGCAGCATAACGAGGCCAACGCCTGCGTTGCGGCCAATATCAAGGCTCCGAACCACCACGTCCTGTTCGATGCATCCGGCGGCCGCGGCATCCATGCCAAGGAATGGCCCAAGAGGCTCCATGGGAAGCTCTACGGCTATGCAGGTGGCTTCGGCCCCGAGACGCTCGTCTTCGACCTGAAGGGCGCCCAGGACGCGTCGGCAGGGCAACCGTTCTGGATCGACATGGAAAGCCGCCTCCGGCACGAGAACTGGCTCGACACCTCAATCTGCGAATCGGTGCTTCGGTGCGCCACCGCGTGGGCCGACGCCGAGAAGCATCGCCACTGCCAGGGGAGGAAGATCGATGGCTAAGCAGAAAAAGTCCGAGGCAACGGTCACGCTGGGCGACCAGAGCCGATGGGAGATCATCAAATACCTGCTGCTGATCGGCGACTACCGCGCGGCCTTCGCGTGGCTGTTCATCAAGCGCAGCAAGAAGAATTAACGAACTCAAGAAAGGAAACAGCAATTGTCTGCAGAAACACACCACTACTACGGCTTCTCGCTCACCGAGGAGTTCTCCGACATCCGCAAGGCGATGGCCGAAGTCACGGGAACGCCCGGCCGCTTCGATCTGGCGCGCTACGTCCAGGACAACAATATCGGCGAAAGCCACTATGACGGCGGCGGCTGGGGGCAGGTGACCTACATCGGACGCGATGTTCCCATGTCCGAGCGCGGCATCTACGTGACGGACGAACTCGAAGCCGAAGTCAGGAAGCTCGTCGCGGATCTGCCTGACGATCTCAAATCCGCGCTTGCCAAGGTGTTCGGCAACGTTCCGGAGCCGAAGTTCAACTACGAGGAAAGCTACGGCTGAGATCCCGGCCTCCACAAGCGCCCCACTATCAGCAGGGGATTTGAACACCCCTTGCCGGCGAGCATGTTTGCTCCTGTCTGCGGCATGCCCGTACCATATCGGGAAGCCAGCAGACAGAAGGGGCTACTACCATGAACACTTCCGCAAACTCATCGAGCGCCCTTGCAGGGCCGCGCCCCACCGCTTCCCGCAGGCTTCTCGGGGCGCTGAAGTATCTTCCGCTCTTCCTGGTGCTCACCGCATCGGAGGCCTCGGCGACGAGATGCTTCGAGTATCTGGACATCCCTGAATCCCTGGATTGCACCGCCAATGGCGGAAACTCCGCTGATTTCACAAACGACTGCAAGCGCGTCGAAGCCAGCCAGGAAGTGATCGAGGTCGCATGCCCGTTCAGGTGGGTCAGCACCGACGGCACGAAAACGCATGCCCAGGTGTGCCAGGCGGAAGGACTGAAGACAACCTCGAGCGTGTCGGCGGAGGTCTGCTCCTCCGGAGAAAGACGCGCGCCGGACACCTACAATTTCATCTATGGAAAATGGGGTGGAGTCTCGTCAGGCGGCATTGAAACCACCAGCCGCAACGGAAAGTTCTATTGCTGGGGAAGCCGCCAGAAGAAGGACTACGACAGGACCGACATCATCACTGCCTATCCCTGCACTGGACAGTGACGGCGGCCGCTATCGGCGCGGGACTGCACCGATGGGCGGCGTTGCCCGTCGGGGCAATGGATCAGTCGTCCATCATCTTTAGCTTCATGGGATTGCAGAACCCGCCTTCGTTTCCGAATGGCCAGTAGTTGTCCTCTAGGCTGCGCGCCTTTCGGCCGGGATATGGCGCCGCGATGCCCATCTTCCGCATCTCCATGTAGGCGACGCAGAGTTCCGCGATGCTCTCGCAGATGGCATCGGATTCTTCGCCGAGAAGCTCCCTTCCGGAGCCTGCGGCCTTCCACGCGATCTCCTCGAATTCAGAAAGCTCGACATCCTTCGCAAGATCGCCTTCGCGCTCCATCAGGGCGCTTCCGATGGAACTTGCGATGGCCTTGCACATCACCCCGCGCTTAACGGTTCCGTCGCCGTCCTCCTTCGCCTTCCTGAAGAGTTCCGACGACGTCTCCGCCAGGATCCAGAACAGTTCCTTGTCCAACTGGCGATCGATGCGGTCGAAGACTGCCCCCATGTCACGCAGCCTCCGCGAATGCGCGATCAACGATCAGGATGCCATTGAGATGGTCGATCTCGTGCTGTGCGCACTTGGCCATCTTGTCGTTGAGACGGATCTTCTTCTTCGTCCCCGAAAGGTCGAAATACTCCACCTCGACGGAGGAGGGGCGCAGGACGCTGGTGCGCGAACCTGGAATGGAGAGGCATCCCTCCTCGAGAACGGTCTGCGCTTCGGAGCGCCAGACGATCTCGGGATTGATCATGGCAAACTTGCCGACGAGCGCGATGCGGCGCGTGATGCCGATCTGAGGTCCTGCGAGTCCGACCCCATTGGCAGCAATCATGGTGGCGCGCATCGTCTGGATGATCTGGCCAACATCGTCGCCAAACGTCTCCACGGGATCGCAGACCGTGCGGAGGATTTCGTTCGGGTGGATGACGATTTCAACGGCTTCCATCGAGGGATCCTTCGTTGCGCGACGGCGACGCCGCCCTTTCACGTGAATTCATGGAGCATCCGCAGCAATACGTCAAGGATTCAATCGAATCCTTTCCAGGAAACCCTCGCTGCGGAGACCATGAAAACGGGCTACTCGTCTTCAGAGCGCACGATCAGGTGGATGTCGGTTGCCTCAGACGAGGCGGCTTTCTCGACCAGATCGATGAAATCGCGATCCCGATCCGAGACCGGAGGAGGGGCTTCCTCGTCTTCGTCCTCGTCATATTGCTTGGCGTAGAACTCGCGCGGATCCTGTGTGAAGGACATGTCCCGTTCGATGAATTCAAGGTCCGCGTCGCGGGTTCGGAGGTAGGCTATGCGTTCGGCGCGCAGCTCCTTCGTCTCGAAGAACTCCATGCTGGTGTAGAATAGTGAAAAGGATTCGCTCGAGCCGTCGTCGCAGTCGTAGATGAGCATGTAGATCTTCTTTTCGGACATTTCTTCCCCTTCGAGCTTGATAGGATTTCATTCAGTCTGCGCTGCCCGAAGGCCGGCGCAACATGGATTTCCTGCGCAGGTGGCTTAGCGATCCATGGAACCGATCCCATGTGTAAATCTGGCATTCTCTCGTCAATCCATCTTGACCGCTTGAAAGCCGCGCTACAGCATTTGGATATCAAAGCATTCACGATGACATACGAAAGGGCTTCCCGTGGCACTCAAGCCGCTCACTGCACAGGAAAAGAAATCGCTCATCTGGCTTTCCGCTGGTGCCGCGCTGATCATTGGAATTTCGTTCGCGGCAATCTGGTTCGCTTCGAGAACGTAGTTCCGGGGAGCATCCCAAGGCCTGTCAGATCAGACGCCTTGCGAAACCAGCAACCGACCAATTTGAAACGACGAAGGCCGCGGTGGTTATCCGCGGCCTTCGTCGTTTCATGCATCTTCCACGTTGGGTTACTTGCTCGCGACGACTTCCGTGCAGACATGGCCGACGCCCGCATTCTTGATGCCGAGCCTGTCGGCGGCGGCGCGCGAAAGGTCGATCATCCGGTGTTTCGGCCCGCGATCATTGACCCGGACGACGACGGACTTGCCATTCTTGTGGTTATGGACACGCAGCAGGGTTCCGAACTTGTAGCTCTTGTGGGCTGCGGTGAGAAGGGAGGGATTCATGCGTTCGCCGGACGCGGTCTTTGAGGACAGGGCGTACCAGGAAGCGTGGCCGCAGGTCTGAGAGGATTTCTCGGCCGAAGCCGCGGATCCGCCGGATAAGGCCACGAGGCCTGCTGCGAGGACGGCGGCGCGTGCCACACTGAAAAAGCTCAGAGTCTGTCGACGGTGATATCGCAATATTTCGAATCCTTGTCCTGTTGAAACCAAGTTGCGGACGGATCTTTAACAGGCTCACCTTCCTTGTCAACAATAAGGATTCACTTCGCGGCAGTTGCCACCGCCAAAGGATTCGTTTTAGCTACTGCCATGGACGCGCTCGATGATGCGCGGGAAACGCGAACCGGGAGCGCCCATGGGCAGGACACACATCGAGACTTTTACAGCCGAACAGGTTGCGGAGATCGCGGCAGACGTCGAGCGCGTCCCGTCGGCCAACGACATGTTCGTCAGATATGAGGACCACTCAGCGGCCGTATACGAGGCCTCCGGGCCGCATCCGCCTGTGCTCCCGCCCAGTATCAGACCTCGGGAGTCATCGGCAGGTGACGGCTCGCTGGCACTGAAACTCAAGGCCGCCGGGTATACACGGAGCAACCGCAAGGGCCATCAGCGCGCAGGAGAGGGCAGCTTCTTTGCGCTCTGGCAGAAGCGGATCGAGGACGAGGCCGGCACCCGCTATTTCGTCAATTTCACGGAACACAATCCGGGCTTCTACAGCCAGACGGAGGTTCCCCACGTCTTCGAGGCGGAAGTCCACTTCCGGTTCACCAACGGAGGCTACTCCAACGTCACCCACTCGGTTGATCGGCAGGCCATCGAGGATATCGAGGATTATTTCGAGGAGATCTGGACGCATATGGGAATGGGCTACGCCGAAGGCGGCCCCGACTACGCGAGGGCGGCACTTGCGGCGGGAGACGTCCAATGAGCTATCTTTCCGGCCTTCTCCCCTTCGTCCGCAAATACGAGCTGCCCGTGGACGCGGCGGCCCATCTGGCTCACGATCCCGGTGGCAAGGTGCGCATCGGCCTCGAACAGGACATCGAGGGAGGAGCCTACTTCTCGCCGGACGGTCGGCACCGGCATCTGCTGTGGCGCTTCTGGAGCGAGGGCGTCGCGCGACCGGGCTTCGCCTTCTGGATCGGCATGAACCCGAGCACGGCCGACGCATCCGTCGATGACCCGACTGTGAAGAAGGAACGCAAGTTCACGAAGCGCTGGGGCTATGGCGGCTACGTGAAGGCGAACGTCATGGACTATCGCGTCACGGATCAGAAGCGGCTCATGGATCCCGGCGTCGTTCCCTGCACGGATCACAATGTCGAGGTCATCGTGGACATCGCGCGCCAAGCCGACGTGATCATTCTGGCATTCGGATCCCCGCACAAGAAGCTCCGCCACCACGGAGAGAACGTCGTGAAGGCGATCCATGCGATCGGCAAGCCGATGCACTGCCTCTCGCTCACGAAGGACGGACTCCCCGGACATCCGCTCTATCTGAAGGACACCTCGGAGCTGATCCCGTTCCCGGTGAGGGCGGCTGCTTGACGCTGACAGGGATCTTCTCGCAGACATTCGGCGGCGCGTATCTTGGTATGATCGCAGTCAGGGTGCCGGGCATTCTTGGATACTCCTACAGGCCGACACAGAGGTCGGAACTCATCGCCGCAGGCATCGGCATAGCAGTTTCGGTGATCTTATGCGTCCGGGAGCAACGTCGCGAGAAGCGCCTCAAAGCCCCATTGAAGCTGGGGCGCTGAGCATCGGCAATTTCGCCGATCAGATTGGAACCGTGGCAGGCTTCATCCGGCAGCCGCAACATTATCATCTTGTTGGAGTGCGTGAATGGTCGATCTTCGAGAGGAACGTTCCTTTAAATGGGAGCAACACGGCCTGAAGGTGGAGTTGAGGATAGCGGATGATCTGATTGAATTGATCTCCGACGACGGACAAGCAATCAAGGCTCCCCGTGATTTCTGGGAGACGGTGTCCTCAGTCATCGCCTCCTGCAAGCCCAAAAAGGCACCCCAGAAGAAGGTGAGGCGAGAGGTTGCTGACAGCACCCGCCCGAACCAGGGCCAGCCATGGTCGCCGTCTCTGGATGAAGAACTAAGGCAGATGTGGGAAACTGGTGGGACAGCTCGCGACCTTGCCGCTCATTTCGGAAGAACCACTGGAGGAATAGCCTCGCGGCTGGTCAAGCTGGGCGTGGTCGACAGTCGCGACGCTGTCAGAGCCAGAAATGCGGCGCCAATGGAAACTTCCTGAATCAGGCAGGAACTGCCACCCGATGCCCGGCCACGTTTAGCTACCCGACTTCAGGAACGCGATGAGCTGGTTGAGGTCCATGTCCTTTTCAGCCTTGGTTAAGCGCCTGCTCATTCTCTCGATGTATTCGTCGGCCACTTCCTCGGCGAGGAAGAAGACGATGTTGTAGGTCATCTCACCGTTCTCCTCGTGGAGAGGCCGCGAACTGCCTCCTCTTGGAGAAAGCACATCCCGTTCTGCGAACTCCATCATCAGCGCGGTATGGCGTTTGGATCTATGCCTGTCGAGGCTGACGTCGAACGCTCGGCACTTCTGATTGGAGCGGATCTTGAATGCCATGTGGGAAATTCCTGTCCGTTTTCAGTACGACGTGATGCCGTCCTCGATGATGCCGACGGCAACGAGCGATGCGAATTGCCAGAAGTCGAACTCCTTGCGCATGCCGTTCTGGCTGGTGGCCGAGATCGCGACGAACAGGCGGCGGCAGTCGTCGGACGTGAAGGCGAGCGGCAGCGGCTTGCCTTCGCGCGTCAGCGTCTCGTGCTCTGGATGATCATCGACAGGCCCGAGAAAGCGGGCGAGGATGTCGCGGACGGCAGGATACTCGCCTTCGAGCCACTCCGAAAACTCCGTCCATCCCCTGTTGGTGAAATAGACGGATTCGGCCTTGTTGAACTGGCGCTCGTGCGTGTCTGCGCTGTTGCGCGCTGTCTTGAAGTAGATGCCCATCCGCAGTCGATCCTCTCAGTATCCAACCAGTCCGCCGTTGACGGCGCCGCGGGCGACCGCGGCGATCAGCTCCCAGACGCTGCGCCGCAGATCGGGAGCCAGCGCGCCGACGTCGGCTACGACTAGCTCCTTCACGAGCGCGCGGCAATCATCTTCATCGATGTCGAGGATCATCTCCGGAAAGTCCTGCTGCCAGCTATTGTATGGCGGAGGGTTCGAAGAATTCGACAGCTTTGCCAGAGGGTCGGCGGTTGCGGGAGCCACCTTGGCGAGATGCTCGCAGATGGCTTCCCAGGCAAGCTCCATCATGGAGATGGAGGCGTGGCTCGGAATGCGCGTGAACTTCGCCGCCTCGGCGTAGTCGTCGGCCGGAATAAAGAAGCGCATGTCGGTTTCCTTCAGCCGCGGATGTCGAGCTTCACGTCCTTGTGCGCCGGATGCGTGCTGTAGACGAAGATGCGGTTCAGCTCCTTGTCATCGAGCAGACGGAGGAAGCGCACCTCGACGGTGTTGTTGAGGTTCACCTTCATCACCTTGCACCCGATCTTGCGGATGCGCGCGTCCGGCAGGTCGAGGTAGCAGTCGGTGGGCAGCTTGTACTGCGTGAGCATGGCGAGGATGGCCGTGCTCTTCGAGATCTTGATGATGTCGCAGCGGCGCGAGGCCAGATGGGTCATGCCGTTCTCGGCATACTCGATGCGGGCGGCGTTGACGGTGTCGACCATTGGGAAGCGAGGCTCGCGGTCGTACATGAAGGACTCCTGGTCCCGTAGATAGGTCGCGGTCACTGCATTCTGAGTGGACATGCTGATCTCCTTTTGCGGCAATCAATCCCACTGGCAGACAATTGTCAACAAATGTTTCTCTGCAACACAGCCAAAAATAAGGATTCGATCAGCGCAATAGCGTTGACAACCTGCCATGCAATTGAATTCATGGATCCGATTGGTTTGAATCCTTCCGGAGGTTTGCCGTGTTCAATGACGGTTACAGCGAGGAAATGGCCCGCAGACAGGCTGCGGACGCATCCCGCGAAAGGTCCATGACATTCGGCGACTACGTGGCCTTCGTCCTCGCAATTCCGGCTGCATGGCTGTTCTGGGCCTATGTGGCGCAGCCGATCTGGCAGTTCACCCGCGAGGTCGCCGAAGCGGCCCGGGTGGACGAGACGCGCAGGGAGAGTATCTCCGGCATGCTCGGCCATTGCTATTCAACGCCGATCGGATCCGTCGGAGCTGTCATCAGGATCGACAGCGGAACCACGGTGAAGTTGGGCTTCAAGAGCGGCATCACTGGCTCATATCCTGTGGCGTCGCTCCAGAAGGTCACCTGTCCCAAGGACTGATGATACCGGAGGCCACCACGGTCTCCGATTGTTCGAACTCAAGCAGAAAGAGCATCCCCGAATGGGAGATTTCATCGAAGGCCCGATCGTCGGGCGGTACATCGACCACACCCCCTACCGCGTCCCGCTCCCGTCGGAACGTGGCCGGAGCAGGGAAGGCGAGAGGGGACGCGGCGGGCCGATCTGGCTGATGATCGGCTGTCTCGTGACAGGCGCGCTACTGACGCAAGGGGTCATCCTGTTCGAAGACCGCAGCAATGCCGAGAAGTCCTTCTCGGAGCTCGTCGACGGACGGTGTTATGTGACCTCCGTCGGAGCCAAGGGGCTGGTCGAATCCTCGAACGCCCGCGCAAAAACCGTGACGATGATCTTTCAGTCGGGACTTCGCGAAACCTATTCCATGAGCAATCTTTCCGAAGCCCCGTGCGCGTCGGTCTCGGACAATGCCAGCACGCGACATCAGGGAGGCGAATAATGAAGAAGGACTTCTACGAGAAACTGGCCGACACCGGCAACGACTTCATGAAGATCGGCTTCTGGTCAGTCGTCGGAGGGATTGTCCTGGCCGCCTGCGCGGCGATCGCGGTCGTCGGGTTCGTCATCTACTACGCCTTCTTCTCGGGATCGGAACCTTCCAGGAGCGAAACGGCTCCAGTAGCCATCCAGAGCACGGCGCCTGCGGCCGCCCCGATCCAGATCGGCTACCCGGATGTCAAGGGCCTCTGCTTCAAGACGCCGATGGGCGACTATGGAACGGTCATGGCGCAGGACAACGACAAGCTCGACATGAGCTTCCGCGGTGGCATGCGCTCGACATACCTCTACGAGCAGGTCGTCCATGTCGACTGCGGATTTCTTCCCAAGGGCTAACCCCGCTATGGCTTCGGTTCGCTCTCGGCTTCCCTGATCCGCTCAAGCACCGGATCCACGAAGGTGCGGGCAAGCTTGAAGGAGATCGGCGCGCCCTGGCTCTCGACGTACCATTCCCGGATGTCGGCCTTCGTGCCTATTCCCCAAGCGGCTTCCTCGTCGTCGGCCTCGCCATGATATCGGTCCACGACGTCGTCCATGTCGTGCGCGCCGTCGATGTCGATGAACTTTCCGTCCGGCCTCATCACGCCCCAGTGCAGCGAGGATCCGCCGCCAAGCGTGCCGTCGTAGACGTTGTGGCTGTCGGTGATGCCGACGATCTTCCAGCCGGTGGCCTCGTTCATGACATAGGCGAGGGCGGCGCATGCGCCCGTGCTGAAGGCATGCTCGGCCGCGCCGTCTATGACTCCCGGGGTGAGACGGTCTTCGCTCAGGTAGGTCATTCGGTACTCCCTGTCGTTACATGGCGGCGCGCGTGCGTATGTGGGGAGCTTCCTCCTCGATCCACGACGATATCACGCGCTGGAAGAACGGCAGCTCGAAGAAGTTGTCGACCCCTTCGGGTGCCTCCGCATCGTAGAAGATACCGTCCAACTCGATCCATACGTGGGTCCCAGCGCTGAAGTCGCAAGCGAGCGACACCGCATCGATGTCGTCCCATGTCATGCCCTGCGTGGGGACGACGGAGGGCCAGTGCTCGAGCAGGAGTTCCCGGTCGAGCGGATAGCCGTCGTTGAACTGATCACCGTCCGCGACGGGCTGCATGAAGTTGTCGATTCCGAGTTGCCCAAGTTGCTCGTGCACGCCCCTTCCGAGCCGTTCGAACACATCATCGGCGAAATCCGAGCAGTATCCGGAGTTGATGGCCCGGTGCGAGGCGTATTGGCCCGATGCGACAAGTTCGTCGCGGATGTCGAGGATCGCCTTCGTCAGCATTTTCGGTGTGATCGTCATCTCTACTGTCTTCCTCAAGGCACTGTTCCTGTTGACGATGACGGTATCTGCGTGATCGGCAACGGACAACCGAGCAAGATCGTCTTGATCGGTGCATGCCGCCGGGAGATCTTGTCTACCAACAGACAGGATATGCACATGCGCCTTTGGATCTCCCCGGAGCTTGAAAAGATCGAGATCGCCGACGGAGATTCGCACTCGATGACGATCATCGAGGATCCGCTGCGCTTCGATCTCGATCCCACCGCCGTGGCGGACTACATGCGCCTGGTGAATGACGGCGACGCCGATGTCCAGTTTGACTTCGATGCGGTGATCACTCTCGCGGAGATGGCTGGCTGGGTCAGGATTTCCGGAGATCTCGCCGGAACCGGAAGCGGCGAGCTCGCCGTTAGCGCGTCGGACGCGCGCAGCGCACGCAAGGCCCTGAGGGGTCTGCAGGAAGAGGGCCACTCCTTCAAAGGCGGGGTCGGGCTTGAGTTCGAACGCATCCATGGCAACTCCATCGTCAGCGAACACCGATCGCTGGACGAGGCTTCCGTCTGCCTTTTCATCCAGAGGGGCCGCCTTCCGATGGCGCAGAGGGGCGAGATCTCGGTCGAGGCGGAGACCGCCGAACTCATCGCGGCCGTGCTCGAAGCGCGCAGGTCGGCCCCGGCATCAACACACCTTCATTGCTAGAACATCATAGGAAATCAGCATCATGAGCCAGAACAAGCGCCCAATGGCGGAAGTGTCCGTCTATGCAGTCACATCGGAGGATTTGCACACGCTCCGGGAAATGAAGGGCATCGTCTCGCCCGCCAATCCGCTACGCGTGCACAGGAACGCATATGGGTTCCTGATCAGTCTCGGCATGTTCCACAACGCGGAGAACGATGCTGCCGGACGGCTGGCGGCCCTCGGCTTCACGAAGAGCATCATCGGCACTCTTGCGGCCGCGGCCGAGGGCGGAGCCTCCTATCTCGAAATCAACGCGAAGGCTTCCGCCCGGATCACGCCAAAGTCCTACCTCGACCTGTCGACCGGCCATCTCCGCGTCAAGGACGGCGACCTTCTGGAAGGCATCGGCTCCAGCCGGATCGTAGGATCGGGGCCGCTGCTCGCCTACAGCACCGAGCACGGCTATGTGGTGGACATGTCCTTCGTTCGCTCCGATACCGAACTCAGGGAATTCGGCTTCTCCGATGACTTCGTGGCCCTGATCGCCCACGCCCGCGCGAACGAGGCCGCGTTCATCGACTTCGATCAGGACGCTGACTACGAGCCGGGATTCAAGATTTTCGATCAGGTCACGGACGCGGACATCACTGCGGATCACTTCGAGGAAGCACAGACACCGAACTGATTCGATTCGGCGGCCGGGAAGGGAATCCTACTCCGGTCGCTTTTTTCTGCTCGCGCCACCTCGGGCGAAAGCACTGAAAGTGCGGCGTTTCTGCAAGTCCACAAAGGATTCGCAAATCCTTGCGCCCGATGCCAACAAATACGTTGACCTGCTCTTCACAATAGGGTTCGCTCACACTACATTCTGAGTTCCCCGCTTGTCATTAGGACGCTTCTCGTCCCGACGTGAAAGGATTGCGACCGCATGGCTAAATCGGCTGAAAAAATCGAAGCGACCGAGAACGTCTCTGGCCCCGACCGGCCGCTTCTGGACATGACCGATTTCGCGGTCAAGCGCATGATCGCGGCAGCGAAGAAGCGCGGCCATGTCACCATGGAGACCCTCAACGGCGTCATCTCCACCGACGAGATGTCGGCCGAGGCGATCGAGGACATGCTGGCGATGATCTCCGACATGGGCATCAACATCGTCGAGGACGACGAGACGGACGACTACGACGGCGAGGGCGACAGCCACGACGAGGACGAAGAGCCGGAAGCCCAGATCGCGGTCGCCAGCCCCAAGGCCCTCGCTGCAGGCAAGAAGAAGGAGCCGACCGATCGCACCGACGATCCCGTGCGCATGTACCTGCGCGAGATGGGGTCGGTCCAGCTCCTGTCGCGGGAAGGCGAGATCGCCATCGCCAAGCGCATCGAGTCCGGCAAGGAGACGATGATCGCCGGCCTCTGCGAAAGCCCCCTTACATTCCAGGCCATCATCATCTGGCGCGACGAGCTGCTGCAGGGTGCCACCCTCCTGCGCGACATCATCGATCTCGACGCGACCTATTCCGGCCCCGAGGCGAAGGCCGCTCCGGAATTCAAGAGCGCCGAGCAGCTCGAACTCGAGCGCAAGGCTGCGGAAGAGAAGGAACGCGTCCGCAAGGCGCGCATGGCCGAGGACGACATCACCAATGTCGGCGGCGAGGCGGCGGTCGTCGACGATAGCGAAGATGACGACAGCACTCTCTCCATCGTTGCGATGGAGGCCGAACTCCTGCCGCAGGTGACGGAGATCCTTAACGAGATCGCCGACACCTATGCATCGCTCCGCGGCTTGCAGGACAAGGGATTGCTGTCCTCGACCGAACAGGATCGCCTTACAGCCTTCAGAACCGATCTGATCGCCTCGGTGAAGAAGCTGTCCCTGCACCATAAGCGTGTCGAAAGCCTGCTCGAGCAGCTCTTCGACATCTCGAAGAAGCTTCTCGGCATCGAGGGCAGGCTGCTGCGACTGGCGGAATCGCATGGCGTACGCCGTGACGACTTTCTCACACACTACGCCGGAAGCGAACTGGATGCAGACTGGGTCGGCAAGATCTCGCAGCTTCCCGGCAGATGGAAGGCGTTCGCGCAGCAGGAGGCAACCGAGATCGGCAAGATCCTCGGCGAGATCCGCACACTGGTCGCGGACACGGGCATTTCCCCGTCCGAGTTCAAGAAGATCGTCGCCCAGGTCCAGAAGGGCGAACGGGAAGCACGGGTCGCCAAGAAGGAGATGGTCGAGGCCAACCTCCGTCTGGTCATCTCCATCGCGAAGAAGTACACGAATCGCGGCCTGCAGTTCCTCGACCTCATTCAGGAAGGCAACATCGGCCTGATGAAGGCGGTCGACAAGTTCGAGTACCGCCGCGGCTACAAGTTCTCGACCTACGCGACATGGTGGATCCGTCAGGCGATCACCCGCTCGATCGCCGACCAGGCCCGCACGATCCGCATTCCGGTGCACATGATCGAGACCGTGAACAAGATCATCCGGACATCCCGCCAGATGCTTCACTCGCTCGGCCGCGAGCCGACCCCCGAGGAGTTGTCGGAAGTCCTCAAGATGCCGCTCGACAAGGTCCAGAAGACCCTGAAGATCGCCAAGGAACCCATTTCGCTCGAAACGCCCGTCGGCGACGAGGACGGCGATTCCAGCATGGGCGACTTCATCGAGGACAAGGGCGCCATCATGCCGCTGGATGCGGCCGTAGCGGCGAACCTGCGTGCGACGACGACGAAGGTGCTGGCGACGCTGACCGCCCGCGAGGAACGCGTTCTCCGCATGCGCTTCGGCATCGGCATGAACACCGACCACACGCTCGAGGAAGTCGGCGTCCAGTTCTCGGTCACAAGGGAGCGCATCCGCCAGATCGAGGCGAAGGCTCTGCGCAAGCTCAAGCATCCGAGCCGCAGCCGCGCGCTCCGCACCTTCCTTGAAGCATCGTGATCAATGATAGAAAGCCCGCCTTCCAACACTGGGGGCGGGCCTTCTATCATTCCGCCGCTGGCACTTCTCATAGGTATCTAGTCTCTCATGATGTTTGTTTGCTGCGTGGGTTGTGAGTTCGAGGGCTACGTGGAAGATTGCGAGCACCAGCTCTGCAACGGATGTCGACATGACGCATCGGCCGTCGCCCTCGCAACGAACGCCCCTCCGCCCGGTACGGACGATTCCGAGGCGCCTCTGGGAAATCAGTTCTGGGCGGAGTACGTCGAGCGATTTACCTGAGGGCATTTCCAATTTCTGGAGGCGAACATGGGCGCATCCGTCGAATGCTTGTGCCATTCCATGACCGTCTCTAGGCTCGCCTCATCAAGCGAGGAACATTCGATGACCGACGAAGCAGAAAGCCGCATCCGATTTTTCGAGGTGCACGCGGAACGAGCCGAGCAAATGCAGGCATTCCACGAGGAGAAGACCGCCTATAACACCGACTACAAGAAAAGCGTCGAGGTTCGCTGGCGCAAGGAAAATCCGCGCAAGGTCTTCACGTGGACCAAGGCCTCCCTGTCGCCGTGGTACAAGGAAACGCACGAGACGGCTCTCGCCGGGTTCGATGAAATCCTGAACAGACATGAGCTGGAGACCGCCGCTCTCGACAGGCAGCTAGCGGAGCTGGCCGAGGATCTCCCCCTCGAACGCACCGAGGACGAGGTCAGGTGGGATTTCAACTATGACTCCTACTATGCGAGCCAGGGGTACGGAGCCGCCAACTACGCGAAGAACTCCCTGAAGCTGAAGGGCCTCAAGGCTCAGTTGCATGGCCTCGACTGCGAGGTGCGCGAGATCGATCCAGTCGCCGGGGGCGGAAGTCGTTGCTTCGGTCTCTTCGTGAAGACCACGGAGAAGGATCTCGCCATCCTAGACGCGAAGCCGGAGCCCGGAATGCGGGAGATCGTGCAGTTCTGCTGGCGTTCCGGCGCCAACCCGCGCGTCTACTTTCCGATGCTGCCCCACGGCTTCGAGGAGAATAACGGCCTGGACTTCTTCGGGAACGATGTCCCCTCGAAGGAAAGTCCTGCGGCGCGCATGTAGGCCACAGACGACGGACGGCAGCGCCTAGAGGTAGGTCGTGCTGTCCGTCGGGCTGAGATGCTCGATGTTGTCGAGCAGGCTGTGGATGCGGCACACATGGAGATGCGGCCGTCGGTATCGGGTCGCATCGTCCTTGTTCTCCACCAGATAGCTTCGGTTGATGTCGACAGAAGCCTTCCGCATCCGGCGCACCACCTCGACGTCGACGGATCCTGACCTGAAACCCTCGATGAACGCGGCAACGGTCTCCTTGTGCTTTGGCGCGATGTGCTCGCTCCAAGTCAGGAGATCGGAAAGAAGCTCCTTCGTGTCCCGCCCATGCCGCGGCACCGGATACGGCCGAGTACGGTCACGCTGCCAGAACCAGGCATTGAGTTCGGCGAACGAGGACTTGTCATCGTGATGTCGATGGCAGATGCCATAGAGATCTCGCATGCGGTATCGGGCGTCGTAGTCGTCGCCCTGATCGAGCATCAGGCCAATGTTGGCGTATACCACAAGGGCGGCGAACGGTTCATCCCCGTCGTCGCCTATCCGTCGCTTCAGATACCACCTGACACCTGTCGGCTTGGCGCGCTCCTTCTCCAGTGCTTCAAGCTTCGCCAGAACCAGCGACAATGCCCTGCGGCGGCCGATCCCGTGCGTATCGAGAGCCGAAGCCAGTGCGGCCTCCCATTCCGGGGCCATTTCCGCGTAGGCTTCGAATCCTTCCCCGGCGGACATCAGCCTGTACCCTGAGTGCATCATCCAGACCGCCCATGTCTGATCCTCGGGGCCGAGATGCGACGCCTCCAGAAGAGGACAGTGAGCAGAGAGGAAGCCGGCAACGTCGGCACCTGCATTGATGACAGCAGGGTCGAGGCTCCGTTCGGACTTGGAGTTCGCCCTGAAGGCGTCCCATCTTCCGCGCCGCTGCGCCTCGAAGATCCGAGTGACGTGTGCGGTGAGTTCCTCCTCGGCGCATCCTAGAAGAAGAGGTTCCAGCACATCCATCGGGCCTCCCAGCCTTCTCGCGATCTCGATGGCCACACCTCTCATGAAACTCGACAATGCTCTGCTCCCGAATGGTTTTCCCTATTGTCCATCCAAGGCAGCCATCGGCGCAACGATTGGGGTTGCCCGATCCGCGACGGAACGGATCGAATCCTTGTCCACTCTTGGCAATAAATGTTGACAACGCGGAATCGCATGGATTAGATGCTGAGACGAATTCCCCAGCGAACAAACCCGCGGAGAGACCAGGGATGTACAAGACCGGCATCATCACCAACACCACGGCAGGCACCTTCCATCCGATCTACTTTCGCATGGCGCCCCTTCCGGCCGGAGCGGAACTCTCCAGCGGCCACCAGCGCTACAAGTCCGCGTTCCACCACACGGGCGGGTTCAAGACGATCGAGGAGGCCGAAGGCAGCATCGTCTCCGCGGCCGCATTGCCTGACTCTCCCGTCGCCGGGACGACCGACAGCGGCCGCCGCTGGGAATGGGACGGCGAGGGCATTCCGGCCATCGTCGACTTCTTCTGATCTTCGGCGCTTCCTTGCCGCCACGACTGCAAACCATCAGGGGATGACCCATGAACGAAGCAAAGTGCCTGATGCCCGCCCGCATCTATCTCGGCGAACATGCGCAAACAACCATGTCCTTCCCGCTGCTTTCGTATCGAAGTGCCAAGAATGGAACGCCCGAAGCCAAGAACATTTTTGGCTACCGTGAGGTCATGGGGTTCTTCCTGCCGTCATGGCAGCGTCAGTCAGTCTGGACCGACAGCCAGAAGATCGCCCTTATCGAGTCCGCTTGGCGCGGGATCAACATCGGCACCTTCACGTACAACGTCGCCGCCATCGGTTCGCCCTATGACAACCTCCTGATTGACGGACAGCAGCGCATGCTTGCCCTGCAGGACTATGTCGAGGACAAGTTCCCCGTGTACGGCTACCGTTACTCCGAAGTGACTGCGGTCGACCGCCGCGTGTTCGAGTTCGGCACGCACTTCAGCTCGTATCGCACCAACAGCGAAGACGAACAGTTCCTGCGGGACTACTACAACCTAATGAACTTCGGCGGCACCGCGCATACGGAGGGCGAACGCGCCTGAGGATGCCTGTTGGAAAGAACCTCATTCAGGCGACCCGTCCAACAGCGTCCGGCCACACCCTGAAATCCCGGCTTGCGGCCGACGAGCAGATGGGCGACGATGATTGAAACGGGTGTTCCGCCACCCCAAGTGCGGACCTGAAAAACGGGAACTGGATGCTGTCCGGTTCCCGTTTTCGTTTCTCCTTCAGACTTGCCGCTTCGTCCGGCAGACTTGCAAGCATATCATCGAGGAACCTTTTTCATGACCGCACGCAACAGCATCAAACGCATGGATATGGGCTACAACCGCTCCATGGTTGCCTTCCGCGTATTCCCGCCCTTCGCATCGGGCTTCAAGGGCACACCTCTGGGGAAGGCGGTGGTGGGCCGCGACATCGTCACCGACTACGAACGCATGAGTGCACTCGTTGCCGCCATCAAGGCGGCCTCGGCCGAAGAACTCGAGATGGCGCGTCCTGTCCTGCACTTCCACATCGAGGAGCTGAAGGACTTTCTGCGGGACACGTCATGGCAGGTCCGCGATACGCTGAAACTCGACGAAGGGCCGGCTGCGATGGTGACGGGGATTCTTGAAGGGGTCTCCAAGGATGTCGGCGACGCGATAGCCGCCGTGGACCGCGCGCCGCGCCAGCAGAGACACCAGCACGTCGTGCGTGGAACCATGGCCTACCTCGCCGAGGTGCTTGCCTTCGCCAACGCAGCGGCTCCCATCTTCGGATCCGAATTCGATGCGATCACGAAGAAGGCCTCCAGCCGATACGTGAAATACGCCAATTACATCAGGACGATGTCCAGGGAACTTGAACCGCGATACGAGGGGATTTCGGGGCGTCTTGGGGATGCCGATGCCATACTGCGCGAGGCAGACGCCCATGTCCGGGAGGTCGACATGGCGATACCGGACATTACAATGCAGACGCTCGAGCGCGTCTCTGCGATCCTCGGCGACAGGGATCGCCTCTGGCATGTCTACGGCAGCGACGAAAAGCACATGAAGGCGGCCCTTGAGAAGGGCCATCACAGGATCTACAGCGAGCGCGACGCCGACGAGCTGCGCATGCACCTCGTCAAGCTGTTCGGCGACATCAACCGATCCTACAACAGTGGCGGCATCGTCTCTGAGCTTATGATGGCTGCCTCGGCAATCAGATACACCGCAACCACCCACATCAGCCACGCCGACAAACACACGGCCATCAAAGTCAGGCTGACGAAGAAGGGGCTCTATGATTCCCAGAAGGAACATGCGGAGCGTGTCGAGAAGCTCATCGACGAGGTTCCCGGCGAACGCTTCCGTTCACGCGCCGAGGCGGCCGCCTACATGGCAAAGGCCAGCCAGATCGGCGATTTCCTGCATGAGGTCAATGTGGGTCTGCATCCGGAGCGTGCTGTTCCCGGAAAGGTCCGCTTCGAACGCTTCGCGGAGGGCATTCTCGTCGGCGATCTGACGGGCCTCGAGGACGTGATAGTGATCGCAAGAGACCGCACGTCCGGACCACAGGACGCCGTCTATCTAGCGCGGGTTCCACGGTCGGAAATCGGGGACGGCTTCGACAGCGATCACGCGAAGAGGTTCCTCGGCACGAACTTCTTTTCGGCAGACCAGGCTCTGCAGGATCTCGGCTCCGAAGCGGTAATGGATGCGTTCTTCGATGGCATGAGGATCGACGGCCACAACGGCTTCGACATCCTCACCAGCGAGAGGGCCGCCATTCGCAAGAAGCTCACCAACGGTGCGAGTATCGAGGACTTCGCGGATTATGACGGCAGATCGGCCGCCATGCCATGAGGTGGACGGCCCGGAGCCAAGGCCGTCTACATGACATTCAACCCATGGAGGCCCTACGCCGCAGGAGTTCCGCTCGGTGAGACATGCAGGTTATCGACATCATCCAGCCAGAGCGTGTCAGGATCCATTGCATGCTCGAAACGGACCAGTCGCACGGCCATTGACGTGATCAACAGGTCACCACCGGGAAGGACTGGCTGGAGTTCCCGGATGAAAGCAACCGGAACATAGTTCCCGATGCTGAGATTCACGCGAGGCAGCCAGTCGGACGCTGCCTCGCGGCTGATGTATCGACCAGTCTTGCGCCCATGCATGATGTCCAGAACCGCCGCGGCTTCTTCGGTCTCGTAGATCGGATCGTCCCAGTCAAGCGTGAGCTCGCGCTGCGGCGTGATGCAGTCCTCTTCGTTTTCAGTGCTGTAGACGCGCAGGAACTTCCCGTTTCCGGGATTCATGAAGGCGTAGGCGACTTTCTGCATGCGCTCGTTCTCCAAACTCAACTCTCTCGAATATGGGCCGATGAAGCGCATCCAACCAATCGCTTGAGAGATTGCGCCCCGGCTACTGTGTGATAGTCATCCTGACGAGTATCCAACACGTGGTCGCGCCCTCCTGCCGCGTGGACACTTGCTCGCCACGGCATGAGAATTCTGGAAAATGATGAGAGGAAGTCATGGATCTCTGGAAGGCTACGATCGACAGCGGCTACGAACCGTATTCGGATCAATTCGACCGAATCGCGGACGTGACGGATCTCGTCACCAAGGAGAGGGCGGCCAAGATCGTTCAGTTCCTGACCGACTATCGGCTCGCCAACATAGAGCGGCCGGCCGACCCGACCGACCCGAATGAGCTCCTCATCACCCTTCAGAAGGAGAAGAACGAGGACGAGCTGATCGCAGGCATCCCCCGCGGCACCGGCCGGAAGCACCTCTACGGCTTCAACCGTGCCGCAAAGGAGCTCAGGACACGGCTGGGTGACGATTTCCGCAGTCTCGACCTTAATCCGGAAGAAACCTCCGTGACGTTCCTCATCGAGAACTCCGGATCGACCCGCGGTGAGCTTGCCTACCACATCGCTCTCTCCACGATGGAGATGGCCCAGGCGCTCGATTTCCTCGGCGTCGAGACAGGCGTGATCGGCTACACCACGGGTGCCTGGAAGGGCGGCAACGCACGCAAGAAGTGGCTCGAAGATGGAAAGCCCTCCAATCCCGGCCGGCTCGAGGACCTTCTCCACATCGTCTACAAGCGGCCGGACGCGCCGATGGACAAGCTCGCACTCGTGCGCATGCATCTGCTGGCCGATCCCGCCATCAAGAGGGAGAACGTGGCAGGCGAGGGGCTGATGTGGGGCGCCGCCGCGTCCGCCGCATCCGCGCGGACCAACAAGCTTCTTGTCCATGTGATCCACAAGCCGGAAAGCATCTCGCAGGCGACAACATCGGCGGACAGCTCCTATCAGGAGAAGTTTCGCGAGCACCGGGCAGCCGTCGTTCGCGAGATCGAGGAGTCCGGCGAGATCGCCATGTCCACGCTGCTGCTCGCGCCGAACAAGACGATGCATGATCTCACCCGGGAGCTTCGTCCGGATCTCGGACGGATGTTTGTATTCGCGGAGGGAGACGGTCGTGCTGACGAGACCCTGGAGGGTTTCGTGAACGGCACCGTGGCAGCGATGGAAAGGGTTGTCGAACTGAAGAACGGGACGACGCTCGGCCGCTGAGTCTTGCCATTCGGACTCTGCCGCGCCACCCTTTCAAGGTGAAGCGACGGAGTCCGAATGTCCCTAGAAGCGAATACCGAAAACAGAGACCTCTCAAAGCAGACCTTCGACGACGGCGTTCGCTTTGCGTTGAACCAGTTCGCCCACTCCGTCGGCTACCTCCTTGGCAAGAAGGGTATCCATCTCGACGGGCAGCATCTCAAGGAGCTGTTCCACCTATCGCCGCGGGAGATGTCGGATCTCAACATCCTGCTGCACCAGGGAGAAAAGGCGTCGGTCGTGGCGTTTCTCGACAGCACCAGGGATGCAACGCCACGCCGGGGCTGGGGTGTGGATAACGGTTGAAGGCGCAGCGGATGCCTGACCCCCTGAAACTCAGGAAACCCGCCACCCCTGATTTCAGCCGTCCGATTGACGCGACGGCGGCAAGTCGTTACGTAACAGGGCATCGTTACCGACAGGATGCCAATGCAGGAAAATCTCCCTTCAGTCCTCGCAAAGATTGCCGCTGACGCCCGTGAGAAGCTGAAGACGATGCCCTTCATCGTCCCCATGATGGAGGGTGACAGGACATCTCCGGGACGGGCCTACTCGATCGGCCTCGTGAACGCTGGCCACCCCGAGATCACCATCGTCGGACTGCCCGATCTCGAAGTCGCGAGACAGCTCATCACGGTGGCCGGCAACCACGTCCTCGACAAGACCTACGACTTCCGCGAGCCGTGCCTCTGCGGCGAGATCGCCGGGGGCTACGATGTGGCATTCCGTCCGGTCGCGAAGGGTTCGATGGGTGGCGGATTCGGTCTGGGGCGCACGGTGATCGGACACGAGTTCCCTGTCGTCCAGCTCTACTTCCCGGACGAGGCGGGCTTCTTCCCCTGGCAGCGGAAGGTCGACCGCAGGTACGCAAAGATGCAGAGCTTTTTCAAGCATGAAGGCGCTCTTCCTATGACAAAACTTGAGCGTCGCAACTCCGCCTGAAGGCAAGTCTGGCTCGCCGGCATTTGCCGCGCTTCATCGCGCGGTTCATGATCTTTCATCGGCAACACGGAGTTCTCGATGATATCGACTCTTATACGTCCCGCCATCGGCGTGGCAGCGCTTCTTGCAACGATCCCCCTGATCGTCATGCTTCCCAAGTCACTGGGGATGCTTTTCGGATTCGAAGAGAATGGCTGGATCACCCTCGCGACCTTCGCCCTAGCGGCGGTCGCCTACACTGCGGTTCAGTGGAAGCTGACGCTCTTCGCCGCGCCGCTCTTTCGGAAGGCCGCGAAGTTCCTGAAGCTTCGGAAGTGACTTATCACTTCAGACCGAGAACGGCCATGGCGTCGTCCTCGGTCATCGCGTCGGATGGGATGACATCATTCACGGACACAACCGGGAGCGACGCGATGTCGATCACCCCTCGGTAGAGGATGGTCATGTCCCGGCGCTCGACGTTCGGGTCAACGTCGATCATCCGCTGGTCGATACGCGAGTCATCAACAACGATGACGCACATGGCCTCCAGCGCCTCCTGGGGCGACATTCCCCATGCGTCTCCGTTGAGAACGTAGGCCTCGATCATCATCGCGACAGCGACCGCGGCATCGGTCGACAGGTAGACGCCTCTCTCGACCGGAAAGTTCTGCATGTCCGGCATCGCCCCGCCAAGCCCATGCTTGCGGATGGACGGGAGATGACGGCGCCAGGTTGCGTGGAAGTAGGGCATCGACTTCGCAGATCCTCAGTCTCGCCAGAGAGCGGCAGCCTCTTGTAGCATGTCTCCGTGCTTCGCCAATGCCGCGTAGACGTATTTCGCGGCAGGCATGAGAGCGTCCTTTCGCCTTGTCTGCGCCATGTCACACGGTCTCCTTGGGTTTATAGAACTGCCCGATGTAGACTGCAGCCTTCTCGGCGATCTCCCGCATCTTCGGCTTCGCGGTGCGCTTGAACTCCTCGATGGCGATCGCGGCCTCATCGCTGCGGGTCGCCCACGGATTGGGCATGCCGGCATCGACCCAGCGCTTGTGGATCATCGCGCCGAGACGGCTTTCCTCGCGCTCCGTGTCGCGCTTGAGCGTCAGCTCCTCGCGTTTCGCCTCCAGCCATTCGGGAAACTCCGGAAGATCATGCGGCTGGCTTGGCTTGCCCGCCCTGACCCATTCGCCCTGCCATTCGCGCGCCAGCTTCTTCTTGTTGAAGTGGCCGAGGAAGAGGCCGCGGGTGTTGCGGATCACCTCCTCGTGGCGCATCCATTCAGGATTGCGGATATTGGCGATCGTCCGCGCCTGGATCACGGGGCTGTTGCGATAGGCGTTTCCGAGCATGGAGCCTCCTCAGGCCATCAGATGGGGAGGAAGGTCGATCTCGCGGGCGAACACCCAGCGGAAGCCCTTGGCCTTGTGGAAGGACTTGTAGAGGTGGGATGTGCTGAAGCTTTCGGCAGCCTGCCGGGCGACCTGGAAGATCTGCGCCGCATCGCCGTAGATGCCGGATCCGGCCTTGCCGTTGTAGAGTTCGTGGTAGGCGAGCTGTTGGCCGCCCAGCGCGTTGATCTGGCGGATGATGCAGCGCACCTCGCGGTGGTCGAGATCATTGGAGGCGGGGGCGAGCACCAGCGCGAACTCGGAGCCATCGTCGATCTTCGAAATCAGGTCAGGCAGTTTGTCGTCGAGCATGTCCATGGGTCGTCTCCTGTTTCCGCAAGATGTAAAGGATTTGATATTATTGTCAACAATTATGGCACAGGATTCATCCCGAGGGACCTTGTTCGCGCGAATTTATTGACGCACTCTTTGTGCAGATGGAGAAAGGACTCGTCAATGGATGTGAAGCAGGCGGCAGCGGAACTCAACGGCAGGCAGTATCGGGACGAATGCAGCAAGGACCTGCATCTGCGCATGAAGGCCGCCGGCATCGTGGCGGTCTTCGGCGGCAGCGACGACCTCGTGTATTTCGCGGGCGCGGCCAACGACGAGCTCGGCGCCCGGAACAACAGCGAATACTACTTCTCATCCGACGGCCTGCTGCAGAACGAGTGCGAGGACGACTGCCGCTACTTCGAGCGCATCGAAGCGCTGGCGACGCCCGTCCGCGCGATCTGGAACGACGGAGGCTTCTCGTGGCGCTACGAGACCACGATCCCGCACGAGAAGTTCGTCATCATGGAGGACGATGACACCTATTGCGAGGGCATCGTGTTCGCGCTCGAGAACGTGCACGGCACGCGCTTGTCCAGCCGCGTGGCCGACATCATCCGCAGAGGCGACATCGTCTTCCCGAACACGATCGCGGACGAGACGCAGGCCTTCATCCAGAAGCACCTCCCCAAGTGCGGCGACGTGGAGACGGTGATGGCCATCGCACTGGCGATCAACTCGGAACGCACCCGCTGCGCCCAGATCGTCGAGGCCGAGAAGGAATACCCTCTCGGACGGGAAGCGCCAATGGCCGATCGCGGCGCCGCCGGGATTGTGAGGATGACCAAGCAGTCGATCCTGGACCGCATCCATTCGGGAGATGCCGCCCCCACTCGAGAGGAGTGAAGCCATGGAAGACAGGATCAGGGATCTGTCCGAGCTTCCCGATTTCCGCAACATGGAGATCGAGGAGCACGGCATGCCGAAGAACTGGAGCTTCTGCCGCGGCTACAACGGTCTGGAGCGCGACCAGTGGGCCATCCAGTACGTGCACGAGGATCTTTCGGCTGACATCTACCCACTTCCGCTCTTCGTGACGGCGCTTGTGAACTGGGAGAGGAACGACGAGCGCCAGACCCTGCAGCGATCTTTGAAGGCGCTCCTCGACATCGATTGATCCTAACGATCCCGCGCGACATCTATCATGCGCTACGCATTTCGGTAATTCGCTTTGCCAAATACAAAACGCATGATAGTAAGGCTGTCACTTCGGACAGGGACAGCAATGACAGACGCAGCGGACACCACACCTTCTGAACGACTGAAGCTCTCGCGAAACAGAGCTGGGTTCAGCTCCGCGAAAAAGGTCGCCGATCAGCTCGACGTTCCCCTGCCTACGTACGCTGCGCACGAGAATGGCCGAAGGGACTTCGACCGCAGTCAGTGCCTTGCGTATGCGGCCTTGTTCTCAGTGGATCCTGCCTGGCTGATGTTCGGCTCGAGATACGGCCAGCCTCCGGAAGGGACACCCCCGCCGCCTCCGGCGGACCGTCAGCGCGTTCAGAAGCCCAACGAGGTCGAGCTGCTGAACGTCACCATCGGCGGGGAGGGAACCATTAGGATCGTCCACTCCCGGGACATGACCGGGGAAAAGGCGAAGAACCTACTGCGCCAATTTCTTCCGACCGTTCTCGAGTCCAATTGACCCACGGCCCAGCCGGGCTTGAGGCCGTTCGTTAGCGCACCAACGCGTCCGCCCTGAGCAGAATTTCCTCGGTGCGCTCGCGGGCGAGATCCTGCATCTCGGCATCGAAGCCTGCAGGAGCTGCGAACACGATGTCCACGCCAACGTAGCCGGGGTGCTCGTCGCTCCGGCTTTTCCAATGGTGCTCGCGGTATTCGGCTTCCGGCCCGAAGGTTTCCTCGCACAAGGTTTGCAGGGTCACCTTGAGTTCGTCGCCCCACGTCCAGTCGTCGGCAGGGACAAGCATCGGTGCGCTGTACTTCACGATCCGCACGGCATGCACGGGTGACGTCTCGACCAGCATGGCGGCGAGCTTCTCGGCATTCTCGGAGAAGATCTCCTCGACCGTCCGGGGATCCTTCCGGCCGGCATTGTCCGTCGGCAGCTTCAGCCAGTGCGTGAGGTCGAACCTGCTGGTCTCGCCATTCTCGTGAACGAGGACAGCGATGGCGGCCTCGTCCAGGGAGCGCTCAAGCTTCTCGACGACCACTTCGAAGCTGTCGCAGGTTTCAGCCGCGCGGAATGCGTCAAAGAAGGCCGAGACGTTGCGGTTGCGTCCGTTCTCGGGGAGCGGGGACATCGCCTTGATCTGGTCGAAGAGTTCCTGAAAGCGGGCGACCGCCTCCTTCGAGACCTTCTCGCCTCCGAATATCTGCCGCGTGAGGCCGTACTGCATCATGTCGTACATCATTTCGACATCGCCGAACTTCAGCCACAGTGGGAACTCGCCGCTCATATTTCTTCCGTTTCCGCCGCTCATGCGTGCCTCGATCTCTTGCGTCTATCTGTTTGAATTCTGGTGCGCGCGACGGCAAGGCGCCATCGGCACTTCAGCGCGGCTCCGGCGTGAACGGCGGTTCGAAAGCGCAGATCCAGTCCTCCACCCGGGACACGCAGGAATCCATGGATTCCTGAAAATCGCCCGAGCCGATGAAGGCGTCGTCGTGTCGATAGGGATCGGTCAGCGCCTTCACGTCTGCCGCATCGGCGTTGATGTCCATGATCCGCCCATCCAGCACGTTGAAGACGTGATCGTAGTTCCCACCGATGTCAGCTCCGAAGATCACTGATCCGAACAGGGCGGTGAACTTACACGCGTTTGACAGATCCTGCGGGATCTCGTCCTCGGCGCCTTTGTTCTCCAGATGCCGCTCCTGCCACTTCTGAAGGCAGAAGGCGCGCACGGCCGCGATGTTCTCGTCAGTGGCCTCGATCGGATATCCGTCGAAGTAGTCGTTGAAGAAGTCTTCCTCGCTAAGATGCATCAATGCCTCCTTCAGGCTCGGAAGATAGCTTCGGCTTCGTTGAGTAGACCGAGAAGGTCCTCTGGCTCGTCCGCCCGTGCGAGTTCTTCCTCACAGTCCGTAAGTATCCAGGTGTGGTCATCATAGGAATATTGCATGGCGATTTCGCTGCCGGGCGGAGCAATGCGCTCCGCCCTGAGAAGGACGGCGTCGGTGAGTGCCCACTCATCGGTCGACAACCCCATCGACTTCAGGATTTTCTCCTTCCTGTCGCCAACTATCTGACGGTGCCATTCTTTCGCGGCCTCGAAGGCACCCTTGGCATCCTGAAAATAACGCGGTGTCAGGGTGCCGGCGACTGCGGAATAGGTGAGTTTGTATTCCATGCCGCGGAGAGTGATATCGATCTTCTCGACCTCGAAATAGTCGTGTGGCTCGTTCCCAGCGATGGATGCCCAGTCCGTATGCATCGCATGCGCGCGCCAGATATCCCTTCCGACCTTCTCCCAGAATGCACCGGGATTGTACTCGGCCGACTTGGCGATCGCTTGGCGCTTCTCGTCGAGCCAGCTCTTGGCATTGACGCTCTCGATCGAGTTGGCGGTCACGAAATCCGCTCCGCCGCCAAGCCGATGGAAATCCGGGGTTGCCGTGTTCGTCACCTCGGCCCAGGCGATCTCGAAATGCGAGAGCCTATCGGGATACATGCGGCACAGCTCCTGCAGGACGTGCACGATGTCGAAGTCCTCGACCTCGAGGGCCTCGCCGAGCTCGTTGATGAAGAGCGGCTCGTTCGCCGCGACCGCGGTCTTGAGCAGTGGCATGGCTGCCTGCGCGAGGCGGCTGTCGCTCTCCTCGGCGAGCTTCACAAGCTCATCGAGATTGACGGCCGCGACTTCGACACCGGAATTGCTCCACAGTTCGTAGCCGTCCTTGGTGCGGGCCACGCCGACCATGCGGCGGATGAGCGCTCCCTCGAACGTCTCGTCGATGATGTCGTGCGGCACGTCGGGAGTGACGGCGATCTTGATGATGGATCCGCTGAGGTGCATTTCAGTGTCCTTGCTTGGCGGTCGCCGTGGCGACGCGGATTTCTTCGATCTTCGCCAGCACTTCGGCCAGATCGTCGGTGTCGATGATGCAGGAATCGCCATCCATGACCTGGTTGTCGTCCGTGAGCTGGTAGAGGCCGTAGTGCTTAACACCGAGATCGCCATACTCCCGGTCTTCCGGGTCCGGATAGTCCACCATGAGACGGACATGCAGCTCGTCGTTCATGAGGCACGGGCAGGGCTCGTTGCGCCAGCTACTGTCGTGGAAGCCTTCGATCTCGGGCAGGGGTTCCGGATAGTCGGGAAAGGCTTCCTTGTAGTTTCCTATGGGCATGCTGCCTCCTGGCGGCTGGATATCTCTGCTTCGGGGCCAATTAACGCCTCCCGGCGGGCAAGCCACAACGCGCAGGGATATCCGCCCTTCGTCAGAGGCGACCGATGACGTTGCGGACGATGCCAACGAGACGGACACTCTTCGCTTCCTTGCCAAGATCGATTGGCGGACCCCTCCGCGCCTCGTTGCGGCTCCTGAAATGCAGCTCTCCGTCACCCTTGCGCAGATCGACCTGGCGCAGCGAGCGCTCCCATCCCGGAACCCCCGAAGCCGCCCTGTCGATGACGACAAGCATGTCCTGTTCGAGGTCGGACACCCAGGTTTCGCTGTTTTCGGGAATCTTGCAGACGACGTAGTCTCCGTCGCAGACAGGTCGCGGGCGAAGCGCCTCCATGCCGTCACCGACGATCGCGAACAGCCGGAAGCCGGGAAAGTTCAACGGCGAAAAATCGGGGCAGGACACGACGGCACGTCGCGACGCATCATCATCCCGGTAGACGCCGGCCTCTATGATGCCGACCGCCTCGACGGCGGAAGCCTCGCCCGGCAGCAGGATGGGATCAGCCCCGAAATATCCGCGGGCAAGCTCGAACTCGCTGGCCTTCATCTGTCGGACGCCCGTGGTGATCTTGCTGATGACCCCCTCGGTCAGGCCCATGGCCGCGGCGAGTTCACGCCGGGAGAACCCCGGACGGGCGGATTGCTCCTCGATCCATTTCGCGAATCTTGCATCCAGCGTCTCGACCGTATCCATGGCTGCTCCTGTTCCGTGAGGTGGGAATACCAAGATCGCGTATCGCTGGCAAATTCATTGTCGCGAAAATCGAGAATATCTTAGTTGGCCACGTCGATATTGATAGCGCGCCAAGGGCCGTTCTTCAGATGGAGCGCGTCGGCCTCCACGACTTCCTTGAGGCGGGCGGAGGCGACCTGTTCGATCCCGGCCCAGTTGTCGGCCGGGAACGTGAACCTGAACGTCAGTCCATGATCGTTGACGGCCGTCGCCGCAAAGCGCCTCATGTCAGTCGATCCAGAGGATGTCGTAGACCGCCGCGAACTGGGCGCCGACAGGTTCGAAGCCGAACTGCTTGTGCAACTCCGATCCGGTGTAGCGCGCCGCATGGATCTGGCTGTCCTCGTCGCCGAAGCCCGCCAGCATGCAGCGGAACTCCTCGGTGCGGTCACGCAGGGCAGGGTGCTGCTCGACGTTTGCGTTTTCATGGCGCTTGCCCATGACGACCGCCTTGAAGTCGTCCTCCGAGCGCCCGGCTGCCTTGTTGTGGGCGGCGATCAGGTTCTTCAGGAACGGGTGCGCATGCTGCGCGGGCTCAACGAGAAACGTCATGGTTACAGTTCCGTCACTGAGTAGTCGTCCTTGACCTCGGAGGAGCGCAGGAGGGCGGCGATGTCCGCCTTCTTGGGTTCGCCGACGAAGTAAGTTGTGGTCTGATAGTCGTCACCGCCCTGTGCAGGATGGATCCAAGCGTCGACGCGATGGGTGTACCCCTTAGCCTTGTGCTTCTTGTCGTCCTTCTTCTGCTGCGCGGCGAAACGAGCGTCTTCCTCTGCGAACTCCGAATCGAACTTCGCCTTCGCGGCCTTCCACTTGGCGACGTGCTCGTGCAGGAGCGCCGTTCCGTTGTCGGCCAGCCACTTCTCGACCATCACCTTGGCGGCATCGTCCAGTTCCTGCTTCGGCTTGTCCGTTGCCTCGATGCCCTTGTCGAGGATGAACTCGCTCTCGGCATTGACTGCGTGCTCCTTCATCGAGATCTGCACCTGAAGCCCGTAGCCCTTGTTCATCCACGAGCACGGCGAGACGGAGAAGAACACCTGTTCGCCGTTGTGGTTGATCGTGTTGATGGTTTCCTGCATGCGCATCCCCTTAATCGCGTGAACCAACTGTCTGATGGAGGACTTAGCCCAGTCCGATGGCAATGTCAACAATTGTGGCGCGATTGACACGGCGAATCCTTGGCGACAGCATTATTTCTGAGTTCGGGGAGATGCCGCAGTGTACCAGACCATCATGCTGACCATCGCAATAATGTTCCTCGGTGTCCTCGGCCTCCCGGCAGGCATGCTCTACTACGGAATGCAGCACCCATCTCCGCCCCAGTACGGCCCCTCCATGCAGGAGAAGCTCGCGGCGGAGTGGGGCGACCGCTGCGTCATGAACGGGAATGGCGAGGTCGGTCGGACGCTGACTCCTGGGCGCGACCGATCAGGCACCTTCGTCGACTTCAATCAAGGAAGCCCGCGCGAGGCCAAGTTCGAGAAATACGAGCAGTACCGTCACTTGAAGCTCGTGGACTGCGGGAAGGCCTAAGCTGCTTCGACTTCCAGACGTCGCTCGATGCGGGATCGGACTGCAGCCCTGATGTATTCGGCACCGGATCTATAGGGGTCGACCACGGATCCCTCTGGGGCCTTCCAGCCGAGGATGTCGGGTTCCTCGAGGATCATCTGGGCTATCGCGATCGGATGAGATATCTGCATCAGGGTCTGATCGACCGCCTTGCCGAGCGCGGAACGACGATCAAGCTCCGGGCTCACTTCCACGAGGGTGACTGCATTGGCGAGAACTTCGCCGCACATGGTTTCGAAAAGCATCATGCCTTACCTGTTCATCGAATTCTTGCGGCGGTCTCGCATGACGAAGGACACATGTCAACGCCTGGCGTGGGAAAAGATTAATGACATCAGGCCACAAGAAGGATTGAATCCTCCTTCAATGTTGCTATTGCAGGGCAAAGGCAGCAAAGGAGTCCTGCAAATGGGTATCAAGGCCACCCTCATCCCCGGCGACGGCATCGGACCGGAAATCGTATCCGCAACCCTCCAAATCCTGGATGCCATGGGCAATCCGTTCGACTTCGACGTGAAGCATGCCGGGCAGCTCACCCACGAGACCGAGGGCTTCGTCAAGGCCGTGATTGGAAGGCTGTAAGATGATCCGCAAGGCAATTGGCATCCATGTTCTGGCGGCGGTCGCTCTGGCGGTTTCCGCCGGAAGTTCCGCCGGACATGGAAGCGACACCGACATCGCTGCCCAGACCAAGATCGCGACGCTCGAGATTGAGCTGCAGAAGCTCCAGATCGAACTTAATCGGCAACGAAGCCTGATCGACATGATGCAGCAGCGTGCAGTCCGCCTGACCTCGGAATGCCATCTCGGGCAGAAGTGCGTTCTCAAGGAAGCCGTGTCCTTCCCCAGCTACGACGAATGCAAACGGTCTATCTCACGCTGGGAGACGCGATCACTGTGCACGTCTTTGTTCGACCATTCGTCCGACTCCATTCCGAACTCTCCGTGAGGAACCAGCCTTGAATGAAGATAGCAGTTCCAGCCCTCTCAACGAGACCATGGCACGCCGGAACAAGGTGCACGAGCGCATCATCAGCGCGCTCGAGCACTGGCCACGCGATCGGGCAATGTCATGCATCATGACGTGGTTGAGCATCGATGAGCTGGAGGAGGCGGCGAAGACGATCTGCAAGGATATCGAAGATTGAAGTCACCTGCCGAACTGAATCCTGTCGGAAGCAGAAGCTCCTGGTGTCCTGTTAACCACGAGCTGATGTTCCCGCGAACTGTGTCTTGACTTATCTCCCGGATGGCAGATATTTCGCTCACTAAAGGGTGCTTTCCGCATCCTCCCTCGCCTCGGCGATCGGGTTAAGCCTCTTCCTTGGCCGGAATTTCCAAGAGACTACGTATTCCGCACGTCGTGGCGTCGCGCGCATTCATTTCGGTCAAAGAGACCGCAGCTCATAGGGAACGTCCACGAGCGTTCTCCAGCCCAGGAGGCACCTATGAAGTACGCTCTCTCAAACGATGCACGCGCTCGTGCCGTCGCCAAGGATCTCGCACGTCTGTCCAAGGAGCGTGGCGTGAAGCTCCCGCTCACGTCCGCCCAGAATGTCACCGCCCGTCTGTTCGGCTATGTCGACTGGCAGAGTCTTCTTGCATGCGTTGGTCAGGAGCGCGGCCCCGAGGATCATGAACTTTCCAAGGATGCGGCTACTGAACGACGGGTCGGCCAGATCGACACACTCGTCAAGGCTGGCTTTGGCAAGGATGCCGCTGCTGTGCTGGATGCCCTCCGTCCCACAGGCCGCGAACAGGCATCCATCGAGAAGAAGCCGCGCATCTCGAGAGTGCAGACCGGTGTCAATTATCACCCGAACCGTATGCGCAACTCGCTGAACGACCTCAATCTCACCTATGTATTGAATGAACACTATGATGCCCTGCCGGATCTCATGAATGAATGGGGATCGAAACGGTTCGTGCACCCTCTCGACCGCGAGATTTATCCCGACTGGACCATCAACAGCCTCATCATGAAATTCGATGCCTTCTGCTTCGAGACCGGCCATGTGGTTGATGTGTCAGCCATCGTCAGCGATGCGCCCGACATTGCCATTCTTGACGAGAAATGGACCGCTGTGCCGAAAGACCCGGCCGATCTCACAGAATATTACTTTCACTTCGGAAACCATCGCTTCCCTTCGCCATTCAAGGACATCGGCATCGACGGCTGCTACGTGTCCACGCACTATGAATTCCCTGGTGAGGAAGGCGGCCCCAGTGCCATTAGCATCACCTTCACGACCAGCCCCGAGATCGCACCGGACTTCGATGATGTCCTATTCGACAACGAGCCAGAAGTCGACTTGCGATCAGTGCTCCGTGTCGTGGAGGTAATCTGGTCCGACACGTACGGAGAGCATGCGGGAAGCGGCATCCATGCCGACAACGAGTCCGAGCATTCGGACGAATACGTCGATGCATGGCGTCCATATCTCGAAAAGCCTCTGTGCGCGGCGTGGACGGCATTGAAGGCCTACCGTCAACGACAGATCCCGATCCACGACGCCCTCTATGCCGACAGCTTCAAGGAGGACTTCCTGAGACTCGAACGCGCGACAACGGACAATGCTGTTGTAGACCGCATGAGGCAGATCGCCGAGAACTGCGAGATGGACCAGGATTTTCCAGTTCGCTTCATGGGCAAGGTTCCGCCATCGGAGGACATCTATCTCGAGGAGATGGCCGCAAGCCCGTTTCCCCGCGCGGATTCCGGCCCGGAACGCTATGACATCGATCACGTCCATTCCAAGCTCGCCGACGCACTGCAGATGGAGCGCCCATGGAGCATGTACCTGTGCGCCAAGGAAGCGCTCAGGATGTGCGGTGACCTCGAGGCATCCGACCCGGCAACGGAGCACGTCCTCCTAAAGTCGTGCGCACTGATCATGAATGCAGCGAATATGATCGGTGCAGGGAAATGGGCGCTTGAGGCTCTGGAAGCCGTCACTCGTTCGCGCCTTCCAGAAGTCATCGACTATCTTCCTGGAGCGGTCATCGTACTGGTGAGGGCCGGACTTGAGGAGGATGCGCGGAATGCGTCATTGCGACTCGCCGAACTCGCCCCTGGTACATGCTTCGCGGCGCTCTCGGAGCTTCTGGTCGCCGCCACGTTTTCGGAAAGGCATGTCCGTGACACGTTTCTGAGGAATTTCGTCGAAAATCATGAAGAAGCGGCCAAGCGCATTCTGCGCCTCAAGGCGGAGCCGTGGAACTGGTTCTCCCGTGATGGTAGGTACGGAGACGATGAGATCGACTACGCCGCCTGCATGTTCAAAGAACCCCTGAACGTGGCCGGGATCAGGGATAGCCTGAAGGCACTGGTAGCTCCCACCTCATCTGGGTCAGCCGTTCTTCACTAATCTGCCTAGATCCCAATGCAGCCCGGCAGAATACTGTTCTGCCGGGAGTGCTCCATAACGAAGAACTCCCACGCCGATCTCAGAGCATAGGAAGCCTTCTCGCCATTCTCGGCCATCCAAAGGCTGGCGCCGTCCACGCCCAATGCGCGGACATCCAGAATGACATGCCCCTCCGTGAAGTCCCGCTCGGTCTCGCCGACTACGTTCTGGATGTCCGCCCAGCGACCTCGAATCCTCGACACCCCGATGAACTCAGGCTTGCCGCCGCGCTCCAGATGGCGCACAAAGGCTATGACCCTTGTCTCGATAGCCACGCCCCGATCAAGTCCAGTCTCCTCTGCGAGCTCGCGGGAGATCGCTCCTGCGACGGCCTGGGTCAGCGATGTGGCCCCGGCAACGTCCTCCATGTCGATCGAGCCAGCCGCACTCGACGTGATCTTCCCGGCGGCGATCGCGGAGGCGGATCCGTTCATGCAGAGGCACAGACAGCCGTCGTCATCGAAGGCGAGCGACGTGACACCGATGTGGTTGGACATGCGGCTGCGTGCGAGCCGCGGGATGGTTGACAGCGGGAAGGCTCGTTCAGTCCCATCTATGGAGAGGCCGTCACAGGCCTGATATTCCTGGAGGCAGAGTTCGTTGGTGACCAGCCCCTTGAAGTAGCTTGTCGGCTCCAGAGCAACCGGATGCCCGGACGATGGATCTGAGGCCATGCGGATCTTGGAGGAGTCGAAGATCTTCTTGCCTTCGGCCTGCAACTGCCTGATCCGCCTGTCCATCATCCACCCGTCGTCCGGCTCGAACGGACGCACCGACATCACGAACGGCAGCGGCACGCCGTCGGCAAGCGAAGCATTCAGTCCTTCATGATAGATCGTGTCTGGCTCGTCGATTTCCTCATTGAGGAAAGCCATCTTCCAGCCCATGGAAGCGAGCCTCGGTTCAAGTGTGAGGCCCGACAGACGGGATCTGTCCGCTCCTGAAAGACTGCCGACCATGCCCAGCTCCTCCGGTGTTGCTGAGAAGAGGCTGAGGGCAGGGACGGCAAGTGACAAACAGCGCTCGGAGGGACAGGGAGATCTGTGCGAGGCTGCTACTTGCCCCGCTCACAAGGGTTCATTCCGGCGAGCGTCCGCCTGAGTCTTTGTTTCATGCCGCATCGGCATCTACGATCCGTGCGTATCGATGAAAGGTAACGAACATGGAACTGCAGAAGCCGACGGACAGGGTCGTCAAGGCAACACTCGTCACACTCGTCAGGAAGGTAGCCTGGGGGCCGAGCCGCGACATGCTCGTGAAGGAATCGGCGCGGTTCCGGACGGCGGCGGGCGAAGCCACGAAACAGGTGAATGGCATCGTTCTGAATGAGTTCTTCACGCACAACGCCCGCGAAGGGGTCGAGGACGACGCTCTCCGCGACGCACGGAAGCGCGAACACATTCTGCGCACGCAAGCCGATGAACTTCACTGGAAGTCGGAACTCTATGCCCTGGCGGCATCGGCACGCTTCCCGCGCGACGACGATCAGACCCTGAGGAACTTCGTCGTTAACCTCATCGAGGATATCCGCCAGTTCCAGGAGAGAGGCTATCACGCTGCGGGATGCGCCATGCAGGACATCGCCGGAGCCGTTGCAAGCGCTCTTGAAGCCGAAGGCCTCGAACTCATGGACCTGCCGCTTCCTCCAAGCCTCGATGAGATGATCGACCGGGGAATGCCGCGTCCGGACTACATCTCGGAAGAGCACTGGAAGGCCGCTGAGGATGCCTACTTCCGGCGGATGACACTCGACAATACGCCTGACGAGTTCATCAATGGAGGATACGACCGAGACGAATACGACCGGGATGAAGATTTCGACTGGGGCGACAACACCATCGGCAAGGATATCTATGACCACGAACTCGAAGGGCAGCACGTAGCGCGAATGTAAGATCCACCTGGCGCGCTGACAAAGTCTGCTTGGACGTGTCCAGTCAGGGCGCAGTCTGGATGCTGCGTTCGTAGGCGACATCCAGCTCCGTGGCCTTGACCCGCCACTCATCGACGGTGATCGTCTTCGTCCGGCGCAGATCGCCAAGCGCAATGCGAGCCGCGCGATGAGCCTCGTAGCGGTCCTGACGGTCGATGAAGGCCGCCACGCCGTCGATGAAATCGTACTTCACCTCGATCCCCCGTCGCTCCGCGATCGCCACCTCGACTTCGCTTCTAAGTTCGACGCATCCGATCTCGTCGCGGTGGGCGAAGACGATCATCGGACGTCCGTTGACCGCAACGAACGAGATCTCGCCGTCATCGACGAGTGCATGATGGATTATCTGCAGCAATCCCGCGAATCCCTCGGCACTTTCAAAGAAGCGCGCATAGCTTCGCTCGAGGAAGCCGTAGGGGTTCGCCTCCGTATCCATCAGCCATCGGGTGATCAGGCGCATGTCCGGAGTTTCATCATTGCGGTATTGCTCGATCCGCTCGAGTGCGCCTTCGAATCTTTCGCGCCAGTTGTCGAAGCTTACTGCCATGATTATGTCCTTTGAAATGAAACCTGTTTCGCGCCGAAGGGATCGCCCGACGGCATCGGGAGTCACCGCTGTCTTAGTGTGTTGACATGAACGAGACGTTTGACGCGATGGCCAGCGACGAGATCACGAATGAGAAGGTGGCCACGGTCAGGAAGACGCGGTACCTGGCCGAAGAATGGCTATAGGCGGCGAAGACGGCTGGGACCGCGACCACGTGTGCAAGTATCCAGTCAGTCGGATTGCTTGTGACCACTCCATATTTCGGATGGGGAATTAACACGGAGGTGCACCAGAGAATTTCTGCAACGACGGCTGTGACGATTGAGAAGGCGGTCACGTTTCGCAGGCTTCCACCCGCTCCACTGGTCATCTCGACCCGCAGCGCCGCCATGGCCGCCTCATGCTCTCCACTGAGCCAGATTTGGGTATAGGCAATCAAAACGCCGCCAGCGACGACGCCCACGATGACGAGGATGAGAGCGGCGCCGCTCACAGAGCCAACATGGAAGAGCACGCAGAGGAACAGCAGCGCCGTTGCAACCTCAAGCGGATGTCCCAGGACGGATCTGACTTTCATGACTTTAATCCTTTCTGCGATTTCGTTGATCAGTGGATGCGGGGCGCAGTGAAGAAACTGAGGTTCGCTTCGAGATAGGCGATGACTTCGCCGAGAAGGTGCCTCGCGAATTCGGGATCATACTCGGCACCGCATACGGTCTCGTAGCAGGCTCGACCATCCCTGACCGCCACGATGACCAGCGGCTGCCTTCCGCTGGTGTATGCCGCGAAGAAGCCGTCCACGGGCCCGTCCTTGGCGATCGTGTCGAGCGGGAAGCTCATCTTCCGGTCCAGTTCCCACGACGAGATTCGGCCGCCGGGCCTGGACCAGTTCCGGGGATTGCCCCAGTACATGGCATCCGAAAGTTCGTCGGCAGTCTTCAGCTCGACCCAGACCGCGTTCTTCCATGATCCGTCCGGCAGCTTGACCGCCAGCCCGCCTTCAGGGCGGCGACTTTCGAAGAGTTCGTTTAAATGCCCCCAGAGGGCGTTGCTCACAATCATCAATGTCCTCAGGTGTGAACTGCCCGGCGACCCCCATCGAGAGGCCGCCGGGCAGGGGCTTATCGCAAGGTCTCGAGGAGCCGCTGGCGGGCGGACGTGATCTCGTCGGGCGTCAGCGGAGTGGCGCGCTGGAGAGCCTTCAGAAGGACATCGTCTGCCGCCGCATTGCTTTCGACCACTTCGGCCGGGCCTTCCTTCCCGGTGAAGCCGAGATTGTCGAACTCGGTGGAGAAGATGACCACCGGTTCGTCGTTGTCGGTCGTGAAGCGCACGCGGTCGCCGACCTTGGTGACGACGATGTCGCCGATCTTCTCCTCGGAGATCTCCACGATCTTGCCGGGGAGGGTGTCGAGCGTCAGATAGAAGCTCGTGCGATCGTTCTGCGTGACGGGAGTCATGGTCTGGACACGTCCCACGAAGGACTTGCCCGCAGGAACCGATCCGGCGGAGAACCCGGCGTCGCGGCCCGCACGCTGCATCGAGCGGCTGTAGTCGGTGAGGGCGGCCTGGATCGAGTTGCCCTTGCCGAAGACGTTTCGGTTCGTCTGCGAGACGATGGCGAATGCCTTTCTCGATCCGGCACCGTCGACGATGATGGAGAAATATGCGGCTTCCCCATTGATCGTCAGAAGCACGCAGTCGGCCGCATTGTAACCCTCGAAGTCGGCATAGGCCCCGTCCATGACGGCCTTCGCGGCGGTCTCGGTGATGCCTGCGCGACGGTAGAAGGTGATCTTCCCGGTGCGCGCGTTGGCGGTGTAGAAGCCGGATGTCGCGCCCTCGGACTTGTTGTTCTGGAACTGGGTTCCCGAGTAGTAGACGATGTCATGCGCCGCATCGATGGTCACGTTGATGCCGGGCGTCGAGACGATGACGTCGTTGCCCGTCCAGAAGCATGCGACCCATCCCTGCGACCAGCAGCCCCAGTCGTTGAAGCGCTCCGAGATCATGTCCTGATGGAAGAGCCGGTCGACCCATGCCGGGACGTCATCGATGTTCGTGTAGGTCTGCACGTCGCCCGTCACTGCATTGATGACGGACCAGCTAACAGGCATCTCACCGCCCATTCCGACCTGCGGCAGCGACATTGGAACCACCCAGTAGGGATTCCATTCGTCATCGACCTGGAAGATGGCCTCGCCCATGATCTCGTTCTTGAAGCCCCGGTTGAACAGGTGGCGATAGACGTTGTCGTCGCCCCAAGCCTTCTCGCCGATCTTCAGCGGCTTGTCCTGAACGAACTTCGTGACCATCTCGCTTGTCTGCGAGACCGCGATGAAGCCGGGCGTCGTGCCATGCGCCTTATACTTGCCGTAACCGGAATGCTCGAGCGGCATGACCCAGTACATGGTGTCGCCGACCTTGTTGCCCCACGGATCGCCAACCTCGACGCGAGATCCGAGGCCGGACTCCGTGGCGGAGGCGAGGATCTCGGCAGCGCGCTTGAGCGCGAGCTTGTCCGTGACCGTACGGGCCTGCGACTGGTCAACCAGCGGCACCGACGCATCGCGTTCCTTGACCTCGACCGCGACGAGGCGGCCATAGGCCTCGGCATTGAAGATCGGGGCGGACGTGTAAAATCCTACGCCGAGGACTGCGACGGCGGACACGAAGAAGAGCAGAATGGAAGTCCCCCTCATGTCGCCGAACGGGAGACGGATGCCGATCGCGATGGCGGCGACGACGAATGCCTGCCACCACGTGCTGACGAGGTACGGGCTGAAGGATGTCATGAACATCCACGCAAGCGCCGCCGACAGTCCGCCGACGATCGTGATGGCGCAGATGACGACGGCGGTGCTGATGCGCATGGGATAGTCGATCACCCAGACAACGAGTGCAATCGCTGCGCCGACGAGGAACCAGGCGGGGACGGTTGAAAACAGCATGAGCAGATTCCTTTCAAGGATTCATATGACTGCCGTCGTATAGATTGAATCCTTCCCAGTAAAGAGTGCGGACATCGATTCTTGAAGGATTCGGCAACAAATCTTGTCGTGGCCGTTTACAGGAGCCACCAGTCGGGATAGATGGAAGGCAAGCAACCTGGGATCATCGGACATGTCGACCTACTACAGCTACTACCTCCGCGCTCCTCTGAAGGATCCATCGATCTCTTCCGTCCAGGAATTCCGCGACATCGCGTTCAAGGCACCGGGTGAGATCTGCTTCGACATCGAAAGCGGGCCGATGTACAACGTGTCGAGCAAGCCGTATTTCGGCAAGTCGACGGACTATGAGGGGCCGAGCTTCGACTTCCATGGCATGGACGTGAGCGACGGCATTCTGCAGATCGGCATCTTCGCCAGCAATCTCGAGCGTTCGGAGAACTACTACGAGGAAGACGGCATCCAGGGGCCTCAGGACCGCATACGGCTTGAGAACCTGATGAGCTTCCTGTCAGGCATGACCACGGGGGAACCCGGCGAGATCCAGGGATCCTTCGGCAGCGAATATGACGGCTACGGCCACGGAAACCCGATCATCAGGTGCGCCGACGGCGGCCTTCGCATTCTTCTAACGGATGATCGGGACGACTACGACTGGTATCACGGCTCCGGAGACATCCGCACGGAGATGGAGGGGGTTCTGGCAATCATTCCCGACCGGCTGCCGGCTGATCTCTTGGCCGACTACAAAAACGACGCCTTCCTGAACGACATCCACGACGAACTCGTCGCGCGGCTGCGCCCGATCGACGGATCGACACAGAACCTTATCGGCTGACATCGAAACAGAAGGACTGCCCCATGGAATTCGACAAGAAGGTTCTCGACCACACGCTGCACGACTGGATGGATAACATCAAGAATGCCGTCGAGTTCGGAAGGCCCGGCTTGTACATCATTTGTGGTGTGGAGCGCCAGCGTCAGCCAATCCTTGATTCGACCTTGTCCGTCCTCGAGGCATTCCTGTCGACCTTCTCCATGACCGTACCCTCCCGTGTCGCCAGAAAACGTTTCGAGGCGTACTCCGTTTTTGAACGGATGAGTGATCCCGACGAAACTGAAGAGGCATTCCACCTTGCTCGCTGCCGCCCGGTGATCGCGGGAATGCACACCTTGGGATTGAGAAACAGTTTTCGCCGTCTGGACGGGGTGGGAGTGCGCGACTGGGATCTTGAAGTGATCCGAGGCGTCTACTGCGCGACTGGCTTGCGCAACGAGAATGGTGATGAAGTCACCCTCAAGGACATCCGCTTCTTCGGCAACGAAGAGGCTGTCATGAAGGAGAAGGTGGACGAGTTCAAATACAGTTCCGACCGCTATTTCGTAGGCGACGCCCTGCGAAGGATCTCCAACGGGGGAATCACCATCGATGACATCAAGAAGCGTTTCGAGCACGGCGACAGGATCGATGTCGACATTATTCAGTCGCTTTGCGCGGACTGATTTGCGTGGAATATCGGCCGATGCGGCCAGATATCGTGGCATGTGCTCCCGAAGCCGGAGACAAGTATAGAACCAAGAGGACCAGATGCGCTTCTCCAATGCCTTCCTCGATGAGCTGCGTGACCGCGTTCCGATTTCGGTCGTGATCGGCCGCCGCGTGGCATGGGACAAGCGAAAGACCAACGTCTCCCGCGGTGACTACTGGGGCTGCTGCCCTTTCCATAGGGAGAGGTCGGCAAGTTTCCATTGCGAGGAGCGCAAGGGGCGCTTCCACTGCTTCGGCTGCGGCATGAGCGGCGACCACTTCAAGTTCCTAATCGAGCTGGAGGGACTGAGCTTTCCGGAGGCCGTGCAGCAGATCGCCGACATGGGCGGCGTGACACTGCCCGCAGCGGATCCCGTCGCGGAGAAGCGAGAGAAGGAGCGCACCTCGCTTCTCGACGTGATGGAGCTTGCGACCAGGTTCTTCGAGGAGCGGCTGCAGTCTGCTGATGGCGCCAAGGCGCGGGCCTATCTGCAGGGGCGCGGCCTGACGGAGCGCACGATCGAGACGTTTCGGCTCGGCTTCGCGCCCGACAGCCGCAATGCCCTGAAGGAGCATCTGGCGGGCAGGGGCGTATCCAAGGAACAGATCGAGGCGTGCGGACTTGTGGTCCACGGGCCGGACATTGCAGTCTCCTACGACCGCTTCCGCGACCGCATCATGTTCCCGATCCTGTCGCCGCGCGAGAAGGTCATCGCATTCGGCGGGCGGGCCATGTCACCCGACGCATCCGCGAAATATCTCAACTCCAACGACACCGAGCTCTTTCACAAGGGCGACGTCCTCTACAACCTCGCCCGGGCGCGGCTGGCATCCAACAGCGGACGAGGAAATGGAGGCGTTGTGGCTGTCGAAGGCTACATGGACGTGATCGCGCTGCATCAGGCGGGCATCCTGAATGCCGTGGCTCCACTTGGCACCGCGCTGACAGGCAACCAGCTAGAGCTTCTCTGGAAGATGGCTTCGGAGCCGATCCTCTGCTTCGATGGCGACGGCGCTGGCATCCGCGCCGCGAACCGGGCCGCCGATCTGGCGCTCCCCAACATCAGGGTGGGCCGCAGCGTCCGCTTCGCGCTCCTTCCCGACGGCAAGGATCCTGACGATCTGGTGCGCGACGAGGGCCGGATCGCCTTCGACCGCGTCATGCAGCAGGCCCGGCCGCTTTCGGAAGTGATCTGGATCCGCGAGATCGGCGACGGTCGGTTCGACACGCCGGAAGCGAAGGCCGAGCTGGAAGCTCGCCTAAGACAGCTCGTGAGCACCATCACAGATGAAGGCGTGCGCCGCCATTACCAGGAGGACATGCGCGCCCGGCTGAACAGCCTCTTCCAGCCTCGGCTCCAGCGAGGCGGCACCTCGTCATACGGATCCAGAGGGCATCGGCCGCATGGAGGCGCGATCTCCGATCGTCTGGCGAGATCGGGGCTGGTCAGGGGCGATCACGAGATGCCGACACTGCGCGAATGCGTGCTCGCCCTGACTGTGATCAACCATCCCGATCTGATGCAGGACGAGTACGAGGAGATCTCCTCGATCGATTTCGACAACCGTGACCTTCGCAGGCTCTGGCCCGTTGTTCTCGCCGCAGCGGCCGGCACGCCGCGTGATCCCGGTCGCGAGCAACTGGGCGAACTCATCGCGGGGCAGGGCTTCTCGCCGCTGCTGCAGAGGATCGATCAGCAGATCCGGAATGCCCGCCTCTGGACGGCGATGTCCGAGGCGGCCCTGGAGGATGCCCGCGAAGGGTTCCGGCAGGCGCTTGCCTTCCACAAGAAGACCAAGGCGTTGCAGCGCGAGAAAATCGACATCGAACGGCGGATCGCCGAAGCCACGGAGGCTGATGATGGCGATCTCATGGAGCGCATGATGCGGGCGCTTCAGGAGATCCAACTGGAAAGCCAGCGACTGGAGAGCCAGGAGGCGCTCATCGACGGCTTTGGTGTGCTATCGGGCCGCGGCAAGGGTGTAGCCACCCACTGATCGGGTGGCCAAAACCGAGGAGCAGTATCTCCATACCTTGGGAGCTGCTCCCAAGATATCGGCTGAGCTCCCAAGGTTAAGCCCTCAGGCAAGTTGTCGCTTGCCCGCTCGTCAGGAACCATGTCGTCAGCTTGAATACAGGAGAAGCAGCTTTGTCCAAGACCATCGACATGAAGGCCCTGGTGGCCCACCTGACCGATACCGCCCTTTCGACCTGGGAACCCTATATGGGCCGCAAGGAAGGCATCGGAACTGAGGAGACGTTCATCGAGGTCGGAGATTTCGGCCCGTGGGATGAAGACGTCGCCGACATGATCCGCGAAGGGTACACGTCCGGCCAGCGCTGGCAGCTCACGACCGACATAGACCTCGATGACAACGATGCGGCCGCGCACGAGATCGCACGTCTCGTCGACGAGGGCTATACCTCCGGCATCGAGCCTTCGTGGAGCATCGAGATCAACAAGATCCATCCGCGCGAGGTCTATGTCTGCATTGATGATGGCGATGTCACCGTCACGATCAGCGGAACCGAGGAGCACGAAGCCATCGATTTCGATTCAACGATCGATGACCTGGCGAACTCACCCGACACGGCATCGCTCGTGAAGGACGCCGATCAGCCTATGAAGATGTAGTCGCCTTAGGCACCGCGCCACGCCACTTCAATGAGTCGCTGCGCGCCGTCTGGGACGGCCGCGGCACCTTCAAGTCGCAATACCCGCGTCAGCACCGAAGCGTCCATCCGAACTCGCCATTCGGCCTCGAGAACTTTATTCCGTTTCCTTCAAGATACTGCTGGAGCCTGTAGGCGCTTTCCAGGCTCGCCTTGCCACTGCCCTTCTCCAGATGCCGGACAGTCGTGTGGGCCAGTCCGGCGCGTGCGCTGAGTTCAGCCTGCGTCATGCCCGCCATCACACGCGCAGCCTTGAGAACTCGCGCGGGAATTGGGTCGTAGATACTCTGCTCCCACCCCGGTTCCCGCGCAGGTGCGAGATCGCGGCTGAACATCAGCGACCATCTCCCCTGATCCGTGTCGGCGACCAGCTTCATGCCAAGCTCGTCGAAATAGCCTCGAAGCTTTCCAAGGATGTCGAACCCGACCATCCCAAAGTTGTTCTCCATGCGGTGAAGCGTGCGCGTGGACACGCCCGTCGCCTCGGCAACGTCCGACTGGCTGAGATCGAGAGCTTCTCTGGCCGCGTGCAGCAGACGATGTACCGTTTCAATGTTCATGGGTTCCAACCCGCCTCGCAGATAGAATCTCTCCTGTAGGAACAGGTGCCGGAAGCATAGAGCAGTCTGCCGATAGATGGCCAGACATCTTGATATGCGTTGTTCCCCCGAGGTAGAAATCGCGCATGTGGCAATGGAGGCGTGTGGCATGACAGCGACGTTGACGATTTATCCAAGCCCCCTCAGGCCTGTCAGTGTCCTGTGCGAGCTATTGAATAATGCGTTGAAGGTCGAGGGATGCCGCCCGTCCGAGAAAAAGGTGGCTTCGGCGATCGCGCGGATGCTTGGCTGCACGTCACCTGAGGATCTGCTGACACGGCCCCAAGTGGAAAGCCTGCCCGATGAGAAATCACCGCCTCATGTGAAAGCGTCGCGGAAATCTCAATACGAAGCGGCTCTGCAGCCATTCAAGCTTTCTCAGGAAGCGATGGGGCGCGTAATCGATGTCGTGGCCCCGGCAGGCTCCAAGGAGGCGGAGTACCTGTGGATTTTCGACCATCCCAAGGTGCCGTCCTATGCCAGAGAGCTAGGAACCCGCATTCTTGACTTTGCGAGGAGCCAACGCTTTGAGGAACTCCGCGATCTATGTTTCGTGGCGATAAACGACGACCCACACTGGGATTTCAGGCAGGCTGCGTGGGAAGACGACGAGGCCAGGTACAATGATTGGACCGGCTACCAGGACTCCGGACTCCGGATGCAGTTGGCTTCTCTTCGACTGCACAGAAATCACCCCTTGTGGACGATGATGTGCTTGGCCTTCATCATCTGCAGCGCCGATAGCACTGTGTCCGATGACTACAGGCTCTTTAAGAACCCGACGCTTCTCATCCAGGCACTCTATTCCAAGAATCCGCTCATGTTCACCGAGGCTCTCAACAGAACCTCGGAACACGAATTCCTCATGCTCGCAGAAAGCTTCCGGCAGCAGGCTGGAGCATTTCTGGCGAGGGCTCGAGGCGACAATACCGGCGACGGCTCTGGCGTGTCATTCGCCAAGACGAGGCCTTGGGAGCCGCTTGGCAAGAGGGTTAAGCTTTGGGTGCAGGCCCAGCGCTCCACGACTGCGGACCCATGGGTTCTAATTGGTGGAGAAGGCGACTTTGAAATGACCACCGCTCAAAGAATAGAGCCTGGCTACTTCTGGATCGCGAAGGCAGAGCTTGTCAGAAAGGAGATACCGCCTGAACTCCTGATTGACCGCCCGGTGACCAGATATGGGAAACGAAACATTCCGTTCCATGGCAAAGGAGAGGGAGGAACGATAGCTTTCGCGATCAGCGATGATCGGAACTCCCTACACTCTGTGTTCGCTCTCGCTGATATCCATCACGTAATCGAACGTATTCCGGATGAATTCGGTGACGACGATGACAGTTGCTACCACACAGTTCTGCTGGAACAAATTTGCCACCTGCCGCTCACGGGGGCGAAGGCGGTGATATGTGGTGCAATTGCCGACGACCTCCGGACAATGATGGGCGTCTGGGAGCGGGTTCTAATGCCTGGCTCTAAGATCCACGCTGTCGTTGAAACGTACGAGGGCATGTCATTCGGCGAGGGGCTGCAGCAGATTCTGGAGTTTGTTCTCGACTCTTCCGACGACGGCTTCGCGCCTGATAATACGACTATTTCCGCGGATGTCGAAGTTGGGTGGTAGTATGCCCTGATGTCGGATCAGGAAAACGCTATTCGCAAGCGAGACCAACTGGCCGCCGGACAGCGGCGGCCAGTATCTGGGGTTCAAGCCTGCGGCAGCGCGCCTCCAGCCCATGTCCGGCTTGCCGGAGCAAGCACATAGACCGATCCCAGCCGCTTGATATTGCGCTTGCGACCGTTTTCAAACGCCATGAAGACAGCAAGGACTACCCCCATGAAGACGAGCGCGCCGATGCCGGCGACAGCCGCGGCGACAGCAAACATTGCCGCGCCAACAAAAAGTGCGATCGTGATGCCGATCATGACAAAGGCGGCGAGGGTGGAGAGACCGCCGGGGGCAGGTTCCGCGACAGCGTCGGCCCACTTTTCCATGGTTCGCCAGGCAATCGGCCCCGTCAGCTTGGAGTTGGCCTCCAGATCAAGAACCTGTGTCTTCAGCTCGGAAACAAAGCCGCCGCGGCCGTGATAACCTCCGAAATCAACGACTTCCACGCGCGCCTCGCCTTCGAACGTCTTCGTCTGACCTGGAGCCAGATGATCGAAAGCAGCGAGGTCGGACACCTTCACTTCCTTGGCATCGGACAGATCCACAATGCCCTGGACGAGGCCGGGCGCCTTGCCCAGATCAAAGATCCGATGGTCGCGGTGGCCGATGGTGTAGCGGGCGTAGGGCGAGTTGCGCATGGCGGCTCCTTCATGATTTCGGACTTCAGTTGAATCCATGATCACAAAGGAAAATTCCGATGACAATCCGACATGTGAACGAATTTAAAGATTCGATACCAGAAGGAGTCAAGGCCCGTCGGCGCCGATCCTATCGGACGGGCTTTGGTGTTTCGTCCTGGTCGTCTTCAGGCGCCGCACCAATGCCGAGAATCTCCCGAAGGAAGTCGTCGGGTTCGGCCTCCTTGCGCTGGAATTTCGCGAATTCGTCCCTGGCTTCCGGCGTCAGCAGCTCCGGAAGCTCGTCGCGGTCGGCCTTGCGCGCGAGATCGGAGCGACCGACGCCGACAAGCCAGCTCTTTACGTATTCGCGCATATGCATCTTCGAATTCCTTATTCCTGGCTACGGGGCCTCTTCCGAGAAGCTGTATCAGCCAAAAGTTGACAGCGCAACGTGACTCCATCGGGGATCAAGTCACAACGAAGACCTCCCCCATGTGGACGGCTTCTCATTCTCAAGGATTTCGCAAGATTCGATCACGATGCTGTCAAGGTCGAGGATGATCGAGTGCGAGGGGAGGTAATGCTTCTCCATGATGTCGATGACCGTGTAGCCCTCCGCCATCAGGCCGCGGGCGAAGGCCCGGTAGAATTCGGCAGCCTCCTCGTCCTCCATGAACTGCGTGTGATCGTGCAGGCCCTTGATCTCGCGATAGGCCATCGGATAGGACACGACATCCGGCACCGACAGTGTCATCAGGACATCTCCGAACATTTCACACTCGGAGCGTTCGTTTCCGACCCAGACACCCAGGTACCCGTTCGTCGCACCCTTTGTTCCCTGCATTGCGGGATCGAAGCGGTCGAATGGCTTGTCTGTCGCGTGGTAGTAGAGTTTCGTCATCGGCTCCTCCATGCGTTCATCCTGCGGCGCGCACTCGCATAGGAGAATGGGCAGGGACTAGCGAATGTCCCTCGGGCGGGCTGCTTCAGTCAGAATATAGACGCCCGTAATCATCATCAGCATCCCGATCAGCGCGAGACCCACGAACATGGGCGCAGGCGTGGACCAGATCGCGGGATCGCTCATCGTCCTCCCACCGTATCCGCACATCAGCGCCACAGGGGCGGCCGTCATGGCGGCGAGCGGAAGCCGAACCGTCAATGTCTTCGCACGCGTCCACAAGGACTTCTTCGCATCCATCTCAATCTCCTTAGCATTCGTCACGCGCCCGGTCTGCGCCAGGCGCTCCAAAGGATTTAGGAAAGGATTCGATATCGAATCAATGTTGACAGTCGGTCGCGACTTCAAGTATTCAGATCGCATTCCTTCGCGGAATTGGTGCGAGGACGGGGCTCGAATCCCCTCCACCAATTGCGAAGAAGGATACCAACATGAAGAAGATCAAGACGGTCTTTCTCATCGACAGAGACGTGCATCGTGCGACGGAAGTCGTGCTGGAAAACTGGGTTCTCGAAGGCGAGGGTCTTGCGACCGTTAAATTCGACGGAACCAGCACCATGATCAAGGACGGCCTGCTGTTCAAGCGGTACGACGCCAAGGGAGGAAAGACACCTCCCGAAGGCTTTGTTCCTGCAGAAGCGGCACCGGACATCCACACTGGCCACTGGCCGGGGTGGATCAAGGTCTCGGACACCGATCCTGCGGATCGCTGGCACCGGGAGGCGTTCGCCGAAGGCGGGTTTGAGGACGGCACCTACGAGCTGATCGGCCCGAAAGTTCAGAAGAACAAGTACGGCCTGGACCGGCATCGGCTTGTGAAACACGGCAGCGTGACGGTTGTCGTGGGAAGGACTCGGGAAGAACTGATCAGATGGCTCGAAGAGAACGAGCACGAAGGTCTCGTCTTCCATCATCCCGACGGACGCATGGCTAAGCTCCGGCGCAAGGATTTCGGCCTCAAGTGGTAAAAGGCGGCGGCGGGGCGGCATCGGCTTCCCCGCCGCTCTCATCGGCTCAACAAGGAATGAATGCGCACATGGTCTCGGATGCCACCAACGCAAAACGTGACTTCGTAAAGGAATGGATCGGCGGAGCACATCCGGAAGATGTCGCGGAGCTGACGCAGCGGCGGATGTCCTACATCACCAAGCCGGAATTCGAGAATGCCGGCCGCGTCCACGACTGGCGCAACCATGTCGGCGAGGCGACGCAATCGCTCTGGGGCACGTTCACCGACCAGCAGAAGGCCGCCATCGCGCTGGATGCAGAAGAAAGCGCAAGCCGCGAGGAGTGGGAATAAGGATGTCGCAAATGCTTGAACAGATCATCGCCGCCGTAACCCGCGCACTCGAGCAAGACCTTCCGGAAATCGAGGAGGAGACCTGGGGCATCGTCAACAACCGCGCCGCCCAGACGGGCACCATCAAGCGCCGCCCGGCCCAGCATGATGTGGAGATCTATTCGTTCCCCCAGTCATGGGGATCGACCGCATTGGGCTTCGGTGGCGTCGGCGGCCAGATGATGACGACTGCCCAGACGACGATCGTGTCGCTCGAGACCACCGCATGGGTCTACATCGGCGGCCAGCTCGCCTACTGCGTCGAGGAATGGCAGCGCAACGAGGCATTTATCCGCGATATGCAGCAGCATCACATGGCTGCGCAGTTTCAATCCTTCAAACGATACAAGAAGGCGAAAGACCCGGCGTAATTCATAGGTCGCAAAATATGCGGCCTAGCTGGCCTCGCTTGCCGCCACGGCTCTCCCGGCGCGCCAGGCAGCCCTTGCGAAGAAAGAAGACACGGGCGGTCTCCTGACCCCGAGCACGCCATTCTGGTAGTGCTTTCGCTCGTATGGCGTTGCTGCGTCCGCTCCCCGGCTCTCAAGGCACGTTCGGTAGGTCTTGCGGACATGGGCGCCATAGTTCGCCGCCGCAGCGGCACACAGGGCGAGACTTCCTGCCACGAGAACAAAGGGGTTCACATCCCCGGTCACCAGGTTCCACACCGCGAGGATCATTTGGACGAAGCTCGTGCAGAGATAGACCACACTGACAATCGTCAGCTCCCTGTCTCGTGATCCTGTCGTGCTCGTCATGTGGCGCGCTCCTCCTGTGACAAGCATACAGCGTGAATCCTTCTGCCCAGGCAGTCAACGCGCCGATGCCTGTTGCTCCACCCCGAAGGCATTGCAAACGCCTAGCCACTTGCTCCCGGCGATGTCAGAATCCTTTGGCAATCAAGCAGGAGAATGAAGAATGGCATCCACTTCCGAGACAATGATCCCCATCGCCATCGCAGCCGAGATCGGATGCCGGCCGGATCAGGTGAAGGCCGTCATGGCGCTTCTGGAAGAGGGAGCGACGATCCCGTTCATTGCCCGATACCGCAAGGAAATGACAGGCGGCCTCGATGATGTGCAGCTCCGCAAGCTCGACGAGCGCCTGACCTACATGCGCGACTTCATCAAGCGCCGCGAGACGATCGAGAAGGTGATCGCCGATCAGGGCAAGCTGAGCGACGACATCGCGAAGCGCCTCGCGAAGGCCGGCACGAAGGCAGAGCTCGAAGACATCTACGCGCCGTTCCGGCAGAAGACGCGCACGCGTGCGCAGACCGCCATCGAGAACGGCCTCCTGCCGCTCGCCGATGCCATCCTCGCCGACCAGAAGGCGGATCCGGAAGCCTTCGCGGCCAGCTTCCTGAACGAGAAGGTGACGGAAACGAAGGAGGCTCTGAATGGTGCGCGCGAGATCATTGCAGAACGCTTCGCGACGAATGCCGACACCGTCGCAAAGCTTCGCCCAAGGGTGAAGGCATCCGCCAGGATCAAGGCGCGCGTCGTTCCTGGAAAGGAGGCCGAAGGCGAGAAGTTCAAGGACTACTTCGACCACAAGGAGGAGTGGGCCAAGGCTCCGAGCCATCGGGTGCTCGCCATGCTGCGCGGAGCAGAAGCCGGAGCTCTCACGTTCGACATCGAGATCGATGATGACACGGCCTCCCATGCGAAGGTCGTCATCGCCGGAGATAACGGTGTCTCGACAGCGAACCCGTTCCTCGCGAAATGCGTCGACTGGACATGGAAGATCAAGCTGGCCAGCCGCCTCATCACCGAGATGACCTCCGAAATGCGCGAGCGCGCCGAGGCCGAAGCGATCGGCGTGTTCGTCAAAAACGCAAAGGATCTCTTGCTGGCCGCTCCGGCCGGACACAAGGCGACAATGGGGCTCGATCCCGGCATTCGCACGGGCGTGAAGGTCGCCGTGGTCGACGGCACGGGCAAGCTGGTCGATACGGACACTGTCTATCCGTTTGCCCCGCGCAACGACATCCGCGGATCGCTGGCGACGCTGGCGGGCCTCGTGCGCAAGCACAATGTCGAACTCATCGCCATCGGCAACGGCACCGCCTCGCGCGAGACCGACGCTCTGGCGGCCGAGATGCTGAAGGCGCTGCCCGGCAAGAAGCCTGCCAAGGTGATCGTCAGCGAGGCCGGCGCATCCGTCTATTCGGCTTCGGAGCTCGCCAGCAAGGAGATGCCGGGCATCGACGTGTCGCTGCGCGGAGCCGTCTCCATCGCGCGACGCCTGCAGGATCCGCTTTCCGAGCTGGTGAAGATCGAACCGAAGGCCATCGGCGTCGGGCAGTACCAGCACGACGTCGACCAGTCGCGCCTCGCGAAGGCCCTGTCAGGCGCTGTCGAGGACTCCGTGAACTCCGTCGGCGTGGATCTCAACACGGCATCGGCCGCGCTCCTGTCCTACATCGCAGGTGTGGGGCCGACGCTCGCCGAGTCCATAGTTGAATACCGGAACCAGAACGGAGCCTTCAAGAGCCGCGCCGAGCTAAAGAAGGTGCCGCGCCTCGGCGAGAAGGCGTTCGGCCAGTGCGCGGGCTTCCTGCGCGTCACGGGCGGCAAGGAGCCGCTCGATGCCTCATCCGTGCATCCGGAAGCCTACGACATCGCCCGCCAGATCGTGAAAGCCTGCGGCCGCGACATCCGCGACATCATGGGCGACGAGAAGAGCCTGAAGGGCATCGACCCCGCGAAGTTCGTGACCGAGAGCTTCGGCCTTCCGACCGTGAAGGACATCCTCGACGAGCTTCGCAAGCCGGGCAGGGATCCGCGTCCCGAGTTCCGGACCGCGTCCCTCATGGACGGCGTGAACGAAATCAAGGATCTTCGGCCAGGCATGCGGCTCGAGGGCACCGTGACCAACGTGACGGCCTTCGGGGCGTTCGTGGACATCGGCGTGCATCAGGACGGCCTCGTGCACGTCTCCCAGCTCGGTGACAAGTTCATCGATGATCCGTCGAAGGTCGTGAAAGCCGGACAGATCGTGAAGGTGGTCGTCCTGTCGATCGATGAGAAGACGAAGAGGATCTCGCTATCGATGAAGTCCAATCCGGAGATCGGCGAGCGCGCGCCGCGCGGACAGGCACAGGACGCGGGCCGGGGCCGCAGCATCTCGTCCTCTCCGCCGCCGAAGGCCGGAGGCATGGGAGCACTTGGCGATGCTCTGGCGCGGGCCATGAAACGCTAACCCCTTCCTGAAGGCAAAAAGAACGCAGGCCGGATCTCGTCTCAGGGATCCGGCAGATCTCAGTGGCATCGGCGGACCGCCGAAATGAGTGGCCACAACTGATGTGCGTGTATCCATCAGGATCAGAGTAATCGTCATCTCGAACCACCATAATAGTTGACATGGCCCTCAGCCCAGCTAAGGTTCCGTCCATCAACCATCTGGAGATGCACATGAAAAAGATCCTGGCCTTGCGCAACATCGCCGCGCTCCGGAACCGTGACGGCCTATCCCAGGAAGAACTCGGTCAGATGATCGGCGCCTCGCAACAGGCGATCGCGAAATGGGAGAATGGCCTGGCCAATCCTAAAACGAAGAAGCTCATCGCCATCGCGGATGTGTTCGACTGCTCGTTGGACACTCTCATCGGACGCGAACCTGTTCAGCCCCGGCAGCCCACGATCGAGGAGAAACTGGCAGAGTTCAGGGCGCTCGACGAGAATTCTGCCGCAGCGACTAGCGTTGACGCACTTACCCGCAAGGTTTTCGAGGAGGCGATGGCCGATCCCGAACGCTTCCAGAAGCGGGCGCGTGCCATGCATGCCTTGCTGGATCTTCAGGCCGCTGGCGGAGCGAAGTCGATGTCGGAAATGATCGATACGGTGCTTGCGGCCTAGGCCTTTCTGTCAGGCCAAATGAAAAGCGGGTGCTCAGGGATGAGGCACCCGCTTTTCATTTATCGTTCTGAGCGGATCAGTACCAGGCGGAATAGCACTGCTGGCGCGGCCCGTAGCTGGGCTGATAAGTGTTGTCATAGGCTCGATACGAGCGATACCGGGCCGAGCAGTCCGCGACATGGCGCGGGTTGATGCCGGGCTGGGTAGGCACGGGAGCCGGACGCGGCTGTGCGGCGATCACTCCGCCAATGATGGCGGCGGCGCCGAGGGCCGCCAGCGGATACCAGTAGCCGTCGGAGTGGCGGCGGTAGCCGGGACGGGAATACGTGTAGCCGCGATGGCCATTGTACCAGCCACGGCGATCGCGGCGGTCGTCGCGGCGATCCCAGCCGTCACGGCCATTGCGGTCCCAGCGGTCGTGATCGCGGTACTGGACTTGCTCGATGATCGCGCCGCCTGATGCGGCTGGCTTGGCTCCAGCCAGAGGGAGGGCGTTCGCGGGAGCTGTTCCGGCAAAGGCGGTAATGGCGGCGAGGGCGATGATGGCAAGCTTCTTCATGGCAATTCTCCTGCACTGTTCAGGATTCAATCCTGCAACAACTTCCCTGAACATGCCATGAACGGCCGGACAACGCCGACAGGAAGGATTCATGCGGCGCAGAACTTATCGGTTACGTTTGTCCCGTAGATCACCGTGATGCTCTCTCTGGCGATCTTGAGACCTTCGGCGAGGCGGGCCGCATTCTCGAAAAGCTCCGACTCGGTCTTTGACGGGAGGGCGACGACCATCATCACCGAGAACATGCCGAACAGCGCGGCGATCATCGCCTCGTAGACTTCGGGCATATCCGGAGGACACTGGATGCCGATATAGGGCGGGGCGATCCGCTGCGCATACCAGACACTTCTCGCGTACGCTTCAGGATCGGCGATGTCGGTGACGACTGTCAGGCCGACCCCTCGCGAACCTCTGAACTGCAGGGGCGCGCAGAAGGCCTCGTCGCCGATGGAAATGGCCCATTCCCCGGTGCTTTCGAGCTTATCGACAAGTCCCTTAGTGAAGAAGGCATGGCCGTCGTCGTTTCCCACGACAATCAAGTAGGGCGGTTGGAAGCCGCTGATCCGAGTCTCATCGGTCATTTCACGCTCCGTCGACGTTGTCATCTCGAATTCCCATGGCGCGGGCCATTCTTCCATTCGTCTGACCCCGAGACATACGGCAGGCGGCGCAGATCGAGACTCGGGGACTGATAGACGATGGCGTTGAAATAGCCACCATAGAGGCGATCCTCATCAACGATGAGATCGATGGCGGCGGAAGATCCCAGCAGGCTGGCGACATAGAGCCGTCCACTCTCGCGCCACACGCGCAAACCTTCGCGCTCGAAGCAATTGCCGCGCAGGTCGGATACTTGGACCAATCCAATCCTGTCGCAAACTTTGTCAAACTTTGCCGACAGCAATGGGATGATCAGATCTCTCTTGTCGTTGAACTCCTGGCTCTTGCTGTCAATTGTGGTGAAAAGGATCCAGGCGGAAGCGAAAAGTGCGGCCAAGAGCGATGAAGCCGCGATGACGATCTGACCCGACTCACTTCCACTCGCGTTCATATAGATGCCGACTACGAGACCGCACAGGCTGACGATCGCTAAAATTGCGAAGATGGTGGTAGGCTCCATTGAAGGCTCCGATGGTGGCGGGTGGTTCACTTAGACCAGTTGGCCAGCAAGAACGTTTACCCGTCAAGCAAAACCGAAGGACTTGATATCGAATCCATCATCGAATCTTGGCAATAAATGTTGACATAACAATCAAGTCTTTGCTAAGACTGGGACAACGAAGGAGACGCACGAATGTTCATCGACGCACCAGAAGCTTCCGCACTTCACGACATCGACCTGAACTCGTACGACCGCATCGTGATCGCCTTCTCCGGCGGCAAGGACTCTCTCGCCGCTCTCCTGAAGACCCTCAAGAAGCTGAAGGCCCTCGGCATCGACATGTCGCGCGTCGAAATCCATCACCACGAAGTGGACGGCGACGGAGCCATCTTCATGGACTGGGTTGTGACGCGCGCCTACTGCGAGGCCGTCGCCGCCCACTTCGGCATCCAGATCTACTTCTCCCACAAGGTCGGCGGCTTCAAGCGCGAGATGTTCCGCGACAACACCGCAACCGCGCCGATCCGCTTCGAAGTTCCTCTCGAGGACGGCGGCAAGGCGTGGCGCGAAGTCGGCGGCGACGGCCCGCTGAACACGCGCCTCAAGTTTCCGCAGGTTTCGGCGGATCTTTCGGTGCGCTGGTGCTCCGGCTACCTGAAGATCGACGTCATGGCCCGCCTGATCACCAATCAGGAACGCTTCAACAACAGCCGCACGCTCGTCATCACGGGCGAGCGCGCACAGGAGTCCGCCGCTCGCGCCAAGTACCAGACATTCGAGCCGCACCGCACGGACAAGCGCGACGGTCGCCTTGGCCGTCACGTCGACCACTGGCGTCCGATCCATGACTGGTCGGAGGAGCAGGTGTGGGACATCATCCGCGAGTTCGGCATCGTTCCGCACGTCGCCTACCAGCTCGGCTGGGGCCGCCTGTCCTGCATCACCTGCATCTTCGGCAGCGCCGACCAGTGGGCGACGATCAAGGCGGTCTTCCCCGACCGTTTCGAAGCCATCGCGAACCCCGAGGAATCTTTCGGCATCACGATCCGCCGCGGCGAATCCATCCGCCAGCTCGCGGCAAAGGGGACACCCTACGCCGCTGCGCTCGAGCGCCCCGACCTCGTAGCGCTTGCCAACAGCCACGAATGGACGCAGCCCATCTGGGTTCCGACCAGCGAATGGCAGTTGCCTGCTGGCGCATTCGGCGAGAATGCCGGGCCACTCTGAGCTGTCGACAGAACCTCTGAAAGGTCATAGGACTCCAAGCATGGCAAAAGATCACGACATCAAGGCTCCCGACGGCTTCCTGCTTGGCGGCATCCGCCGTGTGCGCAAGGACGGCACGATCCTGTTCCAGCGCGGCTACTGGGAGCTTCCCGAGGCCGACAAGGAGCGGTTTGTTGGCCAGGATGTCTGGTGCCACATTCTTGATCGCAACGGCGTCGGACAGCGAGACATGACGGACGCACTCGTCGTCGCAGAGCCGGGATATCACATCTACGAGGCACGGAGCCTGAAGAAGGTCGTGATCGCGGAACGCAACGAGAAGCCCGATGCAAAGCCCGGCTTCCGCAACCCCCACCACAAGGCCTGGCACGCCCGCATGACGGCGCCGGATGCTTGCGATAAGTGTGGCAAGGAAACACATCCCCACGAGGCCGCCTGCATCCATTGCGGCGCCATGAAGGACTGGGCGAAGGAGGCATGAACGAAGCGACCACGAAGATACTCGACAGGGAAGAACTTGAGGCCCTCATCCGGCGCCAGAAGGAGATGGCGGAGAAGCTCGAGGCCTCGCTGCGCGGCGGGGCATCGGTTTCAAGCAATGACATATCCCAGGCGGAGGATGATTTCCGCAGGATCATGGAAAGCATCCGTGCCGAACCTGATTTTCGCGATGCTCTCGTTGAAGTAAGTCCGTTGATACTCAGACAGATGGAAGCAATCCGTCACCTGCATGATGAAGAAAAGGACACCGCTGATGAACGCCCCCGCAGCCTCCATTAGCGCAAAGCGCATCGGCTATCTCCGGAAGGCGCCTGCAGCCGGGGAGCCACATGCCGCACCATCGACCGCCGCCGTGAAGTCCATGTGGATCAAGCTGTTTCGGGAAGGCCTGCTCGTCTGCCACAACGGCACCGAATACTCCCGCACCGAAGACGGCGACGAGGCACTGTCGGCATTTGATCGCGGCCTCGGCGAACCCTGCCGCCTCGTCCTCAACGCGGTCAAGGCCGGGGAGTCCCGCGCGGCCGTCATGAAGGGCATGCTCACGGTCTTCAATGCCGGACTGGTCGAGTTCATGGAGGGCGCACCGTACTACAGGCTCACCGAAGCGGGACTGGCGGCAGCGGATCCGATCGGCGAGGAAGGGTACTTCCAGAAGAGCGGCAACCGCGTCTTCGTTCACGGCCTCTGCACCGACAAGGGCTACGAAGGCAACCTGCAGGTCGAGCGCCTTGATGGCGAGAGCAAGGGCAAGCGCATGCTGATCCCGCGCGACGCCTTCGTGAGCAAGGCCGTCTGGGAAGCCATGACGGGGTAAACAGGACGTGACGCGGAACAACTGAGGCACCCGTGAAAGACTCGTATTCGGCTACCAAGACCCGCTCAAGCCGTCCTGGCTGGAGCATCACATTCCGACACCCACTGCGGCGGGATGCACGCGGCAAGCCCGGCCTCAAGATAAGGCGCGGCCTGAACACTACCGATGACGCCACCGCGGACGAGTTGGTGGGGCAGCTCAACATCCTTCTGTCTGACCGGAGTTGGTGGACCGCAGATCGCAGGAGCGATGCCGAGAGAGAGTTCTCTCCGCAGATCGTTGCGGCCTTCTTCGATGGCCTCGATGAGGGAAGAACGATGGCACGGACATCATTCAGCGCGGAAGCGGTCCAGCTCGATACCGAACTGCGCAAGCTGTACCAACAGAGGCAGGTCGGCGCAGCTCTCGAACTCATCAGGGAAGCTCTGGAGAAGGCGCACCGCGATGGTCCCTCCGACATCACCTGCGAAGAATTCGGCGCGAACTAGGCAACTTCACTAACCATTAATCACGCCGCCAGAATGACTTGGCGTGTTTTCTTCCAGTTTACAATCAGCGTTTTAGAACCGTTGCATCTTACACCTAAAAGGAGACGGAATGCCTATCCAGATCACCGGATCACTGAAAGCCTCCGAAGTACTCTCGCTGCACGACGACGTCGTCCCGGGCCTTCCCGCGTTCGCGAACCTCAAGGCCCGCCGCGTCGCAAGCGCGCGCAAGCTCGACAGCCTGAAAGGGCCGGGCATCTACGGTCTGTTCTGCAAGGGCCAGCTCTACTATGTCGGCATCTACACCGGAGCATCCCAGAAGACCTTCACGGGATCGGTACTGGATCGCTGGTACATGCACCTCACCTACCACTCGCTCCGCTCGCCGAAGATCCGCTTCGTGGCGTCGAACATGCTGCGCATCCTTCGCGAACTGCAGGGCGAGCCCTCCGACATCTTCGCCGAAATGCTCGGCGGACGTGACCTGTCCCTCGATGATCTTCGCAATGCCAACGTGCCGTTCATCGGGTCGGGTCCGAGCTGCACCTTCAACAAGGCGCTGTTCGCGACGCGGAACTGGGATGTCTTCGCTCCCGGCAACGAGGAGAAGATGCTGTCGGAAGTGTCGTTCGTCTACGCACGCGTCGAGGATGCCTCGGCGGCGCTGCTTCAGGGAGCATCAGGCATGGAGGCTTATCACTGGGCGAAAATCAACTGGCTCAAGAGCAGGGAGGGCGCGCTCATCGAATCCCTGAGGCCGATCTGCAATTCGGAGACCGGCGAGTTCCGCGAGGATGTTGGCGCAGACGAGTTCATGACCGCGCTCCGAAGCGAATTCAAGCGGCCGCTCGACCGCTTCGTGAAGGACCACCCCGCGAGGATGCCGCTTCTGGCGGCCTGACGCTCCGGCCTATCGGGCGGGAGCCGGCAGCGCCGCTTCCGCCTCGAAATCCCTGATCACCTCGCCCGACGGCCACTCGATGATCCTGCTCACGGTGACGGCGCCCGGATTGTCGATGACGATCTCGCATTCGTCCTCGTGGAAGGTGCCGACGGCGATGGTCAGGCCCCAGTCTACGTCGCTCTCGTGAACCTCGCCGACGATGAGCAGGCCGGACGACATCCGGTCCAGTCCCGAACCCTTGATCGCGCCGTCCTGCTGCCACGCCCAGCTATCGCCGAGGTCGTCGCCCGGCTGGACATTCTCGGCCCATGCCCTGTCGCAGTCCATGCCGCGCCAGACCTCGATGACGTCGCTTTCCTTGAAGAGGTCGACGAACTGCGACTTGGTCTCCGACAGTCCCGAGATCAGATCCCGGCGCGAGTGGAACTGCTCCTCGATCGGAAGGTCGAAATGCCTGCGCGCGTCATCGAGGTCGATCTTGCGCACGTCGGTCGATCTCAGGGTCTCAAGTGTCTTCGGCATGGTCGTCTCGGTCGCGAGGAATCTTTCGTAGCTCCACCTCAGTAACAAAGCAGTCGGCACGCCACAACCGCCCGGCAGCTTGTCGGTTGCCACGCCATACCATGAAGTCCTTAGCAGCAGCACAGAGGGGCAGGGCAGATGACCAAACTCAACGACTTCATCGCGGGTCTTTCCGATCACGCAAGACTGGCACTGGCGACCACGGGCGTGCTCGCGACGCTCTGCGGCGTTCCGGCGAACGCCGAGGCTGGCGACTTCTTCAAGAAGATCGAACGGGGCATCGCAAACGCGACCGGAAACACCGGGAACAGGATCTACACCATCCGGGATATCGAGACCGCCGTTGCGCTGGACAGCCGCACGACCACACACCTGGTTGCGATGCTGAACCTGTCGCGCGCAATCCAGCAGATCAACCTCTACGCCAACGACATGACCGGCCGGCAGAAGGCAGCCAACATCAAGGCCGCCTACCTGACCGAATACTCAAAGGCTCCGTACCAGCAGCTCCAGCGGTACGACAGGTATCTGTTCGACGTCGACCGCGGGGTTCGTGACAGCCGCATCAGCGTCGTCGCCCAGGACGCAAACGCGAAGAAGCAGGTTCTGCGAGACGGAGCCGACGCCCTCGAGGATGTCGCGACCGCCCTCAAGGTCGAGGACTACAACGCCGTCCAGCGTCTGGTGCGCCGCTTCAGCGGAATCATGGAAAACCGTGCGGCGCCGCTTCTCAGAGTTGACCGGGGCAGCCAGGCCTACGCCATGAACAACGGCTACTCGAACCGCGACAACTATGGACAGGACGACTACGCCATGGACGAACCTCAGGATCCGGGCATCGGCGGACTGATCTTCGGCCGCTGATCGCCGGGCCGCGGATGGAAGGGGTGACCGCCAAGCCTCGGCGGTCACCAGACCAAGTCGGCGGTGTCAGCCTTTTTGCAGAACACGCACATGCGGTTATTGCGTGATCGGCTCCAGAACATATGCGCGTCATAGATGCAGGGACGGATTCGATCATCTGCAACGACGGCCCGATCAAGCAGGTCAGCGATGAAACTTGCGCCGCAGGCTTCTGGCTCAGGAGCGGATCTGCCGCCACTCCTCAATAGGGAGCGCGCCGTGTCCACATTGGGGTGCGCCTCGAAGCCCTCGACCACGAAGAGCCTCAGATTGTCGGGGGCCTCGCCTCCGCTGGCGAGCACTGCATGCTTCTGGCGAAAAAGCTCGAGCTTTCCGCCGTCGGGGTGAACCGTCCATTCAGCCATATTGTTCTCTGCGTTGGGAAACTGATCTAGCCTGATGTCGCGACTGTGCCGGCGCAATGCTTCTGCGCGCCTCGCCAACCAGTTACAGGATAGCGCTCCTTCCCTTAGCGTCCTGTGCCGGGAACGGGGCTATGATAGGCTTCCAACACCCGCTCGACCACGGATCCCGCCGCATTGATTGCCGCCGCATCGGCGCCTTCAAGACCCACAAGTTCATCGAGAGCAACCTCGTCCGGGCACTGCACGAGCTCGAAATCGTCTCCAAAGAGCCCATCGAGTTCCGACATCACATCATCCCAGCGACGTACCCCGTTGACATCCCACAGCAAATCTCCTTCGACCGCATAGCAGTGAGCGAGGGACATTCCATCCTCGTCTCCACCTTCGGAAGGCGAAGTTCCCGCGAGGACTGCAAGCATCTCCCACCCGGTCTGGCGATGCATCGCGACGGAGAAGAGATGGCATTCTCCTGATCCGTAGGCCAGCCGCTCGCGGTCGGTGACAACCGAGGAGCCGGTATCCACGCCCTCCTCGAACGAGTGTCCGTAATGCAGGACAGGCACCTCGCGCTCGATCCCGAACTTGTCCAGCAGCTCCGGGGTAGGCACTTCTCCGGCCATCAGGGATCCATAGGGCATGATCTCCTCGACCACCTCGGCCAGTCCGAATTCGGCGATCTGCGCCTTTACGGCAGCGGCATTCTTGTAGGCGCTCGGAAGCTCGGAGATGTCAGGTGCTCCAGAGTAGAACCGTGCGTCGAGGCCGGCAGTCTCCTCCTCGTAGATTTCCTTGAAGCTCCGGTCGCCGTGCATCTCCATGATCCGCATCCTCGACAGGTTCCGGCCAGCTCCGTGCGGCGAGAAGCCGAGACCGTTGGCCGCATTGGTGCCGCGCGTGATGAGGATCGGTTGCGCCATGTTGAGCGGCACGAGCGTCAGGTCGGTCGCGTCCGAGGCCCATCCTTCGAAGGCGGGAGTCGCGCCCTTGCCGTGATAGAACAGGCCGTCGGATCTGCGGAAGACGAAATTGTGCTCGTTCCAGAAGCGGTCGGCGACCCTTCCACCGACGCGCCGCGCCGCGAGGTCGTGGATCTTGAAATGGTTCTCCTTCGTCCATACGCGGACGATCTGGAGCGCATCCCAGTATGCCTCGCCCTCGGCCGTGTCAGCCGGGATCCAGCCGTTGCATTTCATCGTCTGCGGGGAGAGCTTGTCGCGGAAGCGGTCGGCGACCTCCATACCGGCATGATAGAGGAATGCGCCGGGCGCGCGTGATCCGTGATGGGTGACGAGAGCCGTCTCCCCGGTCGACTTGATGGTGCCGACATAGGCGAAATGGTTTCCGTCGCCCTGCGTCGCATGATGGGTGACGGCCAGCTCGACCGCGCCTGAGAGGAAAGAATTGTTCCTGAAGGACTCGAGGACCGCCGCGGAGGGCGGGATCACGTTAGGCCGGCCGCCGCGTCCGAAGTGCGTCACGGACTGGACGGCGTCGAGAAGCTCCTTCGGTGAAACACCAGGCATCACCGAGATCGCCATCGAGCAGCAGACGTCGGCCGAATGCATGCCGGGGTGGATGCCTTCGGAAACGACGACACCACCGACCGGGATGGTTCCGGGATGGCCCGCGAGACACGCGTCCGGCATGATGGCAGCCGCCTTGACGACCGGGGTGCGAACGAGCTTGTGCATCGAGTCCATGACCCTGTCGATGTTTGCCTGCTCGATATCGTTCTCGGCGCGGATGTTCGCATGGATCTCGAACTCCGGCTTTCGCCGAAGCGGCAGTGTCGGAGTGACTCCGCGTGCGGCGTCGACCGCAGCTTCGAACGTTCCACCGGAATCCAGAACGAGATTTGCGGCATCGACCGCGCGACCAAACCATTCTCCCGGCGTCAGTCCGGCCTGATATAGATCCCTGCCTGTAATTCTTCGTTCCATCGCCGTGTTGCCTCACTGGTTGCAAGCTTCCATGAGGCAACACGGCGATGCACGGTTCCAGCGCACACGACTATATTGCTATCGGTTATCGGATTTGACGGAACATCTTTTATCAACTATATCGGCTAATCTGTTCCGCACTCGGAGGCATTATTGGTTACTGAAACCGCCAAAGCGATCATCGAGCGCAGGCAAAAGCTCGGCATCACGCAGAGCGAAGTCGCGCGTCGTTCAGGCATCTCGCAGCCGACAATTTCGGATCTCGAAGCCGGAGTCGCAAAGCCCCGGAATACGACGGTCGAACAGCTCGCAAAGGCCCTTGAGTGCGATCCATTGGATCTGGATCCCGGCTACGCGCCAGGAAGGCGGCGGGAGAGGACGCGTCGCACATCAGCCAAGCCCTTGAACGCAGACGCGCCGATCAAAGCGGCACTCGATGACATTGCCAGCCAGATGATGGCGGAATTCGGCTTTACACCAAGTCACATGCAGGTCGTTCAGTTCCTTGCCAAGAAAGCTGGCTACGGCATTTCGGCATCGCCCAAGGAAAGCGATTCTGACGCTCATTTGCACTCATAGCTGACATAGCTGGATTCGCAATTTCAGGACTTCGGACGAACGTTGCTCCATGTTCCGGCAATGACAGAGCTGGACTTCATTGACTCATCTTCCCACTTCATGAAGTCCTTAACGTGCTGCGAAGTCGGCGCACGCTCGACGTTTTCGACCCTGACCGTATCCTTCCGTCGTCGCGCTGGCTTTTGCCCTGCGAGTGCAGCGCCCTCGCAATCCTTCGCTTGGCCCTACTCGCAGTCGAAGCTGATGCGGATGCGGTCGTCCGCCTGCTGGGCGGCCACGTAGTCGCGGTATGCGATCTTCTCCGCCATCTTCATGCACGCATCATGATCCAGGGGCACAAGCATGTGGCTGAAGGACTGAACCTCGCGGCCGCTGCAGGTGTGCAGGTTGCCCGTACGGTGACAGTGGCGGTTGTTGATCCAGTTCGTGATGGTCATGAAGGAATGGCCGGGAACCTTGATGGACAGATCGAAGTCGTCGTCCACCTTCTCGGATTCCGGCACCGGATCTGCGGGCCGGCTCCAGACATCGCGGTCACCGTAGCGCGTCGAGCCGTCGTCGCAGGACCAGACCTTCTTCGTGCCCTCGACCGCATTGCGCAGAAAGGTGCAGGTCATGCCGGGATCTCGACGGATCATATCCCCGGAGGGTTCAGCAAGGCCGTGCTTGACCGGATCGAAATCCACCGACGCCGCGGGAGACGCGGCGGCGAGAGCGAACATGACGGTGGCGGCGTATCGAAGCACGGTGGAACTCCTTGAATCCTTGTTGGATTGAAGGAATAGCAGTGCCAGTCTTAATGTCAACATTTGTTGCACAGCGGAATACAGGATTCGACACTGTACAGGCGATCAGGAGGGACGGGGCGTGTTGTTGCGGCGCCCGTCAAGGAACTGATCGAGGCGTGCATTTACCTCCTTCTCCCAGTATTCCTCGTGCATGTAGTACTTTTCACCGCCTGCGTATTCCTTGGCCGCCTCGATGATCACCTGAGCCAGCAGCTTGAGCTGCTCCTCGATAATACCGAAGTGCACGTCGGCGCAAATGTAGGCGAACTTCTCGAAATGGAAGCTCGCGAGATCCCCGACGTCATGGGACGAGAAATTTCCGTCCTCGTTCCTGTGCAGGGCACGCAGGGCATGGAACGCGTCGAACTCCACGCCGCGGCGGCAACGGTCGATGGACATGGGACACTCCGGTGATGGGCAGGTCAGACCGTGATCTCGGAGACCAGCTTCTTGATGCGGGCGGTCACGACGCGCTTGCCGATCTCGCTCGGGGGGAGGGCGCCGAGCAGCCTGTCAATCTCCTGGAAGCGGGAGAGGTTGGCGGATGCGGCGTCGAGTTCCGCCATTTCGCCATGCAGGACAAGCGCGATCCTGATGATTTCGTCGTAGGGAGGTTCCTTCGGCGCCTGCCGGGCCATCTCGACGAATGCCTTGACCGCCTCGATGGAGTCGGCCTCGCCGTCAGCGGATCCCGCCTTCAGCACCGACAGAAGCTCCTCGGCGATCTCAGGCTCGAGGCCAGTCTCGGAGAAGTGCCAGCGGAGAATGATTTCGGTTGCGGGATTCATTGGAAGCTCCGGAAGAATTCAGGTTGCTTCGATGATCCGCCGAGGCGTATTCCGATGCAAGACCAATAGGTAGGCATCCTTGAAATCGACATCCGATGACCGGCGTTTGCCATCAGGGCGGCTTTCGCATGCAATCAAAGGAAGACGCAACTTGGAGAGCAAGGCATGGAAGCAGTTTCAGCCGGGGAGATCGAAACCACGGAAAGCAAGGCGAAGAGGTCTCGTCGTGTCCGCAACTGGACCGATGGCATTGTAGCCGCGGCTGCAATCATATCGATCCCCGTCACGCACCTCCTGACGGAAGGCCTCAACAAGGGGTTCCTGCTGGGAACGATAGAGACCACCATGGCGGGCGCAATTGCCTCTTGTGTCATCGGCACGCTCGTCGGCGGACGGATCATAGATCAGGCTCGTAACAAGCCAGTTGACAAGGCAATCATGGCCACGGTGATCGGCACCTGCATCGTTGTGACGGGTGCAAGTACAATGCCCCTGCTTGTGGCCGACATGAACCAAAGGGCCGCCGTCATGGAAGCCCATCAGCATGGTGCGGACGAACTCATGCGCGCCGGACGCATTGCCGAAACCCGTCCGCATGAGGATGTTCGAAAGGTGACCGGAGCGGTCACCATGGAGCTTCTGGTCGACTCCTTCCGCCCGACCTACTCCGACGCGGAGATCAAGGAATTCGACCGAAAGATCACCGAGAAATGGAAGTCGCTGGGATTCGACAAGTCCCCAGAGCGCTAGTCGACTACAGGATCACCGCTCGAACGACTGGGAATTGCGCAGGCGGCGGATATGGATGTCCGCCTCGATCGGCAGACCGCCGTACTGGCGCTGGCTTTCCAGCAGGTAGATGATGGCATCCTTCAGCTTGTCCCTGGTGAGATCGTCATCGGACAGCATCGTCTCGTACTTGTCCTTGACCCGGCGCTCATGCTCCTTGCGGCGGTCGTTCTCGTCACGCTCGTAGCAGTCGTCGTAATGTCCCATTTGGCCTCTCCTTGGGATTGATCTATTGGAAGGCTGGCGGGGGAACCCGGCTTCGTCAACAGGACTGGGCTACGAATCCTTACTGCGTCAGTCCTAAATCGGTGTCGGGGGACTTCCAGTAGTCATTGCCGTCCTCGAGATTCAGTTCCTCGAGCGCATAGATGCTGTCCGAAACGAACTGCGAGAAGAACATGTTCATCGCCGTCCAGCCATTCCGCCCACCGGGGAACGATGGAGTCTTCGCCTCGAAGTCATAGACGAAGTCCGGAGCGCGCCCGCTCTGTCCGATAACACCAATCTGCGCCTGATACTCTTCGTGGTCATCGAGCAGATGAACTTCGACGGCCTTCACCGCGTCGTCCTCCATACGGAGACGAGCGACGTAGGCGCTCTCGTACCCGGTCGCCGCATTGTCGCTGAAGAGACCGATCGAGCCGTCGGCGAAGTCGATGACTGCGCAGAAATAGTCGCCATCGTTGTACGACTGAACGGCCTTGCCCCAGACGGCACCGGCCTCGCGCAGGCCCTCGGCCAGCGGAACCAGCCTGTCGTGCATCCAGTTGCCGACATGATAGCAGGCGCGAGCCGTCACGAAGACGTGCCTTCCCTGGCAGAGCCGCCCCGGAAGCCCTCCGTCCGCGTCCAGAAGCTCCTTCGACACTGCAAGCCCACCAATGTCCTTCAGGCCGACGAAAGGCAGGTAGACCAGGCACTCCATCTCCGGATCCCCGTCATACTTGTGCACCAGCAGGCGTTCCGGCATGGATGCCCTGACCGCCTGCGCGAAGCGGCAGAGTTCATCGAACGCGCCGAGCCGCATCGTGCCTTCAACAGCTCCCTTTACGATCCTCAGCCCTGCTGCTCCGGTGCCTCCTGTCGAGATCACGCCCCGCGCGACAACCGCAGGTTCGCCCCCGGCCGAATGGCTCGAGACCGAAATCTCGGTCGCCTCGGAACGCGGCTTCGGGGTCCAGTCGACGCTCCAGGACGCGCCGTCGAGCTTCCTGATGAGTGTGCAGCTCCGCCTTTCGCCATCGCCACTCCAGGCGGCGTCGAAGTGCTCGTCGCCGCCCCAGCGGCCGTCGCCCTCCAGCCAGACGTTGACGCGGTTGAGGACATAGGAGGCGAGCGGCTGGACGCGGTCATACAGGACGCCCAGAACGAACTGGATCTCGTCGATGTCATAGTCGGCATCGGGAAATCCCGGCATGCCCTGTTCCGCAATCAGCTTGATGTCATCCACGCTGAGATCGGTGAAGTGTTCCATGTCTGCTCCGTATAGTGGCCGCCGGGCGGCGAATGAATTGGGTGTCCGGTCAGCCGTGTACGGCGGAGACAGCGGCTGCGTCAGGCTGCCAGTAATGGCAGTCGTCCTCGGTGCGGCCATCCTTCAGCGCATATGTGCTGTCAGCCATGGACTGCCACAGGAACATCGTCATGGCGGCCCACCCGTCGCGGCCGCCCGGAAATGAAGTGGTGCCGCTGGCATAGTCATGGACGTAGTCCGGACGGGCGTGGCCTTCGCCGATGGCGGTGACCAGACCTTCGTAGTCGCTCCCGCGGAGAAGATGAACAGCGACCGACGTCACGGCGCCTCCATCCATTTCGAGACGGGCGACATAGGCGTGTTCGACCGCGCAGGAGGCCGCGTTGTCGCTGAACAGACCGATCGATCCGTCGGCAAAATCGATGAGGCAGCAGCGGTAGTCGCTGTCGTTGTAGGACATGACCGACTTGCCCCATTCGGCACCGCGTTCGCGCAGCCCTGCAATGAGGGGCGCGTACTGGCCACTCATCCATCGGCCGGCGGCCTTGTTTGCCGCTCCCGCGACCATGAGGTGGCGGTATGCGCAGAGCCACCCCGGCAGGCCTCCGTCGGCCGCAAGGATTGGCATGATGTCCTTCAGGCGTTCGAGGTGGGCGTAGGTGACTGCCTGTTCCAGCGGCACATTGAGGTGTCCCTCCGGCAGCGATCCGCGGATGGCCTGCGAGAAGTCACAGAGGTCGTCGAACGCTCCGTATTCGATGTCGCCTTCGACTGTTCCCTTGACAGGCGGCGGGCAGTCCGAGAAGCGTTCGCGGTTGCCGCTTCCCGGCTCTCCGGTCGTGATCTCGCCGCGCACGATGCCGAGGGACTGTCCCTCGTGGTCCACGCGAGAGATGGCGATCTCGGGAACATCCCGGTACTTGGCCATCGACCATGAGACAGTCCATGATGCGCCGTCTTCCCTGCGCGAAATCGTGCAGACGCGAGGCTTCGCCGGGGCGCGGCCCTTCTTGCTGAAGACAGGTGACGACACCTCCTGTTCCGACCAGGCGACATCGAAGACATCGTCTCCCTTGAAGGGCACGGCCCCGTCGAGCCATGCGGCCACGCGGTTCAGCACAAAAGAGGCGATGGGAGCCGAGCATTCCCACATCGCGTCCGTGAGCTGCTGCGTCGCCCGCGGAGACATATCGCCCTGCGGGATGTAGGGCAGCCAGCGTTCAATGATGAGCTGACGCTCCTGCGCGCTGATGGGGGAAGTCTGTGTCATTCTCTGTCTCCTGAAGGATTCAATTCGTATGTATCGAAGTGGAGGCTCATGCCTTGTTGGGCGGCCCGCCAACTTCGGGAGTACCCAGCCAGTAGCGTGCGTCCTCCTCGTCGATTTCGCCGTGCGTGAAGCCATAGGTGCAGTCGGAAAGGGACTGCCACAGGAACATGCTCATCCCGTACCAGCCGTATCGGCCGCCGGGGAACGATGGCGTCTGGCGTTCGTAGTCGTAGACGAAGTCGGGGAGGGCGGATCCATCGCCGATCGCTTCGATCTTGCCCTGATAGTCATTGTCACCCTTGCGGAAGACGTGAACTGCGACCGAAGTCACGACATCCCCATCCATCACCAATCGGGCGACATAGGCGTGCTCGTCGGCGACGGTGGCGATGTTGTCGCTGAAGAGGCCGATCGATCCGTCGGAGAAGTCGACCAGGCAGCAGTAGAAGTCCATGTCGTTGTAGTTCAGGATCCCCTTGCCCCACTCCGCTCCCCGGTCTCGAAGACCCTCGATGAGGCGTGGATACTGCCCCTGCATCCAATCGCCTGCGATGCGGGTGACATCGGCCGTCGCCATCATCTGCCGTGCGGCGCAGAGGCGACCCGGCAGGCCACCATCGGCCTCGAGGATCTTCTCCAGCGATTTCAGGTGCGACACATGCGCGACCGTCACCGCCTGCTTCTTGTTCACGTTCAGGAGCTTGTCGGGGATCGACCCTCTGACGACGTCCGAAAAGGCGCAGAGATCGGTGAACCCTCCGGCGCGGGCATGACCATCGACCGTTCCAAGCACGGGCGAGCTGGCGAAGCCGAGGAAGTTGGTGAGACCGAGGCGGTTGCCGCTCCCCGGAAGCTTCGTGGTGATCTCGCCCGTGGCGATCTCGATCCTTTCGCCAAACTGATCGATGCGAGAGATGGTGATCGCCCGGGCACCTGCCAGATATTCGTGGCGGCTCCAGCTCACATCCCAAGTCGCGCTGTCGGACTTCCGCGACAGCGTGCAGGTCTTGTCGCCGCCTTGCTCGCGCCAGTCCGCCTTGAACGTACCGTCGCCATGGAAGCGTTCGCTTCCGTCCAGCCATTCTCCGACGCGGTTGAGGGCATAGGATGCGAGCGGGGCCGAGCATTCGGCCAGTCCGTTCGTCATGAACTGCATCAGGGTCACATCCATCTCCATCTTCGGCACATGGGGATACCAGCCGTCGGCGATCAGCTTGCGCTCCTTGTCGGTGATGGAAGCGAGTTCTCTCATGCGCGAGCTCCTGAAAGATTCATTTCGCACGAGTCCTATAGAAGAGGCCCGAAAGGTGCAAGGCGGATTCAGCGAACGGAACGGTTGCGCCCGTGAAAATCATTGCCGCCGCATGATGCATGACCTAGCCTTGGATCTGGTCGTCACGACCAAGGAGTTTTAGATGCGCCGACAGGATTCATTGCCGCCGTAGCCCCTTTCCGCACAGGAAAGGAGGGCTTCAAATGGCCACTACAGAATACCCGCACAACCTTCCAGTGCTTTGGGAGGATGTCATGTTCGACCGGACATCCGTCGGGTCGACAACACGCTCCGCAGGTGATGCCGCCCTATGGGTGTCCATGCGTCCGAGCGTGTTCCTCTCCATCGCCACGCCGCTTCCCCGCCCGAGACCGTCGCTCGACTGGCTCCGGGACAGGATTGATGCTGGCGGATCGATCGCGCCAGCGGAGCTTGTCTTCGATGCCGGACTGCGCGTGCCTCTGGCGCTGTCGCACGAAGGGCGGCACCGGATGACTGCGCTCGGGGAGAGGCTTCATGACCGCCCCGTCCCGGTGAGGCTCCGACTGCGCGGCATGTCGGACTTCGACCTCGACGACAGGCTAGTCGGACGGCTGAGATCCGGGGCGAGGTCGCAGCGCGGACGGTCGTTCGTGGACGGGCCGCTGTTCGAAGACGCGGAAGTCGATCTGGGTGGCCGGCCGACGAGTGGAGTTCCCCCGCCTGCAGGCATGGATTGTCCAATGCCGCCGACAGGCGTGAAATGGATGTAGGATCAGATGGGGATATCTGCATGACAAAGCTGGGCGCATTTCTGGAAAGCATCCGCAACGACGCAAGGGCGGCTGCTCTCGCCGCTGCCGTTGGAGTGATGACCGTTCTCTCTGCAGGTCAGGCCGCAGCCGCCGAACCCTTCCCGCAGGTCCAGCGCGTCGTGGTTCAGGACCTGTACGTCGTCAACGACCTCAACGAGCGCGTCTCCGACCAGCTCACGAGCATGAAGCCCCTGAGCAACGTCCTGCAGGAAACAGTCGGCAGCTACGGATCCACGAACCTCTCAGGTGTCCAGAAGGCCAAGAACCTTGCGATAGCCTTCGAATTCTCCCTGCAGCAGGCATCCCATCCCGACAAGGCCCAGGCCGACCGCTACCTGCTCACGACGGAGAGATCCGCACAGGTGTCGCAGGAGCTGCGCGACATGGTCGAGATCGTAAATGCCAAGAAGATGGAGCTGATGGAGTTCGCCGCCACGCTGACGGAGATCGAGAAGGCGCTCGTCAGCGGCGACGGCCGCTCGCTCGAGTTCTGGACAGGAAAGCTCGCTGCGATGGCCGACGAGGTCGAGGACAAGCTGCACAACGACATCTCGGTGGGCTACGAGGAAGAAATCCCGGCACCGCTCGCCGACAAGATCTGAGGACGACAAGATGGCAGACGAACAGAAGACACAGACAGGACTCGCAGCCTTCGTGGCGCGTCACAGGAACAAGCTGGTCGGCACCGTCGTGGGCGGCATCGCGCTGGCCTGCGTCGCGCACGCACTTCCGCAGAACGAAGCGACAGTTGCGGGCGACACCTGGACCGCCGGCATCGTCCAGGCTTCCGACAGGATCGACGCCATTCGCTCTGGCCGCACGCCGGAGGAGGCCTTCCGCGCTTCGGCCGCCGCGATCGTTTCCGCCGCAAATATCGATGACATGCAGGAAGCCATCAGTGACAGACGGGCGCGTCTCGAGAACGCCGCCAAGGAGCTCGAGAACCTTGAAGACATGGTGGCGGCGGCCGAAGGTCTCGATCCATCCGACCGCGACGACGCGATCGCCTCCGCGCTGCTGATCTACAACGAAGCCCTCGCGGGCACGGAGTTCGAGGTCGGCGTGGATCTGACCAGCGAACGCGCCCAGAAGGCGTGGAAGGATGCCGACAGCTCCACGGATCTCCTGATGGCGCTGCACCCGATGCAGTGAAGCCCGGCATCGTTCGGAAGGAGATCAAGGGATGACCAGAGAGGAATTCGACCGGGAGCGGCACAACTCGTTCCTGAACTTCCTTCTCGACAACTGGGGCATCCTCGAGAGTGAGATCTATGATCGCCTCGATCTGCCTGGCCGCCAGATCATCTGCGAATTCGGCGCGGGCGCGCAGGGCATCGCGTTCATGACCGAGGACGGCGGCTTCGTGAAGGTCACGGATTCGGAGCGCGAGGCGGCGTTCGCGGCGACCATCCGCGGCTGGAACCTTCCGGAATTCCCGATCATCCACGACATCTACGCTTTCGAACTCGGCACGCAGCCGCTCTTTGCGATCTATAGGGAGAGCGTCGACGACTACCTCGGCGCATTTCCGGACGAGGAACTGGACGATCTCATCCATGAGGCGATGGAAGACGCGCGGATGGAGCCGCCGTCATTCGACGCGATGGAACGCCTGCGCGCGATAGCTCCGCACCATCACGCCGAAATCACTGGCCTGCTTGCCGCGCTCGACAGGTTTGCCGGGCGGACGGGCCTGTGCGTGCACGACCTGCATTCCGAGAACATCGGACAGACCGACGACGGTCGCATCGTTGTGAGGGACTTCGGCATGAACTCCATGACCTTCGCGGAGATCAAGGAAGTCATCGGGAACCTGCAGGAGCTTCCGGAGCCGGCCGCAGAACTGGCGGCCTGACTTCGGGGGCCTCGAAAGCGCCAGCCGATTAGTCCCAGTCGTCCTCCATTTCCGCCATCAGATCGGCTCCAAGCGAGTCATCGAGCATGTCCCAGCCAACCTTGCTCCCGCGGCGCTTCAGCTCCCAGACAATCGCTGCCAGGCGGTGCGGCAGCGGCTGATGCCGTCTGCGACTGCGGTCGCCCTTGAAGCCAAGCTCGCGTGCTTCATACAGGGCAACAAGCTCAAGAAGATCAGTCGCGAAGTCGCCGATCCCCACACGCGCGGAGTGCCAGCCGCCTCCGATGAGATGCGAAACCTCCTCGGTCAATGCCACGTCCTGCGCCTTCTTGAGCGCCTCGTCGAACGTCTCGGCCTCGATCGGCCACCCATAGTTCATGTAGTTGTGCCCGTCGATGTCGTCTCCGCCGAGCTTGTTGCGATCCTTTCCGCGCTCATGGCGCGCGCGCCACTTGCCGGGTTCATCGTTGGACAGGCTCATCTCCCAGTTGCCACCTGTCATCGTTCGACCCTTCCACGACCACCATGGGTTCGGATTGCCCTTCCAGTCGGTGGTGCTGGAGTTTACCAGCGTCCAGGTGATGATGTTCCTGGATGTGATGACCGGCGATCTCTCCGCCCTCGGATCCGACGCAAGGACGTACTGATCCCTCGTGTTTGGATAGCGCTTGCGCAGCACGCTCTCGTCGCGAAACCCGTTGAAGTGCTCGTCCGCATGCCGGATGTATTCCTCGACTTCGTCATCGGGAATGAAGCCGAGAACATACGGCTCGTTCGGCTTGTCCTGCTGGATCCAGTGGTATCGGTTCACGTCATGAACGATGACGGCGTAGACATGGATGTCATCGAAGCAGTTGAACCTGCGCTCGTACTTTATGTGCTCGATGAACGCTCCGGCCGACAGCGCCTCTGCGGCCTCATCCCACGACAGGCGACGGTACTTCTCGAACGCCTCCTTCCTGAGCTTTTCCTTCTGCTGGCGATAGTGTTCCTTCCGGAAGTCCTCGTCCGTGTCGTAGCGCTCCTGGTACTCGATCTGTTCGAGCCACTCCGCCGGAAGGTCCGACACCGAAAAGCGGACGGATGTCTTTCCATGCTTCGGGTACTGGGCGTGAGGATCCGCCGTGAAGATCAAGCTCTCGGCAGCGGCAAGGAAGTCAGCGACCGTCTTGCGGGGCGCGCTTCCTTTCGGAGAATGGCTTATCCCGTTCGCACAGGTGTTAACCACATCTAGCGTTGCAATATGACTGCTCACCCCTCCTGCGATAAATGGAGGGCATGAGCGAGAGCCTGTTTCCGACACGCTGGGCCAACGACAAGCCGCCATCGCTGGAGAAGTTCACCTCGGACTTCGCCGACGATTACGCCTGCGCGGAATATCTGGCGGAGAAGCGTTGGAAGAGCGGCTTCCGATGCCCGCGTTGCGGTGGAAACCGCGCTTGGCGACTTGAGGCTCGCCCGTGGGTTTGGGAATGCCAGGGCGTTGTCGTCGATGACGACGGGACGCGAACTGCCACGGGCTGTCGCCACCAGACCTCGCTTATCGCCGGAACGGTGATGCATGGCACGCATCTCCCGCTCCGCATCTGGTTCCTGGCAGCCTACCTTCTCGCCACCCATTCGAACGGGATGTCCGCCCTGCAGCTCCAGCCGAAGCTGGGCCTTGGAAGCTACAAGACCGCTTGGCTCCTACTTCACAAGCTCCGGCGGGCAATGGTCGATCCCGACAGGCGGCCGCTGCGTGGCATCATCGAGATCGACGAGACCAACGTGCCCTTCCGCCGAAAGGACGAACCAGACGGTGGCGGTCAGGGCCGCAGCCCCATCGGCAAGATTTTCATGATTGGAGCGGTGGAGGTCGAGGCGGGAAAGTACCCTGCGCGTTGTCGGCTGCAGCGTATCGTCAACATCAACCGCGAAAGCTTGCACGCTTTCATCCGCGACAACACCGCAGTCGGCAGTTTGCTCGTAACCGACGGCAACACGGCCTACAGACGCTTGAAGGATCGTGGTCACCAGGCGATCAACCTGAGCGCCGTCGATGCGCCGCCTGCGCATGAAGTCCTGCCGTGGGTGCATCGTCTCTTCGCCAATTTCAAGCGGTGGAGCTACGGGACATATCACGGCGTCCGCGACAAGCACGTCGACATCTACGCCAACGAGTTCGTCTTCCGCTGGAACCGACGTCGACATTTCCAGACAAACGTCGACACCATCCTCGGTCTCGGCCAGCGGATCGGCCGAACGACATGGCGCGACGTCGTCGGCGACACGCGGGATTGGAAAGAAGCGCACGAGGATCAGGTACTCGCCATGGTCAGGCCTGATCGGCTCGACAGCGCCAAGGACTACGCCGTGGAACACGGTTGCGATATCTTCGAATCACTCGACGAGGTTCGGCGGAGCGAGAAGAGGTGGAAATATCGGAGAAAGAAGCCGCGTCGTTCTGCCCTCCCTCCAAGGAGATCAGGGGAGGAGCGCAACACAAGGCGGTACATGCATCCACCGCCGCTCGATCCCAGCGAAATTGCAAAAGGCTATCTTCGCCACATTCCGCAGGGTTCGAAAAGAAGAGGTTTGGCTAGAGCGGTCAACATGTGATGACAACCTTTAGTCGCGAACCGTACTAAATTTCTGCGTTCGAATCGGACTACCGCAGATCAACCGTTGCTTTCTTGAGATTGCTCAATCCGTAAACCATTGCCGCAATACCGAACAGGATCGCCGCGACATTGATAGCAGAATGATCGATTACTCCGGCTGATGCCTGAGCACGCACGGCAGGAACCGCGATAGCGGCAGCGCCTGCGCCAATCGCGCACATGCTCGGCACGCAACGAAGGAACGCTCTTGTTTCTGACTTCATAACTACATCTCCATCTGGACTGACCATATGATGGTTGCCTCCAGCGATGTGGCTGTCAATCGACTTCTTCCATCGAATCTGAACATCTAAAACTGCGTCATGTCGGACAGGATGAACGAGATCGTGGAAATCACCGCCACCATCTGTTGAGTATCCCTGTGCGAACGGGATAAGCCATTTCGGAGACCTGTCATTCTTCCGACCCCAATAGTGCTCGGTCTTCAGCGATGGCGCATCGATCGAGACGTATCCGTAGTAGGTATCGTTGATCTCGACCTTGAAGCAGGGAAGCCAGCGCTTGCCGATCGCGTGATCGAGATAGAACCCGCTTGGGCCACCCACGCACATGTCTTCCTTGGTCGCCTTCTCCTGATCCCAGAACGACGGCATCGCCACCCCTTCAGGAAGGTACTCGGGGAAGCTCAAGGGTTTCAGAGGGCCGACGCGGACGTAGTGTACCCCGTTCGACAGCCCGAATGGACCGCCGTCGCCGGCATTGATCGGCTCGATGAACTCGAACTTGCGCCCACCGACCTCTCCCCTGAACTGCATGTAGCTGCGACTGCCATCGTATTCGTTGGTGTGGGGAACGGATTCATCGACTTCAAACGTCTCGCGGTCGATGTACGTCGGAAAGATCCGCTGCGGATAGTCGAGATTGACCACCGAACCCTCGGGCAGGATCTTCTCGCTTCCATCCTCGAACTTCGCGGCCAGAGGCTCCGTGGTCATCCAGAGGCCGGGATCGGCATCAACCCAGTCCTTCGGCAGCTTACCCTTTGGTTCGCGCTTCTTCCTCGCCATCATGAATCCTTGTCATCTATTGTCGGTCAATCAAGGATCGACGCAAAGGATGTGGATTGCCAGACCAAAATACCAGGTCAAGGCAACAGCTAGCGCCGGCCCGAAAGCTGGTCGAGAATCGATGTATCTACAACAATGGGAGATGCCAAATGGGCATGCACGCATCAGCTTTTCTGGCCTATGGAATCGATTTCGGCGAGGAGAAGCCCGAATTTCTTGCGGACTTCGATGGGGAGATCGACGAATGGGTTTACGAAAACGCTGACGATGTGATCGAGCCGCTGCCGTACTTCGTTGACGGCCACACCGTGCTCGCCGTCAACGACCACGTCTTCCACTCGGACTACAGCTCGCTTGTTACGGAAATCGACAGCCTGGAAGTCGATCCTGTGAAGGTCGAAGCCTTCAAGGCCGCCCTGGTGGCTGCAGGATACAAGAACCCGGAACCGCGCTGGCTGCTTTCCTTCCATTTTGGGTGATGTGCCTATCAATGCCCAAATGCCAAAGCCCGGCAACAGAATGCCGGGCTTTTCTTTGCTCGCACTGGGCGAGGTTCAGGTGGTGCAGCGTGGAGCTAGATATCCCTGTACGCCTTGTCGACCACGCGATCGCTGACCACATCCGAATAGCGCCACGTTTCGATGGCCGCCTTGGGCTGGCTTGCCGTCGGCGCCGCATCCAGCGCTCGTTCACTGAGCAGAGCCTCGAGGGCCTGCCGGGCCGAAGTCTTGAAGATGACACCTATGGATCCGCTTCCCAGCGCATCCGCGCCACTCTGCAATGAATCCTGACGCAGGGCGATGAAGGGATAGCCCTTCGAAGCGCGGGGATTGCCGAGGCGATGTGTGGAATCGTTCCTGACGATTGTTGTCATTCTTCTAGTCCCTTGTCTCGAACGTGGATCTGCGCGTCATCCTGGTGAAGTTCCGACGGCAATCGTGGAAGCCATCCTGCATCTTCGATCGCCTGGAGGTGCCAGAAGATGAATGGGATCGTTAGAATCTTAGCGATCTCGCCAAGAATCAGCGCTTTGCTTAATGCTTGGGCCACTCCAGTCGGGACAAGGCGAGCACCACAGGATTAGGCCGCGGCACCGCGCCGGATGAATTCCAGATCCGAGGCATTGAGCCACACCCAGTGAACGCGGTTCTCCTCGGGACGGGAAATCTCGATCTCGGCCGCTCTTTCCGGCGTGAGGGAACGGACGATCGCATAGTCCCCCACAGCCCTCGTCAGGAACTCGACATCCTCCCGAGGGAGATCCCTGACAATGCCAGCGGGCATCGCCAGGATTCGCACGACATCGCCCTCGCGGGCCTGCTGTCCGGACATCACGCCGGAGCCAGAACGCGCAGAAGGAACTTCGGCGAGCGGTGGTTCCACTTCACGGCACCGGCCGAGTCCTTGCAGACTGCGTTGACCTTGACGGGGTAGTACCAGAACTTCGCGTTGGCATAGCCGCCATCGAAGTAGCCGTAGTCGGGATCGCCGTCGATCCGGATGACGTTCTTCGCAAGCGTCGTCAGGCCGAGGGCGCGCGGAACGCTCGACGTCCAGCTCCAGTCGATCGTGTCGCACTGGGCTGCGTCGGCATCGGGGACGTTGAAGCCGCCGACGAAGTTGCCGGCGCTGCTGGCGTACGGCGTGCCGGGATCGTAATAGGTCGTCGTCCAGACGGATGGCGAGAACTGAGTCGCGCTGGCGACGTTCATCAGTTTCTTCACAGGCGACTGGTTGGGCGTGACTTCGATGTTGTATGTGATGTCGACAAGCTTCTGCCACGGCTGGTCCTCGTCGCCGTCGGCATCGGGATCCGGATCCCACGCATGGACGATCAGGGTGTAGATGCCGGGCGTCGTCGGCTGGCCCGAAACGACTCCTGTGAAGCTGTTGAACGTGATGCCAGGGACGGATCCTTCGACGGTGTATTCGGGATCCACGTCATCCGGCGAGCGGCCTTCGCGGACGATGGCCTGGTTGACGATGTCCTGCGTCTCGACGATCAGGTTGTCCCAGTAGTAGTCGTCCGGCGTAAGGTCGGCTACGGTGATGATCAGGTTGCCGTTCCCATCGTCCGTCTTGGTGTCATCGTCGGGGTTCTCAGGTGGCGTGACCGGAGGCGTGACAGGCGGCTTCGGTGCGGTGACATCCGTCACGCCCGCCAGCTTGTAACGGAAGATGAAGTCGGTTTCAGCGTGCGACGGCGCGGCGCCCGCCAGCACTGCCGCAAAGGCGGTCGAGCAGACGAATGTGCGGAGCATCCGGCTATGAATTCTGTTGCGCATGGTTCCCCCAGGAAATTATGACCCACAAATAGAACTACATCGATCTTAGGTGGCAGGGAACGGATCCTTTAACGATTCTTTCATGGATAGGATTCGCCATCAACGCGGCGAAACCGAAAATCGTTCACATCGTTTTGATTTCGAACGAAAACAGCCCGTTCCCGCTTGCTCCCAATGCGAGCGTCAACAGAGTTCACCCTCACATTGAAGCGCGCAGCCGCCGCCATGCCGGGTTGGATGCATCGACTGATTTGCGGCGTCTACCGGCGCTTTGGTCACCGCACCGCGGCACGGTCTCTTTCCGCCATGCCTGTCTTCACGTAGGCGACCAGCCAGTTCTCAAGCGTTCCTGGGGACACGTTGAACTGCTTGGCGACGGCCTGCAGGTTCCGGTTCCGATGGAACTCCCTCACGGCATCGAGACGACGCGAATTCTTACCTTCGAACATCGCGATGACGGCAGATTTGGTCGCAGTCTTCTCGGCCGCCTTCTGGTCCTGTGTCAGGTGCGGCCCTGGATACTCCCGTTTCACGGGGGCTACCGACTTTGCCGTCGGCTGGATCTGTTCCGCCTTGTGGGGCGGCTGAGGGTTCGGCAGACGCTCGCGGGCTGCATGCCTGGCGAGTGGCTCCGTCGGTGCGACCCATGTCATCGGCCGGCCCACGCCAAGCGGGTCATCCGCCAGCCCCTGAACCCGCTTCAGGGCATATGCCTCGACGATCAGCTCGAGTTCTCCGTCGTCCAGGGAGAAGGTTGTCCTGATGTTTCCGATCCTCTTTCCGCCGTAGATCGCGCAGATGACGCTGGCGTAGGTGGCCAGAGGCTCCGGCGCTTCGCATGCGAGCTTGAGTTCGTTCAGATCGTCAGTAGGCGGAAGCGTGCGAAGGCGGCGCATGCCTTGCCCGAAGGTCTCGCCGTAAAGGTCGAAGGAAGCGGCGAGCCTCTCCACTTCAGCCTCGGACACTTCCGATACCCTGGCCGCTCTCTGCGTGTCTCCGCTCGCCTCGTAGAGGTTCGCCACGACGAGAAGATCAGAGCGGTAGGCCTCGTCGACAGTCCTGGCGGCGATGTCGCGGATGCGTCTTGCATTCCAGTCTCCGGACAGGTCGATCCGACGGATGACGCTGTGAGCACGAGGCGCAACCTTGCTCCGCGTGCCTTCGCGAAGCTTCCTCTTCTTCTTCCTAAAGGCGTCGAGTGCCTCCAGCCCGTTCTCGTTGAAGACCTTCAGCCAGCGGTTCACGTTCGCGACAGTCCAGTCCCAGCGCCGGGCGATCTCATCAACTGGCAATTCATTGTAGGCGTCGATGACGATGTCGATGCGTGAGGCGGCGGCCACATCATACGCGCCCCGGACACGATCCATGCGCATTGCATTCAGATCCTTGCGCATGGCGATCGGCGGAACAACTTCTGGAGCCTTCCGAGGAGGAGGGGCCTTCGGCGTCATGATGTGGGGCTTGTAGCTATGCGCGATCTCGTGTCCGAAGCGAAGGAACCGATCGACGAACGCCACCATGCCCGACAAGGTCAGAGTGTCCCTGCCTGCCTCCATCATGCTCATGCCGTCGTAGAGCCTCGCAAGCGCCTCGAGCTTTCTGACACATTGGTCGTCGTCGGTTACGGCGCTCGCGATCTCCCGAAGGCTGGCGGCGGAGTAGTCGCTGCGCAGTGCGGGTGTCTCAGTCGCCTTTCCGGTGGATAGCCCCTCCGGCCCATCGGCTTCAAAGGCTCGCACCGTCGTGCTCACGCCCCAGTGAGCTATGCCGCGGCGACGCGCGATCTCCGCGGCCGTATGCCCGCGATAGGCGTCCGCGACCACCAGCAGGCGGCGCCGATAATCGTCATTGATAGCTGCGGCAGCGAGCTTCTCGACAGAGCTCGCGCTGAAATCGCGGCGGGCCGGAACCCATGAGACCATCATTCCCTTGGCTGAGATTCCGGGCAATCCAGATCTGATGAAATCCCTGATCCAGCCACCAACGCTGTGGCTTTCGAATCCCATGCTTTCGGAGATCTGAGT
>RCUP01000066.1_pt1 | contig 123400 bp, 113 predicted proteins | sample 2166341 | NCBI WGS metagenome assembly RCUP01 (sample SAMN09932325, study PRJNA488358) | compost metagenome | isolation source: compost soil in succinonitrile-enriched | place: Germany: Experimental Botanical Garden | reverse complement strand
ACACAAAGGAGAATAAACAGGAGCAGGAACATGTAAGGGTATTAATCCCTTTTGTGCCTGGTAATTGCCATCTCTGTAATGAAAAATTCTATGAAAAATTAAAAGTTCTGGATGCAAAGAGCATTCCCTATGCATTCTTATTGTCTGAAGATTTTTCGGAAGACCTGGATTACATCAAGAAAGAGTATAAATTTAAGAGCCACCAATTTGTACTATCTACGGCTTTGTTTGAAAAATACTCTCTTCCTCCACAATCATATGCTTTGGAGTTTGGTACTGATTCCAATTATAAGATTTACCGCAATATTGATGTATTGATCGAAGATGTGAAATTAATGAGGCAAAAGGATACCTTGGATCTGGGCAGTTATAAAATTAAAAAATCTGCTTCGGATCTTTTATTGAATAATAAGCAGCAGATGTATATTCAAAACGGTGTGCAGACCAATACTTTTGATTTTATTGATCTCAGAACCGGGAGGCAGCAGCTAAAGGTTTCCCTTACCCCGCAACATTTATTCAATAACTACCTGTTGAACTTCAAGGATTCATTTACAGCTGTAAGCAAGTTGAAAGAAGTGGAAGCAGAAGGTATCCCCAAGAGAGATGAGTTTGTACATTTTGAATACGTCCATGATTCTATATATGTTACTTCTATGCACACTTATATCCAAAATATGAAAGACTCTGTATTACGGAGTTTTTATACTATGAATTTGTATAAAGATGGGGTGTACTGCGGCTCCCGTGCCATCAGCGATGAATGGCTTCCTGATGATTATTACATTCTTCCGAAATTCCACATATACAATAATGCGGCTTATTTCGCCGTTGTTAAGATGAAATTAGATAAGGATAAGCCTAATTATTTTCTGGCTAAGTTTGAATTAGAAAATGGTACCTATCAGTTTAAAAAATTCCTTCAGTTCAAGGTCCCGCCAATACATAAGGAAGTGGGTTACCAGTTTATAGATTTGCGATTTAATGATAAGTATTGTATGACTACGATAGGCAATATTTTGTACGATCTGGAAACAGAGCAGGCTACTTCCTTATTTATACCGGTTAATGAGCGCTTTGGATTTTCTAATCTTATGAATAATTGTAAAGGTGTAAATATTTTAATTGACCATATTAAAGTGCAGTACCCCAAATTGTTAATTACCTTCTGTTCATATGATGCAAATGGAACGGCGACTAATAAAATCCTGAATTACAACATCGAAAATAATACTGTCGAGGGCAGATTTCAGATCCCCCAGGTGCATTCCAGGTTTATCAATTCCGATAACTCCAGATTTGGTTATTTCCTTTGGGTGCCAGAGAAGGATAACAATGACTATCTGGTGTATAAAAAAATGTTTTAGAAGACCTGCTTCGATCTTATTCGGGGCTTAGGCATGGCTAAAGGTTTAGCCATGCTTTGGGACTATACTTTTACTGAAGATAAAATGGAAGAGCCTGTCCGAAAGGGGAGACTCTTCTATTTTATACATTACCCTATTTCAGTATCATCTTAAAACCTACACTTTTCAGCGTAACCAAAGATACCTGTACAGAGGCCTGGAAGTAGTTTCTTATTTTACGGATGTATACATCAAGATTGCGTGAATTGTAAAAGGTATCATCTCCCCATACTGATAGTAACAGTTCCCGTCTGTTAATGATGGCATCAGGATCAAGGAAAAGCATAGAAAGGATCTCCGATTCGCGTTGGGATAACGTGTACAGCTCTGAGCCTACCTTTAAGGTATACTGCTGGGGGTTGAAGGTGCAATCTCCAAATACACGCTCATGAGTACCTGATTGAAACGCTGCAGGGTTTTCTTTCTGCTTGAGCTGGTATTGTACACGCACCATAAGCTCATCGATGCTAAAAGGCTTGCGTATATAATCATTCGCACCGGCACTGAAGCCATCAATGACATCCTGTCCCTGTCCTTTTGCACTGAGAAAAATGATCGGAAGTTTAGTGTCTACCCCACGGACAATCTGTGCAATACTCAATCCGTTTATATGCGGTAACATAATATCGAAAATGCAGAGATCGGGGTGGAAATTATTTAAAACGGATAGGATATTCTGACCATCTTCCTTGTGCAATACCTGGTACCCCTTCAGTCGCAGCATATCCGTTACAATCCTGGCCAGTGCCTGCTCATCCTCTATGTACAGAATTTTTTTGCCCTCCATAACTAATACTTAATCGGAATTTTGATAATAAATTTTGCTCCTCCTAAAGAAGAGTCATCAATACGTATCGTGCCATTATGCGCTTTGATTACATATTGAGTATAGGCCAGCCCCAGCCCATGCCCCTTTACGATATGCCCCTTTTCACTATGGACGCGATAAAATTTCTCAAATACTCTTTTATTCTCTTTTGGTGCAACACCAGTGCCGTCATCTTCTATTTCAATGCTTACATAGCCATCAGCAGCATCAGCAGTAATACAGATCCGCTCCCGGCCATATTTAATCGCATTATCCAATACATTACCAATCGCACTTTCCAGGTGGAAAGGATCTCCCTCTATGACTCCGGTAGGTATCGTGCCCTGGATTTCCAGTACTCTTTCCTGCATAATAATTGTAGCCTTGTATTTTGTAATTACATTCTGTAATAGTTGCGGGAAGCGGAATGTACTTTTATGAAATTGAATGGTGCCCTGATCAACCGATAACTGGTTTAAGATATTCAGCACAAAAGCCTCCAGGCGTTTAAGTTCACTATTGGCAATACTTATGTATTCTTTGGTCTGGTCGATATGATCTTTAATCTCGAAGTGATTGAATGCCTCCAGGGCCAGCAGGGAAGTGGTAATGGGGGTTTTTAACTCATGAGCTGTATTGCTGATGAAATCATTCTTCTGGGTTGTTAGCTGTTGTTGCTGGACCAGGGTACGGTAAGAAAAATAGAAAGTAAGGGCGCAGATTACAAATACGACCAGTGAGAGCATCAGTTGGGTATATAATCCCGCCCAGAGGTATGGCTTGTAATTATAGACATATACTTCCATACCGAGGAAGGATGCAACTGACTTCTCATTATCCATTAAGAAATCATCCTTGTAACGCTGCTTTTTTGATACTTTAAGTCCCTGGTAACGTTCTAAAACAATCGAGGAAAAGCTGCTGAACAGTCTTGCCGTATCCATACTCTTGATTACATTAGCCCCGTTAATCATGCTCATTACCTGCTGCATCATTTCGTCCAGGTTGGCTCTTTTCTTCTCATTGGAAGTAAGGGCTCCGGCAGCCCCTTTGGCAGACGTCTGTACCGGTGTATCATTAGGCGATATCGTGGAATCGGTTTGAGCGACAATAGTCAAGCCCTCTGAAGTAGATGCGATGGATTTAATCTGGTTTACCAGGAGTTTCTTAATACTATCCGGGGCATCATCAATAGAGTTATAGGATTGTATTGCAGGGACTTGTTCCAGAAGTGATTCCGGTTGCCTTTTATGATGAGATGCTGTTGTATCAATAGTTTGTGGTGCCGTCAGATGAGGTGTTCCTAATGCCTGAACTGTAGCTGCAGATGACTTAAGTGCAGAGATCTGGTTGAGGGAAAGCATGCCGGAAGCCAATTGCTGTTGCAGCACATACCGGCTCAGTTCGCCGGTAATATATTCAGTAAACTGTTCCTGGGTCAGTTCGTTATACAATACATTCAGCGCCTTATTCAAATTCCGTTTTTCTGTCTCATAACTACTATTGATCCAGATGCCCAGAAAAAGGCCAATAAGCGCCAGACTCAAAACCATCAGCACCGTAATATACCGTAATTGTCTTTTACTGCGCATTACTTACAAATAAGAAACAATATTAATGACTTATTCCAATCACAGGAGTGCATTAACATTAATTAACTTACTAATAAGTAGTTAAGATACAATAACCCTTAGGTATTAGAAAGGCATACCAATGCCGATATTGAGGTTAATATTCTGGTGACGCCATTCCTTACTGCCAAAGTCGATGCCCTCAATTACCCAGCCGCTGTTATAAGGTACGTAAGGTTTTTTCAGCGGGAAAGCCCAGTCTGCCCTTAAGATCAGGAAGCCGCCAATATCGGCGCGCAGACCGGCACCGGTACTCAGTGCGATGTCCTGCCAAAGCGCATTGAAACGGAAAGAAGCACCCGGAAGATTAGGGTCCTGCTGTGCCAGCCATATATTACCTGCATCGGCAAATACGGCTCCATTCAGGCCTATGGCACCTGCAAATAACTGGATCATTTTAAAACGATATTCTGCGTTCCATTCCAGTTTAATATCGCCGCTCTGGTCAATGAAAATACGGTCCTGGCTATTTTGCGCTGCAGGGTTGTAATAGCTGCCCGGCCCCAGCAGACGGGGCGCCCAGCCACGGATACTATAGGCCCCGCCGACGAAGTATTGTTTGATATAGGGGAGCGTACGGGAATGGCCATAGGGGATCCCCACGCCACCATACATACGCAGCACGAATGTTGCATTATTACTTTTGAAATACTGGCGTGCGTCAAAATCCAGCCGCACATAATTAGCATAGTTAAAGGATAGACCCTTATCATTTGCTGCTTTGGCGATCGCATTGACACCCCGCATTAGTGTACCGGCCTCTTCCAGGCCCAGCCGCAGGTAAGTATGACGGTGTGGCAATCTGCCCTCTGTATTATGAATAAATTCAATATTCTCGCCTTCAATGAAGTTCTCCTGATAACTATTGCGGATCGCCTGAACCTGATTCATGCGTACACGGAAAGAATCTGAAATATTACTCAGGTGCAGGGTATTGATAAATACAGGATTGATCTGCCATGTGGTCCAGTTATTGCTCTTCCATACATAGCCAAAACTACTGTTGATATTGCGCAGCCTGAAGTAGGCCGGGCGATCCAGGTAGTTGACCCCAATCGTAAACACCGTTTTGGGACTGGCAGAACGGTTATGGTTGATGGCAAACGGTAAAATGAATTTCGGCGAAATCAGCTTCAGGTTTAAGCCGAAATTCTGAGATAGCAGGTAGAATCGCTGGAAGAATGGCTGATCGGTATTCTTATACTGGTTCAGCTCAAACCCGTAGGTACCGGAAACGGAAAACTGGTTTGCTCCGCGGAACATATTACGATTGGTCACGGAAGCATTTACTGCACTACCGGCAATATAAAGATCGCCTCCCGATAATTCAAAGTTGGTAGAAAACTCATATGGTTTGGCCGGGCTCAGGATAATGTGTGCATTTAATTGCTCAAGGCTGCCCGAAGAGTCTTTGCCATCAAGCAGGAAGATCCGCGCGTAGTTGTAGATCCCAAGATCATTCAGCTGCAGCAATGTATTATCATAGTCTTGCTGGCGGTACAATCCCTTTGGTTGCAGAAATATCTTAGATTTAATGAGCCCGTTACGAACGAGTGGTCTTTTGTTTTTGTACCGGAATGTAATGCCGTCAATAACCTGTTCGTACTGGTAGCTTTTACGGAAGTTTTCATTATCCTTATACTCCGGGTATACATAGATATGCTGGTACTGGTATCGGTTAAATGCGGTATAGTTCTCTTCCTCTTTTACAGTAGCCGTAACAGAAACCGTAGGCCGGCTGTTTTTAATTTTTCCCACCAGGATATTGGCTGCGTTTTCTACTATACTTTTTTTAGAGCGTAAGGTTTTGGTGCCGGAGGTGTCCAGCTCAAAAGAAATATTATCCGTGTTGAATTTGTAGAAACCTTCATTCTTAGCGAGGTTCACCATCTGGCTGCGCTCAGCAGACAGCAAGCCATTAGAGTAGGGCATTGCCTGCTGCAGCAGTGATCTCTTCTTCCATATAGGCAGCATGGTCTGCGCCAGGTCAGAGCTGTCAATATTATAATCCAATGTATCAATCAGGAAGCCATGATGAGTATTAACATCATACTGTACAACAACCTCCTGATCCCTGGTGGTATGGGTCGCTGTCACCACAGCATTAAAATATCCCTGATTGCGCAACAGACTTTGCATTTGCTTCTTGGAAGTACTGATACTACTTTCATCAAAAACAACTGGTTTTTCCGCAATGCGGGAGCGGATCTGGAAGTTGGCTGTATCTTTCTGGAACTTTTTATAGCGCAGGTTGTACAGCCATATTTTGAAGGGGAATGCACCCAGGAAATAAGTATTGTTCTGCTGAACAATTACACTTTTCAGGGCATCTTTTAAAGCCCCTTTATCAGCATAGGTCTGATCGGTACGCAGGTTGACTGTGTTTTTACGCAGCAGGTATTCATTTTGTTTGAAATGCTTTGTAGGGCTGCAGGAGTACAGGGACAGGACTAGCCATAATGCCGCAAAGCAGCCGTGGTATCCCGATTTCCGATATGTAGTCTTCGCCTTAAATTTCATATACAATTACTGGATAAAATCCGAAATAATATGTGCAATATCGCGGGCATTTGCACCATATAACATGGTCTGGTGATTGCCCTTTACAGAATACAGGGTACAATCCTTCATGATCGCAACAGTTTCTTTAGCCTTATACCGGGGCAGTAAAGGTTCATCCAGATTATAATCATCCGTACCATTGATCAGTACACAAGGTATCATTATTTTCTCAAAGGTACTTTTCCAGTTCTGGTTGATCACATTGAGTGCAACAGAAGTCATATTGGCCAGGTTGGGAATAGTATCCACTCGGCCATCTGCACGCATCTGGATATCCGCACAGTAATAGCTTTCCATAAAATCGTCCCAGAACGTAATCTGGGGTGCACTCTTCATACTGTCAATAAATGCATCGTAAGAGTCATATACCTTAGACAATCGCTCAAATACCGGTGCCAGCATCGCTCCTGAATTAGGGTTCAGCTCCGCAGCGGAATCTATAAATACAATTTTACGGATGCGGTCCGGATAATTAGCGCAGAGGTAAGCAGAGAGCAGCCCGCCGTATGAGTGCCCGGCTATATTAGCCTCTTCAATTCCTAAATGGTCCAGCAGTCCGAGTATATCCATAGCATGGTCCTGTAAGGAATAGGCAAATGCAGGTTTTGCACTTAACCCTCTTCCTCTTAAGTCAGGGCAGTAAATATTATACTGTCCCAGGAGTCCGGCATGAATAACACCGTCAAATGCATGCGCATTGGCGGTAATACCATGTACCATGATCAGGTGCGGCTTGTCCGGCCCGGCATAAAACTCCAGGTAGTGCTGCTTAAGGCCGTTACTTTCGATGAAATGATTTTGCATCAATTAATAATTTATTGTAAAGCCATATTGTACTCTTCTCCACATGGCACCACTAAAAATAAAATATACAGAAGGTGGCAAAATTACAGGAATTTTACGAACGCTTCCGATTATTTAAACGGAAGCGTTCCTTTTGACCTAAAGGAACAAAAAGTGTTTTTAAATTAAAATATTATATATTTGCAGTAACAGTAATCTCCTGTTTGTACAGTTTGCTCATGGTATACATCCTTAGATGCCATTGAGAGATCTACTTCACTTTCAATTATTTTGATCCTTTTTTAATGCAGTATAATACTTCCCGTAATAAATTACTAATGCCGGAATATGGACGGCACATTCAGAAAATGGTGGATTATATTCTCACCATAGAAGATCCGGAAAAACGCCAGAAAAATGCACAGTCCATTATAGAACTGATGGGTATTCTGAATCCGCATCTGAAAAATGTAGAAGATTTCAGGCATAAGCTCTGGGATCATATCTTTCGCATCTCTGATTTTGAGCTGAAGATCGATTCCCCATATCCTGTTCCGACGAGAGAAGAGATGGCTAAAAAGCCTGAACCGTTACCTTATCCCAAGCGCAATCGCAAGAATAAGCACATCGGGCACAACATTACCCAGATTATAGACCGTGCGATACACACCGATGATGAAGAAAAGCGTAAAGGATTTACACAATCCGTAGCCTATTACATGAAACTATCTTATGCTAACTGGCATAAAGAGCAGGTGCAGGACGATATCATCAAGGAAGAACTGAAGATGTTGAGTAATGGTGCGCTGGACTATGTGCCGGGAGATGTAAAGGTGCGCTTTAACAATAGCAACTTTAAAAAACACGCGCAGAGTAATAGCAGCAACAATAATAATAACCAAAACCGCAATAAAAATGGCGGCAGCGGAGGCGGAGGTAATAAAAATAACCGCAACAGCAATAGTAATAGCAACAATAATAGCAATAGCGGACATTATTCTAAAAACAAAAAGCGCAGTTAAGCCGTATACCGGCCCTGTAATAGAATTGTTTTTTTGCAAAAGTTTGCTTTTCCAATTTCTTTGATTATTTTTAGGCATTAAAATTAAGTAATCCCTTTCAATCATTCTGTAAGATATTATAATTATGAAGCGTTTTTTATTGGCATCTTTTAGCGCAATAGCAGCAATTACTACATTTACAATATCATCTTGTAAAGTGGATAAGTGTAAGGCTATCGTTTGTGCAAACGGAGGAACTTGTGAGACTGACGGATCATGTACCTGTCCTGCCGGTTATGAAGGAGATCGTTGTGAAACGATTACCCGTGACCGTTATAAAGGCGCCTGGACAGTTACCGAAGATGGTACCGTAAGCAGCATCGCGCGCTATACAGTATCAGTAGAAAATAACTCTACTCTGACCAGCATACAGATCCGCAACTTCAATAACCAGAACAATGCGGTACTGGTTGCTAACATTGTTAAAGATTCTATCTTTATCCCAACACAGACGTATACCGTAGGTACACTGACCAAAACCGTTGTAGGTTATGGTGCAATCACCCCGGAAAAATTCTATAAAGGACACGGCGAGCTGAAATTATACTATCGTGTAAGCTCTTCTGACGGTATCATAGATAACTTCGGATACCAGGGAGTAGGTTCTCCGTCCCTGTGGACTAAATAATTTCATCCCGCAATTCTTCTTGCGAAAAGAAAAAGCGAGGCTATCTTTATTCCGGTAGCCTCGCTTTTATTTATTATTTTTGAACTTCTGATCGGCAAATTGCTGTACAGTTTAGCAGGTATCCATGAAAAATGTTTTTATACACTATCGTTGGTTTATAGTACTGGCCATAAATGCCGTACTGTTTTTTGCTGCTTTCTTTATGCCGGTACTCTGGTATGCAGCTATAGTCTTACTATTCACTTTTGCAGCACTGACCATAATCGATATCCTGTTGCTGTTTGGGCGTAACAGAACGCTTGAGATGTATCGTATTGTACCGGATCGCTGGCACCTGGCCGAAGACAATCCCGTAAGGCTGCAATTAAAAAACCGGTTTGGATATACAATTAAGGTAGCATGTATAGATGAAGTGCCTGTTCAGTTTCAGCTGCGCGATTTCGTGCTGCATAAGCAGCTGCGCGCAGGGCAGGAAGACCTTATTTCATATGAATTGAAGCCTCTCAGCCGTGGGGTATACCGGTTTGAGCATATCATTGCTTTTGTGACCAGCCCTTTAGGCATGCTGAAGAGAAGGATTGTAATGGATGAGCCTGCAGAGGTAAAAGTATATCCTACCACCCGCTATCTTAAAAACTACCAGCTGATGGCCACCAGCGACCGTAATCAGATGGCTGGTACCAAAAAGATCCGCCGCCTGGGCCATAGTCTCGAATTTGAACAGATCAAGGAATATGTAAACGGAGATGATATCCGTACCATCAACTGGAAAGCCACTGCTCGTAAGAATAATATAATGGTCAATACCTTTACCGATGTAAGGGCGCAGATGATCTATTGTGTGATTGATAAAGGCCGTTCTATGAAAATGCCTTTTGAGGGAATGACCTTAATGGATCACTCCATCAAATCCGCACTCACCTTTATGAATGTGGCGCTGCATCGTCATGATAAAGTGGGCTTGATTACCTTTTCCGCTGCAGTACAGGACATTATTCCGGCAGACGCCAATCCGGGACAGATGAATAAAATCCTGGAAACCTTATACCATCAGCAGACCGACTTCCTGGATGCGGACTTTGAAAGACTGGTTACCGTAACCCGTCATAAGCTCAGCCAGCGATCCTTCCTGATGCTGTACACCAATTTTGAATCGCTGACCTCACTGGAGCGGCAGATGCCTTTCCTGAGAGGATTGGCCAAGAGACACCTGCTTTGTGTGGTGTTTTTTGAAAATACGACGATCAAAGAACTTAAAGAGGCACAACCCGATACCACAGAAGGTATTTATACCCGGACAATAGTAGATCGCTTTGATTATGAAAAAAAGCAAATGGTCAAAGAATTGCGCCGCTATGGTATTATAGCAGTATTGACCACACCGGAAAAGTTGACTGTAGATGTAGTCAATAATTATTTAGAACTGAAATCAAGACAATCTATTTAAGGTTATGTTGACCAATAAGAAAATCATTCTTGCGGTAACCGGCAGCATTGCTGCCTATAAAACACCGGAACTGGTACGCCAGCTGGTAAAGCAGGGTGCTGAGGTGCAGGTATTAATGACCCGTGCTGCCGCCGATTTTGTAAGCCCGCTATCACTGTCTACCGTGTCGAAGAATAGTGTATATAGTAGTGTGAGTGATAATGATCAGTGGCATAACCACGTACACCTGGGCCGCTGGGCCGATGTCATGCTGGTTGCACCATGTAGTGCCAATAGCCTGGCTAAAATGGCACATGGCCTTTGCGATAATATTGTGCAGGCTGTATACCTTTCCGCTACCTGTCCGGTCCTGGTCGCACCGGCTATGGATGAGGATATGTGGATACATCCCGCTACCCGGGCCAATGTACAGAAAATACAGTCATACGGTAATACCATCATTGAGCCGGAACATGGAGAGCTGGCCAGTGGCATCATTGGTGCAGGGCGTATGGCCGATCCGGAACGGATTGTACAATTTGTAGCCGGTTTCCTGGCGCAGAAAGCCGAAAAACAGGGCTCATCCATTTATAAGAAGGCACTGATCACCGCCGGGCCAACATACGAAAAACTGGACCCGGTGCGTTTTATTGGTAATTATTCTTCCGGCAAAATGGGCATTGCCCTGGCGCAGCACCTGGCGCAGCAGGGGGTAGCGGTAACCCTCGTCCTGGGGCCGACTAAAGAGACGGTATCGATACCGGGTATTACGGTCGTTAAGGTAGAGAGTGCACAGGAGATGTACACTCAGTGTGAAGCCGTTTTTGAAGAGATGGACCTGGTGATTATGAGTGCAGCAGTAGCCGATTTCAGACCCGCAGAACAGGCAAAAGAAAAGATTAAAAAGAAAGAAGATTCGGATCATATGACCTTGGAACTGGTCAAGAATCCGGATATCCTCGCTACCCTGGGACAGAAAAAAACAAAACAAGTAATTGTCGGCTTTGCTTTAGAAACCAATAACGAACTGGCGCATGCCCAGGCCAAGCTGGTTAAGAAGAATGCTGATTTTATTGTATTGAATTCCCTGAATGATAAAGGTGCGGGCTTTGGCACAGATACCAATAAGGTGACCATCATCAGTACAAACAAACCTCCTTATGAGCTACCTTTGCAGTCCAAGGCCGATGTAGCCCGGGAGATTATTAATTATATTTCCAGATCATGATCAAACGTTTTATCGTTGTTATTGCTTGCATGCTGTTGCTGAATACAGTAGTTCTTGCCCAGGAGTTTAACGGCAAGGTGACGGTGCGTTACGAGCGCCTGCAAGGGGTAGATCCCAAGTTGATGGAAAACCTGGAGAACTCCCTGAACCAATTGCTGAATAATACAAAATGGACCAATGACAGCTATAAGAATATCGAGAAAATAGAAGCCAGTTTCCTGCTGAACCTGACCAAGAAAAGCGGGAGCATATTCAGCGGAACGCTTACAGTACAGGCATCCCGTCCGGTATTCAACTCAGCATATACCTCTCCGCTGGTCAACTTCCAGGACCGGGATCTTTCCTTTAAATACGAGCAGGGACAGGTTGTGCTGTTCGATGAGCAGCGTGTTGCCGGCAGTGATCCGGTTGCTGCTAATCTTACCGCAACGATTGCTTATTATATCAATATTATACTTGGTTTTACCTACGATTCATTTCAGCAGGGCGGTGGTACAGAATTTTTCAAGAAGGCACAGTATATTGTACTGAATGCACCTGAAGAGGGAAAGACTATTGTCGGATGGAAATCAAGTGAAGGAAGTAATAAAAACCGCTACTGGCTTATAGATCAGATCATGAATCCACGGTTCGAAGCCTTCCGCCCTTACTTATACGCATACCATCGTTTTGGAATGGATATGATGTGGGAAAAACCGGAAGAAAGCCGCAGAGTGATTATGGATGGCCTGGAAAGCTTGGTCACCCTTAACCAGCAAAACCCTTCCTCTGTTTTACTCCAGTTCTTCTTCAATGCCAAAAGTATAGAATACATAGGTATGCTGAAATCGATGACTGAAGTAGAGCGCAAAAAGTACGCCCCTAAGCTGGCAGCATTAGATATTACAAATGCTGCAAAATATAATGATGCCCGATAATCCAGTAATGAAACGTGTACAATTGAGCCGATTCCGGATATGGTTAGGCATTATTTTAAGTATAAGCATTTATTCCCTGACACTGACCTCCTGCGACAACGCGCAGGAGCCTCCTATTCCCGTAACAGAAATGGGCAATATCCTCTTCGACCTGCAGGTGGCGGAGGATTACAGCATTGGTAAATTTGCAGATACTATACCACATGGCTCAGAAAAAAATACTGATACACTGGCCTATTATTATGCCATGGTACTAAAGCACCATAATTTATCGCTGGATAAATTGCAGACTGCACTGGACTGGTATTATGCACATCCTACAATTATGGACAGCGTATACCGAAAGGTGCTGGATAAGGCGAATAAATATAAAGGGACGGATATGCCCAAAACCGCACCTCTGGCGGTAGATAGCGCTACTGATGCCGGTACCGATACGATCCCGCAGCCGGAAGTTATAACTCCCGTAGCCACACCGCAGACTGATCGTCCGGAACGCACAAGTGTCGAGCCGGTAGATCGTACTGAAGATGAGGAGTTAAAAGATATACGCCGCAAAAACAAAGACATTAAAGAAACCCTTGATAAAGTTAAAAAGCAAGCACAATAAATGAAGCATATTTACACTGTCATTACCCTGTTGATGAGTTCATTTTTATTCATGACCTCCTGCAAGCCGGAGCCTTCTATGCCTAAGCCCAGAGGGTATTTCAAAATAGATCTGCCGGAAGAGCATGCCTATAAAACCTTTGACAGCGCCGGTTTCCCTTTCCGGTTTGAGTACCCTGTTTACGGAAAAGTAGTACAGGATTTAAACCTGATCAAAGAAGAGCATCAGCCCTATTGGATCAATGTGAATTTTCCGGGTATCAATGCAATGGTATACCTGAGCTATAAAGCGATCGCACCGGGTGCTGATCTGAACGACCTGGTAAGAGAAAGTTACAAACTGACCAATGCCCATAATAAAAAGGCCGACTTTATTGATGCCCCTGCATTTACCACCAAAAGCGGAATGGAAGGAGTATTTTATACTGTTGGGGGCAATGCCGCATCAGTATACCAGTTCTACGTTACGGATAAAACCAAACATTTTATCCGTGGTTCCCTCTATTTTAACAGTGCGCCGAATGCCGATTCTATAGCGCCGGCGGCCACTTTCCTGAAAAAGGACATAGAACATTTAATTGAGACGCTGCAATTCAGATAAAAGTTTTTAAATTCGCAGCGCAATTCCTGAAAGCATGATGTCAGGACGGTCTCATAGTTCAATGGATAGAATAGAAGTTTCCTAAACTTTAGATCCAAGTTCGATTCTTGGTGAGACCACTTCAAACAATTTATGTTCATTCTCAAAGATTAAAATTTTCAAACAATGGAATTTCGTATTGAAAAGGACACTATGGGGGAAGTACAAGTCCCTGTTAGTGCATATTACGGAGCGCAAACCCAACGTTCGGTAGACAATTTTAAAATTGCTCAGGATATTAATAAAATGCCGAAAGAGATCATTAAGGCATTTGCATACCTGAAAAAAGCTGCCGCACTGACTAATACTGATCTGGGTGTACTGCCTGCTGAAAAGGCTCAACTGATCGGCACCGTATGTGACGAAATCCTGGAAGGAAAATTAGATAATGAATTTCCACTGGTAGTATGGCAAACCGGATCCGGTACGCAATCTAACATGAACGTAAACGAAGTAGTAGCTTATCGCGGACACGTACTGCAAGGTGGTCAGCTGACCGATAAAGAAAAAGCACTGCATCCGAACGATGATGTAAATAAATCACAGTCTTCTAACGATACTTTCCCTACCGCAATGCACATTGCTGCATACAAAATGCTGGTAGAAACCACTATCCCTGGTATCAAGCAACTGAGAGATACCCTGGACGCAAAAGCGAAAGCTTTTATGCATGTGGTAAAAATCGGCCGTACCCACCTGATGGATGCAACTCCGCTGACCCTGGGTCAGGAAATCAGTGGTTATGTAGCACAGCTGAACTATGGTATCCAGGCGATCGAAAGCACCCTGCCACACCTGAGCGAACTGGCTCTGGGTGGTACTGCAGTAGGTACCGGCTTAAATGCGCCTAAAGGATATGATGTGGCTGTAGCGAAGAAAATTGCAGACTTAACGGGCCTGCCATTTGTAACGGCTCCTAATAAATTTGAAAGCCTGGCAGCACATGATGCAGTAGTATTTGCACATGGTGCCTTGAAAACAGTTGCAGTAAGCCTGATGAAGATTGCAAATGATGTGCGCCTGCTGAGTTCCGGTCCGCGTGCGGGTATCGGAGAGCTGCATATCCCGGACAATGAGCCAGGTTCTTCTATCATGCCGGGTAAGGTTAATCCAACCCAGTGTGAGGCCCTGACCATGATCGCAGCACAGGTAATGGGTAATGATGTAGCGATCAACGTAGGTGGTTCTAATGGTCACTTCGAACTGAATGTGTTCAAGCCGATGATGATCTTTAACTTCCTGCACTCTGCAAGACTGATCGGAGAAGGATGTGTAAGCTTTGATGTGAAATGTGCTCAGGGTATGGAGCCGATTCAGAAAAACATCGATGCACACGTAAATAATTCCCTGATGCTGGTTACCGCATTAAATACCAAAATCGGTTATTACAATGCTGCAGGTATCGCACAGGATGCACACAAACGTGGCATCACCCTGAAGCAGGCTGCAATTGAATATAAACTGAAAGACCTGGATTTTGAACATATGACTGAGGCACAATTCGATGAGTGGGTTGTTCCGGCAAGCATGTGTGGTGAGATCGGTTAATGGAACTGATATATCCTAAAAAGAGCAGGGATCGCATTATGCGATCCCTGCTCTTTTTAGGATAAGCTTATTAGTCTTCAATCGTAAAGCCATTCTTTTCGGCAAATTCCATCTGTGCATTTTGCACCTTGCCCAATTCCTCGCTTTCCGATTTAGCCAGTTCTTCCAGCTTGGATATGCAGGCTTTTACCTGTTCTTCAGTAGCATTGGCCTTCAGTTTTTCAAAAGGAATAAAGCCCTCTGTCATCAGGCGTTTTTCATAAGAGAGAAAGTCCAGCATAGCCAGGCGCAGGCTTTCCGATCCTGCAAAATCCTTTTGTGCCATAACTTCCCTCTGCTTACGTTCTACAAAAGCAATCATGGCCTTATGTTGACTGACCAGCGGCGCAAAGTCTTTTGCAGTATATGATTTGTTGAAGAGTGTGCCCCAGGTTTGCCCCATCGTATAGAGCGAGTCAGTGACATCAGCATAATAATTGTTGAGCTCCAGGGGAGTCGAAATCTTGCTTTTCTGAGCCGATAGGGTACCGGTACCGAGGAAGAGCAGCGCGAGCAGGGTGAATAGTCTGAGACGCATGATAATAATGTTTAGTAGGTGAAATATAGTTCGAAGTTACTATTAAATATGGTGGAAAAAGAATATGTAAGCTTAATTGTTCTTAACTTTAGGATCTTGCTTCCGGCGATGCCTTCCTGCGGCAGGAGTATATCTTTTCAGGCTTTAACATACCTTTACTATAGGGGGTAAAAAAGGCTAAAAGCAGCGGAATAACAGCATAAACAACTGGTATCCCTAAAATAAAAAGGTTTAAAAAAGTTGAAACGAAAATTGGTAATTTTAAATAAAAAAGTATTTTTGCACAAAATCTTAAAATTTCAACTAACATGTCAGAAGTTGCAAACCGCGTAAAAAAAATCATCGTTGACAAATTAGGCGTTGACGAATCAGAAGTTACACCAGAAGCTAGTTTTACTAACGACTTAGGTGCGGATTCTCTGGATACAGTAGAGTTAATGATGGAGTTTGAAAAAGAGTTTAATATCTCTATTCCGGATGATCAAGCTGAGAACATCACTTCAGTAGGTCAGGCTATCTCTTACCTGGAAGAGCACGCAAAGTAAGCTTCACACAAAAAAGCGAAACCAGAGTTTAATTATTTTTAGACAAAAACACATTTAATGAATTATCCGTTAAAACGAGTAGTAGTAACGGGCCTCGGCGCCCTGACCCCAATTGGCAATAATGTAACCGAATACTGGAACGCATTGGTTGATGGAGTATCGGGCGCTGATTTCATTAAACAATTTGATGCCGAAAAATTCAAAACTAAATTTGCCTGCGAACTGAAAGACTTTAATCCTGAGCAATTCATGGATCGTAAGGAAGCCCGCAAACTGGACCGTTTCTCTCAGATCGCTATGGTAGCGGCAGAGCAGGCGGTTAAAGATGCAGGTCTGGATGCAGACACAATTAACAAAGACAGAGTAGGCGTTATCTGGACATCAGGTATCGGTGGTATGATCACCTTTATCGAAGAGATGACCAATTTCAATTCAGGAGACGGGACTCCCCGTTTCAATCCTTTCTTTATTCCCAAACTGATTCTGGATATTGCCGCAGGACATATCTCTATGAAGTACGGTTTCCGCGGACCTAACTATGCTACTGTTAGTGCCTGCGCTTCTTCTACCAATGCACTTATTGACGCGTTTAACTATATCCGTTTAGGTAAGGCTAATGCATTTGTAGTAGGCGGTTCTGAAGCTGTGGTAACCCAATCCGGTATCGGAGGGTTCAATGCAATGAAAGCCCTTTCTGAAAGAAACGATGATCCTAAAACAGCCAGCCGTCCATTTGACCTGAACCGTGATGGTTTCGTACTGGGCGAGGGAGGTGCAGGTATCATCCTGGAAGAGCTGGAGCATGCCAAAGCAAGAGGAGCCAACATCATTTGTGAAATGGTAGGAGGCGGTATGTCTGCCGATGCTTACCACCTGACTGCTCCTCATCCGGAAGGATTAGGTGTAATCAACGTAATGAATGAAGTGCTGAATGACGCAAACCTGAAACCGGAAGACATTGATTACATCAATGTTCACGGAACTTCAACTCCATTAGGAGACATCGCTGAGCTGACCGCAATCAAAAAAGTATTCGGTGAGCATACCTATAAGCTGAACATCAGCTCTACCAAATCTATGACGGGACACCTCTTAGGTGCTGCCGGTGCGATTGAGGCAGTAGCAACGATCCTGGCTATGGTAAATGGTGTTGTACCTCCAACCATCAACCACTCGACTGCAGACCCTGCTATCGATCCGAACATTAATCTTACCCTTAACAAGGCTCAGAAAAGAGAGATCCGTGCTGCGGTAAGTAATACATTTGGTTTCGGTGGGCACAATGCATCTGTAGTGTTCAAAAAATTCGAAGAATAGAACCTTTTACTATTGGCCATAGGAACGCATATTTTCAGGAACTCGTCCAGTGATGACAAAGAGTTGAAAAAAGCACTGAAAAATCTTCTGGGCTTTACTCCTAAACATTTGCCCTTTTATATCATTGCCTTCACACACCGCTCCTCCAATGAGCAGCTGGAAGCCAATAATGAAAGGCTGGAATTTCTTGGAGATGCTTTTATCGGCAGTATTGTAGGTGCTTATCTGTTTAAAAAATACCCTAACAAGGACGAAGGCTTTCTTACCGAAATGCGTTCAAAAATTGTGAGCCGTCAGTCTCTGAATGAGATTGCACTGAAGATGGGTATACAAAAGCTGATACGCTTCAATAAGCACGATAAAATGCTGCGCCGGAGCAATATATTCGGGAACTCCCTTGAGGCCCTGGTAGGAGCTATATACCTCGATCGTGGTTTCGATAAAACGGAGCAATTCATCCTCAAAAACTTACTCTACAATTACGTCGATATTGACGATCTGGAGGCCACTGATTTCAACTTTAAAAACAAGTTGTATAATTGGGCACAGGTCAACAATAAAGTAGTCGATTTTATTACCCTCGGTGAATCCAATGAAGCCGGAAGAAGGGTATTTACCGTAGGAATCGAAGTTGACGGCGAACTCTTTATTAAAGCGACAGGCTACAACAAAAAACAAGCCGGACAGACTGCTGCGCAAAAGGCCCTGGAACAATTGGATGAGGTTGTAGAATAAGCTGAAATCTTTACTTATATTTGCTGGCCATACCTGTGTATTGCAGGTGTTTTTCAAAGATTTATGACCTTATGATGTATATACACAGTATATGCAGTATCAATGCCCTGGGCATGATTGATACCCATAGCCCGATTCCTGATCTGGATAACTGTCCTCCAAGCCTTGACGCACAGGAACCTGCTTATGCACAATGGATTCCGCCGATGCAGTTGCGCCGAATGAGCAAAGGACTGCGTATGGGGCTGACTGCTGCCAAGTCAGCGATCAATGATGCAGGTGTTACTGCAGCAGATCTTTCTGCTATTACAGTAGGTACCGCATATGGTATGCTTAAGGATTCTGAATCATTCCTGGGTAATATGGTGCGCCAGAATGAATCGATGCTGAACCCGACTGCCTTTATTCAAAGTACACACAATACCATTGCCGGAGCGATAGCCTTATCGATTCAGTGTAATGTACATAACATGACCTTTGTGCATAAAGCACAATCCTTCGAGAGCGCTTTACTGGATGCAGAATTAAAGCTTTTACAGTATCCGCAGCTGAAGATAGTGATTGGTGGTGTTGACGAGAAAAACGATACTCTGGAGTGGCTTTTGAAAGGACTGCGAAAAGATATACAAGTGGGCGAGGGTGCCTCGTTTATGGTAGCCGGTAATACACCGGATAAATCTATTGCAGCATTAAAAGCATATACACAGTTTAAGACCAATAACAAATCTGTTGCTGCCGGAAAGATACAGACTATTATACAGCAGTATGCCCATCAGCCCTTCTTATTAGTGAAGAACTATTCAGAAACGATTACGCTTGAAAATACCCCGGAACAAGTGGATGTCCATGAAGTGATCGGATATAATCCTACCGGTTCCTCAATGGCACTGGTACTGGGCATAAAATACCTGCAGCAACTGAAGGTACCGGTTATTGTGGTGAACTCCTGCAGAGCCTTCTGGTCCGTGTTTGAGCTGCTGCCGGTTACAGGGTAGTTATAGCATTATTTTAACAGCGCATACAGGCTTTTTCTTGCTTATTCATTCAATCATTTGTAGCTTAGTAGAACAACTCAAACAGATTTAAAATGAATACAGAGATAGAGACTTTGTCTCTTTCGGAGCTGCGTGCCTTACAGTCAGACCGCTTACTTAAGCTGCTGTCCCGCCTGGAGGAAAAGTCCCCTTTTTACAGAAACAGAATGCAGGAAGCGGGCATTTCTGCTGCGGATATCCGGAGTATTGAAGATATCCATAAATTACCCATTACATACAAGCAGGACTTAAGAGATAACTATCCCTTCGGTTTACTTACCGTACCCCGTTCTGAACTTACCCGCATACATTGCTCCAGTGGTACCACTGGTAAACCCACAGTTGTGGGGTATACTCAGGCAGACCTGGATCTGTTTACCGAAGTGGTTGCCCGATCCCTTAAGGCAGCCGGGGCCAGACCTGGCATGCTTTTACATAATGCATATGGCTATGGCATCTTTACCGGAGGGCTGGGGCTGCATTATGGTGCCGAAAAGCTGGGCATGACCGTATTGCCTATATCCGGTGGTATGACCACCAGACAGGTAGATCTGATCATTGACTTCAAGCCGGAGGTGATCTGCTGCTCTCCGTCTTATGCCTTAACGATTGCCGATGAGTTTGCCCGCAGGGGCATTACTCCGGAGGAGATCAGCCTGCAATATGCCGTACTGGGATCGGAACCCTGGACCGAGATGGTGCGACAGCATGTAGAATCGCGTTTAGGCGTTATAGCAACCAATATTTACGGCTTAAGTGAAATTATCGGCCCAGGGGTCGCTATGGAAGATTTTGAGGAAAAAGGAGGTAGTTATATCTGGGAAGACCATTTCTATCCCGAGATCCTGGATCCGGTTACCAAAGAGCCGGTACCAGCAGGCGAAGAAGGTGTACTGGTGATTACTACACTGACCAAAGAAGGCATGCCGCTGCTGCGCTACTGGACCAATGATATTACCCGCCTGTATTATGACGATACATCGAAAATAAACATGGTAAAAATGACACCCATTGCTGGCCGTACCGATGATATGCTTATCGTTCGCGGGGTGAATGTATACCCAAGCCAGATTGAAGAAGCTTTTTCGCATATCAGCGGTTTACTGCCCAATTACTATCTGAAGCCTGTGGTGAAGGAGCAGATGATCGTATCACTGGATATAGATGTCGAGCTGGATGATCATGTGCTGGAAGAACAGAAGATAGGAAAAGAAACGGTAGAACATCGGGCGTTGAAAGCCGATTATGCAGAAAGGGTATCGGCCGAAATAAAGAAGAGAGTCGGGATTACCACTAATGTATGCCTGCATGACCAGGGTGCTTTACCTAAATGCGAAGCAGGAAAACTTAACCGGATTATACGATAAACAATTATATTTTAATAATAAAAGTTGGCGGCTCCTGCATATTGCAGGAGCCGCCAACTTTTTATTATTACAATGTGATTATTCTACAGTAACAGACTTCGCCAGGTTACGTGGCTGGTCTACATTCGCACCACGCATTACGGCAATATGGTACGATAATAATTGCAATGGTATAACCGTCAGCAATGGAGTCAGGATCTCTTCCGTTTGCGGGATTTCGATCACATAATCCGCCATTGATTTGATTTGTTTGTCGCCTTCGTTCACTACAGCGATAACAATACCTTTACGGGCTTTAACCTCCTGTACGTTAGAAACAATTTTCTCATAAGCACTTTCATTCGTAGCCAATACCACTACCGGCATTTGCTCATCGATCAGTGCAATAGGACCATGTTTCATTTCCGCAGCAGGATAACCTTCTGCATGGATATAAGAGATTTCTTTCAGTTTCAGCGCGCCTTCCAGTGCCACAGGGAAGTTATAGCCACGGCCCAGATACAGGAAGTTTTGTGCATCCTTCAGTTGCTCTGCTATCACTTTGATCTGTGCATCCAGCTCCAGCGTCTTCTCAATTTTCTTAGGCAGATTTTCCAGTTCATACAATACCTGACGCAGGTAAGAATTGGAAATAGTACCTTTCTGTTGAGCGATCTGCAAAGCCATCAGCGTCAGGATGACAACCTGAGTAGAAAATGCTTTGGTAGAAGCCACACCTATTTCCGGGCCAGCATGGGTATAAGAACCGGCATGAGATACGCGGGCAATAGAAGAACCGATTACATTACAGATACCATAAACCAGCGCCTGACGCTCTTTCGCAACCTCAATCGCTGCCAGTGTATCAGCAGTTTCTCCGGACTGAGAGATTGCCAGGATGATATCAGTTTCATTGATGATCGGGTTACGGTAACGGAATTCAGAAGCATATTCCACCTCAACCGGTACGCGTGCCAGCGTTTCGATCAGGTATTCACCGATCAGACCAGAGTGCCATGAAGTACCGCAAGCTGTTACAATAAATCTTTTAGCTTTATTGATACGGTTTGCAAATTCATTTACACCACCCAGTTTGATCCAGCCTTCAGAAGCGCTCATACGGCCTCTTACAGCATCAGCGATTACACGTGGCTGTTCATAGATTTCTTTCAGCATGAAATGCTCAAATCCACCTTTCTCGATAGACTCAAGGTCCATCTGTAATTTTTGTATAAATGGCGTAATCTCGATATTACCCAGTGTCTTAATCGTGAATTTACCTGCTCTGTCTACAACCGCATATTCCTGGTCATCCAGGTATACTACGTTTTTAGTGTATTCAATAATCGGAGAGGCATCAGATGCGACAAAGAACTCCTGGTCTCCGATACCCAATACCAGCGGGCTGCCTTTACGGGCAACGATCAGGCTATCTTCATTAGTGCGATCAATAACAACGATAGCGTATGCACCTACCACTTCGTTCAGGGCAATGCGTACGGCATCTTCGAGCGATACGTCTTCTTGTTTTTTGATTTCTTCGATCAGGTTTACCAGTACTTCCGTATCTGTATCTGATTTAAAAGTATATCCACTGTTGGTCAGCTGCTCTTTTAAAGCAGCATAGTTTTCAATAATACCATTGTGTACCAATGCAAAGTTGCCTGAGTTCGATACATGAGGGTGCGCATTACGGTCATTCGGTTCTCCGTGAGTAGCCCAGCGGGTATGTCCGATACCGATAGTACCTTCAACATCCTGTCCTTCTGCAAATTTCTGAAGGTCAGATACCTTTCCTGCTTTTTTGTACACATGCAGATCTCCGTTTAACAGCGCGACGCCCGCACTGTCATAGCCTCTGTACTCTAATCTCTGAAGACCTTTGATTAAAATAGGGTAAGCTTGTCTTTTTCCAATGTATGCTACGATTCCGCACATAGATGATGAAAGTTATTGTTGTTGTTTAGTATAAATGAGATTAAATTGAAAATTGGTCTCTCCGCCCGCACCGATGCCCGGAGCCAGTACGCGGAACATGCCAGGGTAGTTTTTCGACCCGCGGAGACGGATTGTTACTGCATTCTTTCCTTCGCTGCGTGCATGCTGCAGTGTTCTTGGGATATTGATGCGGTACTGGGTATATTCAATACCAGCGATTGTTTTTTTCTGAGCATATGGATTCACAAATAAAGAACCACTGCTATTCGTATTACCGTTATTATCTACCACCTCGTATAATGGCATTTCCTGACCGTTATCCATCAGTACTGGTGTCAGAACATCGATAGGGGTGAAGATATTGTCCGGGCTGGCCAGGTTCACAGCAGTGAATACCATCTCTGCTTTGTTGATAACCGCCAGCGGAATATTCATCAGGCCGGTAATCGTAACCTCTGTTGCAAATCCCGGTTCACTCTGAATCAGTACAGAATCAGAATTCTTATTCAGGTAGTTCGCTGCAGGGTAACCTGTATAATTACGATTGTAGTTAGTAAAATAACCACATACATCAGTCTTAAGCGGGAAGCTGCTCATTAATACGGTATCAGCAGTATGGTAATAAAACTCCAGGCGTGCAGCAGCCAGATTCTTCTGATCTCCGGAGCTTACGCTCGGGATCAGGAAGTAGCTGAGCAATCCGCCGGCTTGTGTAATATCCGGGGTAATATATAAACCTTTCAGGTATTCCTGAAAAGCTGTAGTATTAAGGAAGTTAGCTGTATCTGCATTTCTGATTTCCTGAGCAAAACTATTGTTCAGCTTCAGTCTCAACTGTGCCGTAAGCGTATCTTTTGTCGCCGTAACCGTTTTGCTGCTGGCATTATAACGGGTAAACGGAATGGTTCCGGACCCGATAGGAGTAGCTTCAATCGGCAGTACAGAGCTGCTGTAATAAGTGCCGGATACCTCAACTTTTGCAGTAGTACGATATACATTCAGCTGCAGTGCTTTGGTTGTGTCTCCATAGCTCTTGGCACCTGTAGTGCCACTCAGGTAAGGGAATACCAGCACGGCAGAATCCATGATGCTGCCACTTGGAAAAGTAAAGCCGGACTTATAGGGAGTCACCTGCAGGTAAGCAGATGCAGTCGTACGTCCGAAGAACGGATCTACATAAGTACCTAAACCGATAGCAGATATATTAGTACTGCCGGTCAGGTAGTAAGTACTGGTAATGATGGAGTCGGACAGGCGATTGTGCAACTGAATGTTGAAGTCGCCGGTATTCATCGCAAATGTATGGATGTTATCCACTTCCGGTACCAGTCCCGAAGTAGGTGTTACCGAGTGTTCCCGGCATGATGCCAAAGAAAAAAAGCCTGTGCAAACAGCCAAGGCTTTTATAATGTTTTTATTGATTTGAGTAACCAAGAGATAAATACGTTTAAATTTTACTTTTAATCTACTGCCAAAGTCTGGTACACTTCAAATAAGCTGCTGATATCCTCTGACCATTCAGTGTTGTAAGGTACAACTTTTTTGCTTTTGGTCGATTTAAAATCGTTGATGATATCGTCGCTCAGTGTACTCTGACCATGAATCACTACATCTGCATATTTACAGGCACCGTAGTTAAGACCATCATAGTCATTTCCGTAAGGTTCCAGATCTTTGTCTTTAATAGGAACGCTATTCAGGACCATTTTAAACATATCCTCCGACAGTTTTTCTTCAAATTGTTTCTGTTGTGCTGTAAATACCGTTTTAGATTGTGCGAAAACAGGCTCTTTTTTATAAGCTGTTTTCAGGAACATCGGTACTAATGCGGTCATCCAGCCATGACAGTGAATAATGTCCGGCGGCCATCCGAATTTTTTTACAATCTCCAGAGAACTCTTCGCGAAGAAGATCATGCGTTCTGTATTGTCATTGTAGAATTGTTCATCAGCATCACGGTACACAAATTTTCTTTTGAAGAAATCTTCGTTATCCATGAAATATACCTGCAGTCTTGCATTCGGTAAAGAAGCTACTTTAATCAGTAAAGGATGATCTTCTTTATCTACAACAACATTGATCCCGGATAAGCGTACTACTTCATGTAAACGGTGACGACGCTCATTTATTGTGCCAAAGCGCGGCATAATTACCCGGATCTCCATTCCCGAGTCAAAGGTCTTAACCGATAATTTGTTTAGTAATTCAGCGAAATCCGAAGATTCCAGATATGGGGAAAGTTCACTGGTAATGATTAAAACTCTTTTCTTAGACATTCAAGCACTTTTTTAATTTACAAATATTTATAACATACAATCACCAATCGAAACCACAGCAGACTACGGTATAGCGTATCTTTGCACAGCGTAAAATGTTATAAATTTCATGTTTTTTTGTTTTTAACCATTTTTTATGGTAGGTTTGACGGCAAAGGTACGAATATTATATGAATTTATCCCTAATCTGAGTACCTTTTACCAATAATTTACACAGAAGTCCCGTATTTTCAGAATGAAAATAGTTAAATCAAAAGCGGATCTTAAGGCAGCACTGCAATCTTACCGGTCCGGACAGGCAAAGATCGGCTTTATTCCCACTATGGGGGCCTTACATGAAGGGCATATCAGCCTGATCAAAAACGCTAAACAAAATGCTGATACTACTGTTTGCAGCATATTTGTCAACCCCACTCAGTTTAATGATCCCAAAGATTTTGAACACTATCCGGTTACGATAGAGCAGGATATTGCCATGCTCACCGATGCCGGTTGTGATATACTTTTCCTGCCTCCGGTCACGGAAATGTATCCTGAAGGTATTGTCAGCCTTGAGTCTTACAATCTCGGATATGTAGAAACCGTACTGGATGGTGCTGCGCGCCCGGGACACTTCCAGGGTGTGGCACAGGTCATGAGCCGTTTACTGGATGCGGTGCAAGCCGATAACCTGTATATGGGGCAGAAAGATTACCAGCAATGCATGGTCGTAAAACAACTGTTAAGCCTGCGTAAGGATAATACAAAGATCCACTTTGTACCAACCATGCGCGAGCAGGATGGTCTGGCAATGAGTTCCCGTAACCGCAGACTTACAGAAGGGCAGCGGGCACTGGCAGGCTTACTCTATCAATGCCTGGTATCTATAGAAGCGCAGAACGGGACCAAATCATTTGACATCGTAAAGAAAGAATGCCTGGATCTGCTGGAGCATAAAGGCTTTAAGCCCGACTATGTAACACTCGCCGATGCCGATACCCTTGAGATACTGGAGGACTATAGCCCTTCCCGTAATATGATTGCGCTGATTGCGGCATTTATCGGTGACATCAGACTGATCGATAATTTACCCTTAAAAAAATAATACTCATGTCAAGCGCAACAAAAAGAACCGTACTGATTACCGGAAGTACCAGCGGTATAGGTATGGCTATTGCCAGAATGTATGCCCACAAAGGGTATAATATTATCTTCAACGGACTGGAGCCGAATGGTGCGGAAATCGCAGCGGGCATTGCCACCGAATTCGGGATCGATTACCTGTTCTTTCCGGCTAATATGGCCGATCCGGCGCAGATCAGCGATATGGCTGCCAAAAGCCTCGAGCGCTTTGGTGTGGTAGATATTCTGATCAATAATGCCGGTATACAGTTTGTATCTCCTGTGGAAGATTTTCCTGATGCAAAATGGGATGCTATTATCGACATCAACCTGAATGCTGCCTTTCATATGACCAAGGCTTTATGGCCGGCAATGAAAGCACAGAAATTCGGACGCATTATCAATATCGCTTCTGCACATGGTCTCATTGCGTCACCGTTCAAGAGCGCTTATGTTTCTTCTAAATTCGGTATCGTTGGTTTTACCAAAACAATGGCCCTTGAAGGTGGTGAGTTCGGTATTACGGCCAATGCAGTATGTCCGGGCTATGTATTTACTCCAATAGTAGAAAACCAGATTCCGGACCAGATGAAAGCGCATAACATGACCCGTGAAGAAGTGATCGAAAAAGTATTCCTGAAAGAACATGCCGTAAAAGAATTTATCTCTGTAGAGGCAATTGCCGAATCAGTATTGTTCCTTACAGAAAGTGCTGCAGCATCAGTGACCACTGGTATTGCCTTGTCGGTTGATGCCGGCTGGACAGCACACTAAAAGAGTATTCATAAATTGTATATAAAAAGATGTTGCGCGGGCCGAGGCCCGCGCAACATCTTTTTATATAATCAGGTTAGACTTATGTTTCAGCTGATCGAGCTGTAAAACAGATACCCCTTCAATCGTTGGTAATTCCTGCAGCCACTCCGTCAGTTCTTTATCCCTTATCCGGAAGTCCTCGTCCTGTATCAGTAAAAGATAATTCTGACTCTTGGATTCCGGCAGCAGATAATAACCGTTTCGGTGATTGGTATATAACAGTATACCCAGATCGGTGTAGTGAAATACATGGCGGTATACCAGGAAGTGCACCGGCTCATCCGGAGTGTCGATGTGATCGAACAATGTTCCGTTCAGTTGCGGTGCCTGGGGTACATCATAAATACGGCGTACATCTATGTCGTCTGTCATTCTTCGCTGAAAACACAGGCCCAGATAGGTTTCCAGCAGCCAGCATAAGCGTGTGGGGCTGGCATTGGTCTGCAAACCCAGTAGCTGACAGTTGTCAAAAAAATCATCTTCTATTTTATCTAAATCAAGGGTTAGGAGCTCCACTGTATGCCTTCTTATAATATGCTGGCTAAAATTACTTATTTTAGCTGCATTAACACAAAAATATTCAATTATGTCTCCTACTTACATTATTCTCATTGTCATCGTAGTTGTCCTGTTCACCTGTTTCGTTACTGTACGTCAGGGAACAGTGGCTGTTGTTACGGTCTTCGGTAAGTTCCGTCGTGTATTACGCCCGGGGCTTAACTTCCGTATTCCCCTGATCGAGCAGATTTTTAAACGTATTTCCATTCAGAATAGATCGATCGAACTGAAATTTCAGGCTATTACACAGGATCAGGCCAATGTAAACTTCTCGGCTATGCTGCTGTACGCAGTATTCAACCAGGAAGAAGAAACCGTTAAAAGTGTTGCCTTTAAATTTATGGATGAGCGTAGCCTGATGCAGGCCCTGGTGCGTTCTGTAGAAGGTTCGGTAAGAGCATTTGTAGCCACTAAAAAACAAAGCGAAATCCTGGCTTTGCGTACAGAGATCATCCTGCACGTAAAAGAGCAACTGGACAAATCGCTGGAAGACTGGGGGTACCACCTGATCGATCTGCAGATCAATGATATTACATTTGACGAAGTGATCATGAAATCTATGGCGCAGGTAGTGGCTTCCAATAACCTGAAAGCTGCGGCTGAAAATGAAGGACAGGCCTTACTGATCACCAAAACAAAAGGTGCAGAAGCTGAAGGTAATGCCATCAAAATTCAGGCAGAGGCAGAACGCCAGGCAGCCCAGTTAAGAGGTCAGGGTGTGGCACTCTTCCGCGAAGAGGTGGCACATGGTATGGCAGCAGCTGCGAAAGAAATGGAGCAGGCCAACCTGGATGCCTCATTCATCCTGTTTTCGATGTGGACGGATGCGATCAAACATTTTGCAGAGAACGGCAAAGGCAATACCATCTTCCTGGATGGTAATACCGATAATATGCAGCGTACCCTGAAAGAAATGATGTCTATTGCACAAGGTTCTTCTATCCTGTCACAGGATAAGCCTAAAGGGTAAATAATCGCATTAATCTTAATTTTACTTTCATGAATAAGTCTGTATTACTCTTTATTATTGTGTTGGCTTTTGCTTGCAATAGTTCCTTTGCAAAACAAAAAAATGCCGTTACAATCTCTTCAACAGAGCAGTTGCAAACGATACGCAATATTGAACCCATAAAACAGTTCTGGAGATCCGTATGTAAAGGACAGCACCTGGAATACACAATAGAGGAGTACCGCGTATTGGAGCAGAAAGATGAGCAAACCGGTAAACCCTTTTGGATATTACTTGGAGTGAGTAAAGACGGGCATCTGAGGATGGCAATGCAGCTATTTGTTTCCGGGAAGAAAATACAGTTTACCAGCGCCTCCCTGGAAAAAGGAATGGTCATTTGCCGGGGCAAACCCCAGGTATGTACTATACCCGGAATGATGGATGGGCTATGGATTTGCGCCAAAGAATGTGGTCCGGATTGTACTAAAACTGTATCTGTATTTTACAGTGATGAGGAACAAGACCAGCTGCAGGCATTTATGAAAGCATTTAAAATAAAGTAAGCGTACCTTGTTATAAAGCGTAAAGGCGGCCAATGGCCGCCTTTACGCTTTATAACAAGGTTTTTTATTTCTTCGGAATATTGCTCAGTACATCTTTCAGGAAAGACCAGAACTTCTGTGTAGAGCTAATATTGGCGCGCTCTTCAGGAGAGTGTGCGCCTTTGATGGTAGGACCGAAAGAGATCATTTCCATCTTAGGGTAGTGCGCACCGATGATGCCGCATTCCAGTCCTGCATGGCAAGCCTCTACATGAGGTTTGCTGCTGAACAAAGCTTCATAACGCTGCTCCATTACTTTCAGGATAGAAGAGTCCGGGTTTGGTTTCCAGCCCGGATAATCACCGGACGTAGAGACGCTCATCTCCGCCAGTTCGAATACAGATTGTAACTGCTCAGCTACCTGTACTTTGGTAGAGGTAACGGAAGAGCGCGTCAGGCATTGGATAGACAAAGCACCTTCTTTCAATTCTACACGGGCAATATTGTTAGATGCTTCTACCAGTCCTGCAATATCAGGACTCATGCGGTATACGCCATTATGTAATGATTTCAGTACATACACGATCATATTGGAATCCTCTTTGGATAAGGCTTCTGCACCACCATCAATTTGTTTCAGGCTAATGGTCAGACCAGGCTCCAGCGACTGGAATTCTTCCATCACCTCGGCTTTTAATGCTTCAAAGGCAGCACGGTAATCGGCGAAATCGCCGCAATAGAAACTGGCTGTAGCTTCGCGCGGAATAGCATTACGCAGTCCGCCGCCATCGATACCGATCAGTTGAATATCGTCGATCTCCAGGTGCAGGAAGCGGCCCAGTAAGACATTCGCATTACCCAGACCTTTATGAATATCCATACCGGAATGACCACCTTTCAGACCCGAAATGGTTATGCTTACCGCATCGCCATCACCTGCTGTAAGGTCGTAATGTTGCGTAGCGGTAACATCTACCCCACCGGCGCAGCCGATGCTGAATGCATCATCTTCTTCCGTATCCAGATTCAGTAAAATATCACCTTCCAGCTGACCGGGCTGCAGGCCCAGTGCACCTGTCATACCTGTCTCTTCATCTATAGTAAATAAGGCTTCCAGTGCAGGATGCGGAATGTCGTTTGATTCCAGGATGCTCATAATAGAAGCAACCCCCAATCCGTTATCAGCCCCTAATGTGGTGCCTTCTGCTTTCACCCAGTCTCCATCCACTTTCATACGGATGCCCTCATTGTCAAAATCAAAAACAGTATCATTATTTTTCTGGCATACCATATCCAGGTGCGATTGCAGGATCACCGCTTTACGGTCTTCCATACCAGCTGTTGCCGGCTTTTTGATGATCACATTACCTACCTCATCTACTGATGTCGGTAAACCTAAATCAGTACCGAATTGTTTGATAAATTCAATAACCCGTGCTTCTTTTTTAGAAGGACGGGGAATAGCATTCAGCTTGGAAAAATTCTTCCAGATAATCTGTGGTTCAATATTGCTTAATGGCATGACAGTTATGATTAATGATTGCTTACAAAGGTAAAGGTTTGGAGTATACGCCGGATGAAGAAATTGTGGCCTCTGGCGACCTTCAGCATTTTTTGGGAAAAAATCAATTATTTTCGTCTTTGTAGCAGACCAAATCATATCCTCAGTGCACATCGATAATATAACCTTAAAAGACCTCTCTGTATTTACCGGTTCGGCCAATGTTTTTGACCTGATTAACCGCAGCACTACCCATCTGGGTACACGGCAGTTGCGCCATTTTCTGACACATCCCACCAGGCAGTATGACGTCCTGATACAGCAGCAGGAGGCGGTGCAGTACTGGATGAGGCATCAGGAAGCCTGGCCGGAGGTGATCTCGAATGGTACTATGGTAATGTTGCGGGAATTCTTTGAATCGAATGATGGTCTGCACTACAAGCCCAGCTCATGGCTGTTTTCATTAGATGCCGCTATTCAGAAGCTCTTCAATAAAAATGCCTATTCTCTGTTGCAGTTTTCGGTAATACACCTGATCGACCTGGTTAAAGGCCTGGCCGCTTTCAATGCGATTGAAGATGAGCATACACCTGCACTGGTCCTGCAGGCGCAGGAGACATTTGCTCATTTGCTGAGAGAACCTATATGCCGCGAGATGCTGGATATGAATGAGCATACGGCTTTGCGTAAACTGATGCATGCGGGGTATAACGCCCGTCGCGGATTAAAGAAATACATGACTACGGTATTTGACCAGTTTGCCCATATGGATGCCTGGTTTGGTATGGCTAAAGCCACACTTGATCTGGGCTTTATCATGCCGGAGGTGAGCAATGAACCTGAGATTAAACTACAGGCCAGGCAACTGTTTCACCCATTGTTGCAGCAACCGGTAAGTTACGATATCGGGCTGGGGCAGGAGCGGTACATGCTGTTCCTGACCGGGGCTAATATGTCGGGGAAGAGTACGCTGCTGCGCAGCCTGGGCTTGAGTGCGCTGCTGGCGCATATAGGTATGGGTGTACCCGCAAAGGAATATTCCATCAGTTTCCTGGATGGGATCATCACCAATATGCAGGTGGAAGATAATATCTTCCTGGGTGAAAGTTACTTCTTTGCCGAAGTACAGCGCATGAAACTCACCGCACAGAAAATACAGCAGAGCAACCGCCACCTGATACTGATGGATGAATTGTTTAAAGGCACCAATGTACATGATGCCTATGAGTGCAGTAAGGCTGTAATACAGCACCTGCTATTGCACAAAAGCAACCTGCTGGCCTTGTCTACCCACCTGTACGAATTGTATGAGGAGCTGAAACAGGAGCCAGGTATACTGTTCCGCTATTGCGAAACCGTTATTGATGCGAACAGTAACTATCATTTTACCTACGCACTTAAAGAAGGTGTATCCAACGATAAGATCGGCTTTATTGTATTGAAGCATGAGGGGGTACTGGACATGCTGAAGTATAAAAAAGATAATGCAGGCTCTGTATAAAAAGGCTGTACCTTTGCAGCCATATATAGTTCATCAATAATGGATAAGATTACAGTACACGATAAGCAATTCGTACCCTATATTTCAGCAGCAGAGATTGATGCAGCCTGTGCGCAGATCGCAGCACAGATCAGTGCCGATTATGCCGGCAAAAAACCTTTGTTTATTGCGATTCTTAACGGTTCGTTTTTATTTGCGGCCGACCTGTTTCGTAAGTTGAATATTGAAGCAGAGATTTCTTTCATTAAACTGGCTTCTTATAAAGGTACTACATCTACAGGTAAAGTCATTACCGCTATAGGCCTGGATGAGCGCCTGAAAGACCGCCATATCATCCTGCTGGAGGATATACTGGATACCGGTCGTACCTTATTTAATTTTATGCCCGAACTGCAACAGCAAGGCCCCGCATCACTGAAGATCGCAACCCTGCTGACCAAGCCGTCTGCCCGCCAGTTCGATATACAACCTGACTACCTGGGCTTTGAGATCCCGGACAAATTTGTAGTGGGTTACGGATTGGATTATGATGGTTTAGGACGTAACATACCAAGTATTTATCAGCTGGCAGAATAAGCCAGCTTTTTTATTGGCCGTAACCAGCAGGAAGGCTACCGGAATATACAACAACATACCTCCTCCCATTACCTGCACTTGCGGCATGTCAGTCCTGGAAAAAGAGGGCGAGGATGCCCGATATAGAGTGAAGATGATCTTGTCCGGGAGTAGTATCGAGTCCTTGAATATCCGTACCGGTACAGGCTGTTGTGCAGGAGTGCACTGCGTGAATAATAGAAAGATACTACTGAAGAGGTATCGGATCATGGATGGGGATTATATAATCCAAGAGTTTAATAATGAAATTATATATTTATAAATTTGTTTCCAAGGAAATTTAAAAATTGTATTTTCGCAGCAAATATTAAAAACATAAATAGGTATGAACATTCCTGCTAATTTAAAGTACACTAAAGAACACGAATGGATTTCTTTAGATGGGGATATCGCTACTATCGGTATTACTGACTTCGCTCAGAAAGAATTAGGTGATATCGTATTCGTAGAAGTTGAAACTGTAGGACAGCAATTAGGCGCTCAAGAAGTTTTCGGTACTGTAGAAGCGGTAAAAACCGTATCTGATCTGTACTTGCCGGTTGCAGGTACCATACTGGAATTAAACGCTGATCTGGCTGCTGAGCCTGAAGCGGTAAACAGCGATCCATACGGTAACGGATGGATGGTAAAAGTAAAAGTGGATAGCATTGCTGATGTTGAGGCACTGTTAGATGCTGATGCTTACCAAAACCTGATCGGTTAATAACATAAAATACGACCACCAGAATGCGTACTGTATTTCATTGGTTGGTACGGAATAAAATAAGAGCAGCCTGTCTGAGTATCGGATGGGCTGCTTTTATATTTGCAGGCTGTTTGCTGCCCGGCAAAGACGTGCCCAGCCTGACTATTTTTCAATATGATAAACTGGTACACTTCGGCATATTTGCCGTACTGGCCTTTCTGTGCCTTGCTGTGTATAAACATCCCGGCACTGTAAAGAATAGCCTTAAAGTATTGCTGATCTGTACGGCTTATGGTTATGCGGTAGAATTACTGCAGGGAAGCGGATTGGTTGAGGGCCGCAGCTGCGATCTGTATGATGCGCTGGCAGATAGCATAGGTGTGCTGATCGGGATATTGGTATTCCAGTTGTTCCGGAAACTGTGCGCAGAAAAGTAGGGGATCTTCTTATTTAATTACTCCGATAATCACCCCGAAATCTCCCGTCTTATCTGTATACCCCTGCTCAGGAAGATATGTTTTGCTGATGCCGCCATCCAGGTATAAAGCATACTTACACCCCTTTTCCTGAAAATAGCGTGCAAAATCGTAAAAGGTAATCAGCGACTTTGACATGGCAAACAGTACCTTGCCATCCGGCAGAATGCCCACTCCGTTACGGATATTGACATTCTGCGAGGCCTGGTCAAAGGCTGTATGTATCTTACCCTCAATGACCAGCATAGGTCCGGATTGCGTAGCAAAGCGTATATCGGCCGATGGTTTGAATTTTTCTGTAAGCGTAATCCCTGCTTTCCCGGAACGGGTAGTATAAAACACCCCATTCGGTTTCAGATAGAAATTACCCTTACCACTGCGGGTATTTAATTTTCTTAAGGTTTTTCTGTTATCTATATAAAGGCCCAACGGACTATTGTCCTCCATATACATGCCGCCATTCATTGCAAAGCGCAGGGATTTACCATCGGACTGCAGCCACTGATCCAGGCTGTCGAAGCTTTTGAAGGTATGCTTCTGCTCATCTCTCCAGTACATCTGAACCATTTTCGGTTCGGCCGTAAAGTCCAGGATGAAAGACTCATCCGCAGTAGATTCAGCGATCTTTTTCTTTACCGTTTTCTTCAATTCTTTTACATCCTGTTCCGTTACCTGTCCGCAGGAGGAGAAGAGGAAAAGCAGGCTGGAGATGATGCAGATAAAAGACCTCATAGCAGTCGGTTTTAGCGGTTCAGGAACTGTTGCTTAATGATCTCCGGTTTGGCCTTTTTACCCTTGATACGTGCTTCTTTGATCAGCGTATAGGTATGTGCAGCCTTGCTTTTACGGATAGCCACAAAAGCACTGAAATCCTTCACTTCGATCAGACCGATATCTTCTTTTTTCAACTGGCCTACATTAGAAAGGAAACCAACAATATCTATTTTGTTGACTTTATCTTTCTTACCCAGGGGAACATAAACCGTTACCCATTTTGGTTTTTCAGGCAGTTCGTAAGGAGGGTTTAATTCAATCGTTTCAACCTCTTCCGTAATATATGCCGGTAATTTCTCTTCCGGACTCAATACTAAAATAGCGGTACCACTGGCTTCCATACGTGCTGTACGGCCATTACGGTGTGTATAGCTATCTTCCGTAAGGGGCAGATGGTAGTGGATGATATAACGGATGAACGGGATATCCAGTCCGCGTGCAGCAAGGTCAGTCGTTACCAGCAGGCTGGTACTGCCATTACGGAATTTGCACAGGGCCGCATCGCGGTCTCTCTGCTCCATAGCGCCATGATAGAACTCGTTGATGATGCCTTTCTGCCATAGCAGCTGGCTGGTGCGTTCAACCGATTCACGGTGATTACAGAAGATAATGGTAGGTCTGTTACCCAGGTGGCAGATCAGGTCGAAAATAGTATTCAGCTTATCTCTGTCTGTACTGAGTACTTGTTTGATCGCCAGCGCCTCCGGTTTATTATCCTCGCTGAGGAAGTTTAGTTCTTCATGATCAACCAGGCCTGCATATTCCGGGATCTCCATAGAGCTGGTTGCGGAGGTAAGCATTTTATGCTGTACATTCGGCAGGCTGTTGATGATAAACTCTACCTCTTCCTGGAAGCCCAGTTCCAGTGTTTTATCAAATTCATCCAGCACAAGGTGCTTAATGTTTTCTGTTTTGAAATTACCACGGCGTATGTGGTCGCAGAGCCTGCCTGGCGTACCTACGATCAGGTAAGGCGCTTCGGTCAGGTTATTTTCTTCGATCTCTCTTTTGTGTCCGCCATAGCAACAGGTAATTTTCAGACCGGTACGCATTTGTTTAAATACCTTCTCGATCTGCATCGCCAGTTCACGGGACGGTACAACGATCAGCGCTTGTGTTTGCTGTACCGAAGTATCCAGTCTTTGCAGGATCGGCAACAGGAAGGCAAGGGTCTTACCAGAGCCGGTTGCGGAAAGCAGTACGACATGATCCTTCTCCTGTGCGGTAGCTATAGCTGCTTCCTGCATCGGATTAAGGTTGTCAAATTCCATTACTGTGAGGATGTCTGCGAGATTGAAAGTATATTGTGCCATAAATGTCTGAATTCAATTAATTGTTGCAAAACTAACTGATTCAGCCCGGATAAGCTAAAAAAGAGGCTTTCCGGTATGAAAAGCCTCTTTTTAATATAATTTGCATCGCTTATTTTCCTGCGATTTCTTTTACTTTTTCGTACAGTACATCTTCACCACCTTCTTCAAAACCAGTCTGCATATAAGCTACTTTACCTTCTTTATCCACGATAACAGAGAATGGTACATTCTGGAAATTTAAAGAACGTTTCAGGTCAGAGTTAGGATCCAGGTATACCGGGAAGTCCCAGCCCTGAGATTTTGCATAACTGCGCACCTGAGCCATAGCACGGGCATCATCAACAGAAACGGTCATATAGTTGAAATCAGGAGTTTCTGTTTTCCATTCTGCCATTTTACCTCTGATGTTTTTGATTTCCTTTTTACAAGGAATACACCATGTAGCCCAGAAACTGATCAGGGTAACTTTTCCTTTTTCTACTGTAGTGTTGAACGCTACTGCTTTGCCGTTCATGTCTTTAACTTTCGTGTCAGGCAGGGAAGAACCTTCCTGAGCGTTTACCTGAAAAGCAAGTGTAATAGCTGCTACAAGCGCAAGTATCTTTTTCATTTAAAAGAATAATTAATGGTTATTTAATTTAGGATTTCAAATATAGTAAAAATGCACTACTTTAGCCTATCGTTTTCGTTTTTTCATTTTATTAACTATTATAAGATGGTTTAAAACGGATAAAGTTTAACCTCATTAAAAATAAGTACCAAGCAATGGGTCAGAAATTACCTATACTTTTAAGCTCGCTGCTCCTGGCGGGTACCGCAGCTACTGCGCAGAATCAGAACAGCGGTGTTTTTTCCGGCGATCTGATGACCAATGTCAACTTCTTTAACAGAGACACTGCAATCAACGCTTCGGGCAACCCTCTGTATGATAACCTGCTGAGCGGTGGAGAAAGCTGGCTGAGTCTCCGTTATTCCAATTATGGATTTACCGGTTACCTGAGAATGGATGCCTTCCATAACTCCAACCTGCGTTTCCCGACCCAGCCGACAACCGGCTTTGGTATTGGTGCGTGGAGTATCAGCAAAGAATTTCAGAAACTGAGTATTACCGGTGGTTATATCTACGACCAGATCGGTAGCGGTATTATCTTCCGTGCTTACGAAGATCGTGGTCTGCTGATCGATAATGCACTGGTGGGCTTAAGATTGAAGTATGACCTGACCGATAATATCTCCGTTAAAGCCTTTACAGGCCAGCAGAAGAACCTGTTTGACCGTTATGCGCCGATCATAAAAGGTATCAACTTTGAAGGTAGCTTCTCTATAAAAGATAAAGTATTTTTCAATCCTGGTATAGGTGCGGTGAACCGTACTATGGATAAAAGCAGTATGGATGCGGTTATTACCCGTATCAATGCCTTGCCTATAGAAGAGCGTAAAGAACCTAAATATAATATGTACGCCCTTACGGCTTACAATATGTTATCTGCCGGTAACTTCTCCTGGTATGTAGAAGGAGCATATAAGAGTCAGGAAGCATTTAATGATTATAATGGCGGCATCCAGGTACATGACGGTAGTTTGTTCTATACCAATATGAGCTATGCCGTTAAAGGACTGGCTGCGAATGTTACTGCAAAGAGAACGCAGAATTTTGTAATGCGTACCTCACCTTCCGAGTCTGCAAACTTCGGTATGGTTAACTGGCAGCCGATTGTAGCGCAGATCCGTCCGCAGCGCCTTATTGCCCGTTATACCCCGCAATCGCTGGACTGGAGCGAGCTGGCACTGGGTGGTAATATCCTGTATTCCCCTAATGATGAATATGATTTCAATGTTAGCTATACCCATATCAATACGATTGAAAAACTGAAATTGTACCGTGAGGCCTATTTCGAGACCAATATCCGCAGTATTAAAAATGTGCGTTTGCAATTAGGGGTGCATTATATGAATTACAATCAGGAGTACTACCAGTTCAAGCCCGGACATGCGATGGTAAAAGCGCTTACGCCGTTTGCTGAATTTGCGTACAAACTGTCTCCTAAAAGATCAATCACAGTGCAGGCGCAGTACATGGATACTAAACAGGATTTCGGTAGCTGGGCTTTCCTGCAACTGGAGTATGCATTAGCGCCTAAATGGTCTTTTGCAATCTCTGATATGTACAACATCAAGCCGTCAAATGCGACAGCGAAAAAGGAACACTATTATAATGCGTTTGTGGCCTATACAAAAGGAGCACACCGTTTCTCTGCAGCCTGGGTAAAACAGGTAGAGGGTATTAACTGTACCGGCGGGGTGTGTCGTTACGAACCGGCATTCAATGGTTTCAAACTGATGATTACCTCCAGTTTTTAATAAAAAGGCATAAAAGACATCATAGAAAATCTAAAGGTTGGCGTGAGCCAGCCTTTTTTCTTTAATATTTTTTTTCCGTAGTAAATGTTAAAAATTGTGCTTTTGCATTTATATATTTACACCACAACTATATGAACAAAAGTATAATTTGATTTACTATGAGGAAGAGACTTTTACTTGCATTCGCTTTATTTGCGTATGTCCAGAGTATTTATGCAGCGTACGTTCCATTTACCCTCACCAGCGGGTATAATGCAGACGTTGTGGTCAACGGGGTAGGGACCGGTTTGGCCACAACCACATCAGATGTGGATGGGGTCAGCTACGCTTTTGTGGCGCAGGGCTGGCAGCAGACAGCAAGCAGTACACCACTTGCCTGGGGCTTACCGGCATCGGGGGTAGTGAACAGTACCGTGGCCGCGACGCCGGGCCTGTATTTTAACCTGGCTTCTTACAGCAGCAATAACAGTGTGCGCATCCCTACCAACGGGACTTCTGCCACTATGGTATTCTCCAATAACGTGGCTGCTAAGAATGTTTATTTACTGATGACTTCAGGAAGTGGTACCAGCTACTTTACCGGACAGATCAACTTTACAGATGGTACCAATCAGCCAATTGCTACAGCGACCATTGTTCCGGATTGGTTTGGTAGTACAGCACAACCCGTGGCCTTACTGGGTTTTGGCCGTATCAACCGTTCTACGGATGCGCTGGAAGCCAATACTTCTGACCCAAGATTATATCAGATCACTATTGCGGTTTTACCGGCCAACCAGGCTAAGCTGATCGCCAGTATTCAGGTCAACAAAGACAATACCAGTTCTTCCACATCGGTGATCAATGTGTTTGCGGCGAGTGCCGAAATCGTAACGACCAACGATGCCGGAGTATCTCAGTTAACTGCTCCTGTTTATTTCTGTCAGGGCAGTAACCAGGTAAAAGTGAAAGTTAAAAACTACGGTAATAACGTGATCAATAACCTGCAGGTGCAATGGCAGCTGAACGGGGTGGCACAAACACCATATAGCCTTACTTTGCCATTAGATACTATTGGTGGTACCGGGCTTAATGAGCGCGAGGTGACTCTGGGCGCGTACACCTTTACCGGTGCAGCCGTAACCTTCAAATCATGGACTACTTTACCTAATGGCGGTTCGGATGGTTTCGTGGCCAATGATACTTTAAATGCCACATTACAGGCTTCCTTATCCGGTACTTATACGATCAACAGTGCATTACCAACCGGTGGGTCTAACTTTGCCAGCTTTACGGCATTAAGCAATACTTTAATGACCTATGGTATGTGCGGGCCTGTAGTCGTAAATGTTGTTTCCGGATCGGGACCTTATAATGAAACATTCAGCCTGGGTAACGTACCGGGTTCCAGCGCCATCAATACCTTGCGTATAAACGGTGGTGGTGCTACCGTTCAGTTTACCAATACGGCTACACAGCGCCAGATGCTGACTTTATCCGGTACACAATATACCCGTATCGATAGCCTTACATTTAAAACACAGGCAACTGACTTTGGCTGGGGTGCTTTACTGACTAACAACTGTATTAATGATTCCATTACCCGCTGTACGTTTGACCTGACCTCTGTGACAACCACTTTATCGGCCAATAGCAGCGGTATCGCAATGTCCGGGTCTAATACTTCTTCTATCACCTCAGGGACCAATGCGACCAACTGTTTCATCTTTGGTAACTATATCAAGGGTACTACCGGCAGCGGGGGGCCGTATTATACCTTAACCATGACGGGTGTGAACAGTAACAATATTATTCGTGGTAATAAGGTTGAAAACTTTTATTTATATGGAATTTATATTACCGGTGCCGGTCTGAATAATATTATTGAAAGTAACGAAGTGCAACGTGCAACAAAAACCACGACCAGCACTTTTTACGGTATTTATCTGGGATCATCTACAGTAGGTGGTATCGTGCGTAACAACCGCATTCACTCTCCCTATGGTGGTACAGCGACAAATACAAACGCAGTGTATTCCATCTACAATACAGGATTTGGAGGCACCAGCACCAGTCCGGCTCAGATCTATAACAATGTGATATACAACCTCAACCAGGGCGGTACTATCTACGGCGTTTATCACATCAGCTCTGCGCAATATTGTCTGTACTACCACAATACCATCGAGATCAGCAAAATACTGACCGGAACCTCCCTTAACTATGGGATTTATCTGACCGGAACCAATACCGGTTCAGAAGTGAAGAACAATATCATAAGCATTACCGGAGGTACTTTAGGTACGAAATACGGTTTCTACTATAGTACGGCTGCCAGTATTTCTTCTGCCTTGAAGAATAATATCTATGTAAACTCTACACAAACAGGTACACAGAACTATGGCTACTACACTGCAGCTTATGCTACACAGTCTGCCTTCCAGACGGCTTATCCCGCATTTGAGCCGGGCTCTCCTGCAGTAGATCCGCAGTTTGCCGCTCCTAATGCCGGAAACTTTACACCTGCAAATACAGCTTTGGTTGGAGCTGGTGTAAACCTTACTGCTTCTGTAGCTGCCGATATTAACGGAACCCTGCGTAATAATCCTCCTACCATCGGTGCCTTTGAAGTGGTAACCGGTGCGAATAACGCTTCCTTACCGGCATTAATTACACCGACGGGCAACTTCTGTCCGGGTAGTCAGTCCGTTAAAGTAGTGGTGAAGAACTCGGGTGCGAACTCGATCACTTCGGTACAGATCAACTGGAAAATAAACGGTGTAACCCAAACTCCATATGCATGGACCGGAACCCTGGTACCTGCTACCTCTACAACAGGTGCTAATACTGATACCGTAGTAATCGGTACCGGTACCTTCCCTGCCGGTGCGAACAGCCTGGTAGTATGGACTACTGTACCTAATGGTACTACAGATTCTGATCCGACCAATGATACCTTGAATGCAACTATAACACCGGCCAACTTCAGTATCTCCTCTACGGCAGATACGATCTGTGCGAGTGGTACGGCAACGATGCAATTATCCCCGGCCACCGGTTATGCTGCGAATGCTCTGCAATGGCAGGTGTCGGCAGATAATGGTGCAACCTGGAATGATATTACTGCTGCAAATACTACTTCGTATACAGCAACAGGTCTTGCTGCTTCCCGTTGTTACAGAGTGAAAATCATTACCGGCGGTACGAACTGTTTCAGCCCGGTAAAATGCATCCGACTGGATACAGTAGCTATTCTGAGCACCACACCGGCTGCCCGTTGCGGAACCGGAACTGTAAACCTGAGTGCGACTGCCCGTCCGGGTAATACCATCAAATGGTATGCAGCATCAACAGGTGGTACAGCATTAGGCACCGGTGCAACTTTTGTAACACCATCTATTGCTGCAACAACAACTTATTATGTGGAGGCTGCGATCGGCGCTACAGCATCAGGTTGTGTAACCGCGACCCGTACACCAGTAATTGCAACGGTGAATGCCGCTCCGGCAGTTAACCTGGGCAACGATACCTTCCTGTGTCCGTCTGCAACTATCAATCTGAATGCGACTACAACCGGCGCTACTTACCTGTGGAGCACCGGTGCTACTACCGCAACGATTGCAGTAACCACTACCGGTACTTACCATGTAGCCGTAACAGGAACAAATAGTTGTGTGAAGAGAGATACTATCGTGATCAGTACAGGTACTAATCCTACCAATCCACTGCCGGCCACAGCCAATCTGTGCCAGGGCAGCAACATTACCTTAAATGCCGGTAATGCAGGCAGTACCTATATCTGGAGTAACGGACCGACAACACAAACACTGAATGTAACTGCTGCAGGTACGTATAGTGTAACGATTAAAAATACACAAGGCTGTTCTATCACGACACCGGGTACTGTGGTAACTACCATACCGGCTCCGGTTGTAAACCTTGGTAATGATACTTCTATCTGTGCCACTGCATCTCTGACGCTTAATGCAACAAATGCCGGTGCCACCTATGCCTGGAATACGGGTGCAAGTACTCCGTCTATTACCGTAACTACGGCCGGTACATACCGTGTAGTGGTAACCGGAAGCAATACCTGTGTGAAACGCGATACGATTATTGTAACCCTTAAACCAACACCAACCAACGTGCTGCCATCGGCGCTGGATCTGTGCCAGGGCAGCAGTACTACCCTGAATGCGGCTAATACCGGAGCCACTTATTTATGGAATACCGGTGCCACCACACAATCGATCAATGTCAGCAGCGGTGGTACCTATAGCGTAACTATCACCAATGCGATTGGTTGTAGCCGTACTACTACCGGTACTACCGTAACGATGAGAGCACTACCGGTGGTGAACCTGGGACCGGATACTATCGTATGTAATCATGCTACTTATGTGCTGGATGCGGGTAATGCAGGGGCAAGCTATTCCTGGAATACCGGTGCCACTACACAAACGATTAACCCGATTGCAACCGGAACATACTCCGTTGAAGTGACGAACAGCTATAGCTGTAAAGGTCGCGATACGGCACTGGTTTCTTTCTTCGATGATCCTACAGTAGATGGCTTTAACTTCATTCCGATGTTTAACCAGCAACTGGGTATGGTACAGTTCCAGCCATTGAACCCTCAGTTTGTAACTGCTTATAGCTGGGATTTCGGAGATGGTTCTGCTCCATCTACACAGGCTAATCCGTCTCATGTTTATGCTACTTCAGGTTTGTATAATGTAACCTTAACTGCCTCTAATCATTGCGGTACTATGGATACCAGCCTGGTGATTGATGTAGATCTGCTGACGACTTCTGTTAAGAAAGTAAATCCGGAACTGGCAAATATCAAACTGTATCCTAATCCGGTACAGCAAGGTACACTGACCATTGAAAATACCGCTGCCGGTGTGAAAATGGAAAGAATCCAGCTGATCAATATGCTGGGCCAGGTTATGCTGGATGTAAAAGCAAATACCCAAACAAAGCAATACATTGCGACAAGTGATCTCGCAGACGGAACTTATATCGTACACATCCATACCGATAAAGGCATGGTTGTACGTAAAATACAAGTGATCCGATAAGATAATAATGCTGTTTTTACTTTAAAAAAGAGAGGAGCCTGCAAAGGTTCCTCTCTTTTTGTACTAGCCAACAGGATGAGTATCGGCATGTTGTACACAAAAAATAATCTTTCTTAAAACATTAACTTAATCGTAAAAAATATGTATCACTTCATTTTGTATCTTCGCAACGATGAAAAGACCTTTTCTGGCCATATTTCTGTTCCTGCTGCTGGCGGTACAATTAGTACCGGCAAAGGTTGTGAGCGATATTTTGTCCAAACAAAGGATTGTATCGGAAGAGGAAGTTCATCATAACCACAGCTATATTGATACAGAAAAAGATTCTGATTTAAAGAAGTTCTGGTACCTGCATTATGGCCTGCTTTCGGAAGCGATCCGCTCCGGTGAGAAGATCACCTATATCATCATGGATGAAGCTTTGTTTAAGGTTCATCATCTTGAAGTCCCCACACAACCTCCCAATTTAGTTTAGTTACCTTTTATGATGAGCTGACCGGTTTCGATCTGTCAGCCTGGCTTTTGGTGCCTTACAGATTCCTGCAATTGCATGTGAATTGTCGTGCAGCTATGCGTGTAATATTCAACAGAATCATTACAGGCTTATGTTGCCTGTATGGTACCGGCCATCCTACTATATCTTTCAGAACAAACAAGCGTAACAAAACATCATGTCAAAGAATAAATCATTATTTGCCTATGCTAAGCATGACATCTTAGCGGGGCTGATCGTATTCCTGATCGCCTTACCTCTGTGCCTTGGTATCGCCCAGGCTTCAGGTGCACCATTATTTTCCGGTATTGTAGCCGGTATTGTTGGTGGTATTGTCATAGGCTCTCTGAGCAAAAGTAACTTTAGTGTAAGTGGTCCTGCAGCAGGTCTCGTATCCCTGGTTGTGGGTGCCATTACTGATCTGGGCGTTTTCGAAATTTTCCTCTGTGCCGTTTTACTGTCCGGGGTGTTTCAGATCATTCTGGGCTTTGCCAAAGCAGGTACTTTTGCCAACTTCTTTCCCTCCAGTGTTATTGAAGGTATGCTGGCCGGTATCGGTCTTACCATTATCTTTAAGCAATTACCCGATGCGGTAGGTTTCAGCGGCCCGGATAAGCTGGTCGGTATGAGAGACGGAGAGCGGGGGATGAATACCGATATTCTGACCGGTATTACCGAAAACATTCACTTTGGTGCTGTGGTCATCACACTGGTCTGTCTGGCCATATTAATCATGTGGCAGACCAAACCTTTCCGTAGGATACAGATGGTGCCGGCCGGTGTAGTAGTAGTGGTTGTAGGTACTTTGCTCAACTCTTTATTCCATTCTACCGGCGGTGCATTACACCTGGGTGCAGATTACCTCGTACAGCTGAATGTTCCGGATTCTGCTGAAGCATTTTTCAAGCAGTTTAAAATGCCGGATTTCTCGGGCTTCTCAAACCCTAAAGTATGGCAATATGCTGTAATGATTGCAGTGGTTGCCTCTATCGAGACCCTATTGTGTATTGAAGCGACGGATAAACTTGATCCGCTGAAGCGTAATACTGCCGGTAATGCCGAGCTGAAAGCGCAGGGTATCGGTAATATTATCAGTGGTCTGATCGGGGGCTTGCCTATTACTTCGGTAATTGTCCGCTCCAGCGCCAATATCAATGCCGGTGCTAAATCCAAGCTGTCGGCTATTATACACGGTATCTTACTGCTGGTATGTGTGGCTACGATTCCGGCTATCCTTAACATGATCCCGAAATCGGCCCTGGCAGCGATCCTTATCTTTACCGGTTATCGCCTGGCCAAGCCTGCAACTTTCATACATATGTATAAGGTCGGCCCTACAGAGTTTATTCCTTTTGCAGTTACTGCTGTAGCAGTTGCCCTGCCATTCCTGGGATTATTAAAAGGAGTAGGATTGGGTATGCTCATCAGCATCTTCTACCTGCTGCGCAGCAATATGCGTATCCCGTATTATTACCGTCGTGTGCAGTCTGAAGAAAAAGATGTAACCACCCTGGAACTGGCTCAGGAAGTATCGTTCCTCAACAAAGGAAGTATCAAAACAACCCTGAACAGTTTTGCAGAAGGCAGTACCGTAATTATCGATGCAAGTAAAGCTGAATATATTGACTATGATGTGCTGGAAGAGATCAGGGAGTTCTATACCGTACAGGCTCCGAGCCGCGGTATAACAGTATCCCTGGTAGGATTTAAGAATGATTATAAAATTCCGGAAGGTGCCAATGTGCACTACCTCATGACCGAACTGGAGCAGGACGAGCATGCACGGAAATGGTCCGGTAAACACAAAAAACTATTGAAGGAGCTGAATGGCGACAAAGAGTAAACAAACACAATCAAAATCAAAAAATTATTAAAAATCATGTTACAGTCTTATAACAACAATTTAGAAGAATTAACCCCGAACGATGCATTAACGATCTTAATGGATGGCAATACCCGTTTTGTAAACGGAATCAGCAAGAACAAAAACTTTTTAAGCAGGGTAGAAGAAACCGGCAACCAGCAGAAACCATTTGCGGCGATCCTTAGCTGTATGGATTCCCGTGCCCCTGTAGAGATCCTGTTTGACCAGGGTATCGGCGATGTATTCAGTGTACGTATTGCCGGCAATGTAGTGTCTGAAAATGTACTGGGATCACTGGAATACGCAGTAGGCGTAAGCGGATCTAAACTGATCATGGTTATGGGCCATACCAATTGTGGTGCGGTAAAAGGTGCTTGTGACCATGTAGAATTCGGCAATCTGACCGGGCTGCTGAATAAGATTCAGCCTGCGGTAACAGCCGGTAATGCAGGAGATGGCGAGAAGAACAGCAAGAATGATGCTTTTGTAGAAGATGTAACCCGTCTGAATATCCAGAACTCTATCAACAGCATTCTGCAGCAAAGCGAGGTGATCAAGAAACTGACGGAAGAAGGTAAGATCAGCCTGGTAGGTGCGGTGTACAACGTATCGAAAGGTACGGTTGAAATGCTGGGTGAGCAAAACTAATCTGTATTGAATATTGTTATAAAGGGACAAAGTAACGTACTTTGTCCCTTTATATTTTTACCTAAAATAACACGACATGATAACACTGAAAGATGCACAGGGACAGGTAGACGAATGGATCAAAACAATAGGCGTCCGCTATTTCAACGAACTGACTAACCTGGGTATATTAATGGAAGAGGTGGGCGAGCTGTCCCGCATTATGGTGCGACAGTATGGCGAGCAGTCTTTTAAGGAAAGCGATAAGGGCAAAGACCTCTCCGATGAAATGGCTGATATATTATGGGTATTGCTCTGCCTGGCCAATCAGACTGGTGTCGATCTTACCGAAGCCTTTGAGCGTAATATGGCTAAGAAAACCAATCGGGATGCTCAGCGGCATAAAGAAAATGATAAGCTATAATTCATATAGTATTTAGCTGCATATTTGTAATAATTGTTATACCTTAGATTGATCACCTAATACAAAGTAATGATTATGAAAAAGTTGTATGCTACCGTAATGATGGTTACAGGCGCGAGTATGCTGTCTGTACAGGCTATGGCCATTAAGTTTAAAGTGCTGGAAGGCAATATGGATGCCGTAAAGAACGAAACCCAACTGAATGTTGTGTATGACTACAGCAAGATGGGCGTGGGCAAGTTTGATGATGAGGCTGATTATATCCGCAAGAAAAAGGCGGATTATAATGAGAAAGAAGCGGGCAGGGGAGATGCCTGGGCTAAAGCCTGGAAAGCAGATCGCAGCAAGCGTTTTGAACCGGCATTCGAAGACCTGTTTAATAAACATGCTACTACAACCAGGGTCGGCAATTTTCCATCGGCAAAATATACCCTCATATTCAAAACCACTTTTACCGAACCGGGTTTTAATGTGCATGTCATGCGTAAAAATGCCTCTATAGACGGGGAGTTCTGGATTGTGGAAACGGCTAATCAGACTACTGTAATTGCCAAGGTGCAGATGAGTGATGCTCCGGGCCGTACTTTCGGCGGTTATGATTACGATACCGGCGCCCGTTTGGAAGAAAGTTATGCAATGGCCGGGAAGTCATTTGCGAAGAAATATTTCTAATCAATAATATCATAAAAGGAGCGGGATAAGACGATGTCTTATCCCGCTCCTTTTATATAATAAAATCCGTTAATTATTTATACCAGAAAGTCAGGTACAGGAATATCAGCATCAGTACCAGTACACTAATGCTTTCAAAACGGGTAAACTGGTGTTCATCTCCTTTCTTTTTAGCTTTGAAAAAGCGGATCCAGCGGATGGAAGCTACTACCGCCAGTAAGGCCAGTACAACAATCTTTAAAATATCTACAGTCTGCATAATCAATGATTTTTAATAATACTTACAATAATACACCTCTTAGGAATAATACGGCACAGGAGAAGTAAATAATCAATCCTGTAACATCCACCAGGGTAGCGACAAAAGGCGCAGAAGAGGTTGCTGGATCGGCCCCTAAACGCTTTAACAGCATGGGCAGCATAGACCCGGCAAAAGAACCCCAGAGCACTACAAATATGAGTGAAGTACTAATGGCCATAGATAAGAGCAACCAGTGATCACCATATATAGTAGGATCGACCAGGTGCCAGATATAAATACGGGCAAAGCCGATTACCGCAAGGCTCGTACCCAGCAATAAACCGGAGACAATCTCCCGGCGCATGACACGCCACCAGTCTTTAAGGGTAACCTCTCCGAGTGCCATAGCCTGAATGATCAGGGTAGAGGCCTGTGAGCCACTGTTACCCCCGCAGGAGATGATCAGCGGAATGAATAAGGACAATACCACTGCTTTCTGGATCTGGTCTTCAAAAAATCCCATTGCTGTAGCCGTAAGCATCTCCCCCAGCATCAGGACCGCAAGCCATCCTACACGCTTTTTAAACAAGCTGAATATAGGCGTATCCAGGTAAGGCTCATCCAGGGCTTCGGTACCCCCGATTTTCTGAATGTCTTCTGTAAATTCTTCGTTGGCTACCCACAGGATATCATCTACAGTAACAATGCCGAGCAGAATGTTTTTATCATCCGTCACGGGCAGGGCCACACGATTATTCATACGGAATACCTGTACTGCTTCTTCCTGGTTGGTATTGGCATTGAGCGATACCAACCGGTTGTCTACGATATCTTCAACAAAAGTATCCGGATCGGCCAGTAATACTTTGCGGATCTGCAGGTCGTCCAGCAAGACACCTTTTTCATCAATGACATAAATCACATTGATCGTTTCAGAGTTTACGCCGTACCTGCGTATATGATCCAGTACACGACTTATTTTCCAGTGTTTTTTTACCGCCACATAATCCGGGGTCATCAGACGGCCTACGCTGTCTTCTTTATATCCCAGCAGTTTCAGGGCTTCTTTACGTTCCTCTTCCGGCAGCAGGATAATGAGTTTTTTTACCGCATCACCACTTAGTTCGCTGAAGAGCGAGGTAAGGTCATCCGGCGGCAGTTCATTGATCAGCTCGGAAATTTTATGGCCAGACAACTTTTTAAGGATACGCGCCTGGGTAGGGAAGTCCAGGATCCTGAATACATGTACCGAGCGCCCGATGGGTAACACTTCAAAGAAGCGCGGGGCATGGTCCGGCAGTTCATCTACCAGCTCCTTTACATCAGATATATTCTGATCCTCTAAAAAGTGCAGCAGGTCCCTGTCTGTACCATATTCGATCAGGTGTTCCGTTTTTTCAATTATGGATTGCAGCTGTTGTTCCATAATGCCTCAATTTTAGAAAGGTTAGTGAAAAATTTTTCAGGATAGGCTGCGAAATTCGGCTATTTTATTTAAGATCAGATCAAATTACAGAAATTTAATTTTAAACCTTATTCGAGGGAGAAATCATAATTTCGCTGCTTATGAACCTGAATCCGTTAATGATTTTTGTATCGGTGCTGAAGCTGCTGCTGTACCCGTTCTCGCTGCTGTATGGTGCGATTATGTGGCTGCGCAATCGTCTCTACGATACCGGCATTTACTCCTCTGTACAATTTAGTGTACCGGTGATCAGTGTAGGTAACCTGTCTACCGGTGGTACCGGTAAGACCCCGCATATCGAATACCTGATGCGCCTGTTGCGTTACGAATACCTGGTGGCCACACAAAGCCGCGGGTATAAGCGTCGCAGTCGCGGGTTTAAGCTGGCAGATGAGTCGACCACTGCCTATGAAATAGGCGATGAACCGATGCAATTCAAGCTCAAGTTTCCGGAGATGTCTGTAAGCGTCTGTGAAGAACGAATGACCGGTATACCTGCTTTGCTGGCAGAACGCCCCGAAACAGAAGTGATATTACTGGATGATGCTTACCAGCACCGCTCCGTAAAGGCAGGCCTTAATATCCTGATCACAGATTATTCCCGTCCATTCTATACCGATTATGTACTGCCCTTCGGTAACCTGAGAGAGGGGCGCAGAGCCGCTAAAAGGGCCCATGTGATTATTGTGTCCAAGTGCCCTCCGGATTTGCCGGAAGCAGAACGCAAGGCCATCACAGAACGCATTAACCCTTTGCCGCATCAGAAAGTATTCTTTACCCATATCCGTTACGGTACCTGTTTTGACTTCTTTACCGGTAGTCCGGTAACGCTGCAGCAGGAGCAGCATATTATCCTGGTCAGTGGTATCGCCCGGCCGGAGCCGATGTTGCATCATCTGCGCGCGCAAGTGGCCGATGTACACCTGTTGCGTTACCCCGATCATCATTATTTTACCAGTGCTAATCTCGAAGAGATAAAGCAGACCAGCAAAAACTGGGAAGCAAAGCAACCGGTTATCATCACTACAGAAAAGGATGCCACAAGACTGGCCCTGCACCGCGATACACTGCAGTCCTGGGGAGTAGCAGTCTGGGTATTGCCTATTGAAATTGATTTTATAGAAGGCAAAGAACAGTTTGACCAGATTGTACTGGAGTATATTGTAGATACGCGTATGTCTTTCTACGCAGCCATGGAAAATTTTTAAGAAATATTTTAAATAATACACGATAAGGTACTATCTTTGTACCCGAAAAAACAAGAGTCATGCCAAAAAGAATTAAACATACCGGTAAGCAAGTTTCAATGTTCCTGTTACACTTAGTCGTTTTTGCAATTGCGAATGTAGCTATGTGGTACATAACATATGCGGGAAAAACAGAATGGGTATACCCTTGGCCAGCCTGGGTTACTGCAGCATGGGGACTGTTGGTAGTAGGACATGCCTGCACCATCTGGGCTAACTATGAAGACCGCGGTATGGATACATTTAAAAAACAACTCCAAAACTAATATTCACTTTAGTTTAATATAATTGAATCCCCCGGACATTTGTCCGGGGGATTTTTGTATCTTGCCCCTACCTATAATCTACATACTATGTTTTATTCTGCTGCTCTTGCCGGTAGCAAAGCCCCCATGCTTTATGTGCTGGCTGCATTTGTTGCGGGCATCATCAGTTACGATCTGTGGGGCATTAACTGCTCCCGTACTATAATACTGTGCTGCTGGGCCTTGCTCTGCATCATTGCATTTTCCTCTTTCATATTAAGGTCCAGGTACAAATGGGGTACGTATTGCAGCAATGCAACGGCTTTCGTTTTTGTTATCCTTACCGCCTGGGCACTATATGCCTACCAGGATGTACGGCAATCGCCCGATTGGGTGGGTACACAATACCAGCACTACCAGGAGCTTCAGGTCCGGGTGCTGGATACACCCCGTGAAAAGAATGCCACCTATTATATTCCGGTATCCGTAATGGCAGGCAGAGATCGTGCCGGCTGGCATACCTTATCGGGTAAGGTAAGGTTGTATGTCTATAAAAATGATGCAGTTCGCTTGCGGGGCAGGGGCGCTATATATCGTATGCCAAATGAATTGCAGTTGCTGAAACAAAACCATAATCCCTTTGCGGTAGATTTTGTAAGGCAGCAACAGCATAACGGGTTTTATCATCAGCAGTTCATCGCACCGGATGATATACAGCTTGTTCGCAAAGCCTCCGAAGTCCGGGCCAGTGATCAGGTAAGATCTGTGATACTATATGCGCTGAAGCAGTACATACCCGATACCCTGACGGCTGCCCTTGCTCAGGCCACCCTGCTTAACGAAGTAAGGGATGAGATGAGTGAGCTGAAAGGCATGTATACCCATACCGGCATCATGCACATTATTGCCATTTCAGGTATGCATGTCAATTTGTTGTTTATGTTGCTTGTATTGCCCTTTTATCGCATGCGCGATCCGCGTAAACAGTGGATCAAATATATAATGGTACTGCCTTTTGTATGGTTTTATATTGCCCTGTGTGATTATCCTCCATCTGCGATCCGGGCAGCAATGAGTTTCTCTGTGATCACCCTGGCCTTGTGCAGCAGGCGCAGGGCAGAGCCATTGCAACTCTGGGCTATAACGGCATTGGTATTGTTGTGCATTAACCCTGCCTGGTTATATCATATCGGTGTGCAGCTGTCTCTGCTGGCGGTTTTATCCATTATTCTATTTTACAGACCCATCCGTAACTGGTTTTCATTTTCATTCCCGCCTTTACGACTCTTGTGGGAGACCGTAGCGATGAGCCTGGCAGTGCAGGTATTGGTCGCACCGCTGATCATCTACTACTTTCATCAGTTTCCGGTATGGTTTCTTCCTGCTAATGTGCTGGCGGCGGTTTTCAGTACACTGCTGATGGTGCTATCATTATTGATCATACTGTTGTCCGTAATACACATGCCTTTTGTCGCGCTTATCTGCGGTAAGGTGCTGGTGGCCTGTACGCAAGCCTTTCATACCCTGCTGGACTTCCTGGATCGTTATACGCCAGATGCAGCCAGTTGGCTACCACTGGATACCTGGGATTATGTCTTGCTGATGACCGGCATTATTGTTTTGGCTGTTTATTTCCTGCGGCGATATGATCCGGCACTACCGGCGGGTATAGGGCTGTTGCTCTTGTTTGTGCTGAACCTGATGGCGCAGGATTTTATGGCCACACGGCAGAATGGAATGGTCGTCTATGATGCGGGTAAAGAAACCCTGATAGAACAAGTATCCGGTCGTACCGCACGTACGTATAGTATGCAACCCATAACTTTCTCAGAGCAGGAATACATATTGAGGCCGGCACACCTGGGTTACCGGATCAGGCAGCAACAGGCAGCCCCCTTAACTTATGGAACGGTGTACCTTTCCGCTAAACGGATTGCCTGGGCAGATGCTACAGCATTGCATCAATTAACGCCGGAAATGGATGTACTGATCCTGTCCGGGAAGGCCGATCCGGAGCAGATCAGCAGGCTGCATCCTGCCAGAATTATACTGGCCGGAGGCCATACCCGTAATGGGATACAGCGATTGAAAACACAGTTATTGGCAGCGGGATTTGAGGTATATACAGTGGCGGAACAAGGTGCCTGGATTTTTTTTGAATAGTTTTGGCAAAAAGAAAAAAGCGCTTATATTTGCAATCCCATGGGGAATTAGCTCATTTGGTAGAGCGCTTGCATGGCATGCAAGAGGTGACCGGTTCGATTCCGGTATTCTCCACAAACAGCGGTGGCAATTGCCCCGCTATTTTATTTTTAAAGCGCCTTAAATGTCAATCCTGTATTGATGTTAAGGCGCTTTTTTTATTCCGTGCTTTCTTTCTTTTTGACTTCAAAGTTTCGTTCTGTTTCAAATTATCGACTAAGATGAGATTGAATGACTTAAGTGTAAGGCACAATAGTTATTTGAAATAATATGGTAATCAATAAGATACTTTTTCGAATAAAAAATGTTTATTGATAGTCAATAAACCAATTTACTTAGATAAACTTTAGTTGAGATTTTTCTACATACTATTGTGTTTTACTAACCTTTTAGAAAACATTTCTATGAAAAAAATCATTTTCTTTTCAGCTTTATTCTTTGTAATTATTGCAGGTGCTATTATTTCATGTACAAAAAACCACTCGTCTCAAAGCACAAGTAAGAGTGATAACAAAAAGACCGGACAACTTATTAGGACTAATGCAGTTACTTATCCGATAGTGACCAAATATCAGAAAAAAGGTGTATCTGGCAGATATGACCTGATGGGTGATGAATTTACTCGAAATGCCATCAACTCAAGTGTTTTCGACAATATTAGTGCGGCTTATATTATCTACTTTGTCAATAAATCAACACAACAAGAAAAAGCATATTTAGAAATTATTGGAACAAAAAATAATACCTCCATTGCGTATTCGTTTGAATTATTAACTGACGGGGATGGATTTTTTGAAATTCAAGACCCTGTTAATAATGCACAATCTTTTACTAACCATGAATGTAAGGGGAATTGTGTGAAATGTGATTTTACTTTTGATGGCGATGGACATGTTTCCGGATGTAAAAACTGTCCACAAGGAGGAGCCTGTGTTTATACAAAAACAGTAACTGCGCAAGATGGATTATCTACAGCAGATTCAATTAGTGGTGCTGCTTTAATTATGTCACTTCTTGCTGTACTTATTGCGTTATAAATTTTTCAACGCAATCATTATAAACAAGGCAAGCTAATTAGTTTTTTGCCTTGTGCTATTTTTAAAATATGAAAAAGATATACTATCTATTGTTGCTTATTCCCTTTATTGGATGTAGCGCACCCAAAACAAAGTTTGGTGAAATTTTGGAAAAGTCATGTCTTTTTTTGGACACTGTTATGAGCCTGCAATTTGACCGGACTGTTACAGAAGTTTCAATAAGATCAGGTGATACACAAATTGTTAGTGGTAACGTCTATTTGCAGTACTTTAATATTGGTAAAAAGAGCGATGAATATACCGGTAAATTGCAGGTATATAATCAAAACTACACCGATAATGTTATTGGATATGGCAAAGATCTGACTAAAGATAGTATTACTTTCCTCTTTTATCAGGATGGAAGAATGCAACATAATACTGAAAAAATACATGACCATAACTTCGGCGATGAGCAGTGTGGATTTCTGAGTGCAAAGAGCCTGAGGAACATGATTAAATTTCGTGAAAAAAATATAGATCATTTTTCTATAAAGGACACTTCTTATAATGGTGTAACTTGCTACCACGTTGATTTGTTCTTAAAAGATAGTCCTGATGCAGATATTAATAAAACGCATGAATCTTTTATAATACGCAAAACTGATTATATGCCACTCTGCCTTTCATTTTCTGGTGAGGTTGCCAAAGGAATTGTTATGTATAATCGTTATGAAATATCAAATATTCATATAAATGAACCATATCGCGAAGCATATGTGAATATATCTAAACGCAATTCTTTTCTGAGTAATATCAGCAATTTAATTGTTGATGATACAATCTTTGAAAGCCCATTGCCTTACAATAAAGTCCCTTTAAAATATATGAATGGAGACACTGCAACTTTAGCTCAATTTAAAGGCAAAGTTGTAGTATTGGATTTCTGGTACAGGGGATGTTTTTATTGCCTAAAACTGATGCCGGAGATAAATAGACTAAGCGCTAAGTACAGAGATGTTGTCTTCTTAGGGGTAGATTCCCGGGATGCTACAAGAATGGTAAAGGAGTATATGAATAAAAATAATTTTAGATATCAGACTGTTGATGACAAAAAGCAACTGGAGACGAAATTAAAAGTGACGGGATTTCCAACAACTGTAATAATTGATGAAAATGGCAGTGTGTACGCTGTTGTTAATGGTTTTTCTGATAATGCAGGGCAAGAGATAGAAGATAAAATAATACAGGCATTAAAGCAGTAGTAGTATATGAAATGACAAAACAAAAGACCAGGACTAATGAATATCCTGGTCTTTTGTTTTGTCATTTTTTTATAGAAAATGATACCGAATTATTTAAAGATGATGGGTACAAAGCCGGTATCTTTGCCATCATTGAAGCGGAGCAGTAGTTCTGTTGCGGCATACGATCATGAAAACAAAACATCTTTTAGTAGCACTACTCATTGCCCTTGTCTGGGGTGTGAACTTTATCGCCATTCATATAGGACTGGAGGTATTTCCTCCGTTTTTACTCAGTACGATTCGCTTCGGGCTCAGTGCCTTTCCCTGGATATTTTTCCTGCCCAGACCTAAAGCCCCGCTGAAACTTATTCTGGGCTATGGTGTGTTTACTTTTGCCTTACAGTTCGGATTGCTCTTTAGTGGTATACATCTGGGACTGTCGGCAGGATTAGCGTCGCTGGTATTACAGGTGCAGATGTTTTTCTCTATGGGACTGGCTGCACTCTTTTTTAAAGATCGTCCCAGCGCATGGAAGATTGTTGGTTCGCTGATCTCCTTTGTCGGTATAGGTATTGTGGCCAGTCATGCCGATGGCAGTACCTCATTGATAGGCCTTATCCTCACCTTGCTGGCAGCCTTATCCTGGTCGATCGGAAATATGTTTACCAAAAAAGTAGATGCAGCATCACCCCTGGCACTTGTGGTATGGGGTAACCTTGTGGCCTTCCCCTTTATGGCAGTGACCTCTTTGCTTTTAGAAGGGCCGGCCATGATCAGCAATTCATTTCAGCATGTTTCTATAGAGACGGTTGCTGCAGTCATCTATATTGTGTATGTCTCTACCCATGTGGGCTATGGTGCCTGGGGTTATCTATTAAAATCATATCCTACCGCAACAGTAGTACCATTTACCTTGCTGGTGCCTGTTGTAGGCTTCCTGAGTTCGGCATTGATTTTGAATGAGGATTTACTGCCCTGGAAGATTACGGCATCTGTATTTGTGATGGCGGGACTTGTCTTTAACCTGCTGGAAAAACAGGTTCGCGGACTGCTTGTCAAGCGAAATACAAAAAAAGATTAGATCGTGATCCGTCAATTATTATGATAACAAAAGCCGCGCACAGCGCGGCTTTTGTTATCATAATTACTTATTTATATTTTCCAGTACGCGGCTATATTAAGGCCGTAATTGTATAGATTTTCCTTTACTGAAGCATCAACACTTTGGATCATGGCGAATCGCAAGACAGGTTCTAATTTAAGATGCACTTTCTCATTTAATGCATAGTCAACACCCGCACTGAGTTGTGCCGCGAGATTGAATTTTCGGTAATTAGGTGTTCTTACTTTCTCTGTTTCTGTTTCCCCGCCTGTATAGAAGAACCTTTGTATTGTCTGTTCACGAAGCAGGTATAACGCATTTAATCCCGCTCCTGCAGTAAATTTCAGCCGCTTGTGTCCGAAGGTCATATTAACTGTTGCCGGAAGGATCAGGTAATTGAGGTTATATTGTGTGCTTATTTGCTTAGGAAGTGTCGGATTCGGGTGCGCATAAATTATGTCACTTCGCTCAGTTTGCCCGCCCCAGTTGCCGTATTGCAGGCCACTGCCAAGGCTAATATGCTCATTCAGCTGATAGCCCAGGGATATACCCCGGCTGTGTATTGAGGTCGTGGTATTTCGATCCTGTCCCGGATATCCTTAACCTTTGTACTGCCCTGGTCTCCCGGGGTAGAATGCAACAGGCGGTAATTGATCTGAGGGCTTACATTAAGTCCGATCTGCCATCGGGAAGGTTTGGCTGATTGATGGCCGGCAGGTGCTTCCTGGGCCATGGCAGCAACGCTGAGCAGCATGCTGCAGGGTAATAGGAGTTTGTGCATATAATAGGGGTTATTATTTCATAAACGTGCGTACTGTTTATTTGCGTATAAGGTGCTGATCAGATATCATCCTCATAGAATTGCAGTTCTTTTGCTAAATTTTCCCTGGCCTTCTCTTCAAATTGCAAGTAGAAATACTCCGTTTTGAACAGGCGGGACATATCCAGGAAATGCTGTATGACACGCGTTCTTCCGGGATAGTATTGCTCATCGGGATAGATCGAATATTCCTTACGGATGTCTTTGGCATATTGTATATACCGCTCCCAGTCCTGTCCCAGGATACTCAGGTCTGCATCGGTAAAATAGTTCGTATCCATATCAGCAGAAACAGTGTGCGCTTTTGTTGCCAGGATCATGTCGATACACCGCTGCACTTTTTCTGCCGGAAGCTGTAAGGCCTCCAGTATCTCCTTTGCGAATGCAGCACTTTGTTCTTCATTATCCTGCCGGTTTGCATCATAGACAATATCATGGTAGCAAAGGGCCAGCCATACAACTTCAGTATTCTGTAGCTGATCCTGTATAGCAAATAAAGTACTGTACATCTGGTCCAGGTGCTGCATGGTATGATAGTGACGGCCACAGGCACTATAGGCCCTGCTGATATCATTCCAGAGGCGGTCTGCATGGACAGCAGCACCGTTTTGGATTATTTGTTGAATAAATACTTCGCGAAGTGTGTAAGGCATACTGCTATATTTCGATTGTCATTTTTCTTTCAAAGCCGTTATCTGGTTGATCAATGTAGCCATGAGGGTTACAAATAATTTCTGTTTGTCCGATGATATACCTACAGGGTGTATGAATATGACCATGAATCCAGTATGCAGGCTTATATGTTTCGATCAGCGGCTCCAGGTCGGAAGCATATGCTGCGGAAACACTATCTTTTGCAAATATTTCAGGTAATGATTTGGGGCTGGGGGCATGGTGTGTAATAACTATGTTTTTATGTGTCAAGGATTGACTGAGGCTGTCTTTCAACCAGTTTAATGATCTGTTGTGTATTTTAAATGTATCAATCGATCTTAAGCGGGAGTAAGAGGCGCCATAAGTTATTTTCTTATAATCATTCATTTTTTCCTGACATATCATTCCATATGTTCTTGCCTCTCCTAATAGTTCAAAATTTGTCCATAGTGTAGCCCCGTGAAAAGTAATATCTCCAATAATGACTGATTCATTTTCTAAGACATGTATATGGGTTCCCTGTGCCGCTTCCTGAATCTTATGCAGCGTTTTGGGATAGTTGCCTTTATAATACTCATGATTTCCTAAAACATAGATAATCGGAATATCTTTGTTTAGCGTACGCATCCATTCCACGCCTTTCGTACCCAGGTGAACGTCACCGGCCATAATAATTAGGTCTGTATCTGTAAAGTTTAGAAGCTCGGCACCAAATTCCATGTGCAGATCACTGATGATCTGTATCCTCATATTTAATCTTATTTCTTAGCCCATAATGCACCTGCCTTTACCGCTTTTTTGTGTACCGGACAGCCTTCGCTATGTGCACCGGGCAGGTAGCCGATACTCATCAGGAATTCTCCGACGATCTCCCCACCGGTAAATCGAAAGGTCTTTTTAAACAGCTTAACCCATTCCTCTTTTGTTTTGGGATGATGATACTCCAGCCATTTTTCAAAAGAACCGAATTCCTTTTGCAGTTGCTGTATGGTCTTCGCATTTTCAATAGCTGCATTTACTTTAAGGCGGTTACGAATGATGCCGGCATCGTTGAGTAACCGCTCCCTGTCTGCCTCTGCATAATCCGCAATGGCTGCAATGTTGAAATTACTGTATGCCGCACGGAAGGATTCTTCTTTCTTTAGTATCGTTTCCCAGCTCAGGCCTGCCTGGTTGATCTCCATGATCAGGCGGCCAAACAATTCATTGTCATCATGAATCGGAAAGCCGTAATGATGGTCATGATAACGTTTGTGCAGGTCTTTGCGGGACTCGGGTTGCATGGTTTCTATAGCAGCGCAGTAGGACATTTTTTATAAATTGTATTATTATTAAATGATAATGATGCAGGACTCTCAGGAAGTATAATCCGTCTCATTCATAAATGAAAAATTATGATCATAAGGGTCCTCTGAAAATATTTTATTGATCCGGGGTTGAATGATCCAGACACCTACCGGGAAGAACCATAGCAGGAAAAACTCACCCGCAAAATCGCTGAAGGTTACCGGTTTTCGTGTCTCTACCGCTTTTAATGATTTGGCATTGAAATACAGGGTGTAGATCAGGCAAAAGATGGAAAACAGATGCAGGGGAATAATGAGTAACAATGCTGCAGACATAGCAAGCGGAATACTATTGTCCGGTGATTCAATATCCATAGTTTTCAGGACCAGTGGCATGAATACAAGGAGGATCAGTGCTATGTATACAACCGGTATAAACAGAAACCATTTGAATCGTTTTAATGGCATGGATACACCGGGAGGAAGACGCTTGTGTAAGTTTGTACCTATGGTATATGACCAGCCCATCTGCATGAACAGCATGATAAGCATCATGATACTGAAAACAACTATTATATCCGGATTGAATGTTTGCGAGAAGATGACCGAAGGGATAAAACAAGCCTCCAGTATCAGGGGTAGGGCAAATGTAATTAAGAAAAACTGCCAGTGCCTGATGCGCAGAAAGAAATTCATAAGATGGTATTTATGGGTTGAAGATCAAATATACGGGAATTGTGTGCAAAAGAGAACGTCCTACCATAACAGAAGCGCCGCTGTATAGCGGCGCTTCTGTTATGGTAATTTATAATTCAGATTACTTGTTCATTGTAATCAGGAACTCTTCATTGCTGCGGGTTCCTTTGATGTTCTGCAATAAGAATTTCATGGCCTCATCTGTATTCATATCGGCCAGGTGATTGCGCAGTACCCACATTTTACCTAATGCTTCTTTACTCATCAACAGGTCGTCACGACGGGTAGATGAAGAAGTGATATCGATAGCCGGGAAGATGCGTTTATTCGCCAGTTTACGATCCAGTTGCAGCTCCATATTACCGGTACCTTTAAATTCCTCGAAGATGTAATCATCCATACGGGAACCGGTATCGGTCAGGGCTGTAGCCAGTATCGTCAGGGAACCACCGTTTTCGATCTTACGTGCCGCACCAAAGAATTGTTTCGGTTTCTGCATGGCATTCGCTTCCACACCACCACTCAGTACCTTACCGGATGCCGGAGCCACAGTATTGTGTGCACGGGCCAGGCGGGTAATTGAGTCGAGGAGGATCACTACATCATGACCTACTTCTACAAGGCGTTTAGCTTTCTGTAAAGCAATACCGGAAACCTTTACGTGCTTCTCTGCAGGCTCATCGAAAGTAGAGGCAATCACCTCTGCATTTACGCTGCGCTGCATATCTGTAACCTCTTCCGGACGCTCATCGATCAGTACGATCATCAAATAACATTCCGGATGATTCGCAGCAATCGCATTTGCGATCTCTTTCAGCAACATGGTTTTACCTGTTTTAGGCTGGGCCACGATCAGACCACGCTGTCCTTTACCGATCGGGGTAAACAAGTCCATGATACGTGTGCTCAGGTTGCTCGCACCCATATCCAGGTTCAGTTTTTCGTTCGGGAACAGTGGAGTGAGGTAATCAAATGGTACGCGGTCACGGATTTCTTCTGGCAGACGACCATTGATAGTAGATACCTTAAGCAGTGCAAAATATTTCTCACCTTCTTTTGGTGGACGTACATTACCTTTTACGGTATCGCCCGTTTTCAGGCCAAACAGTTTGATCTGAGATGGGGAAACATAAATATCATCGGGAGAGCTGAGGTAGTTATAGTCACTGCTGCGCAGGAAACCATATCCGTCAGGCATCATCTCCAGCACACCTTCACTTTCAATCACGCCGTCAAATTCGATGTTGAAATTGCTTTGCTCCTGCTGATTGCGGTGTTGCGGCTGTTGTTTATTGTTATGCTGTTGTTTGTTTTTATGTGCGTAACGCTCTGTATGTGGTTCCGAAACGGGATTAGGTTCCTGTAATTCGATTGCTTCACCAGATTCCGTTACGATTACTTCTTTTTTAGGGGTAGTATGGACCTCGCTGGACACGTTAGTTATAGTAGCGGGGGCAGTAGTGTCTTCGGGTGTGTCAAACTCCAGGTCAGCGGCTTCGCTGATGGCCTGTGTTTCTGTTTTGGTTTTTTTAACCTGTTTCTTCGGTCTGGCTTCTTTTTTTAATTTGCTTTCCTGTACAGGTGCTTCCTCATCTGCTGCAATTACTTCAGGTACCGGAGTACGCTGCTCTTCTCCTTCTTCAGCAGTCTTTTTCTCTATTCTCGGCTTGCGGGCTCTTTTCGGTTTGTCCGGATCGAGGGCACTTGTTGACGCCTGTTTGTCAATGATTTTATATATTAATTCCTGCTTCTCTAATTTTTTGAAATTAGTCACTCCAAGTTGTTCCGCTATGTCGTTCAGCTCTGGAACAATCATCTCTTGAAGTTGATTGATATCGTATGGCATTGAATAAGTTTGATTAAGTTTAGTGATTCTTTGATAGAATGTACACGTGGGGGGATTTGTGTGAAATTGTTGTAATGAAATTTAGGAAGAGTGACCGGAGCGATTTGAATATTTCGCCCGACTTGTTATGCAAGATTACAAAAAAAATACCGAATAGCAAAAAAATAATAATACGTGTGCGGTATGCTCACTAAGCACGGGCAGCTGAAGCCTGTGCCTGCAGAAAGGCATCTGCCATACGTTGAATTGTTTCGGATATAGGGGTAAAACGGAACTCCGGTATGGCCTGCAGCCATTTGGTATTGTCGTAAAAGCACTGGGATTGTGCCGTACGCGCGGTTTCACGGGTAATGCTGGAGCGCTTACCGGTAAATATTTTTTTAAGGGCCATCAGCCTCCACAGTAAACCGGATGCCAGTTTGCCCGCTTTGCGGTAAGGCGCTTTCTTCCCTAAAGCCTGTGCCATAAGGGTAAAAATGTCACGGTAAGAATGATTGCCTTCTGTAAGGATAAAACGCTCCTCCTGTATATCACTATGCATCAGGGATACCATGGCTCGGGCCACATCCTTCACGTCTACCCAGCCGTTAACCCCTTCGGTATACCAGGCCAGTTCATGATAAGCTGTCTTGATCAATGCCGCAGAGCCCTCGTTCCAGTCATGGGTCTCTCCGAGGATAATGCCCGGGTTTATGATCACGGCGTTCAGTCCTTCGGCCATACCGCGCCATACTTCCATCTCGGCATAGTACTTACCTATAGCATAGGCAGAGTTGGTAGAGCTATCCTGCCAGTGCGTTTCTTCAGTGACTTTGTTTGTCTGTGCTGCTGCACGGCCTAATGCCGCAATACTGCTGACATGCACCAGTCTGCGTACACCGGCATCCATCGCTTCGTCTACAACATGAGCAGTAGCCATACGGTTATGCTCTACCACGCGGCGCTGGTCTTTTGCCTCAAAAGATACAATGGCAGCGCAGTGAAATACGGTATCTACTCCTTTCATCACCTCGGCTACGGCGTAAGTGTCCAGCAGGTCGCAGGCACACCATTCTACCAGCGGGTGCTCCCATTCCGGACGGCGCTTATGATATAATGCGCGTATCGGAACAGACAGTCCTGTAAGTTCTGCCAGTAAATGATTGCCTAAAAAGCCGCTTGCGCCGGTAACTAATATCAAGAGTAAATCGTTTAGAGTATGTAATACTAAAAAGCAGTAAGCCCAAAGGCTTACTGCATCTGTAAAAATTTATTGAATCGGGGTAAACTGCTTTAAAAAACGTACGTCATTCTGAGAATATAAACGTAAATCGTTTACCTGGTACTTGATCTGTGTGATACGTTCTACACCCATACCGAAAGCAAAACCGGAATATACTTCAGGGTCAATGCCGAAATTGCGCAGCAGGTCAGGATGTACCATACCGCAACCCAGAATCTCTACCCAGCCGGTATGTTTACACAGGTTACAGCCATCACCGCCACATACCGTACAGCTGATATCCATTTCTGCACTCGGCTCGGTGAACGGGAAGTATGACGGACGGAAGCGTACTTTGGTATTGCTGCCGAACATTTCGGTCACGAAGTAGTAGAGCACCTGTTTCAGGTCTGCAAAAGAAACATTTTTATCAATGTACAATCCTTCTGTCTGATGGAAGAAACAGTGTGCACGGGCACTGATTGTTTCATTACGGTATACTCTTCCCGGGCAGATCACTCTTACCGGAAGGTTACCTTCCTCCAGCACGCGGGCCTGTACAGAGGATGTATGGGTACGTAAGATCCAGTCCGGGTTTTGTGCCACATAGAATGTATCCTGCATATCTCTTGCCGTATGGTCTGCCGGCATATTCAGCGAGGTGAAGTTATGCCAGTCATCTTCGATTTCCGGTCCTTCTGCTACGGTAAACCCGATTTTGTTAAAGATACTTACAATCTCATTTTCAGTTACCCTCAGCGGGTGGCGCGTACCTACCGGCATATGTGTGCCCGGCAGGGATAAATCTATACCCGCCTGCTTAGCCTGGCCGGAGCCGCCCTGTAAATGCTTGAATTTTTCGTAATGCCCTTCTGCAAACTGTTTGAACGCATTCAATAACTGGCCCGCATCCTTTTTATCGGCAGGGGCTACATCTTTCATTGCGGCGAAAACGTCTTTTACCAAACCTTTAGTGCCTAAAAATTTAATACGAAACGCTTCCAGTTCGTCTGCATTGCCGGGCTGTATATTGGCAATTTCCTGCTGGAGTGCCTCAACTTTTTGCTTCAAAAATTCCATAAGACTGCAAATATAAATAATTGCCACTGTTTTAGGTAATAGCTAGCCGAATGTATTGAGAATTTTTAATAGCCGTATATTGTTATTATCTTGCGCGGTAATATATCATATATATGCATTTGAATATTTGTGTGAAGAAATGGAGTATTGCTTTGCTGATGCTCTTGTGTACAGGAAACCTGTTATATGCACAGGATTACCGTTTTACAGTAGGAGTACTGTATAATTATAGCTGGGGTAATGATGCGTATGCCCGTAAAATAGGAGATTGGAAATCCGATAACGGGTCTTCCAATTTTGGTATTGATCTGGGGGTGAAAACGTATCCCTGGTTAAGCACCAAGCAATTTGTATATCTGGGAGGCCGTTACCTGGTGCAGCATAGCGTCCGTTCCGTTACGCCCGAGCCCATTGCCTCATTTAACCAAACGGGAAAAGAAGAGCTGGAGTATGGCTGGGGCACCTGGTCTCTGGTAGCCAGCTATGGACATAGGGTAGATTGGGCCTATTATTTATCAACCACGTTTACTGCTGGTTTCTCTGTAGGAGTACAGAACGGCTCTATGTACAGAATAAGCGGTTCTGGTACTACATCAGATATAAGCGTTACCCATAATACAGAGTACCGCAGACGCTTCCTGCGTTCGGCCACTATTATGCCCGCAGTTGAGCTGGGCATGGAAATGTTTCCTTTAGGGCAGGACCAGCGCTTATCGGTAAGCTTTATGTACATTCAGAACCTGATCGCCAATACGCCAGCACAAGCTGCAATTACTTATGAAAACAGCCCGGAAAGAGTGAATCGTGAGTATGGATTCAACAGCCGTATACGTTATGCCAATTTTAGTGCGGGGCTGCACCTGTATTTTGGCCGACTCAAAGGTGGGGTGCGGGTGAATAAGAGTAACCGTAATGATTGTACGTCGATATAGTCATATTGTATTATAAAAATTAGATCGGGTCAGATGATATCATCTGACCCGATCTAATTTTTATAAATAATCCGTTTTGCTTAAGCTTCTGCAGCCATCAGCTTTTTCAGGATGTCAATGGCACTTTTGGCAATAATAGTACCCGGTCCGAATACAAAGCTTACACCGGCAGTAAACAGGAAATCGTAGTCCTGCTGCGGAATTACACCGCCTGCTACCACCATAATATCTTCACGGCCGTACTTTTTCAATTCCTCGATTACCTGTGGTACCAGTGTTTTATGACCTGCAGCCAGGCTGGATACACCCAGTACGTGTACATCATTCTCTACAGCTTGTTTCGCAGCTTCGGCCGGTGTCTGGAATAAAGGTCCGATATCCACATCAAAGCCCAGATCGGCAAAGCTGGTGGCAATTACCTTGGCCCCGCGATCGTGACCGTCCTGTCCCATTTTCGCCACCATAATACGGGGACGACGACCCTCCAGAACTGCAAATTCATCTGCCAGTTTACGGGCCTGCTGAAAACTTTCATCCATAGCAATCTCTTTCGAATATACACCGGAAATACTCCTTATTCTGGCCTGGTAACGGCCGAATACTTTCTCAAGGGCAAAGGAAATCTCCCCTAAAGTCGCTCTTAAACGTGCCGCTTCAATCGCCAGTGCCAGCAGGTTACCTTTTCCGGAAGTGGCTGCTTCTGTAAGCGCGTCCAGTGCCGCCTGTACTTTAGTATTGTCACGGTTTTCTTTCAGTTCTTTTAAGCGCGCCAGCTGCTGGATGCGCACTTTGGTATTGTCTACTTCCAGGATCTCGATATCAGACTGCTCATCGGTCGTGTAATTATTTACACCGACAATGATATCCAGTCCGCCGTCAATACGTGCCTGTTTCTTCGCAGCGGCCTCTTCAATACGCATTTTCGGTACACCGGTTTCGATGGCTTTAGCCATACCACCCAGTGCCTCTACCTCTTCGATCAGTGTCCATGCTTTTTCCGCAATCTGCTCGGTCAGGTATTCTATATAATGGGAACCGCCCCAAGGGTCTACCGTGCGGCAGATATCGGTTTCCTGTTGTAAAATGATCTGTGTATTACGGGCAATACGCGCACTGAAATCTGTAGGTAAGGCAATGGCCTCATCCAGAGCATTTGTATGCAGGCTCTGTGTATGTCCCATTGCCGCAGCCAGTGCTTCAATCGCCGTACGAGCTACATTGTTGAACGGGTCCTGTTCAGTAAGGCTCCACCCGCTGGTTTGGCAGTGCGTACGCAAAGCCATACTCTTTTCTTTAAGTGGGTTGAACTGTTTTACGATTTTGGCCCAGAGCATACGTGCAGCACGCATTTTAGCAATCTCCATAAAATGGTTCATGCCAATCGCCCAGAAGAAGGAAAGGCGCGGTGCGAAGTCGTCAATTTTCAAACCGGCACTGATACCGGTACGGATATATTCCAGACCATCGGCCAGGGTGTAGGCCAGTTCGATATCGGCCGTAGCACCGGCTTCCTGCATGTGGTAGCCGCTGATGGAAATAGAGTTGAATTTCGGCATCTTCTGAGAGGTGAATTCAAAGATGTCCGCAATAATCTTCATGGAATGTTCCGGTGGGTATACATAGGTATTACGCACCATAAACTCTTTCAGAATATCGTTCTGGATGGTACCACTCAGCTTCTCCATGGCCACGCCCTGTTCTTCGGCCGCAACAATATAGAAAGCGAGTATTGGCAGTACCGCACCATTCATAGTCATGGACACACTCATCTCATCCAGTGGAATCTGGTCGAAGAGAATCTTCATATCCAGGATAGAATCGATGGCCACCCCGGCTTTACCCACATCGCCGACCACACGGTCGTGATCACTGTCGTAGCCACGGTGTGTAGCCAGGTCGAAGGCTACAGAAAGCCCCTTCTGACCTGCAGCAAGGTTTCTTCGGTAGAAGGCATTACTTTCTTCTGCGGTACTGAAACCGGCATACTGGCGTATGGTCCATGGTTTCTGCACGTACATACTGGTATAAGGGCCTCTTAAAAACGGGGCAATACCGGCTGCAAAGTGCAGTTGTTTTTTATTCTTTATATCCGATAAGGAGTAATTGTTCTGTACCGGTATGCCCTCAGCCGTAGTAAAGGTGGCTTTAGGGGCAGATGTTGCTTTGCCGGCAGGAACAAAGGGAATATCAGAAAATTTTTTACGCATTCTTGTGACTATAGATAATAAATGAATCGGGAACAAAGTTAATTAAAAAAAGAGCTTATCCCATGAAGAATCCCGTTTTGCCCTGTTTCTTACTGCTGTGTATGGCTGTATCCTCTACGGCACAGCGCTACCAGGGTGTGAGTATCCAGAATAGTAAAGCAAAGCAGCATAAGGAATCTAGGAGCTGGACACATGAGGTACAGCTGGCGTTGAAATTTCCAAATGCCCGGGGTGTAAGCCGATCGCTCTGGTTGTCAAAGTACAATATGAGCGATTATAGGATTTTCCCTACCGGGGCTAGCCTGGCTTATTATACATCTCCCCGTCGTAAATATTCCGTTGGAATAGAACTGTATTACGATGTGAATGAATGTGCTGCAATCAGTCGTAACATGGTCTATTCTGTACGAAAGGATATGGTGAGCGGTTTACTGCAGTTTCGCTATTATTGGAATGAGCCTGGTGATCCCGGCAATAAAGACTACAGGCTGTATTCCGGTGTGGGTTTCGGTGCGAGTACTGTTCAATTAACCACCAGAGGATCTTATAACGACTATCCGCCTGAAGAGGAATTTGTGGATTGGAAATATAAAGGTACTTTACAATACCAGGCAGTTGTATTGGGTATGGTTGGGGGCTTAGGTGATTTTCGTTTTATAGGAGAATTGGGCTATGGAACCATGTTTATTGTCAAAGCAGGGGTCAATTACCGCTTTCCGTTGAAGTGATAGCCTGAAATCTACTTGTATCCTATGTTTTATCGCCTTATCTTGCAGTATCAAACCCTGTTATACCCATGTTTATAACCCGATTGACCCTGATTTTTTTATTATTATGTGGCTCGCTGTCTCTTTCAGCACAGCGCTACAGTAAAGTGTCTATACGTAATGCCCGCCAGCCAAGAGAGTTAGAGCGGTATCATCAGCTGCATATCGGCATAGGTGTGCCGAACAGTGTAGCCGCAAGAGGTGACCTGTGGTACAGTAAATCGCTGAGCTATGTGCAGGGTTATCCTACATTGCCACCCATACAGATCGGGTATACTTACGGTGCCAGCAAGCGCCTGCAATTCCTGTGTCACGGCTCATTTGAGCAATTGGCTTATAATAATGCTACTGATGACAAAGTAGATCATCACCGCAGTTTTGTCAGCCTGGCACTGGGGGCCAATTACCGCTGGTTTATACGCAATTCCGTGGCTTTGTACAGCGGCTTCCTTGTTGGTGGTGGCGGATCTTTTTATCAGGCTTCGGGAACGGCTACTTCTGATCCGGCATTTAAGCGCGATAACTATTTCTACCCCGTAGCCCAGTTAACCGTATTCGGTGCCAGTTGGGGCAAGCGGTTCGGAGGGTATACCGAAGTCGCTTTAGGGACAAGAGGTATTATCTTTGGAGGAATTTACTACCGTATTTTTGAATAAAATTGATAAGGATTCCCATATAAGCAAAGGCAGAGATTTATCTCTGCCTTTGCTTATATTAATACTGTCCGGTACTGAGCAGTACCAGTGTACAGGCTTCCTGTGGTATAATGCCTGCTGCACGGGCCATCTCCTCCAGTTGCGGATTCTCCGTACCCGGATTGAACACAATGCGTTTAGGGTGGAGTGATAGAATGTAGTCGTAATAAGATTGCTGATTGGCCGGATTCAGGTAAAGGGTTACGGTATCAATATCCGTAAAATCTGGTCTTTCTTTACTGAAGGGTACGTCCAGCACCCGGCCGGTTTCCTTACCGATGGCCACGACTTCATGCCCGAATTCGCGCAGCATGCGGATGGCTTTGTTGCTATATCTTCCCAGGTTTTCGGAGGCGCCTAAAACCAGTGTTTTCTTCTGTGCCATGAGCTGATCTGTTTTGTTTCTACTAAAATACGCATTCTTTTTCGAGGGCTCCACTTAAAATTATTGTAAATTCGCAGGCAATTTGACCGATGCATCGTCCTATACATATACTCAGTACAAAAGCTCTGCGTGCTGCATCGCAGGACAGGGCCGCACAGGAAGGTATCCGACTGGAGATGCTGCCCTTTATCCGTATTGAGTACAGCGATGTGCCTCAACTCTTTGCTGTGCCAAAGAGCAGCATCACTGCCATCTTTACCAGCGTACATGCGGTAAAGGCTTATATGGGTATGGATGCGGCTACCCGGCCGGAGATCAAGGCGATATGCTGTATTGCCGGCGCTACGGAACGGGAAGTGCACAATGCGTTGCCGGATGTGCCTGTACTGGCCTCCAGGCCTTATGCGGCAGAACTGGTCAGGGATATTGCACAGCGGTATAATGCCTCATGGGCTTCCTTGCATTTCTATTGTGGAGACCAGCGTATGCCGACGATACCGGAGGGGTTGACACAGGCGGGGATTCCTTTTGCAGAGCAGGTGGTATACCATACCATTGCCTGCCCGGAGCAGGTTGATACAGTTTATGATGGGATATTGTTTTTCAGTCCCAGTGCGGTACATAGCTTCTTCAGCCTTAATGCGCTGCCGGAGCAGACAATAGCCTTTGCCATCGGACATACCACGGCAGGGGCATTGCAGCAATATACCGATCGTGTAGCCACTGCACCGCAACCCGATGAAACAGTATTGGTCGATTATGCGATTGCGTATTGCAAAAAGATAAAAAAGTAAATTATTTATATAATTATTGATACATGAAAAGAGATCAAAACATAAAGAACGACCTGATTATCCGCACCCTGATGGGAGAGGCTGTAGAGCGCACACCGGTATGGATGATGCGTCAGGCCGGACGTTACCTGCCGGAGTATATTGCCCTGCGTAATAAATACTCTTTCTTTGAGCGTTGTCAGAATCCTGAGCTGGCTTGTGAGATTACCTTACAGCCGGTAGATATCGTAGGTGTTGATGCCGCTATCCTGTTTTCCGACATCCTGGTTGTACCACAGGCGATGGGTATGGAAGTGCAGCTGATTGAAAAGCAAGGACCACTGTTACCGGACCCGATCAAAACGGCTAAAGACCTGGAACGTGTGCGTGTTGCGGATGTGAACGAAACGCTTTCTTATGTATTTGATGCGATTAAACTGATCAAGCAAGAGCTGAATGGCCGTGTACCGCTGATCGGTTTTGCCGGGGCGCCGTGGACTTTACTGTGCTACATGGTACAAGGCAAGGGAAGCAAGACTTTTGATGAAGCTAAAGCATTCTGCTACCAGCAACCGGAGCTGGCACACCAGTTATTACAGATGATTACGGATACCACTATCGCTTATCTGAAAGGCCAGGTGGCTGCGGGCGCCGATACCTTACAGATATTTGACAGCTGGGGTGGTCTGCTGAGCAAACAGGATTTTGAAACTTATTCTTTACAATATATCCGTCAGATCGTTGCTGCCCTGAAAGATGAGGTACCTACGATTGTGTTCGCGAAAGGTGCATGGGGTTCTTTAAAAGAAATGGCTGATACCGGGGCGCATGGTCTGGGTATCGACTGGTGTATAGAGCCGCATATGGCCCGCCAGTTTGCAGGTGCAGAAATTACCCTTCAAGGTAATTTTGACCCGGCTAAATTATTGTCGCCGATTCCGGTAATTGAAAAAGAAGTTACTGCAATGCTGAAAGCATTCGGTCCGGGCAGGCATATTGCAAATCTGGGTCATGGTATCTTACCAAATGTACCGGTAGATCATGCCAAGGCATTTGTAGATACGGTTAAGAATTTCAGACACGCGTAGCAGATAAATATTTTATATTTGTCTTGTGTTTACAAGAGAAAAACTGATACCTGAAGAAGGTTGGCGTAAAAAAGTATATCGGATAATTTACTACTCGGATACCCCGGCTGGTAAATTATTCGATATTGTTTTATTATGTGCTATCCTGCTGAGTGCTGTGCTCATTATTCTGGAATCGCTGCCGGGTAATTACAGCCGTCATTTCAACGTATTCTATACTGCTGAATGGGTGCTGACTATATTCTTCACGCTGGAGTATATGCTGCGCCTGATGTGTATTAAAAACAACCGTGCCTATGTACTTAGTCCGCTGGGTGTTATAGATCTGCTGGCACTGATCCCTTTTTACCTGAGCCTTCTTTTTCCCGGAGCACACTTCCTGCTGCTTATACGGCTATTGCGCTTACTGCGGGTATTCCGCATCTTTCGCCTGATGGAGTATCTTAAAGATGCCTCTTATATTCTCGAAGCGCTGCGCAACAGCTACCGTAAAATCTTTATTTTCCTGTTTTTTATCAGTATCATATCTGTTATTGTCGGGGCACTGATGTATGTGGTGGAGCAGGGGGAGAACGGCTTTAAGAGCATACCTGAAAGTATTTACTGGGCAATAGTGACCATTACTACTGTCGGCTACGGAGATATATCTCCGGTGACCCCGGTTGGTAAGTTTTTTGCAATTATACTGATGCTTTGCGGGTATAGCATTATAGCGGTGCCTACCGGCATTGTAGGCCAGGAGCTGCGCAGAAAGCAGCGGGTGGGGAAGCCCTGTCCCCGTTGTGGCAACCGTGATAATGATGGTGATGCCCGTTATTGTAAAATATGCGGAGAGAAAATTGTGGATCAGTCAGCCTCGAACGGATAAGGATCGCTGTAGGCCTTATTCCTGATGAGGGTAGAGTCTGTCATGGTTTTGAGAAAGGCTACAAGGGCTTTACGGTCACTCTCCCCGAAATAAACCCTGTTGGTCAGCATACTCATATGCTCATCCAGGTTGGGAGAAGCGCCATTCACCTTATCGAAATAGAAATTAACCACTTCTTCCAGTGTTTTGAAGCGCCCGTCATGCATATATGGTGCCGTAAGGGCAATATTGCGCAGGGTAGGGACCCTCATTTTACCCACATCTTTAGACAGTCCAGTCGTCTTGGCAATGCCGGAGTCCGGCTTCATATCCAGTCCGTTATTGCGGAAAAAATTGTCGGTCAGTAATACATCGCTATGGCAATGGTTACAGGATGCTCCCTCGCTGAAGAAGAGGTCCAGGCCTCGTTCTTCCTCTTTGGTAAATACACTGGCATCGCCACCGAAAAAGTAACGATCAAAGCGGGAATTGAACGAAACGATACTGCGCTCAAATTGTGCCAGCGCCTTCAGCACCAGATTACTGTCGATTTTGGAAGTACCAAAGGCTTTATAAAAGCGCTTGGGATAGTCTGCATGTGACTGCAGGCGGGGCAGTATAATGGCCCAGCTGCTCGCCATTTCTATAGGATTGGTAATCGGGTCATTGGCCTGTGCCTCCAGTGTTTTGGCACGACCATCCCAGAACAGGAAATTACTCCAGGCCAGGTTGACCACAGACATGGATTGCTTCACGCCCAGGTCGCCACGTACCCCGAAACTGAATTGTCTGGGATCGGAAAATGCATAAGCCTGCTGGTGGCAGGCCGCACAACTCATGGTACGGTTTTCGCTGAGGATACCATCATAAAAAAGGTAACGACCCAGCTCTACACCCTCCTTTGTCATCGGATTTTCCTTAGGCATGGGCATGGGTTCGAAGTAGTCCGTTACAAACTCAGGCAATGCCGGTTGAAAGGGCGTTGGTTTGTAAGGAGTAGCTTTCTCTTTTTGTGTCGCACTCAGTAAAATGGTCAGTCCTGTCAGGAACAGGACCGCAATAGTTAATTTATGCCGTTTCATTCCGCCTCAAATTTACTTTTCGATACCTCTACAGCATGTCGTACCGCTTTAATAATTTTACCGTTTTCTAAAGGGGTATAACCTTGTTTTTTATAAAATCCTTTATGTCTTCTGCCATCGCCTACTACCACGATAGTAGGCATACCCATACCGCCGTAAAAGGCTACCTCATCTGCTCCGTTAATAAAAAGAGCATCGGGATTGAATTTGTTTTCCTTTACCCATTTTTTCGCCATTTTCTCTGTAGACTCATTTTCGTATACCGTCTGGTAGTACTTGATCTTACCGGGATACTTGGCCTTCAGTGATGCAACAACCTTTTCCAGGCCCTTGCCAGCCGTGATGCAGGGGCGGCAGTCGATCATGAAATACTCATGTATAATTACATAACCGCTGTCCAGCATATTCCATAACTCTACCTTCTGCTGGTTAAGTACATTTGTATTTACCCAGTTTTTAGTATTGTATATAGTCGATTCCGGAATGGAAAAGTTATGCGTATGGTCCTCTTCCTTCTGCTCGTAATCCTGCGCCAATACTGTATTGCTGAAGGATATAGACAACAGAATTGAAAAAAGGGTTATATAATTTTTCATGATATTACAAAAATAAGGCTTTTCGTACGAGATATCAAGCAATGAAAAATAGTGTTGCTTTTTGCCAACGAATTGATTCATAAAGCCGTCTACAAAAGAATGGGGTACAGTATCCCGATCGGGTATATATATTAAAAATTACGGCAATAAGTCTTTTTTGTGTAATCTCTTTACTATTTTTACGCTTTCGGCGAATTGTATGCCGGATTACTGTCACGTGAAAACCATTGATAACTTAAAAACATAAATTTTGATTATGAACAAAATTTATTCCCTATTATTATGTGCTGTCTTATGTTGTATAGCAGGCATAAATGCATTTGCATCTCACGTTGTGGGTGGAGAACTTACTTATAAGTACATCTCTTCATCCGGAACCAATCACACTTATCAGTTGCAGTTCATCGTGTACGGTGACTGTAGCGGGGCTGCCTACAGCTCATTTGCCTCAACTACTGCAGCAGGTATTAATATCTACAACAATGGTGTACAGCAGGGCGCAACCATCGACCTGCCGCGTATCAATTCAGAAAGTGATATCCTGATCTCCCCGGTATGTGCTACCCAGCTGACCAGTACAACCTGTTCTCCTGGTGGTACGATCGTAGGGGTAAAGAAATATACCTTCCGTGGCAATATCGTCATTGCAGGTACTTCTGCTAACTGGAGATTTGCCTTCAACGGTAACCTGGTAAACGGTTCTTCTGCGGGTAGAACATCTATCATCGATAACGTGACCAATATCGGTACCATGTATATCGGTGCTACACTGAACAATGTTGGTGGACAGAATAACTCCCCTACATTTACGGCCGATCCTACACCATTCTTCTGTATCGGTATTCCGAGTTCTTATGGCCTGGGTGCGGTAGAAACAGAAGGTGATGTGCTGACCTACAGCCTGGCGCCAGCGATCAATGATGCATTGGGTACAACCACTGTAACATATAATGTAACACCTACAGGTGGTACTGGTCCGTTCACCATTACGGCTCCATTACCTGCTGTACCGGGTACATTCCTGTTTTCCGGAACTACCGGTCAGCTGGACTTTACTCCTGCAGCTATGACCTCTAGTACCAGCGGTGCTAACATCCGCGAGTGTACGGTTGTAAACAAGGTGACCGAAACCCGTAACGGGGTAGAAGTAGGTACTACTTATCGTGAAATGATGTTCGTGTTATTAACGAACTGTACCAATACAGCACCATCTACACCGGTATCCGGTGCCCAGAACGGCGACCTGCTGCCAAGCACACCGAGCAGTGTTCAGTTTGAGACCTGTGAGGCGCAAACATCGACCTTCGCCTTTGATGTACCGGTAACAGATGCTCAGGGTGATAATGTAACCATTACAGCAACTAATATCCCTTCCGGTGCGGTGTTTAATGTAACCAACAATGGTACACCTAACCCTACCGCACACTTCTCCTGGGTGCTGAATACTGTAGCTGCGGGTACATACCAGTTCTTTATTACGTATAAAGATGATGGTTGTCCGATCTCCAGTATCAAAACAGTGACTTATACTGTTTATGTACTGCCGTTCAACGGAAACTTCCAGACGGGTTCTCAGCCACCATGCCGCGATATGATCAATGGTAAAGCCTGGATCACACAGCCTGCATCCGATACCGCTAAGTATAAAATTACCTGGATGGATCCTGCGTTCAATGTACTGCGCGCTGTAAACTTCACAGACCAGGGTGATACATTCAATAACATTGCTTCCGGTAACTACGTAGTAGAGGTAGAAAACTATCGTGGTTGTAAACGTAAATTCGATGTGATCGTAGATACGCCTACTTATAGAGCTAAGTTTGAAGTAGACAGTATCATCTGTGTGAACACAAATCTGACCTTCAACCCTAACTTCCCTAACAATGATTTTGTAAGCTGGAGCTGGGATTTCGGTAACGGTGTTACCTCTAATATGCAAACGCCTACTCATCAGTATCCTTACAGTGGTCATTATCTGATCAAAATGGTTGGTGTTACCTCTCTTGGTTGTATTGATTCTTTCCAGCAATGGGTAACTGTAGATTCTGTGATGACTCCTGAGTTTGTACTGGATCGCAATACACTTTGTGCCGGCGAGCAGGTACATGTTACTCCTGAGTATGGTCTGAATCCTACTGGTGTATCCTGGGATTTCGGTGATGGCGGTACGCTGCAAACAGGCGCGGTAACTGGTATGACTTATGCTTATACTACCCCTGGTACTTATCCTGTAGCGATGACGGTATCTTACAGAACTTGTCCGGATATTACTTATACCAAGAACATTACGATCAGCAGCTACCCTGTAGTAGACCTGGGTAATGATACTGCTTTATGTTACCGCGGTGCACCTATTACCCTGGCTAACCAGGTTGTGAATACAGGTGTGCTGTATCACTGGAATACCGGTGCGACTACATCAAGCATTCAGGCAACCGGTCCTGGTGTATATAGCCTGACAGCTACAAACAGTGCAGACTGTTCTACAACTGACAGTGTAACGATCCGCAAAGATTGTTATGTAGACATTCCGAATGCGTTCTCTCCGAACGGAGATGGTGTTAGTGATTACTTCTTCCCTAGAAGCCTGTTGTCAAGAGGCGTAAGCAGCTTCGAGATGTCGGTATACAACCGTTGGGGAGAGAAAGTATTCCTGACACAGAAGATCGAAGGTCGTGGCTGGGATGGTATGTACAGCGGTAAAGTACAGCCTGCCGGAGTATATATCTACGACATCAGTGTCAAGTTTAAAGATGGTACTGAAGAGCGTTATCAGGGTAATGTAACCTTAATCAGATAATTGCGATTTTATATAAAAAACAAGCGCGCGGGATTCATATCCCGCGCGCTTGTTTTTTATATAACCAACCAAAGGCATTTTAACCTTGTCTTAATAAAGGGAGAAGTATGATCCGGTAAGATGTTAAAAAAAATTGCCTGATATTATGATTTGCGCAACATTTTTTTTACTTTTACTCATTGCATTCGTTGGTTTGTGCTTCACCATGCTTACCAATTCTATCAATATAAATCCATTTTATGAGAAAAGCATACGCTCAATTACTATGCACGATACTATGTCTCTTTGGAGGTATAAATGCATTTGCATCTCACGTTGTAGGAGGTGAGATCACCTATAAATTTATTTCTACTACGGGAACCAATCATACCTACCAGGTACAGGTTATCATTTATGGTGATTGTAGCGGAGGTTCTTTCCCGTCTTTTACAGGTTCTACATCTGCAGGTCTTAATATATACAAGGCTGGTGTACAGCAAGGCGCTGCAATTAACCTGCCGCGTATCAATGCAGAAAGCGATATCCTGATCTCCCCGGTATGTGCAACGCAGCTGACGAGCACAACCTGTTCTCCCGGCGGTACGATCGTAGGGGTGAAAAAGTATACCTTCCGTGGTAACATTGTGCTGGCCGGTACTTCAAACGACTGGCGCTTTGCATTTAACGGAGACCTGGTAAGTTCTACTGCGGGTAGAAGTGCCTTGATTCAAAATACTGTAGGAGCAAGTGGTACCACTATGTACATTGGTGCTACGCTGAACAATGTAGCTGGTCAGAATACGACCCCTACCTTTACATCAGATCCTTCACCGTTCTTCTGTCTGAACATCCCTCAGAGCTATAGCCTGGGTGCGGTTGAGACTGAAGGTGATGCCTTATCTTATAGCCTGGTTGGTGCCAATACCAATGCTATCGGTACAACCAATATGAACTATGTAGCCGGTTATACCGCTACAACCCCATTACCTGCAGCACCGGGTACTTTCCTGTTCTCCGGTACAACCGGCCAGACGGATTTTACACCAAATGCAATGGTCAACAGTGTAGTGGTAAATAAAGTAACCGAAACCCGTAACGGGGTAGAGGTTGGTAGCTGTTGTCGTGAGATGCTGTTCGTAATGTTACAGAACTGTGCGAATACATCACCATCTACACCGGTATCCGGTGCCCAGAACGGCGACCTGCTGCCAAGCACACCGAGCAGTGTTCAGTTTGAGACCTGTGAGGCGCAAACATCGACCTTCGCCTTTGATGTACCGGTAACAGATGCTCAGGGTGATAATGTAACCATTACAGCAACTAATATCCCTTCCGGTGCGGTGTTTAATGTAACCAACAATGGTACACCTAACCCTACCGCACACTTCTCCTGGGTGCTGAATACTGTAGCTGCGGGTACATACCAGTTCTTTATTACGTATAAAGATGATGGTTGTCCGATCTCCAGTATCAAAACAGTGACTTATACTGTTTATGTACTGCCGTTCAACGGAAACTTCCAGACGGGTTCTCAGCCACCATGCCGCGATATGATCAATGGTAAAGCCTGGATCACACAGCCTGCATCCGATACCGCTAAGTATAAAATTACCTGGATGGATCCTGCGTTCAATGTACTGCGCGCTGTAAACTTCACAGACCAGGGTGATACATTCAATAACATTGCTTCCGGTAACTACGTAGTAGAGGTAGAAAACTATCGTGGTTGTAAACGTAAATTCGATGTGATCGTAGATACGCCTACTTATAGAGCTAAGTTTGAAGTAGACAGTATCATCTGTGTGAACACAAATCTGACCTTCAACCCTAACTTCCCTAACAATGATTTTGTAAGCTGGAGCTGGGATTTCGGTAACGGTGTTACCTCTAATATGCAAACGCCTACTCATCAGTATCCTTACAGTGGTCATTATCTGATCAAAATGGTTGGTGTTACCTCTCTTGGTTGTATTGATTCTTTCCAGCAATGGGTAACTGTAGATTCTGTGATGACTCCTGAGTTTGTACTGGATCGCAATACACTTTGTGCCGGCGAGCAGGTACATGTTACTCCTGAGTATGGTCTGAATCCTACTGGTGTATCCTGGGATTTCGGTGATGGCGGTACGCTGCAAACAGGCGCGGTAACTGGTATGACTTATGCTTATACTACCCCTGGTACTTATCCTGTAGCGATGACGGTATCTTACAGAACTTGTCCGGATATTACTTATACCAAGAACATTACGATCAGCAGCTACCCTGTAGTAGACCTGGGTAATGATACTGCTTTATGTTACCGCGGTGCACCTATTACCCTGGCTAACCAGGTTGTGAATACAGGTGTGCTGTATCACTGGAATACCGGTGCGACTACATCAAGCATTCAGGCAACCGGTCCTGGTGTATATAGCCTGACAGCTACAAACAGTGCAGACTGTTCTACAACTGACAGTGTAACGATCCGCAAAGATTGTTATGTAGACATTCCGAATGCGTTCTCTCCGAACGGAGATGGTGTTAGTGATTACTTCTTCCCTAGAAGCCTGTTGTCAAGAGGCGTAAGCAGCTTCGAGATGTCGGTATACAACCGTTGGGGAGAGAAAGTATTCCTGACACAGAAGATCGAAGGTCGTGGCTGGGATGGTATGTACAGCGGTAAAGTACAGCCTGCCGGAGTATATATCTACGACATCAGTGTCAAGTTTAAAGATGGTACTGAAGAGCGTTATCAGGGTAATGTAACCTTAATCAGATAAAATAGAATAATCTTAGATGTTGCGCGCCTGCGGCGCGCAACATCTAAGATTTACATGTAAATAAACAATTGAAAAACGACAATTAATGACAACATTGAAGCAAATAGTTCTAGGATCAGCAGCAGTGCTTTCTTTAGCGTTCAGCGTTACATCGTGTAAGAAATCCTATAGTGTTGACGGTCCGGAGACTTCTCCTTATGTGTCTTCTGTATATGCTGTAAATAGTAATAGAAGTGTACTGGCATTAGACCCTGCTACAGGTGCAAAACGATGGGAAACAAAGGTAGGTAGTGATGTATATGCTACTCCTGTAGTGATCTCCCGTAAATTGTACGTGGTGGATATTACCGGGAAGATCTACAGAATAGATCCGAAAAACGGTAAAATCGAAGCCTCGTCTTCACTGGGAGGAGCCGTTTATGGTACACCACTTTCTTACGACCGTAAACTGATTATCCCGATTGGAAATACCGTGAAAATGATTGACCCGACGGGTAACTTTACTACTGTATGGAGCTATACTGCAACAGATCAGGTAAGAACCTCTCCAGCACTCAATGTGAGTAAAACAGATACCAACAAAAAGGTAGTCTTCTTTGCTGCCGGAACTAAAGTATACGCGCTGCAGGCCGATAATGGTGCGCAGATGTGGCAGACCTCCGTTTCCGGTGCAGGTAATTTCGCCTCTTCTGTAAGTGCGGCAAACCGTAACTACCTGTATGTAGGAAATGATAATGGTAGTTTATATGCACTGAATTCGAATGACGGGAGCACATACTGGTCTTATCCTACCGGCTCTGCGATCAAGAGTTCTCCTATCTCTGTAGGCGGTAACATTATCGTGGGCAGTGATGACCGCAACCTATACTCAGTAGATTCGGCAACAGGTCTGCTGCGCTGGAAATATACAGCTTCAGATCGTATTGCTTCTTCTCCTTTTGTATACAATCAGAATGTATACTTCGGATCTAATGATTACAACCTGTATGCCATCAACATCATTGACGGTACTTTAAAATGGAAGTTCCTGACGTTTAGTGTCATCAGCAGTTCCCCGTTTGCGTATAACAATACTTTATACTTCAACTCTTTTGATAAGAATGTATATGCACTGGATAGTGAAGACGGCAGCCAGAAATGGAGCTATAATACCAATGCAACGATGAATGCGTCAATGATCCTGGATACTATATCAGGTAGCGTAGTGCCGTCCATCAGCGGTAATTATCCTTACTAAACCATACAAATTCTTATACAGAGGCCGCAGCATACCATGCTGCGGCCTCTGTCTGTTTTACTAATTAGTGTTATCTTTGGACTCTCAAAACATTGATAATAAAACAGATATATGAATATCTTTAAGACTGCCGTACAATCATACGATTATGCCTCTTTCCTGCAATATGCAGAGGCAGTGATTGCAAAGAATGAAGCGAATCCGGAATTGGTTGCGAATGACAAATACGCATTCTATACCAAATTGAATTTTCAGCGGATGAAACGCTGGAATAAGACATTTACTCCGGATGCAGCATTGATTACTAAACTGAAAGCGCAGCCACAGCAAAGCTGGTGGGTGATCACCGAAGCCTGGTGTGGGGATAGTGCGCAGAATCTGCCCGTAATTGCGGCTGTAGCTGCTGCGGCAGGTATTGAGTTGCGCATTGTACTTCGCGATGAAAATGAGGCTATTATTGATGCTTATCTGACTAACGGGACCAGGAGCATCCCGATCCTGGTTGCTTTTGATGAAGCAGATAATCAATTGTTCCGCTGGGGGCCAAGACCGGCAGGGGCACAGGCATTGATGATAGACTGGAAATCCAATCCTAATGGCAGGGATTTTGAAGCTTTTGAGCTGGAAATGCACCAGTGGTATAACCATCATAAAGGAAAAGAACCACAGGAAGAGATCGCGGCACTGCTGGGTTAATTAAAATTGCCTATGCTGCAGATCGTAGATACAAGTAATGAAATAATACGAATCAGGAATATATATAAACATAAAGAGCTCTCAAGTAGAAACTTGAAAACTCTCTTATATAGGCGTAGGAATTTGATTTGTTTATGAAGAATTGCTTATTACTTCATTACCCATGAAAGGCTCCGATCGCATAAAAGCGCAGGTAATTTCCTGTTCAAAATGTTGTTTTAATTGATTGTTCAAAATTACATAAAACTAGACTTTACTTAAGTAAAATGCAACCTAACTTATGTATGGTTTATTTTATAACAGCTTGTTAATGAGATAGATATTCATGTAGTGATAAAACATCTTGATAACAATTGCCTTATGATTTATATTGATAATCAACTATTTGATGGTATATGTGATAGGTGCTACAAACAAACTTTAGTACTGTTTTACTTTTTTTATAACACAATGGCACGATAATTGATAAGAATGGGGTCGCAAGATGCGACCCCATTCTTATCAATTATTCAAATTATTATCTTCCGCCTGAGAAGTATTTATTGATGGCGCTTGTCCTATTCTTTACCTTCATTTTAAAGAATATATTATAGATATGCCATTTGAGCGTGGCAATTTTTATCATTAGCTTATCCGCAATTTCCTGATAACTGTAACCTTTTGAAAGGAGCCCGAGAATAGTAGCTTCTTGCTTTGTAATGGTATAATCTTTTTTGTCTTCTAATGGCTTTTCTTCTGCCTGGGGTAAATAATTAAGTAGTTTTGTCGCAATACAGCTGCTAATGGGCATTTCCCCATTATACATTTCTAAAAGGGCATCGATTAACTGATATGGTTTGCCTCTCTTTAGAATATATGAGCTCGCACCTGCTTTTAACGCTTCAAATATATTTTCATCATCTTCAAAAACAGTGCAGACCATAAATTTGACATCTTCAACTAATGGCTTTAATGTCCGAATGCACTCTACTCCGGATATATCAGGCAATCCGATATCCATTATAACAACATCAGGTTTGTATTTAAGAATACCTTCAATAGCATCTTTTCCATTGCCATAAATACCAACATAGTCAAACAATTGACTGTTGTTTATAATGGTTTTAAAGTTGTATTGATGCTCAGGCTGATCTTCAACAATTATTACTGTTATCATGGTGTAAAGGTCATTCAAATTCCTGTTTGATGAAAATGAGAAGAACTAACTTTTGTACTTTTTTATCTGTTATGATGGTATAATATCATATTATTTAATCACATTCGGATATGCATTATGGTAATATATTAAAAAATAAATCGTTGATCATGAATAATAAGCTTACCTTACAACCGTACTGAACTATTATAATCAACCCGGAACAAGTTTTTATTTAAATTGTACATAGGCCCCTTTGTTTTGAGGGGCTAATTTGTTTTATATAATATTAATTATTGTTTTAATAAATAAATTGACTATATTTGCACATATCACTTCCCGGAATAGGAAAAATTGTCCTTAGTAATAACCTTCTCTTTACTTGTATCTAAGGCACACTGTACAAACTTGATCACTCCAATTTTTTGCGGTTTATTTTATTTGAGATTTATCTCATTTTATTAATATGTATTTGAATATACAATTTAGTATTATCTATTCCATGAAACCAATTAATAGTCAAGCAAAAATCATGGATAAACAACAATATAAAAGCAAACTTAAATATAGTCATTACGCAAAAGAAGATACCGTAATATTCAATATGATCGTATTCGGACTTCTTTTTTTTTCTTCATTAGCACTCTTATTTTTCAATATTTGATGGACATCTAAAACCACATCTTAATAGAGGGAATATAGGAATGGCACACAAATCGTGTGCCATTTTTTTTGTTTATTTATTCAGGTGATATGGTACATCAGAGGTGCATTGAGCCGATGTGTGATTTGTGTAAGATTTAAACACATTTATATAACGGTTTAATGCGTGTTATGTACCACCTTTACTAAGTGAAAATGAATTCACAATCTCAATATTAGTAAAATGGAAAATAATAAAAGTAGTGCCAGAGAAGATTTCAAAATTATTGGAAACTGGGATAAACAATCCAATGCATTGAAAGAAAAATTTCCGCAGTTAACTATGGCTGACCTTAAATTTGACCAGGGCAAGGAGAGTGAAATGCTGACCAGAGTGCAGGAACGCCTGAACAAAGGCAGAGAAGAGGTGATTAATATCATCAGGAAAGGACAGCCACAAGAGGGTAAAGCCCAGTAAAATTAATTAAACTAAGAACTTAAGCATATAATAAACGAAAGACAGAACCTACAAGGTTCTGTCTTTCGTTATAAGGCATAGTTATATTCCCTTCAATTTAAAGAAACTGACTATCCGCATGTTGTAAACATATCTTGTCCGTCCTTTTGTCCGGCAACAAAAGGACCAAAAATGCCTTTGTTTTCATCAAGGCGATTGCGGTGCACCGCCATTTTGTACCGTTGCGTGCATTGATCGTCTGAGCTTAACGTGTGATGCGTTCGGTGCTCAACGATCGCATCTCCAACCAAAATGGCTATCGCTGTGATGAAAACAATAAGCGATCCGTACAAGTACATATCGCTTAGGATGGCCTTATAAATCCGGCGTTAATAAAATCATTGGCTCGGTCGATAAAGTCGGAAACCACTGTCTGAGCGCAGCGAGTCTGGTTTGCGACCGACCGACACCTTGATTTTTAGCCAGGGATTTATACAGCCTTGATTTTTTGGCGGTACCTTTTGCATCAAGGCAAAAGGTAGCAAATAACCATAAATGGAAACCAAAGAAATATTTTAGGTCTTTCTTTCCTTAAGCGGATACTCAGTTTAAAGAAATGCAATAACCAGGATATACTTATTCAAGTGATCTTCATTACAAAACTATAAGCTATTATCATCTGTTATCGTTATGATGTCCGGATGTTCATCCAAAGGAAGATGGTTCAGGGTGCAATATTGATTGAAAAATATTATTGCTGCCTGCAGTGTATCTACATCTGGTAAGTATAAGCACATTTTGAACAGCGCATCTGAATGAGGCTTGTGTTTATCAGTATCATTGAACTTGGTATGGTACTTTGTAATTTTATGAGGGATACTATCCAACAGGCGACACAGCCGATTGTAAATATCTTCATGTTCGGTCTTACCTTTGTATTGCCCTGAATAGTCAATGGTATATGTTAGCCGGTACATATTAAAATTTTTATAAAGATATGTACTATTTCATGATTAGTGATATCTTTTATAAAGTAAGATCAATACGTAGAAGGGCAGAAACGGATTATCTTAGGGGAGCTCCAGGACGCTTGCCAGTAAAAAATATAAAAAAGCACTATCGTATGAGGTACTTAAGTATCTTAATATTATCTTGCCTGTCTGCGATACTGACACCTTAATTTTTATGGAAATAATACCCGCTGCGCGTCATACCTGTACAGCACCTTAATCATATATATACTTTGACTGGTCCATTAGCACATATTTCTGAAGAGTACCTGCTATCTTTGTATTACAAAGAAGGCGACAGCCGGTATGTAGGAGAATTGCTGAGCCGGTATACCATGCGTCTTTTAGGGGTAAGCATGAAGTACCTGAAGGATGAAGATGAAGCACAGGATATGGTACAGCAGGTATTTGTAAAAGCCCTGCAGGAAATAGGGAAGTACAAAATAGATAATTTCGGCGGATGGCTGTACCGTATAGCGCAGAATGCCTGTATCTCTTATATAAGGGCTAAGAAGCATTTTGTAGAGGATATGGCCCTGCAGTATACCCCGGCCGATGAAGGGCTGAATGAAGCAGAACACTGGAAGGTGGAGCAGCATTATGAACACCTGCAACAAGCCCTGGCCTCTTTAAAGGAGGATCAGAAGGTGTGTGTAGAACTGTTTTACCTGCACAAAAAGAGCTACCAGGAGATCGCAGATAGTACCGATTATACCCTCAAAGAAGTAAAAAGTAATATTCAGAACGGAAAGCGGAATCTGAAAATACTGATTGAACAAATAAAAAAGGACGCCAAATATGTCTAACCGGAAACAACCATATCAGCAACCCAAGCCCGATGATGAGGAGGCGCTGTGGCAATATGTGTCCGGTAGCCTGCCTCCTGAGAAAGCACATTTACTGGAGGCCGATAAGGTAGATGATCCTTTCTGGAATGATGCGGTGGAAGGATTGCAGCAACTGGGCGACAGCCAGAAGATCCGTAAGGTGACCGCACAGCTGAAGCAACAGGCGCATAAAACCGCAGGTACTAAGGATAGGAAAAATAGCATGCAGCGCCATCAGCAGCATAATATACTCATCACTGTACTCATCCTATTGCTCTTACTGGTTTGCTACTTTTTCTTTCATTTCGGCGCAAAGTAAAATATAATAATACCGTATAAAGATAAAGCCTGATCATTTGATCAGGCTTTATCTTTATACAATATTCAGAAATGAATTAATCTTTTTTGCGATAATAGATCTTATCGTTGTTGAATTCGTTGATCGATTGCAGTACAGGGTTAGCCATACGCTCGTAAAAACGGGAAATTTCGATCTGCTCTTTGTTCTCGTGAACTTCTTCCAGCGTATCGGTATGGTTCGCAAAATCTTCCAGCTTACGATGCAGTTCTTCTTTCATCGTAACATTGATCTGGTTGGCACGTTTGGCAATGACAGAAATGGTCTCATAAATATTGCCCGTTTTTTCCTTCATTGCGGCTACATCGCGTGTTTCGATCAGGGGATTCAAAGACGAAACGAGTTTTTTAGTTGTGCTCATTATTTTTACGTAATTTATTAATTTTTACAGTTGCATCAGCATGTAAGCCTTCTGCATTTTTTATAAATGTCGATTGCGGGTATTGTTCTTTAAGCATGTTAAATGCGGAAACAACCTCGGCAAAACGCTCTTCCTGCTTATCTGGTCTGCTGTGTGTCGCATAGTGATAGCTGGAGCGGATAATCATATACTGGTAATAATCTGCATTTTCAGAATCAGGGTATTCGTCCAGGGCAGATTTGTATGCCACAATCGCCGCTTTATACTGATCCATATCGAAATACAGCTTAGCTGCACCGGCCTCTTTCTGCTCTAATTTCTCACGGCAGATGTCCAGGTACTTATTAGCCTCTGCGGTGAATTTTGAATCTTTGTACAGCGAGGTAAACGTGTACAGGGCTGCCATAGCTTTTACTGTGCTGGACTGATCCAGGGTAAACTTCGGCGCATCTTTGAACAGGCTTACTGCGTACATAAATTCACATTCCTCTGCACGCTTGCTGGATGGGAAATTATCTACAAAAGTCCGGAACTGGTAAGAAGAACTGAGATAGTCCTTCATGTTGTAAAATGAATAAGCATAACGGTATTGCAACTCTTCATGGTTCTTGGTGCCACGCACCACAGGGATTAAAGAAGCATATAGTTCATTAGCTTTATACCAGGTTTTCTTCTCGTAGTATTCATTCGCTTTAGTCAGTCTCACATTGGCGTCCTTATTTTTTAAATAAGTATCCACACCTCCGCAGGAGGATAAGAGGAGACCAGACAGGGAAGCAAGCAGCAGCAGTTTACGCATAGTCGTGTGCAAAAGTACGATTTTTTTATTAAAGATATTAATTTATGATAGAAACGCAGATTATCTCCGAAATTGTATATATATTTGCGAACTTCAAAAAATCAGCGGCGGTGGCGAAATTGGTAGACGCGCAACGTTGAGGTCGTTGTGTCCGCAAGGACTTGGGAGTTCGAATCTCCTCTGCCGCACTGAATTGTAAAAGAGACCCGCAACGGGTCTCTTTTTTATTAGGCCTCCGGCCGGTATCATTTTACCCGTTAATAATTTCACCACCATTGGGGTGCAGGACCTGCCCGGTGATGTAGGATGCCTCTTCCGAAGCCAGGAATGTATAGCAGGGAGCTACCTCATTAGGCTGGCCCGGTCGCTTCATCGGCGTATCTTTCCCAAAATCGGCCACTTCCTTTTCTGAAAAACTGGCTGGGATCAGGGGCGTCCAGATCGGACCGGGTGCCACCGCATTAACCCGAATGCCCTTTGCAGCAAGTGCACTGGACAGGGATCTGGTAAAGCCTACCAGCGCCGCCTTGGTTGAGGCATAGTCAATCAGGTGATCACTGCCCCTGTAGGCCGTTACAGAAGTCGTATTGATGATACTGCTGCCTTTTTTCATATGCGGCAGACAGGCCAGACTCAGGTAAAATGCAGCAAATACATTGGTTTCAAAAGTGAGGAGCAGTTGTGCAGCCGTAATATCTGCAGGCTCGGTCTGTTCGAACTGTACCGCAGCATTATTGACCACTATATCTATAGCGCCGAACTGCTGCAGGGTGCTTGCAGCCACCTTTTTACAGAACGATTCTTCGCGTACATCTCCTTTAAACAGCTGTACCTTTCCTCCCAGGGCCAGGACTTCTTTTTCTGTATCTGCAGCATCAGTATCTTCTTCCAGGTATACAATGGCCACGGTAGCACCTTCTTTGGCAAAGTCAAGCGCTATTGCCTTACCTATACCACTGTCGCCACCGGTAATGATGGCCACTTTCTGCTGCAGGCGGCCCGTCCCGGAATCCAGCTTCGGCTGTGATAAGGGTTGGGGAATCATTTCTGTCTCTACACCTGGCTGATGATCCTGCGTTTGCGGGGGAATAGTTTCGATTACATCCTTTTCATTTTTCATAGTCTTTGGTTGTAAATTGAGGTACAAAAAAATCATGAATCAGTTGCAGGCTTTGGAGCACAGCATCCTGCTGTACGGCACAGTTATATCAAATAATGCCTTCATGGAAACATGAGCCAGCTCCGGGCATATTGCGGCCTGAACACTAAATGCAGCTTGCCGTTACACTTTCTGCAACGGCAAGGGGTAATCTGTTGTTGATTGAATAACAACTTAATGTTGTTATGACATTCCCGCCTTAATGGCTTGTACGATTATCAGGCACTCCCAACCAGGGAAAAGCTCTTCAGCTTATTGTACAAGGTCTTACGGTCTATCCTCAGCAGGCTTGCCGCTTTGGATTTATTGTAATTAGCACATTTTAATGCTTCTTCAATTTCTTTAATGCCTATCCTGCGGGTAGCCTTTTTGGGATGGCTTTCTGTCGTCTGCAGATCATACTCATCCCCTGCCAGTGCAGATATAGGATACAGGATCTCGCGGGGTAGTACCTGGCGCGTGATCAGGCAGCCGTCATCGGTAAGCAGGCAGGCTCTCCGGATCACATTTTTCAATTCCCGGATGTTTCCCGGCCATTCATACTGTCGCAAGAGCTGTTCTGTTTCAGCATCTATGCCCATCACAATTTTATGCAATTCTATATTGGTCTCCTGCATAAAATGTTCAATAAAAATGTTCAGGTCTTCTTTCCGCTCTCTCAGTGGTGGTATCGCAATCTCAAATTCGTTCAACCTGTGGAAAAGATCTTCACGGAATTTACCGGCTTTTACCGCCAGGGCCAGGTCTTCGTTTGATGCGGCAACGACCCGTACCTCCACGGGAATATCTTCCGTACCGCCGACTCTGCGGATTTTGCGTTCCTGCAAGGCGCGGAGCAGATAACTTTGCACATCATAGTCCAGGTTGGCAATCTCATCCAGGAATATGGTGCCTTTATGAGCCAGTTCAAAGGCCCCGGCTTTGGCACTGTGTGCTCCTGTAAAACTGCCTTTTTCATGACCGAACAGTTCGCTCAGGGCAAGTTCTTTGGAGAGGCAACCACAGTCTACGGCAATGTACGGAGCTTTGCGATCGTAGGTCTGGGCCAGACGATGTGCCACAGACTCTTTACCGGTACCGGTTTCTCCATAAATAATCACACTGAAAGAAGTAGGGGCTACCAGGTCTATTTGTTCATACATCCTGGTGGCACGCATACTGATTCCTGCAACATACTTTTTAATATTTGTCTGGGCTCTGGTATGCAGGGGTTCTGCCGAATGCTGTTTTTGCCCCACAGAGGCCTTTTCTTTCTGAAGGCATTTCAATTGTGCAAGATTAGCAATCAGCTCTTCTATAAACACCGGTCTGTTCAGACAGGTAAACAGCCCCTGACGCACCAGCTCGATCGCTTTATAAATCTGTACATTTTCGGTGATGAAAATCACATCTGTACCTGGGGCAGCCTCCTTCAGGGTTGCCAGAATTTCATGTGGGCAGCGGGTATTCAAAATCGGAACACAACACACAACAGCATCATAATGATGTTTCTTGATGAGGGTTACAGCACTTTGTAAAGCAAATGTCTCTTCAGTTTCAATTTGCTCTGCATTAAGGTTGCGTTTCAAATAGCTGCTATAAGCCCGGTCATCGGAAATAAGAAGAACTTTCATTAGATTGTCGTTTTAAGGGTCAGTTAATAACTGGTTAAGGGTAAGTAAATTTAACCCTCTTATCCGAACAATTTGTCTTTATAATGTTAAATAATAGAAAGTTTAATGAGATGGCTATTAGGGAATTGCTTGCTTTCTCAACAGAAAATGTTGCCCTGCGAGGGTTTCAGGAATATTTATCCGGTGCCCCCGGGTGAAAATTATACGCTCCGGCACTGGGATTTTTTACCAAATTGTTATTAACATATTGTTCTTTTTCTTCGGTTCTGCAAAAAATATGCCGGCAACTAACTCAGTATGAATCAGCTAAATAGTACAGTATTATGGATGCTTTTCAGAATAATACATGCCATTTTTTAATGAATTGTAAACCATCCCCGTGGATGACTTTTTTATAGTTTGATTCCCTACATTTGGTTCTAAATCTAAAAAACTGTACTATGAGTATTTTCTTACAGGTTATTCCTGCGCAGGCCGATGAAGCATTGAAGATCGGCGAAACATGGGCTTCCAAGGCCAAAGATTTCTTATTTGATTACGGGCCAAAGGTAGTAGGGGCGATACTGGTGTATATTATCGGTCAGTGGATTATTAACCGTTTGATTTCCCTGTTCCGGCGCGCCATTGCACATCGGAAATTCGATGCCTCTCTGTCCACCTTCCTGTTGTCGCTGGTCAAAGTAAGTTTACTGCTCGTATTATTCCTGTCTATCGCTGGTATACTGGGTGTTAATATTATGGGTTTCTCCGCGATACTGGCCGGTGCAGCTGTGGGTATAGGTGCTGCGCTGAACGGTTCTTTAGGTAACCTGGCCGGTGGGGTAATGCTCATGATCTTCCGCCCGTTTAAGGTGGGTGATATTATAGATGCGCAGGGTAGTGCAGGTGTAGTGCAGGAGCTGGGTATTTTCAGCACCATTATCCTGACCCCTGAAAATAAAACGGTTATCCTGCCGAACGGGCCGTTGTCTACCGGCGTGATCACCAATTTCAATACACATGGCAACCTGAGGGTTGATATAAATATGGCTATTGCCAATGACCAGGATGTAGATAAGGCGAGAGATATTGCTATGAAGGCGATTGCCTCACATCCTAAGGTACTCAGTACACCAGCTCCGGAATTTGTCGTGAGCAGCGTATCAGATTTTATGACCAAGATTGCTATACGTCCGTATACTACCCAGGGCGATTACTGGGATGTATATTTCGGGGTTACCGAGCTGGTCAAAAAAGCATTTGAAGCCAATGGTATTGCCGGTCCTACACCAACGCATGTAATCATCAATAAACAAGTGTAAATTTCCTGATTGCATTAATAGATTGAAAAGACAGTATGTGTATGCATACTGTCTTTTGTTTTTTACACGATACATTACCTGAAACAAACGTTTATATTTCCGGAAAAATGCCCATGCCCGGGCCGGTTTCGTATTGCAGTATTATTAAGGTCTTGGGGCACAAGGGAATAATGATCTGTATATCGGATTCAGGTTCTGAACCTTATAAATTACAGAGACATGTATGCGCCGTATCGCATAATTTTTTTGAAACTATGCAGCAATGCGTTACATTTGCCGAGAATTTTTTAAATAAAATCCGAAAACATGTCTGTAGTAGATTTGATTATGCCTAAAATGGGCGAAAGTATTATGGAAGCCACTGTACTGAAATGGCACAAAAATCCGGGAGATTCCGTTAAGATGGACGAAACCGTACTGGAAATTGCCACTGATAAGGTGGACAGTGAGGTTCCTTCTACTGCAGCCGGAACAATCGTTGAAATTTTATTTAAAGAGAATGATGTAGTACCTATCGGTACAGTTATTGCCCGCATCGATACCGGCAACGGAACTGCTGCAGCTGCACCACAGGCAGCCGCCACTCCTGCTGCTGCCCCGGCCCCGGCTGCTGTACAAACTGCTCCGGCTCCTCAGGTAAGCGCTGCTCCTGCAGGTGTAACCGGTGGTAATCGATTCTACTCTCCTTTAGTACTGAATATCGCTGCCAAAGAAGGTATCGGTATGGCTGAACTGGAAAATATTCCAGGTACCGGTAATGAAGGTCGCGTAACCAAAAAAGATATCCTGACTTATGTTGCCAACAGAGGCGCTGCCCCTGTACAAGCTGCACCGGCTCCTGCCGCTGCGCCACAAGCTGCTCCTGTAGCGGCTCCGGCTGCTGCTGCACCTGCTGCGGTAAGCAACCCTGGTGGTAATGTAGAGATCATTGAAATGGACAGAATGCGTAAACTGATCGCTGATCATATGGTACGCAGCAAGTCTACTTCTCCGCACGTAACCAGCTTCACCGAGTGTGATGTAACTAACCTGGTACAGTGGAGAGATAAAAATAAAAATGCATTCCAGAAACAATACGGCGAGAAGATCACTTTTACCCCGATCTTCATCGAAGCTATTGTAAACTGTATCAAGAAATTCCCGATGATCAACAGCAGCATTGACGGCGACAGAATCATCATCAAAAAAGATATCAACATCGGTATGGCTACTGCATTACCAAGCGGTAACCTGATTGTTCCGGTAATCAAAAATGCAGAAACCAAAAACCTGTTTGGCATCGCTAAAGAAGTAAACGGTCTGGCTAATGCAGCACGTAACAACAAACTGAAAGTGGACGATACACAAGGTGGTACATTCACCCTGACTAACGTTGGTACTTTCGGAAGCCTGATGGGTACACCAATCATCAACCAGCCTCAGGTTGCGATCCTGGCTGTTGGCAGCATCAAAAAACGTCCGATGGTTATGGAGACAGAGCATGGTGATGTAATTGCAATCCGCCAGATGATGTACTTATCCCTGAGCTATGACCACAGAATCGTTGATGGTTCACTGGGTGCCAGCTTCCTGACTGCTGTAGCGAATGAATTAGAAGCATTCGATGGCAACAGAGCAATCTAATAAATTATAACGAAATACAATACCAGAGCGACATTCGATGAATGTCGCTCTTTTTTTATGCCAACTCTATTTGTTAAATAAATGCAAAATATAGTATTATGTATTGCATAGTACCTACTAAACTACATATCTTTGTATTGTAAAATAGTTAATCCTCTAAAAACAAACTATATGACCAACGTTAAAGAGAAATATTGTAATGACTGCGGAGCAGTGATCAATGTTAATGCCGAAATCTGTCCTAAATGTGGTGTACGACAAATGGCACCGCCAATGTCTGCCCAGGGCGAAGATAACCGCTGGCTGATAACCCTCTTACTCTGCTTCTTTGGCGGTACGATCGGGTTGCACAGCTTTTACAACCGTAAGATCACGATAGGGGTATTACAGATCCTTACCCTGGGTGGTTGTGGTATCTGGGCATTGGTAGATCTGATCATGATCCTGACCGGCAGCTTTAAAGATAACGACGGTAACTATGTCACCAACAAAGGCTAACGGACAGGTTTTTGTCCGGATGCTGAAATGGTATAAATGGTATATCGTATTGGGTGGGCTGTACCTGCTGACGATTGTCGCAGATCCCGGGATAAAGGGTAGTTTCCATATTCCCTGCCTGTTTAAAACATTGTTCGGAATCAGTTGTCCCGGTTGTGGTATCACCAGAGCGATCGGCGCATTGTTACAGGGAAATGTACATGATGCCTGGCAGTACAATCCGCAGCTGTTCTTTATCATACCCATACTCATTGCCTCACTGGTATACCGGTGGCGCAGCATATATCATCAAATTGTTCACGCTAATTCAGTGCCATGAATGTAGATAACACACAGTCGCAGATGCGAAAAGGCGTCCTTGAATTTTGTATCTTATCCATTATCCGAAACGGAGAAGTTTATCCGTCCGAGATATCTGATAAGATGAAACTGGCCGGCCTTAATATCCTGGAGGGTACTTTATACCCCCTTCTTACGCGACTCAAAAACGCCTCTTTGCTTAACTATCGCTGGGAAGAAAGCCTGTCGGGGCCTCCGCGTAAGTATTTCTCCCTTACAGATGAGGGTGAGGTATTCTACCAGGAGCTGGCCACTACCTGGAACCAGTTAAGTACCGCCGTAAACAATATTATTAACGCTAACGAAGCCGAATTATGAACAAGGTAATCAACATCAGCTTAGCCGGGAGGTTACTCCCGATTGATGAAGAAGCATATAGCCAGTTGACGAACTATCTGAACTGGCTGAAACAATATTTTGGAAAAGAAAAGGGCGGTATGGAGATCTACAGTGATATGGAAGATCGCATAGCAGAACTTTTTCATGATAAACTGAAGAAGGATAACATTTCTATCTCTGCCAACGATGTGCAGTCTGTAATCAAGATTATGGGCAGCCCGGAACAGATTGTAATGGAGACTTCTGATGAATACATCATGGCTGAAGAGGCGGGAACAACGATACCGCAGCAGCCCGGCAATGGTCCTGCCGAAGAGCGCACCAACTTAACCAGCCCCTCCGGCAAGCGTTTTGTACGCAATACCAATGATAAGCTACTGGGTGGTGTCTGTAGCGGTGCGGCATCTTACCTGAACCTGGATGTAACCATCGTTCGTGTGGTTTTCCTGCTGTTTACCCTTTTCTATGGCAGCAGTATCTTACTATACCTGTTGTTATGGATTGCCCTGCCGCAATACGCGATACCAACAACACAGCTGAAACGCAGGCTGTACCGAGATCTTGACGGTAAGCTGCTGGGTGGTGTATGTAAGGGCTTATCTTCTTATGTAAACGTATCGGTTAACTGGGTACGCCTGTTCTTTGCCTTCCCTTTAATGGGCATTATATTTTTCAATATCATTAATGAAGATGATCTGGCATCCTTCTGTGTAGCCATGTTCCCGACACTCATTATCCTGTACATCGTGTTGTGGGCTATATTGCCCAAGGCCTCTACACTGACTGAAAAAATGGAGCTGCGCGGAGAGAAAATAGATGTACAAAACCTGAGTGCCGCATTGAAAACAGAGAACAGCGGCATCGCTGCAAAGCCAAGACAGGACAATATTGCGACCATATTACTGAAAATTGTGGCATACGGCATCCTGTTTTTTGTACTGGGTATTTTTGCTATCGTATTATTAAGCATCCTGGCGGGTTTACTGGGCTTATTGTTCGGCTTCTCTACTGCCGGAGCGGTAGTACTGCCATTTGCCGATATCATTTTTGAACAATCCTGGCAGCCTGTGTTACTGTACATCTCTGCTACACTTTCTGTGCTGATACCGATTATCTTTATCGTGCGCTGGCTGGTACATATTGCCAAAAAACCGCAACGGACCAACAAATGGGTGGGGTATAGCCTGGGTATTGGTTTTCTGGTGAGTGTATTCATGATGTTTTATATCATCACAGATGTATTATCTGACATCAAGAGAGAGTACAGTGTGACCGAATCTATCCCGATGGCGCAGCCGACCGATACACTGGTGATTGAACCCATGACGGACTCGATTGTGACCGGGGGCCTGGGGCAATTCAGTTTTGTAAGAGAAACCGTAAAAGGTGGTTATGAATTTGAAGCTATGAGTGTGAGTGTCGTGCCCAGTGCCGATAGCCTGTATCACCTCAACCTGATCCGTAAGAGTAATGGCCGTGATGTGCGTACCGCACAGCGTTATGCCGCAGCATTACCATTTACCTTCAGACAGGATAGCAATACGGTTCACTTCCCTAGATATATCAGTCTGGGTGGTACCAAAGTATTCCGCGGGCAATTGCTGACTGCCGAGATCCAGGTGCCCAAAGGTAAAGCATTCCGTATGGGTGCTATTCCGAAGTCCTTCTCCCAGCAATGGCATTTGAAAACTGGTGGCGGTTATACAGTCAATATCAAAAAACATCCTCACTGGATTGCAAATACTGTCTATAAAGTAGAAGAAAATGGTAGTATCGTTTCGGTACCCTAAATTCGGTCTATAGTTTTGTTTACGGACAAAATAGGCTGCCTGCGTTCTCGCATGGCAGCCCTATTTTTTAGTATAAGCTTATTCTTTTAGTTACCAATTATAGTTATTTGCTACCTTTTGCCTTGATGCAAAAGGTACCGCCAAAAAATCAAGGCTGTATAAATCCCTGGCTAAAAATCAATGTGTCGGTCGGTCGCAACCCAGACTCACTTCGTTCAGACAGTGGTTTGCGAATTATCGACCGAGCCAATGATTTTCTTAACGCCGGATTTATAACACCATTTTGAGCGATCTGTACGGTGCGAATCGATTATTAGTTCTCGTAGCGACAGTCATTTTGGTTAGTATTTGGGGATCTTCACAATAACCAAAAGCTTCGTACCCTGAGGTTCTCGAAGGGTAACGATCAAAGCGTACAACAGTAACAAAACTGTTGTCTATATGCAGATAGGCATATTGTCTTTATAATTGCACCCCCAGTGTCAGGTATATGGCACGTCCCTCTCCGGGAATAATACCCGGTCCGGGATATCCGGTAGCCCGGCGGGTGGTATACGTCGTATTCGTAAGGTTGTTGACAGAAACTTCTACCATGAGCCATTTACGTTGCCATGCCGCAGAGAGATCCCATAAGGTATAGTCCGGCAGTAAACCGATCACTCCACTATAATTGCCCGATGGTGCATTGGTCGCATCGGTATACTGGTCGCTCAGGTGGCTCATTTGCAGGGTCGCTTTAACATTGCGATACTTGGCCTGCAGGCCAGCCTTCCAGTTCCATACCGGTACATACTCTACTCTTTTGCCCACAACATTTGCAATCTTACTATCGGTAATGCGGGAATGTGTATAGGCCAGGTTAGAATAGATGCTCAGGTTAAACTGTTTGGGATGTTGTCCTAATACCTTCAGCAGATCCAGTTCCAGCAAGGTTTCCAGTCCGGAAATCTGTGCTACCCCTATATTGCCTCTTTTGCGGATCACCTGTCCGTTAGAGCGGGCAAAGAAGTACTCTCCGATTTTGTTGCCATAATACAGGTGGAAGCCGCTGATGTCATAGCGCAGGTATTCCTTAAGCATACCCCTGATGCCCAGGTCGGCACTCCAGCCTTTTTCATCCTTTATGGCAGGATCGATCTCCAGTGAGGCATTTACTAATTGAATATCGCTGAAGGTCACAGAGCGGTAATTCTGTGAAATATTGCCATACAACTCTGTGTTGACACCTGCCTGGTAGCTGCTGCCGATACCAGCCAGCAGGAAACTGCGGTTCAAGGAGCGGGATTCAAGTACCGTTTTCTTGCTGATGATGCTATCGCGCAGATCGTATACAATGTCATTAAACATGCCTTCCGATGCGGTGCGTATCCATTCATAGCGCAGTCCCGGAGTTACACTCCATTTGTCCGACAGGCGGAAAATATGTTCGGCAAAGGCAGCAAGGTTCAGGTTAGGGAAGTGGTAATCACTGATCAGTTCATCTGCTTCATTGGCAAAGGTAAAATCAGCGCCGCTGCCATTGTTCACATTGCCCTGCTTGCTGTAGGTATTGCCACGGTATGCCCTGATACCGATCAGCGCACTTTGTCTGCGGTTGCCTATATTATAATGATGCATGAGCCTGGACTCCAGTGCATAGTTCTGAAAATTGCCGAGGAGCAGGTCTCTTTTACCGCCGTTATCCGGTTGTCCGGGACGGTTGGGGCGAAATCCGATGGCTTTACGATCTGCAATCAATCCATAGAGAATCGTCTGCAGGTAGGTCTGGTCGCTGAAGCGTGCCATCCACTCCAGGCTCAGGAGATTCCAGTTTACATAAAACCAGTTACGGTCCCGGTTGCTCTGACGGGCATCGGTTTCAAACATGCGGTCATCCAGCCCGCCCGGCTGCTGTGCCAGGTAGTGCAGGTGTGTGATCTGCAGGTTCAGTTTATGATTTTCGTTGATGTGGTACCCAATGTCTGCATAGACATTGAGGGAATTAAATCCGCTATTGGGTCTCCAGCCATCGCCACGTTTGTAATGCACATATGCCCGGTAATCCAGTTTGCCGACATGTCCGTTAATGCTGTTAAATGATCCCAGAAAATTCCAGGAACCGACCGTCTGTTTGGAATAAAACGAAAATGGTTTATCTCCTCCCGCCGGTTTCATCTTAAAGTTGACCAGTCCGCCGAATTGCGTACCGAACTGCAGGCTGGCGGCCCCTTTAATCACCTCAATCCGTTGCAGGGCATCAGCCGGTGGAGTATAATAGCTTTCCGGGTAGCCCAGTGCATCGGCACTGATGTCATAACCATTCTGCCGTACATTGAAGTTGGCAGTACGATTAGGGTCCAGGCCACGGCCACCGATACTGAGTTGCAGGCCGGAGCCGTCATTTTCAAAAATATTCAGTCCCGTAACTTTTGCGTACAGCTGGCGGGTATTATTATTTGATTTATTGATCGTCAGTTGCTCTACATTGATCACCTCCGTCTTCTTGCCCACAGTAACCTTCATACCATCTACTTTACGCAGGTGGTCGAAATCGCTGTTTGTCTTGTCCTGTACCTCTACTTCGCGCAGTTGTTTGCTGCGGGTACTGTCCTGCTGTGCCCATGCCGGTGCCGTTATGCTGCAAAGCAGTCCGGAAAGCAGGGTAAATTTAGAGACCATATATTTTATCTTTAAATGGAATGATCCATTTTTTGTGTGCAAATTTATCTTTTTCCTGGCTGAGATCGGTAGACGGATTTATATATAATGTACTTCGCCTGCCGTTCAGGCTTACATAAATGGTGGCAAATACCTTTGGTTCGTGCCATCCTTCCGTTTTGTAGTGCTGTGCCAGCATATGAGCATATTGCAGGATAAAGTCGGCTTGGGTGCTCATCATCTTTTCCTGGTTATCGGTCAGAAAGAGGTCATTATTGACCACAGTACGTTTCCCCGTCTGGCTGTCTTCCACCATAAACTGTGCATAGCCCAGTTTTTCCATCAGCATCACCCTCCAGGAGAAACGGAAGCCCTCTTCGGTCCAGAACAGCTCATCGCGGTACAGGAGATACCTCCAGGGAAAGAGCAGCTGGAAGAGGAAGAATGGTATAAATAACCCTGCCAGAAACCTTGAATGCATTCTTTTAAATGTATATACCGATTGATCAGTGGCCAGTGGTATGCCCGGTATCCATCGTTGTATCCTCATCCAGACTACATCGGTAGTTGCCGAAGGGAAGAAGATCAGTGTAGCCAGGATCATCACATAGGGGAACATGCCTATCGGAAACAGGATTGATGTAGCGACATGGAAGATAATTACAGTGGCATAAGCCCAGGGGCGGGTCGTTCTGTACAATAGCAAAAAGGGAATGCTAAGATCATATACCGCACCAAACCAGCTGAAAGCATAGGCCACCCAGGTCTGGCTGAGTAATGAACCCAACAGGGGCAGATCATTCTGTGCAGGCAACCACAACCGTAGCGGCATAGCCTCCACTAGCCAGTCCGTGTTAAGCTTGGCCAGGCCGGCATAGACATATACAATGCCTAATAATAATCGTATAGAGGCGACTGTCCATAGAGGAACCATACGTCGCTTAAGAGCAGGATTGCGCCGGCAATCGACTGAGCAGTTACGGTGTGCCGGCAACCATATCATCAGGAACAGGGCCAGGCTTACGAAGTAGTAATGGTTCAGGTAATTGGTCTTGTCCAGCAGTTCGATATAGGTAAAGCTGCAAAAGAGCACCACGGCCGATAAACGGTAACGGTAGCCCAGCGCAAAGGTCAGTGCACTGAGGGCGCAGATGATAAAGAGCAGGTAAGTGTAAGGGCCCCAGTTATGCACCCATTCAAATCCGTAGTATTTGAAGAAGAAAACCGGTTTGATATACAGCTCTTCGATCCAGCCTTTGGTAAAAAAGCGGATCATACTGGCCAGAATCATGAATCCGAATAGTATCCTGAAAGTGGCTAAGGAAGCCGAGTATACCGGCTTCCTTAGCATTTGGGTCAGGGCATGGTATGTAAACCGATGCGACATAGGATCAAAAAAATTATACAGAAAAGGCTATTGCAGCTTAGTCACCATCATTATCTACATAAGTGATAGAAATACCGAATGCAGAAACCATATCTACTTTTAATAATGCAACGGTACCCTGCAATTTATCATACACATCCAGTACTGCTACACGATTATTGCTCACGCCGTCTTTCAGCGTACCGCTTAATCCGTTAAGTGCAGTCAGTCCTTCGTTCAGGGACTGGCTGATGATATCGGCCATCAGTACGCCATTGTCTTTGGTACCGATACCGGCCAGGTAATCTTTCATGCCATTGGTACCGGCAGTACCATTGTATTGCTTGCCTTCATAAAACGCAATATAGCTTTCCAGTGCTTTTACGGCTAATGCCTTAGACAATTCCGGGCTGTAGGCAGCCTCGACATGCCCCGGTAATGGGGTGCCGGTCATGGCCCCCACAGGGTAGCCGATCTTACCGGAACGCAGGAAACGCTCATAATATAATACCACAGCATTGGTCATTTTAGACAGACTGCCTGCTGCATCGGTACCGGTAGCCCCGATAAAGGCATCGCGGTTTGTACCCCAGGCAGTTTTTACAGCAGTTACCTTTTCGATCATTTTATTAATGACGTTGTTCAGGTAAGTTTTATAAGCAACCGACTGTACATTCGTTGTGTACATGTCAATAATACTTGCGCTGCTTTGGCTGTTCAGCAGGTAATCCAGTGCCGGAAAGCCCTGTGCATCTTTATTACCAAAGGTCTCCAGGTTATAGCTGCCCGAAGCAATGTTGCTTTCAATTTTACTTTCTGTAGCCGGATAGGTGTTCATATAAGAACGCAGGCTGATGTCTTCAGCCGGTCCGAATTCCAGCATATCTACCGTCTGCCAGGTCAGGTAAGCCTCCTGCCAGGCGCTTTTAGTTTCTGCAAGGGTATTAACAGAAGGGTTTGCTGTAAAGGCAGCTGCTTTGTTTTTCAGCGCATTCAGATCTTGCAGTAAAGCATCATAGCCCGGCAGCACATACTCATCCGCGTAGTGGGTAAGCATGGGCTTGCGGTCCAGCTTGTCTGCATTGTTATCTGTTCCGTTGCCTTTAGAACAAGCGTATATACCACAGAGGGATAAAAGCAGCAGACTTAAATAAGTTATTGTTTTACGGTATAACATATCCTTTATATGAATACCAACCGATAGCCGCAGATACGGTATCGGTTGGTATGATTAAAATGAGATAATAGTAGTATTAGTGGTTTACCACAACATTTTTGTCCACACCGGTCAGGGTAGCGATCTGGTCTCTTACTGCATCAATATCAGCATTGGTCAGGTCCCAGAAACCGTTTGGTTTGTTCATCAGGTTATCCAGCAGCTCCTGAGATTTAGCCGCATTTACTTTAGCATTGTATGCATAACGCAGAGAGTATACAAATCCTACACCTTCAGCCAGGGAGTGCATTCTTGCACCGTCGCTTGTAGCCGTTTTGGTTTTATTCAGGTAGCTGATCGCGATAGTAGCGATTGCTTTCTCCATAGCCGTACGGATGCCTGCGATTTGCTGATTACGGGTAGTCAGGTCATTATTTACGATAGCAGCTCTACCTTTCAGGAAAGAGAGGTACAGTGCAGATGGGTCACCACCAACGCTGGTACCTACCTGGCGCACATAGTTACCCAGGAATACTTCCAGCCATTTGGTCGGATCTGCAGGATTTTGCTTAGGGTAAAACTCGTTAGCAGTCAGGTAACCATATGCCTCATCCCAGTGGTGTGCCAGGGCAGTATAGTTTTTGCCATCAACTGTAGCAATATTATCAGCATTCATTTTCTCTTCGCCCAGGTAAATGTTCGAAATCTGATCTAACAGCATAGCGCCCATTAAACCTTTCTGTACCAGTTGAGCATACTCGATACCTTTAGCATCCACCAGGTATTTACTGTCCAGTAAACCGGCAGTACCGCTTACTGCAGTTTGAGAGAAGTTTTCACTGGCCGTTTTGATTTTAGCAAAATAACCCAGGAAGCGTTGACGCTCAATTTCAGCATTGGCAGTAGTGAAAGACTGAGCCGTTTTAGAAATAATCGTTTTATCCGTAGCGGTATTTAATGCTGCATCAGCAAAAGGAGCGTTTGTATTGCGGAACATGTTCTCGATCTTCGTCAGATCCAGGGTCATGGTAGTACCTTTTTTCAGGTAAGCATCCAGCTCCGTCAGCATTTTGATGCGGGTAGTCTGTCCGTCGAAATTAACAGTAGTTGTACCAGCGTTATCTTTAAATGTAGTGAAGTAGTTAGTAGTAGTAGTCAAACCGCTGTATGGTACCTTCAGGTCATCATTTTTGTTGTCCTTTTTACAGGATGCAAATAATAAGGCTAAAGCGCCGGCAGAGAGTAGTAGTTGCTTTCTCATGTTTTGTTTAAATAGTTAAAAAAGTGTTTTTTGAGTAGGATGCAAAAGTATCTGCCTCCCGGCAAATAAATGTCGTGTAATTGTCATATCTCGACAGGTGTCGGAATGTGACAATCGGATGAAGTTGGGAGATAACTAAGTTATTTCAATTGAGTATGCGCTTAAAGGAAACAAAGACCTTAAATATTCCTTTGGTTTCTATTATAGTTATTTGCTACCTTTTGCCTTGATGCAAAAGGTAGCGCCAAAAAATCAAGGCTGTATAAATCCCTGGCTAAAAATCAATGTGTCGGTCGGTCGCAAACCAGACTCACTGCGTTCAGACAGTGGTTTCCGACTTTATCGACCGAGCCAATGATTTTCTTGACGCCGGATTTATAAGGCCTTTTTGAGCGATCTGTACGGTAGGGATCGCTTATTGTTTTCTAAGCTAGCACCCTCGCCCTTGCGTGTGCCGGTCTGTGCCCTGATGAAGGCAAAGGCATTTTTGGTCCTTTTGTTGCCGGACAAAAGGACGAATAAAATAGTTGACAACATACGGATACCCAATTTATATATTATTTAATTAGTCCTGCCTTCGGCTTCTTCCGGCTTTTCTGTAAGTTTACAGTTCATCAAAAAATATTGCCGTATTATGCCCATTACCTATTTTATTATAGGGATTACCGTTCTGGTCTCCTGGTATGCTTTTAATCATGAATCGGTCCGCCATAAGCTTTTGCTTTATCCTGTGGTGATGAGGCATCCCTTGCAGAGCTATCGCCTGATCACCTCCGGCTTTGTGCATGTAGATACGATGCACCTTATTTTTAATATGATCTCCCTGTACTTCTTCGGTCCTTTACTGGAAAGGGTGATCGGTGCAGAGCATTTTATATTGCTTTATCTGAGTGGCATCATCGTAGCCAACCTGCCTTCTTTTTACAAGCATATGCACAACCCCTCCTTTGCAAGCCTGGGCGCATCGGGTGGAGTAGCAGCTGTCATTTTTGCAGTAATCTACTTTTTCCCCTGGGATAAAATTTACCTGTTCTACATCATTCCCATTCCCTCTATTTTGCTGGCGATAGGGTATCTTATTTATTCCGCGTACATGAGCCGGCAGGATCGCCAGACCGTAAACCATACAGCACACTTCTGGGGATCTGTATACGGATTTTTATATGTGATTATTCTTGATCCCAGTCATGGCGCAAAATTCATAGAAAGAATTTTGCAGGTAAGTATATAGTACTTATTTAATTCAATAACAATGTAATTTGTTTTTTATTGTTATGTGATATAATTAATATATGTAGATTCCCTAGATGGCTGCTCTTTTGAGCAGCCATTTTTTTTGTGCATACTATATTCTAAAATTGTGTAAAGTGTTTTATGGTATTATATTAACGATAAAAATAATTATTAAATAATGTAATATGGCTATGCTCCCTCTTAATCGAGACACTCCAAAAATGAGGGGTGTACCCCTAATATATTAAAGTATATTATAATTATAAATAATTATAATATTAATAATTTCTGCATGCATTTTTTTAAAAAAAATGAGTTTTATCCAACCGAGCGTGATCGGGGAGGGTGGCACTTTTTTGTGTAGAGCTAAGTTATTTTATTATTATATAATATAAAATAATTGCAATATAATTATAATTGCATTTTATGGTATGTAATTTTTAAACAGCCTGAATATCTCCTGACTGGGAGCTGTTATTTTCTATTTCAATTTATATATACAGATTATGCATTATTTGTTTTGTTATTTTTTTAATTACTGTTTTTAGTAATATGATATAGATACTCTATAATTTAGTTTATATATAGTCTGTATAAAATTAATTATGAGTTTATTAGTATACTATTAAGATGTTTTTATGACATAATGTCAATATTCATTTTTTATGTATTGTTTGTATTTATTATGATATTGAATTATAGTTATTTATATGGTATAAATAAACTAAAATATAGATTAAACTGTTCTATATTTCATTTTTTGCTATAATATTATTTTAATTAAATATATATAACTCAAAGTGGTATAATATTATTTGTTAAAAGGCTAATATTTCGTATATTTACATAATCACTTCTTTAAAATATTTATAATATATATAAATTATACATGAAAAATAATCTTAAACTAATAACACTTACATCATTTATTCTTTTTAGTATTGTATCTTTTTTATATGTAAAAAATATTGTCTCTTTTGACGTAAAAATTCTCGAAGCAATTTGGGGCATTTTTACGGTCATATATTTATTTTACTCAATCCAGAAAAAATCCCTCACAAGCTGGATTATTTTCGCGATGATAGTCGGCATCCAGGTAGGCCTGATCTTCCCGGAAATCGCCTTTAAATTGCAATTCCTGAGTAAGATATTTTTGAGACTTATTAAAACCATTATCGCCCCGATCCTCTTCGCTACCCTGGTGGTTGGGATCGCCTCACACTCCAATATGAAGCAATTGGGCAGGATGGGATGGAAGTCTCTTTTGTACTTTGAGGTGGTTACTACCCTTGCCTTGTTCATCGGACTTATCGCGATTAACATTTCTCAGGCAGGTCATGGGGTAGTCATTCCGCCGGGATTACATGAGGAGCTTCCTAAAGCAGACCCGATGACCTGGCAGGATCATATTATTAATATATTCCCTGAGAATTTTATTAAATCTATCTATCACGGAGAGGTGTTGCCGATAGTTGTGTTCAGTATTATTTTCGGGATCGCATTGGCGCATTTACCTATTCATAAAAAGGAGCCTTTGCTGAACTTTACTGAAAGTTTGGCAGATACGATGTTCCGGTTTACCAACATCATTATGAAGTTTGCCCCCCTCGGAGTAGGTGGTGCCATAGCCTATACTACTGCCCATATGGGGATAGATATGCTCATCTCTTTGCTGAAATTGCTGATTACTTTATATATAACTTTAGTGGTATTTATACTGGTGGTACTGGTACCGATCGCGCTTATTGCACGGATCAATATCCGCCAGTTTATCCGCGCAGTGGCCGAGCCGGTTTCGATTGCATTTGCGACGACGAGCTCAGAATCGGCCCTTCCGCTGGCTATGGAAAACATGGAAAAGATCGGGGTGCCGCGTAAGGTGGTCGCCTTTGTTTTGCCTACGGGTTATACCTTTAACCTGGACGGAACCACGTTGTACCTATCGCTGGCGAGCATATTTGTAGCCCAGGTTGCAGGCAAGGATCTGCCGATCGGGGAGCAGTTACTGATCGGTCTGACGCTGATGCTGACGAGTAAAGGGGTAGCTGGCGTGCCACGAGCCTCACTGGTGATCCTGATGGGTGTTGTCACCTCATTTGACCTGCCTATGCTGCCGGTTATGGCGATTTTAGGTATAGATGAATTGATGGATATGGCCCGTACCTCGGTAAATGTGATCGGTAATTGCCTGGCCAGCGCGGTAGTAGCCCGCTGGGAAGGCGAGCTGGATGATAAGAAAATGAATGAAGCAATATGGGATAAGGAGGAAGTTACGGCTGCTTAACCAGCTGTTTTTTGCGCAGATAGATGGCAATATTGAGCTCAAAACCCAGGATAATGATGACACTGCTGATCGACAGCCAGGCCAGGAACATGAGCAGGGAGCCCAGTGAACCATACACCTTACTGTAATGGATAATATTGGTGGCAATGAATACAAATACATAAGATACCAGGGTCGTCATGATGGTCGCAAACCAGGCACCGGGGGAGAAAAATTTACTGCGCTCATATAATGAAGGGCAGAATTTATAGATCAGGCACATCATCAGGAACATAATCAAGAGCATACTTACCCGGCTGGTCATACGGATCAGTCCCCAGTCGTTCTCAAAAGACTGCAGGAAATAGCTGAGCATATTACTCTGGAAGATCAGAAAGGCACCGATCAGGAGCGATAAGATCATCAGTATAACGGTGAGCCATATAGCATTCACCCGGCGGTTGATGCCGGTCCTGAACTTAGTCGCTTCCGATACGCGGTCAAATGCCCGCATCAGTCCCATAAGCCCGTTAGAAGAATAAAATATGGTAAATAAGATACCTATAGACAGTAAATCCCTGCGTTTGGTATGCAGGAAGTCGAGCACAATACCCGATATATTGTCATAAATACCCTGGTTGGGAGATAGTAATTTGAGCGCCTCCAGTATGCCCGGTTCAGCATCGTTCAGCGGCAGGAAGGGAACCAGCGAAGCCAGGAATATCAGGGTTGGCGGTATGGCCATCAGCATATTGAAGGAGATGGCTGCAGCCCGCTCAAACAGCCGGAGATCCCGGTTGCTTTTAATAATATCATTAATGATCAGCGATACCGGAAAGCCCTCAAAGCCGGGCAGCGTAAAGTTTTTCCATTTACCGGCCGGTTTTTCAGATAAAGTCATAGAGGGTAGTTTCGTTTTCGGGCGCTGCATACAGGTCTTTCCAATCAGGTTAAGGGCTCAAAAATAGGACATTTTTGACATTATGCCTGCGCCGCCTTTTGAAGTATGATGCGGCAGGATGAATTTTTTCCCTGGTTTGTCCCAACCTTTTCTAACTATACCTCGTCTATTATTATACCAAGCAGGAAAGAGTGGCCTTCCTGATACCTATATCAGGCCGGGTGACTTTTTTCGGCAGGAATAAAGCCCTGTAAACCCCTATACGTTTCATACTTCTATCACCATCAAACCAGCCCATTAATCGTTTCATTACGGCTAATGGGCTTTCCCTTTTGCCTTAATGGCTGACCATTTTCAATCCCACAATAGAACCGATCAGGGTAAAGATGAAGAATAAGCGCCAGAAATTGGTAGGATCTTTAAATACAAATATGCCGATCAGTACTGTGCCTACAGCACCGATTCCGGTCCATACGGCATAAGCCGTACCCAATGGCAGGGTCTGTGTCGCTTTGATCAGCAGCAGCATGCTGATAGAGCAGGTGATGATAAAGGCAGCATACCAGAGATAGGCAGTGTTGCCCGTGCTCTGTTGTGCTTTGCCCAGGCAGGAGGTAAAGGCGACTTCAAAAAATCCGGCAATAATCAATATGATCCAGTTCATCTTATGTTGATTGTTTGCGGCAAAGTTCGTGAAGGGCAGCGAAATATCATTTTACAAATGATAAAAAATGCGGTTAGCGGATGTCGGCACGTATACGGCTGAGGCTTACCTGGGTAATGCCTAAATAGGAAGCGATATGACCCAGTGATACGCGCTGCAGCAAATCCGGCTGGTACTGCATCAGTTCCTGGTATCGTTCTGTAGCGGTGCGGAACTGCCGGGAGATAAGGCGCTCCTCTGTTTTGATCAGTTCTTTTTCTGCGAAACGGCGTCCCCAGTTGGCTATCGCAATATCGGTTTCGAATAATTGCTGCAATGCACTACTGTGTACCCGGTACAGATTGCAGTCTTCGAGCAGTTCTATAGATTCATACCCGGCCTGCTGATCTACATAGCTGCGCATAGAGATCACAATATCGCCTTCCTGTCCGAACCAGAAGGTAACATCACTATTCTCCCTTTCGGCATAGGCGCGTACAATACCTTTTTCAATAAAGTACACTTCTTTTTCTATCTTATCGGCCTGCAGGAGTATATGTCCTTTGCGAAGCTGTATGGGTTCGAGCAGCTCCGTCAGGAGCCGGAGGCTGGCTTCTGGTAATGGGTAAATGTGCAGTATGGATTCGCGGATTGTCATTTATTCTCTTAAGGAACGGCCGGTGTAGTGGAGGAATAATTCTTCCAGTGTATGCACATCGGCTACCTGATGCTTCAGTTCATCGATGGTACCCTGTACTACTAATTTACCATTATCTACAATGGCAATTTCATGGCAGAGTCTTTCCGCTTCTTCCAGCAGATGCGAGGTATAGAGGATGGTATGCCCCTCTTCATTATAGGCCTGTAGAAAATCCAGGATCATAGCCCGGGAATGAATATCCACCCCGGCAGTGGGCTCGTCCAGGATTAGTAATTCCGGATCATGCAACAGGGAGGCAATAATATTGCAGCGTCTTTTCATGCCGCCGCTGTAATGTTTTACTTTTTTGTGGGCGCTGTTTTGCAGACCAAAGCGCTCCAGCAGGAAGCTGATCTTATCCTGCAGTTGCGGCTGTGGAATATTGTATAATCCTCCGATGTATAAAAGATTTTCCCATGCAGTAAGCAGGGGATATAGTGCAATCTGTTGTGTTACGATTCCCGTTTTCTGCAGAATCTGGTGCATCTGGGTACGGGCATTAAGGCCCATAACCTCTATAGTACCGGTATCCGGCATTACCAGGCCACACATGATAGATATGGTGGTGGTTTTACCGGCGCCGTTCGGGCCCAGTAAACCTGATATTTTGCCTTTGGGAAAACGCAGGGTTAAGCCATCCAGAGAGTTGAACTCTGCATGCGGATATCTTTTAAACAGGTCTGCAATATTTATAGCGTACTCCATAAACCTTCGGGGGCGGGTATTGATAGCAATTAGAATGGGCAAATATAGCTCATTTAGCTTTTCTGCTCCTGTTCTTTAATAAAGCTGTGGATATAATGGTTGACATCTGCGGCTTTTTCCCATTGGAGGAAATGCCCGCAGCGGGGTATAATTTCATACTGCAGGGTACGGAAAGAAGGTTGTGCCGACAATACCAGTTGCCGGACCGATACCGGGTGGATAAACCGGTTGGGAATAAGGCCGTCTTTTTCTCCGAATAAAATATATACCGGTACGGCTATATCAGCGAAACGATCACTGACCGGCTCGTCCAGCATAGCGGCAATACTGGCCTCCATCATTTTACGGTAATGCTCTTTCGGGTGCAGTTGCAGCTGTTCCAGAAGGTTATGAATAAAGGGTTGGATATCTGCAGGAAGAATGTAAAAACTATTCTGAATGGCTTTGCGTAAGCTATTCTCTTCCGAGCTCAGCATATCTACCAGGGCCATAGTGCTTTTGTATAAAGACCGCTCCCAGTCATTAAAAACTTCTATACCAGCCGGTGCGCATTGCACCAGCCCTTTAACCTGCGGTATGTTCTGCGCTGCCAGCGTAAAGGCAACCTGTCCGCCCATAGAATGGCCACAAAGGTATACCCGCTCCAGCCCCAATTCATGTATCAGTTCTTTGATGCAGGCTGCAAAAAAGTGCATGCTGTAAGGATAATCCATTGCACGGGACGAGCTTCCGTTGCCGGGCAGGTCTATAGCGATACAGCGATAATACTGTTTCAGATAGGAAATATTGCGCTGCCATGCGGATAAATTATGTCCCAGTCCGTGAATGAACAGGAGTACAGGAGCATCTGCAGGACCTTCATCGCAATAGGCAAGGGTAACTGAATTGAACAGGATAGGGCAGTAGTGTACAGTGTATGGGTAAAAGGTAACAGAGCGCTGTTGCATGTCGGAAAATCTTGGAATTCGTATTATGTAATAAGGGTTTATCTTATTACAGACAAACCCTTATCAAATATAAATATTTTAAACCATTAGCAGCTTACTCTTCTTTAGAATAAGTATAGATCGTACTTGTCGTAACCGTAGAACTTACGTCTTTACGCTCATCAATAGTGAAGGTATTGATATCAACCAGTTTGAAATCTCCCTTTACTACGATAGAACCATCTACATTAGCTTTATTGGAATATATTTTAATATAATTCTCATTCTGAATATTATAGAACAGACTTCTCTGATCCGGATCGGAAGGAGTACATTTGGTCCAGTGCTCGAAAACAGTGAGATCTGATACAGAAGGGAAATACCATTTATTATCCTTTACACATGGAGGAATACTGCTGAAAGTGCTGGTCCAGGTATTAGTAGGAACCTTCACATTAGAGTTTACTTTGATGTCAGTAAGAATCCAGTGCTTGTCCATTAATGCCTTTTCGTAAGAAATGTTAATCTTTGGCTCATCTTCACAGGAAGTCAGAAACAAAGCTGCACCTATTGTAGCAAGTAAAATCTTTTTCATATCTCTTAAAAAAATAAATAACAGTGTAAATATAATGATAATTCTGAGCAATCCTAACTTATTCAGGATTTTCGTTTTGTGCCTCTATTTCCAGTGGTTGCTGACGGATGCGGATATCCATATTCTCTCCTTGCAGGATAGTATTTGGGTAGCCCTGCTCGTTGCGTGCAGTAGGCATCTGGAAGTATACAACTGCTGTATTGGAATCGGTAATGGCACCATCCCAAACTTCAGTAATGAAGATATTGTTTTCCTGCAGTATCTTGATTGCATCGCGGTACGGAACGTTGATGAGGTTAGGTACACTGACACTGACATTACTGAGCCCCGAGCCTACGACCAGGTCTATACGGGAACCCTGGCGTACTTTTTGCCCTGGTTTGATCGTCACTCCATTGATCAGTTGCTGTAACACCGCATCCTTAGCCATATCCGGTTTAAAGAGCGTGTCGCCCAGCACCAGCTTATTGCTTTCCAGGATCAGTACCGCACTACGGAACGAAAGGTTGACCAGGTTAGGCATCTCCACCTCCGGTGCGTATGTTTTATTCACCAGCAGAAATATAGTACGGCCCGGCTTTACAGTAGATCCCTGCACCGGTTGTACATCCAGTATCTCCAGTCCTTTTTTAGTAGGATCGAAGATGGAGTCAATATTTATTTTAAAGCCCTGCTGTTCCAGCAGTTTCACAGCCTCCGTAGCATTTTTTCCTTTCAGGTTCGGTACAGTAGTGGCGTCTCCGTGTTTGGTCATCATACTGAGTGATGCAAAAAATGCAAAGTAAAGCGCGAAGCCGATACCGATGATCACCAGCAGATTGAACCAGAACGAACGAAACAGTTTTTTCATCAATTATATTTTTGATCTTATAATGCGGGTGCTAAGGTAAATTATTTTTTATTGCGCAGGCACTCCTCCAGCATTTGTTCATAGAAGTCGCTGAGCTCCATTCCTGCAGCACGTACCTGTTGCGGAATCAGGCTGCGCTCACTTTGTCCCGGCATCGTATTCACTTCCAGGAAGTACAATTCCTGGTTATGCTTGTTCAGGATAAAGTCCATGCGTACAAAACCTTTGCAGTTCAGTCTCAGGAAAATCACTTTGGCCTTATCCTGCAGTGTAGTCAGGATATCGTCCGTAATCTGTGCCGGTGTGATCTCATCACTTTCATTGTTATACTTTGCGGCATAGTCAAAGAATTCGTTTTTGGAAATGATCTCGGTAGGAGGCAGGGTAGAGATATCATTTCCTATACGGTATACACCCATCGTCAGCTCACGGCCTTCGATATATTCTTCGATCAGGGCCTGTGTATCTACTTTAAATACCGCTTCTATAGCACCTTGTAAGTCTTCCACTTTAGACACTTTGGTCGTGGCAATGCTGGAGCCGCCTTCATTAGGTTTTACGAATACCGGTAATTGTACCTTCTCCAGGATAGAACCGAGCGAATACGAATCTTCTTTGAATAAGTGTACTGATTTGGCAATCTTTACAACACCAAAATCATTGACTACCTTATTGCAGAAGCTTTTATTAAAGGTTACCGCAGATACAATCGCATTACAGGTTGTATAGGGCAGACCGATCATATCGAAATAGCCCTGCAGCTTACCATCCTCTCCAGGCGTACCGTGAATAGCGATAAAGACCGCATCGAAGCTGATCTTCTGGCCGTCCAGGTTCAGTGAAAAATCGTTCTTGTCTACAGATACCTGCTGACCATTATATTCATGATACCAGCTTTCTTTGGTAATGATGATCTTGTATACAGCGTATTTATCTGCATTCAGGTGCTTTTCAATTGTTGCGGCAGAGCCGATAGAAATGATATGTTCGTCACTATAGCCGCCGGCTACAAGGGCAATATTTTTTTTCATTATACTCAATATCGTGTGTGTAATAAGAATGCCAAAGGTAATTAAATTGATCCTACTTTTTGCTAACTAATCCGGAAGTCGTACTCATTAATTTGTGATATAATATTGTATATTTGAATTTGCCCGAAAAAAAGACAATTTCTTTATGAAAGAACAGTTTAAGTTTTTGCCACTCATTATTTTATGTTTTCTATTTAGTAATCATATCTGGGCCAAACAATTATACGGCAGGGTGGTGGATGCGAAGGACGGTACGCCGGTTGCGGGCTGTGCCGTCTACATCAATTACTCCACTATCGGCACTACAACCGGTAAAGACGGGCGCTTTTCACTCCAGTATAATGGGACCTTGCCGGCAGATCTTGCTTTTCAGTCAGTAGGCTATGAATCCAGGATGGTCAGTATTACAGCCAGTGGCCCGGACGAGATCAATATGTCTTTAGCGATCAGGGATAATGAATTGCAGGAAGTCAAAGTACTGGCACCTATAGAAAAGGGATGGGCCCGTTTCGGGAAAGATTTCCTGGAGGCATTTCTGGGATATTCCGACTGGAGTGAGCAATGTGTACTGGTCAATAAAGAGGTGCTTACATTCCGCTACGACAAAGAATTGCAGACGCTGTATGTTCAGGCTTCTGAACCACTGGTGATCAGGCATAACCAGCTGGGCTATATTATTAATTATGACCTGATGGATTTTTCCAGGAATTATAAAGATCATGCCATATACTTCACCGGATCGGCCCGCTATCAGCCCATGGTGCTGAAGAGTCAAAAGAAGCAGGCGAGGGTAACCAAAAACCGATTGGAATCATACTACGGATCTATAAATCACTTTATGCGTGCCGTATACCAGCGTAAGTGCCGGGAAGAGGGCTTTGTGGTGAATGCAATGGTGCGTATAGACGGAAAAGATTACGGACAGTATGTTGCTGTATGGACAGATACCCTGGATACCAAAAATGCTGATGATGTCAAAAGGCTGGCAACGAGTATGCTGTCTCACCCTGGCGTAGATACACAGCGTATTGTACCCTTCTTCATCGCTTTAAAACAATGGATGGATAGGGATACACAACAAAGTGCCATACATTTTCCCCTGCCTCTGAAAGATACAGTGAAGACCACTAATCATCATTATTTCATAGAAAGAACAGCCAGGCCGGAACAGTTTACGGTTAAGTATTATGACTACAGCCGTTTATCACCGCAGGACAGTCTGAGGAAGTTTGAAATGTCCGAAATGAAACTGGTTGGCAACCCCGGTATTTTCCAGCGGCCGGTTAAACCGGTCTCCAATATGATGGATATTGTATATAATATGCCCTTACCCATTGACTCTTTCCGTATAGCGGTCGACAGCCCCGAAATTGCACTTTCATTCAAAAAATACCTGCAGGTAACGTACCTGTTAGAAAAAGAAGAATTGCCTTATCTGAAACGTAAATCGCCATTTGCGCTGCTGGAGCCCAAAGAGCAAAGAAGTATTATCTCTCTGCGCGATGCTGATGAGGTACTGATACAGGAAAACGGCAATTACTATCCACCATATGCCTTATTCCTGGAAGGGTACTGGTCTTACGAAAAACTGGATAAGATGCTGCCGCTGGACTACGCACCGTAGACTGTCGTCATTTTAATGACAAACTTTATAAATATCGTTATCTTTGTGGCCCAAATTTTATTTTACTGTGTTTACACCCGTTGTCCGGTTTGCATTGCTGCTGCTTTGCGTGATTGTTGCCATCATTGCTTCTGTTTTTAATATCAAGCTCCTGCTGGTGCTGGCCACATTGATCTCCCTTGCCTTACTCTGGGGGTATTATATGATGGGCACTGTATTCCTTGCACTGAACCGTATGCGTAAGGGACAGCTGGAAGAAGCAGCGCAGATACTGGCCATGACCAAAAAGCCGGATCGCCTGTTGAAAAGCAGAAAGGCATATTACTATTATATACAAGCCTACCTGGCCAGAGAAAAGGATGACTTCGCCACGGCTAAGCAATTATTTGAAATGGCCCTGGATCTGGGTCTGAGCGTAGAGCATGACAAGGCGGTGTCCTTGCTGGCCCTGGCAGATATAGCAGTGATCAATGGTAATAAGGAGCAGGCCCGCAGTTACCTGCAACGGATGAAAGACCTTAAAGTACAACCACAACTGATGCCGGAAATACAAAAGATGCAGCAGCTACTTGCATAAGCATTTGTAAAAAAATGCTACATTTGGAGCATAAAATCAGATCAGATAATAAAATATATACATATATCATGTCCACAGAAACATTTGCACAGAAAATTGCCAAAGCGCAGGATTTCTTACCGATCAACGGTACAGATTATATCGAGTTTTATGTAGGTAATGCCAAGCAGGCTGCCCACTATTATAAAACAGCTTTCGGTTTTCAGTCCGTAGCCTATGCCGGCCCTGAAACCGGTGTACGCGACAGAGCTTCTTATGTATTACAGCAGGGTAAAATACGCCTGGTGCTGACTACTGCCCTGAAATCGGATCACCCGATCTCTGAGCATGTGAAAAAACACGGAGATGGTGTAAAAGTGCTGGCCCTGTGGGTAGATGATGCATACAGCGCATTTGAAGAAACTACAAAAAGAGGTGCCCGTCCTTATCAGGAGCCGGTAACACTGACCGATGAGCATGGCGAAGTACGCATGAGCGGCATCTATACCTATGGTGAGACCGTACACATGTTCATCGAGCGTAAAAATTATAAGGGTACATTCATGCCGGGTTATGAAGCATGGGAAAGTGCTTATAAACCGCAAGATGCCGGTTTATTATACGTAGACCACTGTGTGGGTAATGTAGACTGGAACAGAATGCTGCCTACTGTAAAATGGTACGAAGAAGTAATGGGATTTGTAAACATCCTGTCTTTCGATGATAAGCAAATCAATACCGAATACTCTGCGCTGATGAGTAAAGTAATGAGCAATGGTAACGGTTTTGCCAAATTCCCGATCAACGAGCCAGCAGAAGGTAAGAAAAAATCTCAGATCGAAGAGTACCTGGATTATTACGAAGGCGAAGGTGTACAGCACATTGCTGTTGCAACTAAAGATATCGTAAAAACGGTTACAGATCTGAAAGCAAGAGGTGTAGAGTTCCTGAGCGCACCACCTGAAGCATATTATGAAATGCTGCCTGAGCGCGTAGGATCTATCGATGAAGATATCAAAAAATTACAATCATTAGGTATCCTGGTAGACCGCGATGAAGAAGGCTACCTGTTACAGATCTTCACCAAACCGGTAGAAGACCGTCCAACCTTGTTCTTCGAAATTATCGAACGTCACGGAGCGCAAAGCTTTGGTGCAGGTAACTTCAAAGCTTTATTTGAAAGCATCGAAAGAGAGCAGGCGAAAAGAGGTAACCTGTAATCTTTATTTTAAACATACAATAAAAAAATCCCCGGATCATTTCCGGGGATTTTTTTATTGCCCTTAGCGGATCAGGTTAAGGTCTCCGTTGATGAATGTAGCCTCCGTATCACCGTATCGGTTCGATAGTTTTACGGTATAGAAGTACACACCGGCATCGGCCGGTCTCAGGTCGCTGGCATAAGTTCCGTCCCAGCCCGTGCCCTTGCGGTTGGTCATGTATACCAGTTGTCCGTAACGGTTATAGATCTTCAGTTCATAATACAAAGCATCACAATCGGGGTTAAACACCGGCATGAATATATCATTGCGGCCATCACCGTTGGGCGTAAAGGCATTGGGGACAATAGGTCTGCAGTTACAGTCCATATCCGTAATGGTGATAGCGTCCGATTGTGTACCACATATATTTTCTGCGTATGCAATATACACCCCGGCGGCATGTACGGTAGCATTATTGCCGGATTGACCATTGCTCCAGTGCAGCCTGCTATTGAGATTGCTTTCGGCCTGCAGCAGCAGGTTACTTCCGGCGCAGATCAGTGTATCTGCCTGCAGTATATGTATTTCAGGTGTAATGATCCCAAGCTCAATAGTATCGGTAAAGGTGCAGGGGCCATTAGACGCCACTACATAATAGGTACCTGCGCTATGGATAGTGATTGCAGCTGTAGTACTGCCATCGTTCCAGGTGTATGTATCCAATCCAGGGTCAAAAGCATCAATCGTAATCGCAGCACCTTTACAGATGCTGGTGTCGCCTGGCAATAACCGGGGTGGAGGAATGACCGCTGCACGGAAAGTATCGGTATGTAAATGACAATCCTGGGAGAGCGATTGTACCCAAAAGTTGCCGGGCTGATATATGGTCCTGCCGGCTGCTGTACTGCCGTTATCCCAATTATAAGATGCAATATTCTGATGCGGACTATTGATCGTTACACTATCATCCGGGCACAGCATTGCTACAGGTATAAGGTTGGGATTGCTGATGGTGTCGACCTTCGTTATCCTTAGTGCTGTAGCGCCCAGTCTCATTAAGATAGTCTGTGCCAGAGTATTGGTATATAATGGGGTGTATGTGCAACCTGTTCCCGGAACATTAGGTTGTTCTATCCGCGCCAGACTACTGGTTAGAGGATCGGTACGATAAATTTTTCCGTCCGGGCCCAGTCTTAAATCAGAGTAGGTATTGCCCGGAGCAATAGTGGTGGCTGAAGCCGCGATAGCCGCCAGGTTGGGGTATAATTGCAGGTTCAGTTGCTGCAAACCGTTGCTGGTCGTTACGTACATTAATTGTTCATCCGGCGAGCATTCAAAGCGGAATGGATTGATACCGGGTATCAGTTCAAAGTTGGTAAACTGTCCTGTGTATTTATTAAATTCAGACCGCAAAATCCCGTTAAGTGTTGTCCGGTAAGCCGTTTGCGAAAGCGGAAGTATTTTGGTCAATCCTGTAAGCGTGATATACATTGTCGTAAAACCAGGCGTCGAAATGACTGGCGTCGTACTGATTCCGTTTTCATCTACCTTATAAGCATAATATGCATGATTATAGGGCGCATTCATCGTCACGATGTACCAGTAGCTGTTACAATCTCCATAGGTAACCGTCATAAACTCTGAGAGGGAAAAGCCAGGGCCTCCGAACAGTACCGTGTTTTTGGAAGAAGGGACCACATCTCCCAGTCCGCCATTCAGGCTCATATCCACTATATGGTAGTATATCGAATCGGAATTTTCTTCCACGGACCTGGCCGAGAATACGTAATACTGATTGGGGTTGGCAGGATTGGGCAAGGTTTGTACACAATCCTGTCCCGAACCATAATTAGCTGCAATACCAGAGGTGGCGTTATTGCCTTTCAGGCCGGTTGCATTGGGCATCTCGTTGCCATTCCGGTCCCAGATACGGCATCCGACGGTATAAAAAAGCAGATTGCCCTGTGCATCGCTTACCGTAGCACTGCTCTCATAGGTCGTTATGGTAGAGTTGGAGGTATATACCGAAGGGGTAGCATTAAAATTTAGATGATGTCCCGTACCAAAATGCCAGTGATTATTCTCACCTTGTGCCTCACTTTTGCCGGCAGAACAAAAAGAGGCGATGAATAAAATATAATAAAGGAAACATTTGTACTTCATGGCATAACTATTAATTCGTTTGGGTAAAATATATTTTATCGCACCAGGGTAATATCTCCTTTCAGCAACTGCTTGTCTGTATCTCCGTATCGGTTCGTAAGGCTTATGGTGTAGAAATATACACCTGCATCGGCTATTCTGTTATTGCTGTAAGTGCCATCCCATCCGGTACCTTTTCTGTTCGTCATATATACCAGTTGCCCGTAGCGGTTGTAGATTTTCAGTTCGTAGTATAAGGCATCGCAATCCGGGTTAAATATCGGTATGAATATATCATTGCGGCCGTCACCATTGGGCGTAAAAGCATTCGGGGCAATGGGCCTGCAGTTGCAGTCCATATCTGTGATCCGTACCGAATCGGCCTGTATACCACATTTGTTTTCCGTATAGGCCTTATATATTCCGGCACTGTTGATATAAATCGATGGGCCCGTTTGTCCTGTATTCCAGTGGATGACATCGCCGATATTACTGACCGCTTCCAGTAGTACATTACTGCCTTTGCATATGAGGGTGTCCTCATGCAGCAGCTCAACTTCCGGATTTATAGTACTGATATTGATGGTATCGGAAAAAGTGCAGTTACGTATCCGTACCTGTACATGGTAAGCGCCGGCCTCGGTTATGGTAATGGACGGAGCGGTACTGCCATTGCTCCATAAATAAGCATCCGCATTGGGATCGTTTATCAGCAGGGTATAGAGATCGCCATCGCAAATAGCAGTATCTGCACCCAGTAGCTGAGGAGCTTCTTTCATAGTCACAATAAAGGTGTCGATGTATAAAAGACAGTCACTGGTATAAGAGCGCAGCCAGTATATCCCCTGCTGATATATGGTATCCTGGGCAGTGGTATGTCCGCTGTTCCATTCAGAGTAGGTGATATTGGCATGAGTACTGCTTAAGATCAGGCTGTCTCCGGCACAGTACAATGCCAGTCTGTGTATGGTAGTATCGTTGCTGGTTATGGTATCCCTGCTGTGTCTGGTAAGGGAGCGCGTGCTCATTTGTACATTATCGTAATTAGTCCATCCGCTAAGGAATGGAGTATAGGCAGGATTTACTGCGGCAGCCATACCCGGGAGGTTGGGCTGTTCTATTCTGGCCAGTAATGCGCTGTACCCGGTCACAGGGTTATACTCATAATTGACGAAATATATTTTGTTATCCGGCCCCAGACGGATGTTGTAAGCGGCATTACCTGCAACAAAGGGATTGGTAATCCCTGTCAGTAAAGGTACGGCAGACGAGCCAATGGCCGTCAGATTAGGATAGAGCTGTATATTATATTGCCTGATAGCCTGATTTGAAATACCAGACAAATACAAGAAGTTCCAGTCCGGGGAGAGCTCCAGTGCAGTGCCGGCGGGAGAATTGGGAATGGTTTCAAAATTGCTGAACAGTCCGGAGGTATGATCGAAAGCAGCCCGTATGATATTACCCGATATTACAGCATAAGCTACCGGGTTATTATCACTTATTTTAAGCGAACGTATATAAGGAGAGCCGATAATTGTAGGGGAGGAAACCGGCGATCCTATGCCTGTTTCACTCACGCGGCAGGCATGGAGCTGGCAATTATTCAGCGTGCTGGTGGCAAAAATAAACCAGTAGCTGTTGCAGGGCCCGTATGTAATAGCCGACATCTCCAGCAGGTTTCCGGAACCATATAGCACACTGTTTTTGGAGGATGCAACAACATCTCCTAAACCATTGTTCAGACTCATGTCTACAATATGGTAGAAAATCGTATCAGAAGCCTCTTCAATCGGACTACCTGAAAATACATAATACTGTTCCGGATTTGCAGGGTTGGGTAATGTCTGTACACAATCCTGTCCGGACCCATATCCATATCCATTAAAGTTAGGACCGTTTCCTTTAAGTCCGGTTGCGTTGGGCATTTCATTACCATTACGGTCCCAGATGCGGCAACCGATGGTATAGAACAGCAGGTTACCCTGAGCATCACTTACCGTAGCCGCACTTTCCATGGTCTGCATGTTTGTATTTTGCAGATAGGTCGGCGGATTGACATTAAAGTCGATATGATCGCCCGCACCGAATACCCAGTGATTATTCTCGCCCTGGGCATTTGCAGTATATATACCGTAAAGCAGGACAAGCAGAATAAGGGACTTAATTCTGATAATAGGGTTCATTGTGAGTTAATTAGGGTGCTTAAATATAATATATATATTTCATGTCTGCAAGAATAGGACTCAACTCAGAGAGAAAATGTGCTTAAAGTATTTGTTTTCAGAATATTCATAATAACATAATTCTGAGTACATATTGGTGTAACACTGTACAGGCATATTTGCGGATTATCAATTTTGTAACCATGAATAAGATTTTGACCAGATCAGTAGTGCTGGCTGCAGTGAGCTTTATGAGCGGAGTATCGCTGTTTGCACAGACCAACATTACCCAATGGAACTTTAACTCTCCGACGCCGGACAATAATACGGGTACGGGAACCATGAGCCCTTCGCTGGGTACAGGCACAATGGCCGCCACAGGAGGCACAGCAGCCTCATTTGCCAGCGGAGCATCTAACGGAGGCTCATCAGATCCGGCTACTGCCGATAACTCCGGTTTGGGGCTGACCACCTTCCCGACACAGGGTACGGCCAATAAAACTGCAGGTATCGCATTTTCTGCCTCTACCGCAGGCTATCAGAATATACGCCTTACATTTGATCAGCGACACAGTAATACCGGCCCGGCACATATGCAGCTGCAGTATACCCTGAACGCCAGCGTAGCCAATCCGGTATGGGTAGATGTTGATACCGCTTCAGCACAATCGGGCGATGTATGGAACAGCCGTTCTTTTAACCTTTCAGCCATTACCGGGCTCAACAATAATGCAACTGCAGGATTCAGAGTAGTAGCGGCTTTTGCGCCATCTTCCACTGCATATAATGCCAGCTCCTCAACGGGTACCTATGGTACAGGCGGTACCTGGCGTTTCGATATGGTTACGGTTAAAGGCGATCCGGTTACGACCAGTCCTTTACCTAACCTGGTGATTACCGAGATCATTCACTCTCCGAATGATATTGAGATGATCGAAGTATATAATGCGGGTACAACTGCCGCAGACCTTACAGGTTTGTACTTTACCAATGGTACAACAGGCAACTTCCCGGCACAGATGCTGCCGGCAGGGGGTAAAGTATTATTTGCAACCAATACTGCTTCTGCTGCCAGTCTTTTAGGTGGCGGCACATATAACCTGCTGGGTGCGGGTTTAGGATCTGCCTCTGACATCCTGGTGATTAAAAATGCCAGCGGTGCTATTATTGATTCCGTTGCCTACCAGGTGGGTACAGCAGGCTGGCCTGCAACACCGGCCGGTACGTATTACGGCTATTCTATAGAGCTGAACAATGCCGCATTGGATAATAATGCAGGGGCCAACTGGACGGCAACCACACAAAATATTGTTTCCTCTGCCTCCGGTCCGATCTGGGCTACACCGGGTGTATACCCGCCACCGGCTCCGAATCCGGCACCTGTGGTTGCATCATTCAGACAAAACAGTGCGACCAGTACCTCTGTAAAGTTCAACCAGGCGGTGACTGCGGCTTCTGCAACCAATACCAGTCATTATGTACTGAATCCGTCTCTGGCCGTAACAGCTGCAACGCTGGCTACTACAGATTCGGTAGTGCTGACCCACGCCCCGCTGGTTGATGGTACCGCCTATACACTGGCCATTAATGGTGTCGTGAATGCAAATGGTATTGCGAATATTGCAGATACGGCAGACCTTATCTGGAACCAGTCTTCCCCTAATCTTGTTATTACAGAAATCATCCACTCTCCGAATAATATGGAGATGATCGAGGTATATAATGCCGGCACCACAACCGCTGCCTTGGGTGGCCTGAAATGGGCCGAGGGTACCAGTGGCAACTTCCCGGTGCTGAACCTGCCTGCGGGGGCTAATGTAGTCTTCTCTACCAGTCCCAATACAGCAGATACTATCCTGAATGTACCGGTTATCTATATGCTGGGCGCGGGTTTAAGCTCTTCTGACGATATCCTGGTCATTCGTAACTCATTGAATCAGACGCTGGATTCTGTACATTATTATGCCGGTACAAACGGCTGGCCTGCAAGCCCTGCGGGTCTGTACGGTTTCTCTTACGAACTGACTGCTGCTACCCTGGACAATAATGTGGGTGCAAACTGGATCGTTCCGGTAAATGAAGTGAACCCGGCTCCTGCGGGTGGAACCGTAAGAGCTACACCAGGTGTATATCCTGCGCCTGTGGTTACACCAACAAACGGCATCATCAGCTTTGTAGGCAGCGCCGTTGCGGTAAATGAGCAGCAACTGGAGCTGAAAATCGTAGCAAACATTGTAGGAGGTATTGCCAATCCTGCTGCGGTAGATATCGAACTGATCCCTGGCAGCACAGCGACCAGCGGTACAGACTTTACGATGCCGGCCAACCTTACCTTTAACTGGCCTGCCGGTGCGAATAATGTAAATGATACCATTACCATCACCATTGCCAATGATAATATTCCTGAAAATGCAGAATACTTTGCCGTACGCTTCGCCAACCCGGTAAATGTGACCTTACCGGCTGCAAGTGCCAATCTCTTCACGGCTTTCATCCTGGATGATGATAAGCATGCACCGGTAGCAACAAAAGCTGACTTCCTGAACCATGTTACTTCTTATCAGAACCATACTGCGGGCGATAACTCTGCTGAGATCGTTGCCTACGACAAGCAATCTAAACGCCTGTTCATTGCCAACTCTATCGGCGGTAAAATAGACATCGTAGATTTCCATAATCCGGCCAACCCTGTAGCGGTGAACTCCATCGCGATCAATCCGACTTATGGTAACATCAATTCTGTAACCACAAAAAATGGTATTGTAGTGGCGGCAGTAGAAGACCTGGTGCCGGAAAATCCGGGTAAGGCTGTTTTCTTCGACACAAATGGGGTGTTCATTAAAGCCGTAACCGTAGGTGCTATGCCGGATATGATTACCTTCACCCCCGATGGAAATAAAGTACTGACGGCTAATGAAGGTCAACCTAAGTCTGACTATACGATCGATCCGGAAGGTTCGGTATCGATCATTGATATCAGCGGTGGTGTAGCGAGTCTTACACAGAGCAATGTATCTACTGCAGACTTCTCTGCCTTTAATGCACAGGCGGCCACACTGAAAGCTGCCGGAGTACGCATCTTCGGACCTAATGCTAGCGTAGCACAGGACATGGAGCCAGAGTACATTACTATTTCGGCCGATAATACCAAGGCCTGGGTTACCTGCCAGGAAAATAATGCCATTGCAGTAATAGACCTGGCAACAAGCATGATTACGGATATTTTACCTTTAGGACTGAAAGATCATAGCCTGACCAACAATGCACTGGATGTGAATGATCAGAGCGATAGCGTTGCACTGGCTAACTGGCCGATCAAGGGTGTATATATGCCGGATGCGATTGCCTCTTATTCCGTTAACGGACAAACATACTTGGTTACAGCCAATGAGGGTGATGCCCGTGAGTACAATGCTTACGAAGAAGCGGTACGCTTAGGTGCAGCTACTTATACACTGGATCCGGTGGCTTTCCCCAATGCGGCTTTCCTGAAAGCAAACCTGGGTCGCTTGAATGTGACTACCGCTTCAGGAGATACAGATGGCGATGGTGACTTTGATGAAATTCATGCATTTGGTAGCCGTTCTTTCTCTATCTGGAACGGAACCACCGGTGCACTGGTTTCTGATAACGGACAGGATTTTGAGCTGATCACAGCACAGCATCCGCAATACCATGCAGTATTTAATGCGAGCAACAGCAATAATACGTTCAAAAATCGTAGTGATGATAAAGGCCCTGAGCCGGAAGGCGTCGCTGTAGCGAAGATAGGAGAGAAGCACTATGCCTTTATCGCCCTGGAAAGAACCGGCGGTTGTATGGCATATGATATTACCAATCCTGCTGCACCGGTATTTGTTGATTATAAAAACACCCGCAACCTGGCTGCCTATGGGGGAGACAACGGTGCAGAGGGCATCATCTATATCGATTCTGTAAGCTCTCCGACCGGAAAACCTTATGTGATCCTGGCCAATGAGGTTTCTTCAACCTTAAGTATTTACGAAGTGAAGCCATTCCTACCCACTACTACCGGATCTGTAGCAGCCTCAACGTTCTGTTATGCATTCCCTAACCCGGCTACTGCGGAGGTTAATCTGCTGGTTGAAGGCGTAGTGAAAAATGCTGCAATACAGGTAATGGACATTACCGGTAAAGTGATCCTGGAAGACCAAATGAATGGTAACCTGAAAACGCTGAACCTGCAATCTGCTCCTGCCGGAGCATACTTTATCCAGTATAAAGATGCACAACGCAGCGGAACGGTTAAAGTACAGAAGCTGTAACAGTTTCCTGATGATAAAAAGAAGAGCGGCACCGGGTGCCGCTCTTCTTTTTATGGGTATAACCGGCTTTGTGTATGGAGTATTTAACGTATAGATTCAGGCTTTTTAGGTTTTAACCTGAAACCGCATCAACACGGATATCGCTACCGTGTGATACTATTTTATGAACTGAAATCCACATGTAGTCAACTATTTTCTTCGTCCTTTTGTCCGGCAACAAAAGGACCAAAAATGCCTTTGTTTTCATCAAGGCGATTGCAGAGCACCGCCATTTTGTATCGTTGCGTGCATTGATCGTCTGAGCTTAACGTATAATGCGTTCGGTGCTCAACGATCGCATCTCCAACCAAAATGGCTATCGCTGTGATG